>OUWB010000616.1_pt2 | contig 63950 bp, 68 predicted proteins | sample 1779821 | NCBI WGS metagenome assembly OUWB01 (sample SAMEA3914806, study PRJEB12502) | metagenome | biome: forest; material: soil | place: Canada | collected 2011-08-03 | depth 0.1 m
TGCTGAGCGCAGCGAAGCCCAGCATCGGCGGGTAGCGCAAACACCTTCGCCTATTATGAAAACAGGTTTGTTGGGCTTCGCTGCGCTCAGCGCCAACCTACCCTGTCACTGACGCAAACTGTCAGCACAAACAAAAAGACCGGCCAAAGCCGGTCTTTTTTTGTCACAGCACAAGCTGTTACATGTTTTCGATCATCACCTCGCCGAAGCCCGAGCACGACACTTGCGTCGCCCCTTCCATCAGGCGCGCGAAGTCGTACGTCACCTTCTTCGACTTGATCGACTTTTCCATCGAACTGATGATCAGGTCGGCCGCTTCGACCCAGCCCATGTGACGCAGCATCATCTCGGCCGACAGGATCAGCGAACCCGGGTTCACGTAATCCTTGCCGGCGTACTTCGGTGCGGTGCCGTGGGTGGCTTCGAACATCGCGACGGAGTCAGACAGGTTGGCGCCCGGCGCGATGCCGATGCCGCCGACTTGCGCGGCCAGCGCGTCGGAAATATAGTCGCCGTTCAGGTTCAGCGTGGCGATCACGCTGTACTCAGCCGGACGCAACAGGATCTGCTGCAGGAAGGCGTCGGCGATCGAATCCTTGACCACGATGTCCTTGCCGGTCTTGGGATTCTTGAATTTGCACCACGGGCCGCCATCGACCAGTTCGGCGCCGAATTCCTTTTGCGCCAGGCCGTAAGCCCAGTCGCGGAAGCCGCCTTCGGTGTACTTCATGATATTGCCCTTGTGGACAATCGTGACCGACGGCTTGTCGTTATCGATGGCGTACTGGATCGCCTTGCGCACCAGGCGTTCGGTGCCTTCGCGCGACACAGGCTTGACGCCGATGCCCGAGGTTTCGGGGAAGCGGATCTTCTTGACGCCCATTTCCTTGATCAGGAATTCGATCACTTTCTTGGCGCCGTCGGAGCCTTCCTGCCATTCGATGCCGGCGTAGATGTCTTCCGAGTTTTCGCGGAAGATGACCATGTCGGTCTTCTCGGGTTCACGCACCGGCGACGGCACGCCCTTGAAGTAGCGCACCGGGCGCAGGCAGACGTAGAGGTCGAGCTCCTGGCGCAGCGCGACGTTCAAGGAACGGATGCCGCCGCCGACGGGAGTGGTCAGCGGACCCTTGATCGAGACCACGTAGTCCTTCAGGACCTTCAGCGATTCTTCCGGCAGCCACACGTCGGGACCGTAGACCTTGGTCGACTTTTCGCCGGCGTAGATTTCCATCCAGCTGATCTTGCGCTTGCCGGCGTAAGCCTTGGCCACGGCCGCATCGATCACCTTGATCATGACCGGGCTGATGTCGACGCCCGTGCCGTCGCCCTCGAGGTAGGGGATCACCGGATTGTCGGGAACGTTGAGCGAGAAGTCGGCGTTGACGGTGATTTTCTGACCGTCAGCAGGCACTTTGATATGTTGGAACATCGTCGTCTCCGGTAAGCGGAAAATGGATAAAGGGTTGGGTCGATCTACGGGACAGCGGCGAATAATCCGGCACTAGCGATCTGGCACAAGCGCCGGCAAAAACAGGCCGCAAAAACGCTATCTTAATCCGTCCCGAGAAAATCGGCAGTGACGCGCACGTCTTATTGCACAGATGCCGGCGAGGTCGTATTTTGCCCGCACGATCTCTTATATAAGACATAAGACCACATTTCGTATTATGCACTAATATTTTACTGTATGCCATGGGTTTGCGGCGGCACTGGTGGGCCGGCGCACCGCCGCAAAGCGCGAGATTGCCCGATTTTGCGGCAACGTCAGCGAATCGGCGCGGTTGTGCCGACAAAGCCGGTTAAAATTCCCCCATGCCTTTGATTCTCTTCAACAAGCCCTATGACGTGATGTGCCAGTTCTCGGCCCATCCGGCGCGCCAGACGCTGGCGGACTATCTCGACATCCCCGACGTCTACCCCGCCGGCCGGCTCGACGCCGATAGCGAGGGGCTGGTGCTGTTGACCGACGACGGCAAGCTGCAGCACGCCATCAGCCATCCGAAGAAAAAGCAAGCCAAGACCTACATCGCCCAGGTCGAAGGCCAGTCCGGCCGCGCGGCCATTGAACGCCTCTCGCAACCGCTCGACCTCGGTGATTTCGTCACCCAGCCCTGCCAAGCGCGCCAGATCGCCGAACCGGATTGGCTGTGGCCGCGCGATCCGCCGATCCGCTTTCGCGCCAATGCGCCGACGAGTTGGCTGGCGCTGACCTTGTCCGAAGGCAAAAATCGGCAGGTGCGGCGCATGACCGCCACCGTCGGCTTGCCGACCTTGCGGCTGGTGCGCATCGCCATCGGGCCATTCTCGCTGGAAACACACCCCTTGCTGCCGGGCGAGTGGCGCGAAGTTTCCATCATGGATTGGCAATAAAACCGTGATAAAAATATTAATATTTTCGTCAACCGATGGGAATATTGCGCGTTATCCGGACTGATTCGTTTGAATCGCTTTTGTCAAACTTCACAAAGGATTGAACATGAAGAAACTGATCGCTGCCCTGGTTGCCGGCCTGTTTGCGGCCTCCGCTTTCGCGCAAACCCCTGCCGACGCATCGTCGTCCACGCCCGCAGCTTCCAGCAAGTCCGCGTCCGGCAGCACGGCCACGAAGAAGGCCAAGAAATCCAAGAAGAAAGCGGATGCCTCCACATCGCCCAACTCTTCCGACAGCAGCGCGCCAGCAGCGTCGAAGTAGTCGGTACAGCCAAAGCAAAAAGGCGGCCCCCCGCCTTTTTATTGCGGCATACTATTTTTTCGCCAACTGGCAAAATTTTTGCAATGCCTGTCAACCGGCAAAGTTCCGGCTCGTTAATAGACGTGATTCCGGAGCGATTGATCCGAATCGACCTTCCTTCAACTATCTGATAGAGAGACGTCAAAATGAAAAAACTGATCGCTGCCTTGATCGCTGGCCTGTTCGCTGCTTCCGCATTCGCTGCTGACGCTCCTGCTGCTTCGGCTCCTGCCGCTGCTTCGAGCGACGCTTCGGCCAAGCCTGCCAAGGCCAAGAAGGCCAAGAAAGCCAAGAAAGCTGCCGATTCGTCGGCTTCCGCTTCGGCTGCCGCTCCGGCCGCTTCGAAGTAATTCGAGCTTCAGTTCGAACCGCATGCGGCCTTGCGCCGCAGCAACAAAAAGGGCAGAGATTCTGCCCTTTTTGTTTTTCCTGCTTTGGTCTATGATCTTGGCCTTTGACGCGTCGGCTCCCAGGCATCCGCGTTCAGCCGCCGCTTACCATCAACTCTTGCCACCCGCCATGAACCTGCCCCGCTCGCTTGCCGCTGCCATCCTGCTGGTCACCGCCCCCTGCACCTTCGCCCAGCAAGGCGAAACCTTCTCCAACACCAAGCTCACCATCGGCATCAATATCGTCCACGCCGAGGTCGCCGCCAGCGCGCGCCAGCGCGAACAAGGCTTGATGTTCCGCGAAAAGCTCGGCCCCAACGACGGCATGGTATTCCTGTTCGGTCAGCCCGAAGGCGTATGCATGTGGATGAAAAATACGCTGATTCCGCTGTCGGTCGCCTTCATCGGCGCCGATGGCAAAATTGTCAATATCGAAGAAATGAAGGCGCAGACGCTCGATTCGCATTGTGCCAAGAAGGATGTGCCGTTTGCGCTGGAAATGAACACCGGCTGGTTCAAGCAGAATCACTTGAAGCCCGGCGTCATGGTTGAAGGCTTACCCGGCGTGAAATGACAACATGGCTTGCCGGCTGCCAAGGAGCCGGTGGCAAGCAAAAATCGACACGAAAAAAGCCCGCACGACAAACGTCATGCGGGCTTTTTTCCTGAATCCAACGGCAACCCGGCGAACCGGGCGGCAAACCAGAACTTAGGCCAGTGCCTTCAGCGCAGCAGCCAGGCGGCTCTTGTGACGCGAGGCCTTGTTCTTATGGATGATCTTCTTGTCGGCGATGCGGTCGATCGTCGACACCGACGCTGCGAAGACTTGCGTCGCAGCAGCCTTGTCGCCACCATCGATCGCCTTGCGGACAGCCTTGATCGCGGTACGCAGCGTCGAACGCAGGGACGAGTTGTGAGCGTTTTGCTTGACTGCCTGACGAGCACGCTTGCGCGCTTGTGCGGAATTTGCCATGAATTAAATTTCCTAAAACAGGGGCGACATGCGCCCCAAAAATGCGCCCCGATTGATACCCATTGATGCTCGAATGGTGCTATCGGACCGCGAGGTTGGTACGAAATTCTGTGAAGCCACAGATTATAGCCCGATTTACCCCCGATAGCAACAGGGAATTGTCAAGCTTTTACCAGCCTCGGCGCAGCCCCCAAACGCAGCACTCCCAGTCGAAGTCCCGGACAAATTCATGCCAAACGCACAATAACTTCACATGGCGCGCATACGATTACCATTCTACCCCGCTATAATCCACGCCCATGAACTTGCACAAAACGCTGGCCGCGATCTCCGGCATGACCATGTTGTCGCGCGTCACCGGCCTCTTGCGCGATACGCTGATTGCGCGCGCCTTCGGCGCCACAGCTGCCACCGACGCCTTCAACGTCGCCTTCCGCATCCCCAATCTGCTGCGCCGGCTGTTTGCCGAAGGCGCCTTCTCGCAAGCCTTCGTGCCCATCCTGGCCGAATACAAGACGAAAAAAGGCGATCGCGCCACGCATACCATGGTCGACCACGTGGCAACGGTGCTGACCTGGGCATTGACGCTGACGAGCGTCATCGGCATCGTCTTCGCGCCGGCCGTGGTCTACTTTACCGCCAGCGGCTTGAAGGACAGCACCTTCGACATCACCGTGGTCATGACGCGCATCATGTTCCCCTATATCGGCTTCATGTCGCTGGTGGCCCTGTCCGGCGGCATCCTCAACACCTGGCGCGAATTCAAGGTTCCCGCCTTCACGCCGGTGCTATTGAACATCGCCTCGATCCTGGCCTCGCTGTTCCTCGCGCCCTACATGGCCACGCCGATCTATGCGATGGCGATAGCCGTCTTCGTCGGCGGCGTGCTGCAACTGGTGATCCAGGTGCCCGCGCTGATGAAGATCGGCATGCTGCCGCACATATCGTGGAACCCGCGCTTCGCCCTGACCGACCCCGGCGTGCAACGCGTATTGCGCCAGATGCTGCCTGCCATTGCCGCCGTATCGGTGGCGCAGATCAGCCTCGTCATCAATACCAACATCGCCTCGCACCTGCAAGCCGGGAGCGTGAGCTGGCTGACCTTTGCCGACCGGCTGATGGAATTCCCCACTGCCATGCTCGGCGTGGCGCTTGGCACGATCCTGTTGCCCAATCTATCCAAGGCCAGTTCGGAAGGCAACACGGAAGAATATTCCGCCCTGCTCGACTGGGGCTTGCGCCTGTCCTTCCTGCTCGCCATGCCGGCAGCCGTGGGCTTGGCGACGGTGCCGGTGCCGCTGACGGCGACACTCTTTCACTATGGCAAGCTCGACGCCGAATCGGTCATCATGATCAGCCATGCCGTGGTCGCTTACGGCGTCGGCTTGATCGGCTTGATCGTGGTCAAGATCCTGGCACCGGGTTTTTACGCCCGGCAAGACATCCGAACACCCGTGAAAATCGCCATCGGCGTCCTGGCTGCAACGCAGGCGATGAATTTCCTGTTCGTCCATGTCTTTGACTTGCGCCACGCGGGGCTGGCGCTGTCCATCGGCCTGGGCGCCTGCCTCAATGCCGGCCTGCTGTATTGGGGCTTGCGGCGCAAGAATATCTACACCCCGCATCCGGGCTGGGGCTTGTTCTTCGTGCGGCTTGCGGGTGCCCTGGCTCTGATGGCCGGCACGGCGCTGTGGCTGGGACGGCAATTCGACTGGATTGGCTTGCGCGCCCACATTTTCGAACGCATCGGCGCACTGGCGCTTTTGCTTGCCGCCTGCGGTATCGTCTACTTCGCCGCCCTGCTGCTGATGGGCTTCCGTTTCCGCGATTTCAAGCGCACGGCAAAGTAACTCACCGCGTATACTTTCTCAAGGCAGGCTAAGGCGCTATCATGGAGGGATGGTAGACGCTCTCGACTATTTCGCCTCGCTGGTGCAACAAGACGCTTCGTTCCCGCTGTTCGAGGCTGCCTTGTCGCTTGAGCTCGACGAAGACCCGCATCTCGACCTCGTCGCCGCCACCGCCGAACTCGACATGCTCGGCGCCAAGCTGCAAAAGCGCGTCAGCGGCGACACCTCGTCCATTGCGCGACTGCGCATCCTGAACCATTATTTCTATCGCGAACTGGCGTTCGGCGGCAACGTCAACAACTACTACGATCCCGACAACAGCTACCTGCATCGCGTGATCGCCAACCGGCGCGGCATCCCGATTTCGCTGGCGGTGATCTACATGGAGCTGGCGGGCCAGATCGGGCTCGAGGTCAAGGGCATTTCGTTTCCCGGCCATTTCCTGATGAAGCTGCCGGTGCAAACCGGCGAAATCATCATCGATCCGTTCAACGGCACCAGCCTGTCGCGCGAGGAACTGGAAGAACGGCTCGAGCCTTACCTGGCCGAGCATGCCGACGAGCCCGACATGCCCTTATCAGGCTACCTGCAACCGGCGCCGCCGCGCGACATCATCGCGCGCATGCTGCGCAATCTCAAGTCGCTGTACCACGATCAGGGCCGCTGGCGCAACGTGCTGCCGGTGCAAAGGCGCCTGGTCATCCTGCTGCCCGAAGACATCACCGAAGTGCGCGACCGCGGCCTGACCTATGCCCGGCTCGACCGTGCGCAGGAAGCGCTGCCGGACCTCGAAGCGTATTTGCTGCAACGGCCGTATGCGCCCGACGCAAAGGCCTTGCGTTCGCAGGTCGGAAAATTGCGCAAGGCGAGCAAGCCGGTCAACTAGAATTCGCACCACTGAGTTCGCGCCACTGAATTTGCAGCACCGAATTGTCGCCGTCCGTCATGCCGGTGTGGCAATACCTCGTGCCGACAAAGCACGGGGCCATCGATGAAAAAAATCAATCAAGGGAGAATCACGCATGAATGGAAACGACAAACGCGCCCACGCCTGGCTCAAGATCGCGGTGCTCTACTTTGCCCTGGCCGTCGCCATCGGCGCCGCCATGGGCGCCAGCCCGTCGCATGATATGCGGCTCATGCCGGTGCATGCGCACTTGAATCTACTGGGCTGGGTATCGATGAGCCTGATCGGCTTGCTGCACCTGCGCTTTCCCGCGCTCGGCGAGGGCAAGCTCGCGGCGGTGCAGTTTTACAGCTATCAGGTTGGCGTGCCGCTGATGCTGGTGGCGCTGGCGTTTCTTTTGACGGGGATGGAAAGCATCGGACCGGTGGTGGGCATCTTGTCGATCATTGTGGTGCTATCGATTGTGCTGTTTGCGGTGAAGCTTTGGGGTGTTTGCAAGGCTTGAGCCTTGAGCAATGACGAGAAGATCGTAGGTTGGCGCAGAGCGAAGCCGGCCACAGCTACTTCGCCTTCGCCTCGATCACCTCCCACTTCTCCAGGGCTTCCATCATCTGCTCGTCGATCTCGGCATGGCGCGCATTCAAACGCGCCGCCTCGTCAGCGCCATTCTTGTACAGGTCGGGCGCATTCAAGCGGGCGTTGATCGTCGCCTGCTCGGCTTCGAGGCTGGCGATCAGCTTCGGCAGTTCTTCCAGTTCGCGTTGTTCCTTGTAGCTGAGCTTTTTCTTCGCCGGTGCGGCTTGCGGTGTTGCGGCCTTGGTTTCGGGCTTGGGTGCATTCTTGTTGGGAATCGCTTGCGGCGCTTCCAGCGGCTTGGTGCGCACGCGCTCCCAATCGGTGTAGCCGCCGACGAATTCGCGCCACATGCCGCCGCCTTCGGCGACGATCACTTGCGTCACCACGTTGTCGAGGAAGGTCCGGTCATGGCTGACCAGGAACACCGTGCCGCTGTAGTCTTCCAGCAGTTCTTCGAGCAGCTCCAGCGTATCGATGTCGAGATCGTTGGTCGGCTCGTCCAGCACCAGCACGTTGGCCGGCTTGGCGAACAGGCGTGCCAAGAGCAGGCGGTTGCGCTCGCCGCCCGAGAGCGACTTGACCGGTGAGCGCGCACGTTCCGGCGCGAACAAAAAGTCGCTGAGATAGGTCATCACGTGCTTGCGCTGGCCGTTGATCTCGACCCAATCACTACCCGGCGCGATGGTGTCGGCCAGGCTCGCTTCCTCATTCAATTGCGCGCGCATCTGGTCGAAGTAGGCCACCTGCAGCTTGCTGCCCTGGCGGATCGTGCCGGAGTCGGCCTGTTCTTCACCAAGGATCAGCTTCAACAGCGTGGTCTTGCCCGCGCCGTTCAAGCCGATCAGGCCGACCTTGTCGCCGCGCATGAGGATGGCGGAAAAATCGCGCACGATCACCTTGTCGCCGTAGCTCTTGTTGACGTCGGTCAGCTCGGCCACGATCTTGCCCGAACGGTCGCCGGTGGCGACGTCGAGCTTGACCTGGCCTTGCTGCTCGCGCCGCGCGGCGCGCTGCAGACGCAGCGCTTCAAGACGGCGCACGCGCCCTTCGTCACGCGTGCGGCGCGCCTGCACGCCTTTGCGAATCCAGACTTCTTCCTGCGCCAGGAACTTGTCGAACTTGGCGTTTTCCACTTCCTCGACGGCCAATTGCTCGGCCTTGCGCGTCTGATAAGCGGTGAAATTGCCGGGGAAGGACAGCAGGCGACCGCGATCCAGTTCGATGATGCGCGTGGCGACGTTGTCGAGGAAACTGCGATCATGGGTGATGAAGAGCACGCTGCCCTTGTAGTCGCGCAGCAGGCTCTCCAACCATTGGATCGAGGTGAAGTCGAGATGGTTGGTCGGCTCGTCCAGCAGCAGCACGTCGGGCACGCCGACCAGCGCGCAAGCCAGCGCCACGCGCTTTTGCATGCCGCCCGAAAGCGTGCCGATCGGCACGTCGCGCGCGAGATTCAAGCGGTGCAGCGTGGCTTCGACGCGGTTGTCGAGATTCCAGGCGTCGCCGGCGTCGATCCGCTCGCTGACGGTATGCATGCGTTCCATCAGCGCATCGTCGTCATCGCCGCCCAGTTGCGCGGTCAGGCTGTCGTATTCGGTCAGCAGCGCACGCCACTCGCCCAGGCCCGCAGCGACGGCCTCGAACACCGTCTGCTCGGGCGCAAATTGCGGCTCCTGCTCGACGTAGGCGATCTTCACGCCCTGTTGCATCACGAGCAAGCCATCGTCCAAGCGCGACGCGCCGCTGAGAATCTTCAACAGCGAGGACTTGCCCGTGCCGTTACGCCCGATCAAGCCGACGCGCTCGCCGGTTTCGAGCGAAAACTCGGCATGATCGAGCAAGGCAACGTGGCCGAAGGCCAGTTGGGCGTTGGAAAGGGAGATGACTGCCATGATTGAATGCCGCAAAAGCTTGAGGAAAGGCGCCATTGTACCGACAGCGGCCGCAAAAGCGTCGATTTGGGTGCGTCTCGGCTATAATTCCGGCTCGGCACGGCTTTCGCCACGCCCGTCTCGCCATAGCACAATGGATAGTGCACATGCCTCCTAAGCGTGGGATGCAGGTTCGATTCCTGCTGGCGGGACCAAAGAATTCTATGCAAGATATTGTTTTATAAAGAGTTTTTATTTTCGCCAACATTTGGAGCCGGTCGAAAACCGGCCTATTTTTTGGAATTCAGTGGGATTTTGGTGGGATTTCAAACACCCCAAAAACCCGCCTGTTTGGCCGGACCGGAACGAAGCGCATCCGACGCCTCGATCCGCCCATCGCTAGACATGGCCCTCTGGCATTTCGATGGCTTCGGCGCGCCCTTTGGCGCGCCATCAGGGAACGGAGACGGGATGGATGCGGAGGCGAAGCTCAAAGACCTGCGTGAGATGTTCGGGAAGAAGTCCGTCCTGTTCGCCGAGGACATTGCCGAGCTGATCGGCGCCGACCACGCCACCGTCAAGAAGATCGAGTCCGGCTACGGCATCCCCCTGCCGCTCAAGAAGGTGGGCAACCGCTACGGCGTTGCCATCTACGACGTTGCCGACTGGCTCTCTTCCCCGGACGCCCCAAAAAAGCCCAAAAGCAGCAAAAAGGCCATCGCCCCCTTGGGCAAGCCCAAGCGGTCGCGGCCCAGCCTCGGCCGCGCGCTCCTTGCCATGCGGACGCAGATGGACTTCCTCGGAGCGGTCTACTCGCACCTTGAAGCCATCGAATTGCAAGCCAGCATTAAAAAGGCGAAGCGAGACCGGTAGACAAGACTGCAACCAATCGACTTTCACATCGTATCCTTGCGGTCCTTCAGCGACTTCTTTGGCGGAAGCTTCTTTTCCATCGCGACCGCCTTCACTTGCTTGTCGGCGTGGAGCTCCCGAAGAGCTTCCGGCGTCGGCCCAGTCAGCTCATAGTAGAGGTTTGTCCTGTGAACGCACGCCGGCGTCTTCGCATATGGACGAGCCCTGAGAGCGATGCTCCAACGGCACACGTCGCCGCCCGCGCTACTGCGGGCCCTTGGCGAGCCCACTTCGAAGTTCCCGCTGTTGATCTGCTTCCTCAACGACGCGCCCGACGAGGCGAAGACCCTCGGCTTCGGCGCGAATCCATGCACGAGGCCAGGATCGGGCGTTCTTTCGACAGCGAAGTCCGTTCCGTGTTTGATGAGCAGCCGCAAGACTTCGGCGTCGTCAAGCGTCGATTCGTTAGCGCTCATGCTTTTGAAGGCCCTCGGCGCGGGCTGCTTCGCGAACTTGGTTCAAAATCGCCCGGAAGTCCTTGAACGCTGGCTGCCGGAATTCAACCGCCGAAACCCGTAGGACATCGATTCGAAATCGATGGGCTGCATCTTGCCGAGCTTTCGCCCAAGGGCGACGGAATGGGATTTCCGAACCATCGGCTGCCTCGCTTTCAATGAAAAGTTAAATTGGAAAAAGATCCCGCACGCGCGCGAATGGCGAACCGGTCTCGGCGGCCCTCCTGACTTTCCGCTCAAGAACATGATTGAGCGGAATCTCCCGATGCATAGCGTCGTGCAGATCGAGACCATCCATGCAGATCACCCGCTTGCCCCGACCGAAGGCCGCGAGGCCGTCTTCTGTAAAGCCGCTGTTGCTGATGAACAGCCCGCGGGTCCATGCAGCCTTCTGCTCGAGCTTGCCGTGGAACGTATGCAGATCAGCGACGCCGGTTTGATCGCCCTGCCACTTGGCTTCGAGCAGGTAGGTTTCATTCGCGAGTAGGAAGCTGCCATCGATCTGCTCCCCGTGCTTGAGCAAAAGCCTCACGATGTCGGCAGCCCCCATCGTCTTTTCTTCCTCAGCCGTAACCTACTCCTCCATCTGGGCCAAGACTTGGCAGGACGCCGCCCGAGTAGCCGACGCCTTCCCCATGCACCACCAGGCGGGCAAGGATTTGGAGCCCGGCCACCTGGTCAAGCAGGGGCTCCCCCACAAGCGGACGGCGCCCACGGAAAGAGGGGCGCGGGGATTCGTCCACCCCCACCTGCTGACGTTCTTCGTCATCGGCCGAATCTCCTACGAGGACGCCCTCGGCCTGACCCGCAACACGGGCTTCATCTACGAAGCGTTCCACGAGAACCATGTGGGCTCTCCCATCGGCGGCGATCCCGACCTCCAAGGAACCATAAGCTCCCATCTTGTGGTCCGGCTGGTCGACTGCGACCGCCGCTACATGGACTGACCGCAAGCCGACGGCGAATCCATGGACGAAAGCCCCTACCCTCCGCTGCTGAGCCACATCCTCGACGGCGGGCACTTCCGACCGATGATCGACGGCCCCGACGTCCTGCTGCACCGCGCGCAGTGGCGGGAGCTCATGCGGGAGCTCGCCGCATGCCCGCCCAAGGACGCCGAGATCGCCGAGCGGTTCCACGCCCAATGGCACGTCTGCCACCACTACGTCCGCGAGCTGGTCGACGATGACGGACTCCTGATCGACATGCTTTGGGTCTGGCTGCCGCGATGGCGGGGCCCTGCCGTGACGCTCTACCGAGGGGAGAACATCGACCGTCGCGAAAGCGGCAGGCTCGGGACGGGGTGGACCGACAAGGTCGATGTCGCCCGCATGTTCGGGCGGGGGCTCAACGCCTTGGGCAAGGGCGGCCTGCTCCTGCGGACGGAAGCTCCGGCGGAAGCGATCATAGCCGGGCCAAGCAAGCACAGCTCGGAATGGCTGCGCGAATACGAATACACCGTCGACATCCGCAAACTCGTCCATGTCGACGAAATCGAGCGATTCGGCCCGAACCCGTTGCTGACGGGCTGACCGCATATACGACCCACCTTGGATGGCCCACCACATCTGAGCGATTTAAAAACCAAGCATCCATGCGGGTTTCAAGGCGCTTGAAAAATCCTTGGCTCCCCATGGGCACCCCTCAACCGCGAAGTCGCTTGAGGGACTATTGAGGTCAAACCGACAATTTCGGCAGTATGGCTTTATGTTGCTGCACTACCTGCGCATGACTTTTAACGGCTCATGATTGTTGGAGTTCTATGGGATCGTCTTGTTGCGACGCCCCACTATCCCTCCTCAATGGGGTGGACAGCCGAATGCAAACTGAGACGCCATTAGGCCTGAGCGGCCTCGTCTTACCCCCACAGCCCTAGGTGAAAGGCTGCCGAATTGGACGCGGATACCTACCGAAACTTGCACAAGCAGCTCCCTCTTTGCTCTCGTCAGCAACAACATCAGCAAACGTGGGCGAGGTCGATTTGATATCTCAAATAGAAAGAGCCCCAAAACATCGGGGCTCTTATGAGGAAAACTGGGACCTACGATTCGATGCAAACGAATCGAATCGACCTGATGAAACTACAACGTCCTATTGACGCGTGTGGCTCTGCATGCTTGGAGGCCCGAGCGGAGGCGGCCTGCTGATCGAGGCGCCTCCCGCCGGCGGGGCTTGGAGCCGCGTCGAGTTCGACCCCGCGTTCATCGAGGCCGCGTTCGGCAAGGCAGCTCAATTCCGCATCGACAGCGCGCGGCGGCGCGCGCTGGGCTCCACGCTGGCGCAATGGCTGCACGACTTCCTGAGCACACATTCGAAGAAGCGATCGCTGGATCTTGATTACCTCATGGAGCTGTCCCGCCACGGCGGCGACGCGAAGCACTTCCCCGAACAGCTGAGGGCCGCCCTGGAGGAGCTCAAGCTGGGCGCGCCGGGCCTCGTCGCCGGCTGGAGCCTAACGGAGCGCATATCGCGCCGCGCGGGACCGGCCGCGATCATCGACCGGGGGCCGGAGAATCCGAAGTTCGAGATCCCCGGAAACGATGGGAAAAAGGGCAAAGAAGCGGCCGCGAAGCCCGCGCCGCCGCCTCCCCGCAGAAGGTGGCTCCAGCTTTGAAAATCGGAACCGTTTTCGGCCGCCGCGAACCCATTTGGACGCGCATCGTTCCGAGCCGCCTATTTCGCCTTGATGCTTACGGCCCCGTCGGAGGAAACCAACTCGTGCGGAGCGCGATAGATTTTGCCGCCCTTCTCGGCGGACATGAATTTCAAGTTGAAATGGAACTTGCCAATCCTAAGAGCGCGGCGAAACCTATTGGCATCATGCGCCCACCAAGACAACTTCCCCCGTCTTTAGCTCGAGCTTCAAGTGCACGCTCTCCATCAAGAGCACGGGCATCTTCGCGCGCCCGCTTTTGGCGGGCACCAATGAGACTATGCCAAAGCCGGCGAGCTTGGCCAACGTGCGGGACACGTTGGATTCGCCACGTTTCACCAGCTTGGCAAGGGCCGCGACGGACTCGGGGTGCTCGTTGGCTATTTTGACGATCAACTCCTTGTTGTCGGAATAAAGCTTCGCGAACGAGCCTATCCCCTTGGACGGGCTGGCTTCCTCCACGGCCACGGCGACTGCAACCGCGGCCTGCGGCCCCTTGTCAGGCGGCCCCATGCGAACCATCTTGTCAGACAGCCCTATGCGCACCTTCTTGTCAGGCTGCCCCATGCGCACCTTCTTGTCAGGCTGCCCCATGCGCACCTTCTTGCCAGCCCACGACGGAAGCTCGGACTCGCCTCGCGAATAGGCCTGCATCGTTTTGAATGCGTCCGTCAGCGTCATCACTGGAATTGGATTCCTCACTACGTCCCGCTTGCTGCTCATGATCCTTCTCCTTCTGAAATTGATTCAATGGATCAGCTCTCGGCTGAACATCCCAATATCTCTTCGGATACGCCAAGCTCCGCCAGCAGCTTCTTGGACCGATCAACGAAGTGGCCCATATGCGCACTTATATCGTCAACCTTGATCGAGCGTCCTGTTTGCACGCCGATTGGCTTGTTGTTTGTATCTTTCTTCGTGTCATGCCAATGGTCGTAGGGATGCTTCACATCGGCTGGAGCGTGTGAATTTCCGGCTGCAAGTATCCTCACGGTCGGCTTTCCGTCCTTGTCCGGGCCGAACAGATTGAATTCGTAATAAAAGCCCAACGGAAAATCTTGGCTCACTTCGACGACTCCGAGTTTGAACCTGATCAAATAACCTTCGTCGAACTCGAATTCCGTTCCATTGAACGCCAACATCGACTCGACGTATTTGCGTTTTCCTTCTTCAATTCGCTCTTGTTTGGATTTTGCCATTTTATCATATCCAGTCCTGACTTGATTGTATGCTGTCGAATTGAAATCGTCAACTCGCCTCACTGCCACGTTGAGCTCTCGCATCGCGACGGCGACGCGATGCACTTCCCCGAACAGATGAGGGCCGCCCTGGAGGAGCTCAAGCTGGGCGCGCCGGGTCTCGTCGCCGGCTGGAGCCTAACGGAGCGCATATCGCGCCGCACGGGACCGGCCGCGATCATCGACCGGGGGCCGGAGAAGCCGAAGTTCGAGATGCCCGGAAACGATGGGAAAAAGGGCAAAGCAGCGGCCGCGAAGCCCGCGCCGCCACCTCCCCGCAGAAGGTGGCTCCAGCTTTGAAAATCGGGATCGACAGAGATGGACGCCATTTCGCCTGGACCGGCCCCGCCGCGCCCAAATTTACGCCCGGATGCTCATTTCTCGGGCGGAGTCAACGAGAGCATCTTCTCGGGAACAATCTCGGCAACGAGTCCTCGGGCAATGATCACGCGCATGCAGACTGTCCTCTCCATCCCCGCGACCTCGAACTTGAAAGTCATTGTGAAGAGATCCTCTCCTTCGACAACGGAAGGGGTGTCCGACATAGTCAAATAGAATCTGCGCATGAAGCTTTGCATATCAAACCCGTCGAAGCTTTTCCATTTCGACAGAAATGCCGCCCGAAGAGCGGCATCTTTGAAATTCTCAGCAGCGAACTTGCGGAGCTCGGCCTGGGCCGGGTCGATCCTAACGAAGGAGCCGGCCATGCCCTCAGCTCAGCGGAGGCAAAGGGTTCGCCTTCCTGTATTCCAAATGGCGCGCCAACACCTCTTTGGCATGTTCGATGTCCTCTTTGGTCAGATGGAAATCCTCCACGGGAATTTCGCACCCGTTGAACAAGCGGGTTTTCACTCCGCCAACCGCGGCCGGCTTCGCCTCCTCCGCGGAAGCTGCCGATTCGATTCCCATCGCTCTTGGATTGTCCATGCGCCTCTCCTTGTCCATCGAAGCCGCGCCATCGCCCTGATCGAGCCCGTCTTCTTTTCGGCGCCAACCGCAGAGACTTTCACCCCAAAGCGTCCCCATGTCAAGGTCAGCCCATTGACATACCTGTTTACGAGGCGCGGGACAAGTCCGGAAAGCGCGCGGGGCAAGTCCGGAAGAAGCGCGGGACAAGTCCGGAATCCGCCATAGGGCCCTATAGACTTTGATAAACAAAATCCATAGATGCTGGGCAGCCCGCCGCCGCCGCGAGCGGCGCGGGCGGCCCGTCGGCGGCGAAGAACCGGACCTCCCTCGGGGGAGGTCCGCGCTGCCCGGAAACCTCGGCGCGACGCGCCGGCGCGCTTCGGCGCGCGGAGGTTCGGCGTCGCCGAACCGGGGCCGCAGAGGCGGCCCGCAACCTCGGAAAGGGCTTTTCAGATGGGCGGCGCGCCTTTTTTGGGCTGCTGCGCGCAGCATAACTGCATCAAATCCATAGCAATTATGAAATCGACGCGACTCCATTCATTGCGCATAGCTATCAAAATCACTGCACAAACATACGTTGTGTCGCGAATTTAAACCCGATTGGTTCTTTCCAAATCATTTCAGTTTAATGAATCCCCCAGAAGAAGTTGTGAACCGGCGCGGGGATCGAGAGGGGCCACCTCTTGCGTCCCCCTAGGCCCACAGCTCTTTGTCGCCACGGATCGCCGCCAGCTCCATGGGCGACACGCCGCCGGAGTCGCGCAACGCGCAGTCGGCGAATTCGTTCCACGCATCGACCTGCGGATCGCCGCTCGACATCCGGTAATGCTTTGGAATCTTCGCGAACGGGCTCTCGCTCCATCGGGCGGCGGCCATCAGATCGGCCGCAAGCTTGACGCCTTGGGGCGTGAGCTGCTTGGCGTCCTCCACGCGAGGCTGGAATTTCAGGTCGGGACTCATGCCATGGTCGTAGAGCATCCCGATCACTTCGAGCCGGCCGGGCTTGCCCGAGGTCGCCAAGGCGTCGAGCAGGGCTCCGGCTTCGAGGGCATTGCCCGGCAGCTTGGCCCCCTTGGCGAACAGCCTCGCCACCGCCTTCGGGCTTGCCCCGTCTTGAATTGCACAGGGTATGTCGGCGCATTTGTCCGCCACGTTGTCGGGATCGACCGCGTCGACGATCCGGTCGAGCTTGCCGTTGGCCTCGTCCACGCCGGCTTTCACTTGGGCGACATTTTGATTGAGCGACAGCAGGGATTCTTGCAGGGAGCGAACGGCCGGAAATTGGCTGGCGATGACGCCTCCCTGCTCGGCCTTCGCCACCGTCGCGAACCCGATCACCGACACTCCCAACAGGATCGCCGTGGCGAACTGCCAGCCCGGGCGCCGCCACAGCGGGACCGCCCCGCCCTTGCCCACCGCCCGGCCCAGCGCGGCGACCATGCGCTCCACCATCGACGGAGCGAACGCCGCGAGCAGCATCAGCAAAGCGACGAGCGCCGTGCAGGAATAAATGATCCTCGGCAGGACCGACAGCCTCGGGGCGAGGAAGTCCAGGACCGCCACCAATGTGCCGCTGGCGAGGATCACCTGATTGACGACCACAAGATGGTTTTTGACGAAGAGGTAAAGCCCCTCCAACGGATTGGGGCTCGGCTTCGACGCTGCTTCGCTCATTGCTCCACCCCGCCCTCGTTGACCTCTTGCCGCATGATCTCCATCCACCGCGCGCGCATCCCGCCGTTCAGCATCGCCACGCGCCACAGCGGATATTGGACATCGCGGACGGACAGATACAGCCCCGTCTGGGCGGCGGCCCTCTGCGCCGCGCCCATGCTCGCGGCCCCCGCCGCCACGCCGGCCGCCATGCCTCCGCCGACCATGACGACCGCGCGCCCGCCAGCTCGGATTTCCCAAGACCGCAGGTCGCCGTAGCCGTAGACCTTCGAAACATCCCTGACCATCAGCAGAATCCGCTTTCCCTCCTTGTCGAGGGCGACGCCGCTCTGGTCCTCATAATGGGCGAAGCCCTCTCCCGCGCGCATCCCCGCCGCCGCCATCGCCGCCTCGAAGCGCCTCAGGCCCGCCACGTTTCCTCGCCTGATCAGCCATATCGTGAGGGCGAGCGGCCCCCAGCCCACCGCCAAGCAGATCAGGGAGTAGACGCTATGCACGCCGGCTGCGGCCAGCGACATGAACAAGCCCCACAGGAACATGAACATCATGAATATGCCCACCACCGTCTTCGTCACCGCGCCCATGCCGAACTCCCCTGATCAAAACTGTCCATTAAGCTTTCCATGCGACTCTCCATCGCTTTTTCCGAGCTCCCGGCCCCGCCTTGGGCGGACATGCTCAGGCCGTCCCATTCAGGATCGCGCTCACCTCGCGCATGAGCCCATAAGCCGCCGGCTCGTCGAGCCCGCCGGCCAGCGTCGTCGCCTTGCCTCCCACCTCCATGTCCAGCCTGTAGGAGACCGGCACCAGCGCCCGCAGCCGCTTCGCATGCAGTTGGACGCTCGCCCCATGCATGGGGCCGAAGGCGTATTGGCTCCCCGACGACTCCGCCCCGTTCACATGGTTGCGGATGATCAGCCGGTGGATGTCTCGCGTCAGGAACGTCATGCCGCCGAACTCCACGCCCTCGGCCGACACCTTGAAGCTCGACGGCGCGCGCCACTTCGTCGCCTTCGGGCTCCGATACATCGCGAACACGTAGAGCAGCCCCACCACGAGCGAGAAGATCAGCCCGAAGGCGGGGACCAGCGCGATCATGAACACGCAGATCGCGGAGAGCATGACCGCCTCCATGATCGGTATCGGCGGCCCCGAGGGCTCCGTGTCGAACCTGGTCGCCCCGCCATCCAAAGTCTTTCCATATCCAGCCATTTCATCTCCTCCTCGTCAAAAAGCCGTTTCCCGGCGCGCATCCCGAAACCTTTGCCCCAAGGGCACCCGCGCCCGCCGCCGCTGTCCAAAAAAGACACTGGCCGCATAAACAAGACACGGACTGTCCTTCAAACATCCGCGCCCAGTTGCGACCATTCGTCACGGAATGGAGCGCGCATGAATACGCAGAGGCAACAAAAAATCGCAAAGCGGGTCGGCAAGGCCATCGCCACACGGCGGCTGGCCGCCGACCTCACCCAAGAGCAGGTCGCCGAGTCGCTCGGCGTCACCCAAGAGACCGTCTCCCGCATGGAGCGCGGCCTCTTCGAGCCCACCCCGTCCCGGCTGACCGAGCTCGGCGAGCTGTTCGGCTGCGACCCCGCCGAATTCCTGCACCGGGTCAGCGCCGCCCCCGCCCTCCAAGGCGCCGCCATCGCCAACATGCTCGCCGGCCTGTCCGCGCAGGACCGGGAGCACATCTTGGACATCGTGGCGAACGTGGCCGCCTACCTGCGCTCCATCCGGCGCTCCAAGCGCTCCTCCGAAGGCTAGGCGCCTCCCGCCATGTCCATCAGGGCCAGCCGCCGAAGCTGGCTCGGGGCCATCCCGCACGACGACCTGAACGCCCGCGTCATGTGGGCCAAGTCGGAGAACCCCATCTCGAAGGCGATCTCCGTGAGGCTGGCGGCCGACCACAGCCGGTCGGTCGCCGCGACCATCCGCCACGCCAGCCGCAGCCCCTCCGCCGTGAGCCCCTCCTCGCGAAGCCGCCTTTGCAGCGTCCTCGGATGGCACCCCAAGCGGGCCGCGAGCTCACCTACCGAAATGTGCCCCTCGCTCTCGAACGCCAAAGCCACGTCCGCCGCCGCAGACCCCGCCACGCCCAGCAGCTCCGCGACGCCCGACAGGCTCTTGGGCTTCGGCGCCCGGCCCGCTGCCCCGTTGAGGCCAATCGCCCCCATCTGGGCATTGAGGACCGCCAAGGTCGCCATCCGGCAGGGCTCCACGTCCTCGAACGCCCCACGCATCACCCGGCGCACCGCGATGCCGGCGCCCGCCTGCGGAGCAGCCCTCGTCCTGACGCCGAGCTGGACCGCCTCGTTGTAGGCGTTGTAGCAGGCGAACGCGCTCGGCAGAGCCGTCATGGAGCGCATGAAGTGGATCGCCGGGTTGATGTCGGCCGCGAGCCAATCCTCCACCGCCCGCTCGACCTCGCCTTCGGAGGCGCCATCGCGCCTGCGGGCGCGCCCCGCGCTCCTGTATCTGTGGTGCGGCAAATGGCCGTCCAAGGCGTGCGCCACGACCGCCGCGAAGCGCGACATCGGCGTCCAGCCCGACCGGCCCTCCAAGGCGTTGACCACGACGTGGTAAGCCACCCCATCTTCCAATGGCGGTTCCAAGGCATGCGCCCTTTCTCTCTTTTATTGGGCTGCCCGCTCCGTTGCGACCAGCCTCCCGTTTTTTCGGCGCCGCGCGAGCACCTAATTTCTCATACGGCCAGCCGGCGATGCCGAACTCGGCTCAGGGCGCGCAGACGAACCATGGGCTCTGCTCGGCGCACGCCTGCGGCTCCTTCGAATAGCTGACCGCCGCCGGGGGCGCCTCGTCCGGCGCCACGCCGATGCTGCGCCATGCGAAGAACAGTTCCGCGACCACCACCAAAGCAAGGCACGCGCCAACCGCGCCGCCATTTCTCATGAACCTCTCCATCGTTCCCCCGATCCGCGCGAGCGAAATGCTCGAGCGCATCTTTTCATGGGGAGCGAGCGCTTGGCTTGAATCCATGCGACACCTCATGTCAATTATTCACCAAAAGTTCCATAGGGAAACGGACGCGAAAGCACTCCTCCATGGCGGCGCTCGGCGGAGTCTAAGTAGTTACTATTAGACTCAAAACGCATACATGCGACACCATGAGTCTTATCATAGCCGAAAATTTCCAGGGCGCGCAGGGCCGCGCGCTTTAGTTACAAACTGGAAGATTTGGTTACGCTTGGCCTTTGCGGACGGCCGCTTGCATCGAGGACGCGACCTTGTTCTTCCGCTGCCAGGCCAAGAGGTCGGACACCTCGTAGAGGCATTTTTGGTTCGTGCCAAACGCGCCCTTGCCACCAGCCTGGATATATAGCGGCCCGGTGCCATCCCTGCGCATGCGCTCTAGGGAGGTGACCGAGCTGCGAAGAAATACCGCTGCCTCGCTCGTGGTCAGGAAACAGGTGTCGGGGAGGCGATGCAATCGATCTAGCAGATCGAAGTCACTAATATTATTCGTGGGCGATGACATGGGCTTACGCAGACATTGTGTCGGCATGCGGTAGGGAAATCCGATGCCTTCGAAAATCAAAGGACAAGGAGTTTCGCCGCACTTCCGTGAGCCAATTGATTCTTGGCGACGATCCAAGTCAATTCAGCCCATTATCCACGTCATCCGCATGTCCAAGGAAATTTTGAGCATTGGCCGAAGCTTCGTCCGATGCCAGAGCTTGGATAGAACCAGCCAAATCAGAATTGCCATCTGTGGCCTCCTTCGACTCGGCATCGGTTTGGCTTTTATGCGCAAGCTCCTGCGCGTTCTTAGCCGCAAGCATTTCTTTTTTGTATTGCTGAACGCATGGGTCGAATTGTCCTGCCGACTCCTCCGTCGGGGCACCACAAATCGCGATCATTTCTTTGATGATTTCTGGCGCGCGAAGCTGGACATCTTTAAATTCAGCGGGATTCTTCGGGTCGAGCAATTCCGCGCCTGCCACGACCTCCTCAGGCCGCAACCTCAATCCATTGATATTGGCTTCAACCTTCTCTATATGCTTTAAATCCGCGTTATATACACGCAGCATACAAACTACCGCACGGCCCCAAATTTCATTTATCTGGTCATACTCCCAAGTGGGCAGATTCACCAGAGGCGAGCCGATGGCTTTAAATGCTGCCGCCACAAATGACGCACATGTCAGGCCATCGCCATCTTGGCCCAATTCATAGGTCATGTCCTCCTTGATGGCGTCAATTCCAGCATACAAATTGATTCCATAGGTGACGACGCTATTTCTCCCAAGGACGTATTTCTTTGAAAGTTTCCGAATGAGCGCAATCACCTGCACGAGCCGCCATTCGGGCAGCGCCAGCTTGAGGACTGCCCATGGGTCAGCGCAAGGGAAATCCTCGTCCAAAAGTAAGCGGTGGAAGGCCAAATGCAAAAGCTTTTGCTTGTCATCGCCATCGCGATAAACTATCCCGAGGTGACTGCCAAGCAGTCCATGCGTGATGGCAATGGCTACTTGGTCCCCCTCAACACTGTCGGCGCGGGCCGCTTCTAACCCCATGCTTTGGCTTCCTATGGCAGCAAGCCACCCAACGCATCCTCAATGTCTATGCCCTCACGCTGCAAGGCTTGCTTCGCCACCTCCAGCGCCTCTTCCCAGCCCGGCGTTTCTTCTTTTCGAGTAAGCGTCGCGCGAAGTATGACTGCAAGGTGAATGCCATTGACACGTTCGACTGGCAAGTTGCGAAGATCGATAGCAGAAGCGCCAAACTGCAGCATTGCTTCAAACAGAGGGTCTATCGTTTCACCCAGCGCCTGCGATGTCTTGCTTGCAGTCACATCAAGGAGTGACTTCTTCCATCGACGCGCCAATTCAGCTATCGCCATGGCCGACTCCTGCTGAGCGAAAATCAACGCAGCCGAATTGAATGGCGATGCTTCGACAGAAAAGCTATCTGACCGAGCTCCGCCGTAGCCAGATCGCCAATCGACGAATGCAAAGTTAGGAGCATTGGCAGCGGCTTTTGCCACATCGAAGCCCTTGGACAAGTATGCCGAATTATTCTTGGACAGGAACAAACTCAATGCCTGCCAAAGCCGCAAAAAAATTTCCGAGTTCGCGAAGGGAAAATCGCTCGCCAGATCCTTTGTGAGCGATGTTCTTGGCTGGGAAAGCTTGCCGATCATGCCATCGAGGATGGACACCTCGCGCACCCATCCGCCACTGGCAATTCCTGATGAAGTCAATGTCAAAGCGCCCATGTCATTCTTTCGCCATCAAGTGAGCAATCGGTTCGGTCAAGGCTACGAACGACGAATGAATTGCGTCATGCGCGCGATTGAAAGTTTCCATCACGGCATCCGCATCGGGAGAAATCGCAATGGTCGTTGCCACAGACATGTCCATCATCAGCGCCTGCCGTCCGTTCATCTGTCCATCGCCAAAGCCAAAATTCATCGTCATGCCCGCTGCCATCGGCAGTTGAACCTGCAAAAATGGACTCGGCTCTCTCCCATCTGGCACATGACGAATCAACCCATCTGGAATGTCTATTTTGAACCCCAGCACTTCTTCAACGAATTTTTTTGGGCTGCGCCCTTCGGTGAGGTCGGCGCCGAACGCATCGATATACCGCAAATTGGTCGACAAAAACGGAGTCGACTTTTCGTTGTCGCCCCGCGCTTCGATCATTGCCTGCACGCCTTTGCGAACCACTGGGCCAAATGCATTCCACGATTCATAAGGCGGCATCGCGTTCGCCACGAAAATTCCAGGACCGACCTGGTAAAGCGAGCTGAGCTCGCCATTGCCTGGCCTGTAACGGCAAACCGGTTGATGAAACAAAAAAGGGAAACCTTGCGGAACCAATCGTTCCGAGTGGGTGTATTCCGCTTCTTGGATCAACGCGGCGAATCGCGAAAAGAATTCCTCAATGTCCTTCGTGTCGCCGGAAAAGAAGCTCGGGCCACCTGCCATCGTCGCGATGGAGGCGCCGGGCACGCCAGGCGTTAGCAATGGCGTCCACCGAACTTCGGCCACAAGCTCGGCAAGGGGAGCGTTCTTCAATGTTTCGCTCACGATGTTGCGTTCCAAATATTGGCTGTCATCATCTCATTTTTCTTGTTGTTTCGACATGCGATGTTGCCGAAATGAATCAAAATCTGGAGCAGGTTATAGTTATATCATTGTCAAATTTTACCGTCAACAATCAACGCGCCAATCCTGACGATCGTCGAAGTCTTGTGTTGATTATCGCAAAAACTGAAAGGCTGCACACATTACCATGCCCACCTAATTCCGCTGTCACCCAGCAAATCAAAGAGGGCAATCAATCCATCTTATCGGCCAGCACCGACGGCCGCAGCTTCACGTAACGCTCCAAGGTCGAATATTGCGTGTGGCCGGTGATCTTCATGATCTCCATGTCGGAGAGCTTCCCCTTCTCGAAGAAGCGGCTCGTCGCCTCATGGCGCAGGTCGTGTATCAATAGGTCTTGGATGCCCGCTCTGTGGCATATGCGCCGGAAGTGCTTGCCGAGGTCGCGGCTGTCGTCCCAGCACCAGAATATCCGGTCCGTGGCCTCCGACTTGCGCGCCTTCTGCTCCTCGATGATCTCCAAGGCCCTCTTCGACAGGGGCACTTGGCGGAACGTCTTTGTCTTGACGTGCTCCTTGGGGATGTTCAGGGTCCGCCCCGCGAAGTTCACGTCCTGCCAGCGGGCCAGCAGCATCTCCTGCGAGCGCATCGCCGTCTCCAACGCGAACCCGATCACCAAGACCGACTCCTCCTTGTAGGCGTAGCCCCGCCGCGCCGACTCGTAGAGCCGCTGCTCCTCGCCCGCCTCGAGCCGCCTCTCCCGCGCGTTCGCCCACGCCGCCGGGATCGCCTGCCCTTCGAAGACATGGGGGTCGAGGTGGTAGCCGTGGCGGCGCGCGTGCCACTCCATGCTCTTTTTGAGCTGGTAGTAGAGCTTCCTGACCGTCGAGGGCGAATAGGTCCTCGCCCGGCCCCCTTGGTAGAGCGGGTGCAGCTTCACGCGCTTTTCCGGCGGCGCGACCTCCATCGCCAACATCCTCACGATGAAATTCTTGACGATGTCATGGTCGACCGACGCGACCGCGTATTCGCCCAAATCGTGGGAGAGCGCTTCGAGCCGCCGGATCTCCGTCTCGTTCGGGGGCGCGCCTCTGGCGTCGACCCAGTCCTGCGCGAATTCGGCCAACACGTGCGACAGCAGCGTCCGCTCGGTTTTGAGGCTGACCTTGCTCCCCTTGTCGATCGCCGCCTCGGTTTGGTTGGCCCACGCCTTCGCCTCCTCCTTGGCCCGCTTGCCCTTGAACGACCTCGACAGGTCCGGGTGGCCCGCCCGGTGTATCCTGACTTCGTAGCTGAACTCCCCGCTCTTCAGCGCGCGCTTGCGTATCTGCGCCATGGGGCGCCGCCTTTCCCTCGTTTTTGATGTCTAGTGGGATTCTAGTGGGATTTACGCATTTTCTCCAGGTGAAAATTTACCTTTTTCATAGGCAATGATTGGGTTTCGAGGCAGCGCCTCCTAAGCGTGGGATGCAGGTTCGATTCCTGCTGGCGGGACCAGATATCCCTGCTTTGGCAATAACACCTCAACGCGGAAAACCGGTCATTTGTTGCTGTCACTTGATCGCGTAGAATCGGCCAATTGCTGACAGTGGAAAATGTTGTCAGAGTGGCGACCCGTTCCGGCAACTTCCTTGCTTGTATCATTACGAACGCCTCGATGACATCCGAAGGAATTTCGCATTTACAACGTACTGAATGGCCTCGACGAAACGATTAAATAGTGTTGCTCATAGCCTGGCTCATCACGCGGTCAGCGGCCTTTCTTATTTGCATCCCTATTTAGCAAATGCATGTGAATTATCTGGTACCTCATATGTTGAATTTGATCTATTACGTATCTATACGTACCCAGAAGCAGTTATTGGAATAAATTCACTGATACTGTCACTGGGTGAACTCCGAAGCTTCTTTGGACGGTTGCTGAATAGCGAAGGATTTCGCATCGAAGATATCTCGAGCGTCGTTCTGTTGTTCAGTTTTGATCCAAATCGTCTTGATCGATACTGCAGCACTTGCACGACGACGATTGTGTCAGATTCCGGAAAAGTGTTTGAAAAGACAGTGAATTATCTTGGCAAGGAAGTGACACGTGTTGCACATAATTTGCTGGGGCCGGCCAATCAATAGGAGTTTGCACGGGATGCTCGTCGAACGGCTGCGTTCAGAAAATTTAGGGCCGTAGGAAAAGCCGTAGGCGCCTTCCGACCTACAGCCTGCTACACGTTGCTGAACGTGCCATACCCAAGTCCCCTTGGCCGCCATACCTTCCCCTCCCATCGGATTTGCTAGAATAGACACACTCTCTTACATTTCCGCGGTAAGCCAACCGGCTTGCCCGCGCGTTAAACCGACATCCAACCGTTGCGAGTGTGCAGGATGAAATCTTTTCCTAACCGGCCGCTTCTTGCCCTGGCCTTGATTCCCTTGGCGCTGCTGGCTGCCTGCAGCACGACGAAACATAATGATGCCGCACTTGATCTGCCCAGCACCAGCGGGGTCGACACCAATGCCTATGGCCGGGTCGAGGCGATCGAGGTGGAGAAGGCGCCCGGCGCCGATGGTTTGGGCATGGGCAGCGTGGTGGGCGGCTTGATCGGCGGGTTGATTGCCAACCAGTTCGGCAGCGGCAATGGCAGGCTGATCGCCACTGCTGCCGGTGCCGGCGGCGGCGTCTATGCCGGCCACGAGTTGGAAGTCAGGAACCGGCCGCAAGAGGTGTATCGCATCCGTGTGCAGCTCGACAGCGGGGACTACCGCGTGGTGTCGCAGGATAACGATAACGATCTCGCCATCGGCAACCGGGTGCATATCGATAACGGGCATGTGTATCGTTATTGAATCCCTTGCGTCCGTAAGAACCAATCTACGACCGCTCAAAGCGTGTCGCTAACTCCCCTCTCCCGCAGGCGGGAGAGGGGTGGGGGTGAGGTGGATTGCGAGCTGACTACGCCATATAGAATGACCACTCTAAATGCTTCACCAGATGGGCTTGACTAGCACAGCCAAATCACGACGACCCTCACCCCTGCCCCTCTCCCGCCTGCGGGAGAGGGGTTCCAAGCCATTGCATGCGCCCGTAAGTAACGATTAGCGCCTGCGCGGGGATGACGGTGTTATTAACTCAGCCGGCGTCCGGCTGGTTTTCCGGCGCAGCATCGCGAAACGCCTCACGATCCTGGCAATTCGCATCGATGCGCCGTAGCGTCGACAACTCCGAGATATCGCACTTGAAACGCCGCGCATTGTAGAGCTGCGGCACGAGGCAGCAGTCGGCAATCGTCGGCGTGTCGCCGAAGCAGAATGCGCCTGCATTCCCGCTGCGGTTGATCGTGGTTTCCAGCGCAGCCAAGCCCTGCTCCACCCAGTGCCGAATCCAGATATTCTTCTGCTCGTCGTCCACCTTGAGCGTATCGCTCAGGTAGCGCAGCACGCGCAGGTTGTTGATCGGGTGGATGTCGCAGGCGATGGAGAGCGCGAGACTGCGCACGTAGGCGCGTTCTGCCGGGCTTTTGGGCAACAGCGGCACTTGCGGGTAGGCTTCATCGAGGTATTCGATGATGGCCAGCGACTGCGTCAGCGCATGGTTCGGCCCTGGCAGGGTGTCGTCGACCAGCGAGGGCACGAGCGCATCGGCATTGATTTCGCGATAGGCGGCCTGCAATTGCTGGCCGCCGTCCTTGACCAGGTGCACGCCCACCTGTTCGACATCGAGTCCCTTGAGGTTCAGGGCGATGCGCACGCGGTAGGAAGCCGAACTGCGGTAGTAGCTGTAGAGTTTCATCGTCATGCCGATTTACGCGATGCGCACGCGCAGTTCGCCCAGTCCGGCTATGCTGCCTTCGAGCGTGTCGCCCGGCTGCACGGCGGCGACGCCGGCCGGCGTGCCGGTGAAGATCAGGTCGCCCGGCTGCAGCGTGAAATATTTCGACAGGATTTCGATGGTCTCGGCGACGTTCCAGATCATGGCGCCGATGACGCCTTCCTGGCGCTTTTCGCCATTGACGCTCAACTGGATCACGGCTTCGGCGGTGACATGCGTGGCTTGGGAAACCGGGTAGATCGGGGCGATCGGCGCGGAGTAGTCGAAGCCCTTGCCGGTGGACCAGGGGCGGCCCTGCTTCTTGGCTTCGCCTTGCAGATCGCGCCGCGTCATGTCGAGGCCGACGGCGTAGCCCCAGACGTGCGACATGGCCTCAAGGGCGGGGATGTTGCTGCCGCCTTTGCCAATGGCGACCACGAGTTCGATTTCGTGATGCAAATCGCGCGTCATCGGCGGATACGGCATCACGCCGACGGTATCGTGCCCCACGGGCAGGACGGCATCGGCCGGTTTCATGAAGAAGAACGGCGCTTCGCGCCCGGTTGCGCCCATTTCCTTGGCATGATCGGCGTAGTTGCGGCCGACGCAATAGATGCGGTGCACGGGGAACATGTCTTCGCTGCCGGCGATCGGCACGACGGCTTGTGGTGCGGGGGGGAAGGGAAACTGCATGGGGACCTCCTGGGAAATTCGTTGACCGTGAATCTACCACCAAAAACAAAAAACCGCTTACCCGGTCGCCCGGAAAGCGGTTTTCGTTTGCCTGCGGGCAAAGCAGAGCTATGCTGCGATCACCCCTCGCCGAGATAGGCAGCTTTCACGCGCGGATCGTCCAGCATGTCCTTGGCGTCGTCGGTGATGGTGATCAAGCCCGACTCCATCACGTAGCCGCGGTGCGCCGCCTGCAAGGCGAGCTTGGCGTTCTGCTCGACCAGGAGAATCGTGACGCCCTGCGCCGACACGGTGCGCACGACTTCGAAGATTTTTTCCACCATGATGGGCGAAAGGCCCATCGACGGCTCGTCGAGCAGCAGCAGCTTGGGATGGCTCATCAGGGCACGCGCCATGGCCAGCATCTGCTGTTCGCCGCCCGAAAGCGTACCGGCCAATTGGGCCTGGCGTTCCTTCAAGCGGGGAAACACGCTGAACCATTTTTCGATGTCTTCGTCGATGCCTGCCTTGTCGTTGCGCACGTAGGCGCCCATGAGCAGGTTTTCATGGATGGTCATGCGCGTGAACACGCCGCGCCCTTCGGGCACCATGGCCAGGCTCTGCTTGACCAGGTCGAACGAGCCCATGCCCTTGGTCGGCTGGCCCAGGTAATGCACATGGCCTTCGACCTTGCATGCCGGCAGCGTGCCGGTGACGGCCTTGAGCGCCGTGGTCTTGCCGGCACCGTTGGCGCCGATCAAGGTGACGAGTTCGCCCTTGCGCACTTCCAGGCTGATGCCCTTGACGGCCTGGATGCCGCCGTAAGCCACTTTCAGGTCATCGATTTTCAGGATGATTTCGTTGGACACCGCTGTTTTCTCCGGCGAGGTTTGCATTTGGTTCTCAGACATTAGTGGCCTCCTCCGAGATATGCTTCGATCACAGCTGGATTCTTTTGAATATCGGCCGGCACACCTTCGGCAATCGGCTTGCCGTAATCAAGCACGGTCATGCGGTCGCACAGGCCCATGACGAGCTTCACATCGTGTTCGATCAGCAGAATGGTCTTGCCTTCGGCCTTGATCTTGACCAGCAGTTCGCGCAGGCCGAGTTTTTCGGTGGCGTTCATGCCGGCCGCCGGTTCGTCCAGGGCAAGCAATTTCGGCTCGGTGGCCAGCGCGCGGGCGATTTCGAGGCGGCGCTGGTCGCCGTACGACAACAGACGCGCGGTACGGTTGGCAAACTTGCCGATGCCCACGAAATCGAGCAGTTCAAGCGCGCGCTTCCTGATTGCCGCTTCTTCCTCGCGCGCCGCCTTGTGATGGAACACGGCGCCGAACACGCCCTGGTGCGTGCGCACGTGGCGCCCGACCATGACGTTTTCGACCGCGGACATTTCGCCGAACAGGCGGATGTTCTGGAACGTGCGCGCGATGCCGGCCTTGGCCACTTCATGCGGTGCCGAAGGCGAGTAAGGCTTGCCGGCCAATTCAAAACTGCCGGTGTCGGGCTGATACAAGCCCGTGATGACGTTGAAGAACGTGGTCTTGCCGGCGCCGTTGGGGCCGATCAAGCCATAGATCTGGCCGCGCGTGATCTTGAGGCTGACGTCGGACAGCGCCTGCAGGCCGCCGAAGCGCTTGCTCGCGCCGTTGATGGAGAGGATGATTTCTTCGCTCATGGTGTTCCCTTAAACCTTGACCACGTCAATGGATTGATTCGGTGCGTCGACGTCGGCATCGGGCCTGTCTTCATGCTTGGGCGAAGGCCACAGGCCGGCCGGACGGTTCAGCATGGTCAGGACCATGGCCAGGCCCAACAGGCCCAGGCGCGCCACTTCCGGCGGCACCAGCACCTGGCCGAACAGCGCCTGCTGCGGGCCATCGGAGTAACGCAGGACTTCGGGCAAGGCTGCCAGGAGGATGCCGCCCAGGATCACGCCGGGAATGTGGCCCATGCCGCCCAACACCACCATCGCCAGCACCGTGATCGACTCGGCGAAGGAGAACGATTCGGGTGACACGAAGCTCTGGAACGAGGCAAACATCGATCCCGCAACGCCGCCGAACGATGCGCCCATGGCGAACGCCAACAGCTTGATGTTGCGCGTGTTGATGCCCATGGCCTTGGCGGCGATTTCGTCTTCGCGGATGGCGACGAAGGCGCGGCCCAGGCGCGAGTGCTGCAATCGCACCGTGACGAAGATGACGAGGCAGCACAGGGCAAGGAACAGGAAGTAGTAGGCATTGACCGAGGGAATGCCCATGCCGAAGAGGTAGACCGTCGAGTGCGAGCCGGGTTCGCCGGCCAGCGACAGGCCGGCGATCCTGACCGGATCGATGCCCGACACGCCGATGGCGCCATTGGTGATGTTGACCGGCGCATAGAGGTTGTTCATGAAGATGCGGATGATTTCGCCAAAGCCCAGCGTGACGATGGCGAGATAGTCGCCGCGCAGCTTCAGGGTAGGCGCGCCGAGAATCGCGCCGAACACGCCCGCCAGCGCTGCGGCTATCGGCACGATAACCCAGACCGGGAGATGGATGCCGTTTTGCGTGATCTCGGGCCCGAAGAACGAGACCAGCGCATTGCCCACCGCGGGATAGTTGTCGACGAAGGATTGCAGAATCGTCGAGAACTGCGGCGACGCGAAGACCGCCGTCACGTAGGCGCCAAGGGCGTAGAACGCGATATAGCCCAGGTCGAGCAGGCCGGCAAAGCCCACCACGATGTTCAAGCCCAGCGCCAGCATGATGTAGAGCAGCGACAGGTCGATGATGCGGACCCAGGCGTTGCCGAAGTTCGCTGCGATGAAGGGGAAGATGATCGCAATGACCAGCACGATACCGAGATTGCGGTAGGCCTTCTTGGGATTGTGTTTGATGTCGAAGTGAATGGACATGGGTTCCTCTAGTCGTAATCAGGCACGGTCCGCAACGCGTTCGCCCATGATGCCGGACGGTTTCAGCGTCAATACGAGAATCAGCGCCAGGAAGGCAAACACGTCCTGGTATTGGCTGCCGAACAGGTTGCCGGTCAGGTCGCCCAGGTAGCCTGCGCCCAGCGCCTCGATCAAGCCCAGCACCACGCCGCCCACCATGGCGCCATAGATGTTGCCGATCCCGCCCAGCACCGCGGCCGAGAACGCCTTCATGCCCGGCAAAACGCCCATGGCGAACTGGCCCGATGCATAGTTGGCGCTCCACATCACCCCGGCCACGGCGGCCAGCGCGGCGCCGATGGCGAAGGTCAGCACGATCACACCGTTGGAATCGACACCCATCAGGCCGGCCACGCGCGGATTTTCCGCCACGGCGCGCATCGCGCGGCCCATGCGGGTCTTTTCCACCATGTACACCAGGCCCAGCATGCTGATGACCGCGAGAATCATCAGCATCACCTGGGTCGGCGAAATCAGGGCACCCATGAACTGGTACGATTGGTTGGGCATCACTTCAGGGAAAGGAATCGGGCTGCGGCCCCAGATCAGCATGGCGCCGACCTGCAGCAGCGTCGAAATGCCGATGGCGGTGATCAGCGGCGCCAGGCGCGGCGCATTGCGCAGACGGCGATAAGCCACGCGCTCGATCACCACGTTGACCGCGACGCAAACCGGGATCGCGCCCAGGATGGCGATGATCACCTTGACGACGCCGGGAAGATCGGGCGCCACCGATTGCACCACATGAAGGATGGTGATGCCGGTCAGTGCACCAATCATCAGCACGTCGCCGTGCGCGAAATTGATGAGGTTCAAGACGCCGTACACCATGGTGTAGCCGAGCGCCACCAGTGCGTACATGCAGCCCTGAACCAGGCCGTTGATTACTTGTTGGATAAAGGTATCCATGATGTCGATGCTCTCTCCAGATCGTCAAACAAACGAAAAAACCGCAATTCCGAACCGCCGCCGCACACGCCAAGCGATGTTGTGATGTGCAAATGCAGCAAAAACCATTCCTGATAACAAAAACGGCACCCCAGGTCTTGCCTTACGGGTGCCGCCTGTGTTCGAGCGCGGTTATGCGATCATCGGGAATACCGCTCGTTTCGCATGAAACTGTTGGGCGATAGCGCAAACCTTGCTCATGATGTTGTCTCCAATGGCGTGAATGTGTCAACTTTTTTATTGTCGGTATGCGAAGGCAGTGGCGCCTGGGTTGCGCTCCTTTCGTGGCCTTTCACATACTACCTCGCGCGCCGCAGTTCGCACAGCCCGGATAGCATCCTGACACTGGCATAAATACGACAAAACGCGAGAGAACGCATCATAGCGAGGAAAACAAAGAACTATTTACGGAATAAATTTGCGATTCCAGAATTTAATTTCGCTCCTATTGCAATCCAGACAAGCCTTTCGGCAAGGGGAAGGTCACCCCTTCTTCCACCCCGTCGAGCGTGCGCACGCTCCTGGCGCCCAGCTGTTTCAGGCGGTCGATCACTTCCTGCACCAGGATCTCGGGCGCCGACGCACCGGCCGTCACGCCGATGCGCAGTTTGCCGTCGAGCCAGGTCGGGTCGATCTGGGTGGCGTTGTCGACCATGTAGGCCGCGGTGCCTTTCTTTTCCGCCACTTCGCGCAGGCGGTTCGAGTTCGAGCTGTTGGGGCTGCCGACCACGATCACAACATCGACCTGCGGCGCCATGAATTTGACAGCCTCTTGACGGTTGGTGGTGGCGTAGCAGATGTCGCCCTTTTTCGGCTCGACGATGTCGGGGAATTTGTGCTTCAAGGCGGCGATCACGTCGGCCGCATCGTCGACCGACAGCGTGGTCTGCGTCACATAGGCCAGCAGGGCCGGATTGCGCACTTGCAGCTTTTCCACGTCTTCGGCGGTCTCGACCAGATACATGCCCGCTTCCGACTGGCCCATGGTACCTTCGACTTCGGGGTGGCCGTCGTGTCCGATCATGATGATTTCGCGTCCGTCGCGGCGCATCTTGGCCACTTCCACATGGACCTTGGTCACCAGCGGGCAGGTGGCGTCGAACACCGAGAGGCCACGTTCGGCCGCTTCAGCCTGCACCGCCTTGGAAACGCCGTGCGCGGAAAACACCACGGTATTGCCGGACGGGACATCGGCCAATTCCTCGATGAAGATCGCACCCTTGTTGCGCAAGTCGTTGACGACGTAGGCGTTGTGCACGATTTCGTGGCGCACGTAGATCGGCGCACCGAATTGTTTCAGGGCACGCTCGACGATCTCGATGGCGCGATCCACGCCGGCGCAGAAACCGCGCGGCTGGGCTAACAGAATGTCTTTATTCATATCGTTTCAGATTACTTCTTCCGGTAGGGTGGAAAAGCGAAGCGCATTCCACCATGTGCCACGAATGACTTTCTTTTAAGCGCTAACCTTCAATTGCACTCCTTTAACCCGTCATCCCCGCGCAGGCGGGGATCCACATTCAATGCAGCAACCGTAGCGCTGTGGATCCCCGTTTTCACGGGGATGACGGATGTAAGATGGGAAAAGTGCGATTTCCCGACGATGTATTTAATTACGGGTCGATAAAAATTGCGTTCTTTTACAGCACACCGATGATTTTAACTTCGAAGCGCACGCTCTGGCCGGCCAGCGGATGGTTGAAGTCGAACAAGGCGCCCTCGTCATCGATTTCGCGCAACACGCCGGCAAAGCGGCCGCCGCCGGGCGCGGCAAAGTCGACCAGGTCGCCGATGCGGTATTCGGCATCGAAGGCCGAGTTTTCCTTCAGCGCGACCAGCGACACGCGCTGCAGCAGCTCGGGATTGCGTGGGCCGAACGCGCGCTCGGGCGGCAGCTCGAACACCTGATGCGTGCCTTCGGACAGGCCGACCAGGCAATCTTCGAGAAAGGGCGCCAACTGGCCCTGCCCCATCAACAGCGTGGCAGGCGTGTCGTTGAAGGTCGTGATCATGTCCACGCCGTCGGCCGAACTCAAACGGTAGTGCAAGGTCAGGTAAGCCTCGCGCGTGACTTGCGGCAAGGTTTCCTGCGGCAGCGTTTGCTGTGGTAAATTTGACATGGAAAGTAAACCAGAAAAACCGGATGAGCGGAAAACGCCTATTTTACCAAGGCCCGCTGTTCGCACCTCTCAGGGATGGATGAATAGATGGCAATCACCGATTGGCCGGCCGACGAGCGGCCGCGCGAGCGCTTGATCGAACACGGGGCGCACAGCCTGTCGGACGCCGAACTGCTCGCGGTGTTCCTGCGCATGGGCGTGACGGGCAAGAGCGCAGTCGACCTGGGGCGCGACATGCTGACGCATTTCGGCTCCTTGAACCGCATGTTCGGCGCCAGCCTGAAGGACTTTTCCGCCATCAACGGCCTGGGTCCGGCCAAGTATGCCCAACTGCAGGCGGTGCTGGAGCTGGCGCGCCGTTCGCTCAAGGAAGAATTGCGCGAAACCGATACGCTGGGTTCGCCCAAGGCGGTCCGGCAATACCTGCGCCACAGCCTGGGCGGCAAGCCGCACGAAGCCTTCGCCGTGCTGTTTCTGGACGTGAAGAACCGCCTGATCGCCTGCGAGGAATTGTTTCGCGGCACGCTCACGCGCACCAGCGTGCACGCGCGCGAAATCGTCAAGGCGGCGCTCGCGCACAATGCCGCCGGCGTGATCCTGGCCCACAACCATCCTTCCGGCAGTTGCGAGCCGAGCAGCTCCGACCAGGCGCTGACCAGGATGCTCAAGGATGCGCTGGAGCTGGTCGAGGTGCGCGTGCTCGACCACTTCGTGGTAACGGCAGAAGAGACGTATTCGTTTGCCGAAAACGGGCTCATGTGAGCGCGCTGACGGCTATTTTTTTTCCTGCAAAGACTTCATCTGCGCCGCCAACGCACGCTTGACCGGGTAGTCCGGGTAGATCTTGCGGAATTTCTCCCACTCTTCGCGGGCGGCATCATCGTTTTGCGCCTGGAGCTTTTGCTCGATCAGGGTCAGCCAGGTCGATGGTTTGCGCCGCATCCTCTCTTCGTCTGTCAGAGACAGCCTGCGCAGTTTCGCGTTTGCGGCCTGGGATGGCTTGGCGGCGGGCACGCCGGCAATCTCGACGGCGGCGGCGCCGGGCGATGCCGTGTTCGGCATGATCGGTGTAACGGCGCGTGCCGGCGGCGCAGCGGACACGATCGGCGCGGGTGCCTGAAGCGCGAATTGCGCCGGGGCCGTGGCACGGTAGGCGATATCCGGGGCAGGGGCGATAGCTGCGGGCTTTGGTGCGTCATACACGGCAACGTCGCGAGCAGGCGGCGCTGCCGGCACGACGGCAGTCGCGGCAGGGGCAGGCACTGCCGGCGCCTCGGCAGGTGGCGCGATGACGCCATAGGCCTGCGCGACGTCTGGCTGTGCCTCGGCTGCAGATTCCTTGCGCACTGCGGACCGGGCCGGGTCGCGGGTCCAGGCGAGCTCGGTACCGGAAACCTCGAGCGGCGGTTTGGCCCGTGCCTTATCCAGGACGTCGGCGCTGCTTGTGCCCGACTGCTTGAGTTCCGCCGCGCTGATGACCTGGACCGGGCTGGCGGTCTCCCGGTCTGCCCTGCGTACGGCCAGGCCGGTTATCTCGACCCGCTGTACCTCGCTCTGCCTTGAAGGTGACGCCGCAGCATAGGCAGGGTTGGCGGACTTGGCCGTCGGTGCGGCACGCATCAATGGGGCCGGGGCAACTTGCGCTGCCATGGCGACCGGCGGCGCGGCGGCCACCGGCGGCGCAAGCGAAACGCGGGGCGGTTCTGCATCGGCAGGCGCGCGCGCGAACGACGGGGTTTCGACGCGGTCTTGCGCTGCCGCCGCTTTCGGGGCGACCTCCGGAGCAGCCGGCGGGGGCGCGACCCGTTGCGGCGACATATCCACTACGGCATCGCCCGCCGTGTCGTTCTTCTTTGCCTCATCGACCTTGTTCGACGCGTCCACCCGGTCCCGCAAGGCGACTTGCGGGACCACTGCATCGTGGTCCGGCCGCCAGGTCATGCGCAACACCGTCACCACCAGGATGCCCGCGGCAACGCCTATCGACAGCCGCCAGAAAGGCGCCCAGCGCGAGCGCAAGCGGCTCCGGATCGGATTTGCGGCAGGGTTTGCCACATTCATTGCATCAGGCGACACGGCTGCGTCGTTGGCGGCGGCCGGGACGCGCTCCTCGGCCAACGCCGCACCGATGCGGGCCAGGATGGCGGCATCGAGTTCCGGCGGCGATTCGGGGTGCGGCAGCGCATGCAATTGGCGCGACAGTTCGCCGTCCTTTTTCAGGAACAGGGCGAATTCGGCGTCGTCGCGCTCGCTCATGGGCCCGCCGCCGTGGTCATCGTTGTGCTCGTTGTCGATCGTCATGCGAGCTCCTCCCGCTTGCCCGCCTCGGCTAGATGCAGGCGCAGCTTGCGCATGGCATAGCGCAGCCGGCTTTTCACGGTTTCCACGGGCACCTCGGACAATTGCGCGATTTCCTCCAGGCTCATGTCGTTGAACTGCTGCAAAATCAAGGCTTCCTTCTGTTCCACCGGCAGGCATTGAATGGCCGCGTGCAATCCCTCAGCTTGCTGTTTTCTCATCAACGCGGCTTCCGGCGACAAGCCCTCTTCCGTCTGATCGGCCAGGCGGTCGAAACGTTCGCCGCCCGATTCGTCCTGGCCCAGTTCGCTCGCCAATACCGGCTGGTGCTGGCGCAGCAAGTCGATCAAGCGGTTGCGCGCGATCTGGAATAGATAGGTGCGAAAGCTTGCTTCGGGGCGATACGTCGCGCGCGCATGGTGCAGCGCCACCCAGCTATCCTGCGCCACCTCGTCGGCCCACTCCTTGCGCGGAGCGCGCCACGCCAGAAAACGATACAAAGCGCCGCTATGGCGCCGATACAATTCCTGGAATGCCGGCAAATCGCCCGCGCAATAGCGCAACATCAACGATTCATCGGACAATTCGGTCAACATCGCGGCAGTGTAACAAGTTAACGATCCGGAACGCACTATGGGGTCGACAGGTGTGAAATTAGCTTGGCATATTTGTTAAATATAATAAACAAATCAAGAAACAATTGTTTTTCACAAGTCGTTGAATAATCGAGATTTTTTCGATATACTCTCGTTTTCCGCAATTTTCGGATATTTTTTAGGAGCCCAACATGGCACGTGTATGCCAAGTCACCGGGAAAGCGCCGATGGTCGGCAATAACGTTTCCCATGCCAACAACAAGACCAAGCGCCGCTTTTTGCCCAATCTGCAAAACCGTCGCATTTTCGTCGAAACCGAGAACCGCTGGGTCTCGCTGCGCGTGTCCAACGCCGGCCTGCGCGTAATCGACAAGATCGGCATTGACGCCGTGCTGGCCGACATGCGCGCCCGCGGCGAAAAAGTCTAACTAGCAGAGTAAAGGAAAAATCATGGCGAAAGCAGGCCGCGACAAAATCAAGCTGGAATCGACCGCAGGCACGGGTCACTTCTACACCACCACCAAGAACAAGCGCACGATGCCGGAAAAAATGGCGATCATGAAGTTCGATCCCAAGGCACGCAAGCATGTTGAATACAAGGAAACCAAGATCAAGTAATTGATCGGGTGCCTGAAATGCAAAAGCCGTTCCTTCTGGAACGGCTTTTTGTTTTTGGGCTTGCGCTTACGATAGATGTGTATTGCGTATTCGCGTCGAGTTTGCCGCCTTTTCGCACATCAAGCTTATCGACCTTGCGCAGGTAAAGTTGCTCCCCTTTTGCACGCCAACCCGGCCATCGCAGGCCCGATATCTGTCAGCATGACACAAACCAACGTCGTTGGCGCTTGCAGACAATCGTTCGTTATCTGTCGGGTTTAGCTCATTGCGGCCATCGAGCCGCTGCCAGCCGGTACAAGGCAAATGGCCAGCCTGGCATCCGCTTTTAATATTGGTCAACTTTCGCCTAGTCGAACCAAGGGCGACAAACGCAATTCCGCCAAGCGCCCACGCAAGACATGTCGCCAAGCCAACATCAAGTGGGAATATCGATCCTGCAAAATTAATTTGCATGTAACGAGTGTTTCATGTAACGTTCGTTTCATGGATAAAAAAGATGTGTTGCGCGACAGGACCCTGGAATACTTTCTGGATCACGGATTGGCGGATCTTTCGCTGCGGCCTTTGGCCGAAGAAATCGGCAGCAGCGCGCGCCTGCTGATTTATCACTTCGGCTCGAAGGAAGGCTTGATCACGACGGTGATGGCGGAAGTGCATGCGCGCAACCAGCGCTCATTTACCGAACTGATGCGCAAGACCAAAGGACAGGCCGGATTGGAGGCGTTCTGGGCTTGGGTAGTGGCGCCAGAGAACAGCCGCTGTGTGCGCTTGCTGTTTGAAGTGCAGATGCTGGCAATGAAGAACCCCGATACCTACGGCCAATACCTCGAAGGCAGCAGTTCCAGCTGGGTTGATTTGGTCGCACACTCGCTGCCGCCAGGGCCGAACAATCGTGCCATCGCAACGCTATGTGCTGCGGTGATCGATGGGTTGGTGCTGGAATATCTCAGCACCAACGATCTGGCGCGTACCAGCAAAGCCTTGTCCTTGTTCGCCGCCATGCTCAAAGAAAAACCGCAAGCCAAACACAAGTAGTACGTCCGGTCATCATCCCCAATTGGAGAGCAATGAAATGAATCAGATCGCAAGCCCGGCCGCCAAATCATCCGTCATCGATGCCGATCCGAAAGCGCTGCTGGCATCGCGCAAACACACCTTGATTTTTTTGTTGATCTGCGTCGCGTTGACGATAGTCAGTGCGATAAATGCGGCAGGTACTTCGGCGAAGGACAGTTCATCGCATAGCCAGAACGACATGCTGAAGCTCTATGTTTTCATCATCGGCATGGAGTGGCTGTGGGTGCGCTTCGTGGCTAAAGGCATGCAGGACCGTGGCCGCTCGATTTTTGAGTTCCTGGATGTAAAGCACTGCACGTTGCTCGCACTGGCAAAGGACCTTGCTATTGGTGCCATTGCCTTGGTTGCGATATATTTCCTCTCGACCGGGCTGGACGGCCTCACGCACCACGATCCCGCAGCCGGCAATGCGATACTGCGAACCTCTCCGTCCGGTTCACTTGCGGTGACGGTCTGGATATGCCTGTCGCTTTCGGCAGGAATTTGCGAAGAGATTGTTTTCCGCGGATATCTGCAGCGTCAACTGACCGCGCTAACCGGCAACCTCGGCCTGGCAATCGTACTCCAAGCGATAATTTTCGGTATCGGCCATGCTTACGAGGGCATTGGGTCGATAGTCAATATTACGTTGCATGGGCTGGTTTTGGGGCTATTGGCTGCATGGCGCCGCAATATCCGTGCGGGCATGATCGAACATGCAGCATGGGACATTATTGCTGGGCTTGGAATCATGCAAATGTAAGTTGCCGGGACAAGCTGCCGGATACCCACCGCCTCCCGCATCGGATCGCCGCCCACCCGACCGCTCTCCCGCAGGCGGGCGAGGAGAGTCTCGCCGATGAGGTCTGCGGCGCATTGGTTACGCTTGCTACCCTACTTTGCAAATGTAAAGCAAACTTGACATTCTCGGTTGCTTGGATCAATAATGATAACCAGGAAATCAAGCATATATGAAACGCATCGTCGCCAATCGCGTGAAGGAAAAGCGTACCGCATTCGGCTGGACGCAGGAGCAGCTTGCGCAAGCTGCCGAGGTTTCGCGGCAGAGCATCAATGCCATCGAGCGGGAGCGCTATGTGCCCAGCCTGGAGCTGGCACTGATTTTTTCGCACCTGTTCAATTGCCCGACCGACCAACTCTTTTACCTGGAGCCTGAATCATGAGTCCGCATGTCTTAAGCCGCATTCCCATCCTCGGCAAATTCGTCGACGAGCGGTTTCTTGAGCATCGATTGCGCTCATCGAGCGCGGCGGGTATCTTCGCGGCGATTCTCGCTCTCGTGTTGTTCGAATACCGTTGGCTGCACGACGGCATCTGGAGCTGGGATATTGCCGTGCTCGTTCTGGCTTTTCTCGTCGTCAAATTGTCGCTGTTTACCTGGTACCGTCTGACTGGATAAAATGAAAGGAAACCCGATGATGGACTTTCGTCATTCCCGCGTGCGCTGGATGTTCGTTGCGGCGAATCTTTCGCTGGTTGCGGCGCTGCTATCGTGGTATTTCTTGCGCCATGGTGCCGGCGCTCATATCTGGATCGACGGTGTTATTGGCGTGTTGTTCGGTCTCTCCATCGGCATGAACTTGACGGCGGTTTGGCGTATCCGACGGGCACGCTAGGCGGCTGTCGGTGCGTCGCGATCGGCGAAAGGTCAGTCGGTTGTCCAGTCTTTGGTGCCGCCGACAGCCCATGACCGATGGCTCCCATGAGGGTTTTGCAGCCTGCCAGGTCGGGCGCTTGTGCATGACGAGTGGGCGAACTGACCCAGAACGCGGGTGCGCACGCAAATCGCGCCATGTCATCGAGATGTCTTATTTTTGTTTTACATTCAGGCTTTTTACGCGAAGAAGCCGGCATGAAGATTCTTATCGTCACCGAAGCATGGAATCCGCAGATCAATGGCGTGGTGCGCACGCTGAAGATGACGAGTCGCGAATTGACCAAGCTGGGGCATACCGTCGAGCTGCTCACGCCTGAGGGCTTTTCTTCCATCCCCTGCCCTACCTATCCCGACATCCGGCTCTCGATCACGACGCCTGCCGAAGTGGCGCGCCGCATCGATGCCTTCGGCCCCGATTGCCTGCATATCGCAACCGAAGGCCCGCTGGGCTGGATGGCACGCGCCGTTGCCATGCGCCGCAAGTGGCCGTTCACTACGGCTTACCATAGCCGCTTTCCTGAGTACATCCACGCGCGCATCCGTTTTCCGCTGTCGTGGAGCTATACCGTGCTGCGCGCCTTCCACAATGCCGGACGCGGCACGCTGGTGCCGACGCCTGCCATCGTGGCCGATCTGCGCCAGCGCGGCTTCGACAAGGCGCGGTTGTGGAGCCGCGGCGTCGACCTCGGCACCTTCACCACCGAAGGCGACAAGCTGCCGCGTACGGGGGGACGTGAAACGGACCCCATCTTCCTCTACGTGGGACGGTTGGCGATTGAAAAGAATATCGAAGCCTTCCTCTCGCTCGATCTGCCGGGCGAAAAATGGATCGCCGGCGAAGGCCCGGCCGAGGCGCGGCTGAAGGCGCGCTTCCCCGACGCGCGCTGGCTCGGCGTGCTCGACGGCCCCGGCCTGGCCACGCTCTACCGCAGTGCCGACGTGATGGTGTTCCCCAGCCGGACCGATACCTTCGGCCTCGTGATCCTCGAATCGCTCGCCTGCGGCACGCCGGTTGCCGCCTACCCCGTGGCCGGCCCGATCGACGTGATCGGCACGTCCAACGCGGGCGTGATGCATGAAGACTTGAAGACGGCCTGCCTGGAAGCCTTGAAGGTGTCGCGCGAGGCGGCACGTGCGCATGCGGAAAAGTTTTCCTGGACCGAGGCCAGTTTGCAGTTCCTGTCGGCTTTGCAGCCGATCAGGCCGCAGCCCGATCGAATCGCTTCGGCTGTGCAGGCATAAAAAAACCGGCCATGCAGGCCGGTTTCTGCAGGTTGGCGCTGAGCAACGCGAAGCCCAACAAAAGGCGCAACTTGCATTGGATACGGTGGATGTTGGGCTTCGCTTTGCTCAGCACCAACCTACGCTCGCCCAATCAGCTATAGCTACGCAAGCGCAACGAGAACTCGCTCAATGCCTGAATGCCGGAAGCCTCTGCACGCGCGCACCAATCCTGCAACTGCTTGAGCAACTGCTCGCGGCTGGCATGCGAGCGCTCCCAGATTGCGCTCAATTCCTTCTGCATTTCGTGCATGGTTTCGAGCGCCTTGCTATGCGAGAACAGTTCCTTCAGTTGCTGCTGATTGGCGCCGTCGAGCTTGGCCGGTTCGCGCTGCATCAGCTTTCTGGATGACTTGAGGAAGCGGGCGTCGATCGCGGCCTTGGCCTTCATCAGTTCGGCTTCCTGGCGCCAGGTTTGCTTGAGCGACTTGGCATACTTGGCCATGACGTCGTAGCGGTTGGCGATGACGGACTGCAGGGTTTCGAGGTCGGCCACCATCTTCTGGCGGTCGAACTTGGGCGCCGGGGCGACCTTCTTGACCTTGGCCAGCTTGAAGGTTTCGAGGATGCGGATGTACATCCAGCCGATGTCGAACTCGTACCACTTCGACGAGAGCTTGGCCGAGGTGCCGAAAGTGTGGTGATTGTTGTGCAGTTCTTCGCCGCCGATCAGGATGCCCCAGGGCACGATGTTGCGCGCGGCGTCGGCGCATTCGTAGTTGCGATAGCCCCAGTAGTGGCCGATGCCGTTGATCACGCCGGCGGCCAGGATGGGAATCCAGAGCATCTGCACGGCCCAGATGGTGAGGCCGATGGCGCCAAACGCCAGCACGTTGAACACCAGCACGGCGCCCACGCCCTGCCAGCCGAAACGGGAATAGAGATTGTGCTCGATCCAGTCATCGGGCGTGCCATGGCCGTACTTTTCCATGGTTTCGAGATTCTTGGATTCGTCGCGATACAGCTCCGAGCCTTGCCAGAACACGGTCTTGATGCCTTTGACGACGGGGCTATGCGGATCGTCCACCGTTTCGCACTTGGCGTGGTGCTTGCGGTGGATGGCGGCCCATTCCTTGGTCACCATGCCGGTATTGAACCAGAGCCAGGCGCGGAAGAAATGACTGACCACGGGATGCAAATCAAGCGCGCGGTGCGCCTGATGGCGATGCAGGTAGATCGTCACGCCGGCGATGGTGATGTGCGTGGTCACGAGGGTATAGACCACCATTTGCCACCAACTGGCGCCAGCCAGACCATGACCAAGCACGCCGACGACTGCATCGAATACGGTATTCAACATCTTTACGAGCTCCAAAGTAAGCTTCCGGACCGGCAAGCGTCCTTCGATAATTGTTGAAAGACTTTGCCTACACATACAAGTTGCGTACGACTCTTGCGCAAATTTTGTACAGCATTTCAGCGCATGGTGTGAACACCATTTGCACCACATTAAATTGTACGCTGAATTATTCGGCTTGGTTCGGTGATTTGGCGCTCAAATTCACAGTTTTTGCCAAATCTTCAGCGTTAATTAACCGAATATCACGCTGCGGGGATGGTAATTCGACACTATTGTCCTTCAGTACGCGCCAGATGGCGCGGTTGACGTCAGACGTGACCCCGGAGCGGCCATTTTGCGGATCGTTGATCCAGAATCCCAGCTCCAGATCGAAGCCGTTGGTGCCGAACTTGGACAGTACCACCTGCGGCGCAGGCAATTGCAGCACGCGCGGCACTGTGCCGGCGGCCTCTTCCATCAGCTTCATGATGGTATCGAGATCGGTGCCGTAGCCGACCGTGACCGTGGTTGCCAGGCGCAGCGTGGAATCGGTGAGCGACATGTTTTGGATCGGGCCGGCGATCAGCACGTCGTTGGGCACGACGGTCTCGATGCCGTCGAGGCCTTGCAGCACGGTATAGCGCGTGTTGATGTGGGTGACGATGCCGTAGTATTTGTCGAACGAGACGATGTCGCCGATCGACAGGCTGCGCTCGAGCAGCACGACGAAGCCGGAGACGTAGCTGCTGGCGATCTTTTGCAGGCCGAAACCGAGGCCCACACCGAGGGCGCCGCCGAACACCGAGAGCACGGTCAGGTCGATCCCGACCAGGGACAGGCTGACCAGCACGGCGACCAGCACCAGCACGGAATTCACGGTCCGTGCCAGCACCACGCGCAGCGAGGAATGCATGGTATCGATTTTCAGCAGGTGGTCCTGGATCACTGCGCCCAGCCACAATGCTGCAACCAGCGTGACCGCGACCGAGAGCGTGCCTTGCAGGATCACCAGCAGCGAGATGTGGTGCGCGCCGATAGGCAATTCGTTCTGGTCGAGGAATTGCAGGATGTCGGGCCACCAGCCGGAGATATAGAGCGCAACACCGATCCATACCGCGATGGAAACGATCTTCTCGATCAGCAGGAGCGAGTTGCCGTTATTGCCATTGCGCAGGACGATGCGGCGGATGATGTAGAACGCCGCACGCATGATCACGAAGGACGCGATCAGCGGCGTGAACAATTGCAGCACGTGGACATGGTGATATCTGGCCAGCGTGGGCCGCACCAGTTCGATCAGGAACAGGCCCAGCAAGGGCGAGAGCACGCGCGAAAAGCTGTCCATGCCGAGCCTGACCACGCCCTTGCCTTCCTGGCCCGCCTGCTGCTTGACGAAGGCCGCGCGCAGCAAACGTGCGATGGCCGAGCCGGCGGCCAGGCAAATCACCAGGGCCAGGACTTGCCATAGCAGGCCGGGATTGCTGAAATCGTTGACGTCGGACCAGAAGTCCGACAGCAGGTTCGTCAGCGCGTCCGGCTTCATGGCTTGCGTTCGAGCACGGCGGCGAAGAAGCCGTCGGTCCGGTGGCGGTGCGGGTACAGTTTCAGGTAGTCCTGCATCTCGAGTTCGATCTTTTGCTCGGCCAGCACTTGCGACATCGGCACCAGCGTAAAGCCTTCGTGCGCAGCGAGGAATTGCGCCACGATGGCTTCGTTTTCCTCGTCGAGCAGGCTGCAGGTGGCGTACACCAGCCGTCCGCCAGGCTTGACCAGGCGCGCCGCACCCGTGAGGATGGAAATCTGCTTGACGTTCAGCTCGGCCAGGCCTTGCAGGTTCTGGCGCCACTTCACGTCGGGGTTGCGGCGCAGGGTGCCCAGGCCCGAGCAAGGCGCGTCGACCAGCACGCGGTCGATCTTGCCGGCCAGACGCTTGACCTTGGCATCGTTCTCGTGCGCGATGAGCACGGGGTGTACGTTGGACAGGCCGCTCCTGGCTAAGCGCGGCTTCAGTTTCGCCAGGCGTTTTTCCGCGATGTCGAAGGCGTACAGCCGGCCGGTGTTTTTCATGATCGCGCCCAGCGCCAGCGTCTTGCCGCCGGCGCCGGCGCAGAAGTCGACGATCATCTCGCCGCGCTTGGCACCGACGATCTGGGCCAGCAACTGGCTGCCCTCGTCCTGCACTTCGATTGCGCCGTCCTTGAACAGGGGCAGGTTTTGCAGCGCCGGCTTTTTGGGCAGGCGGATGCCGGTGGCGGCATAAGGCGTGGCTTCGCACTGGATGGGCGCGGTGGCCAGTTCGGCCATGACGGCTTCGCGGTTCGACTTGATCATGTTGACGCGCAAGTCGAGCGGCGCCGGCTGGTTCAGCGCACCGGCCAGCTCAAGCGCCTCGGCTTCGCCGAAGCGTTCAAGCAATTTGTCGTACAGCCAGGGCGGCAGGTTGGCGCGCGTTGCGGCCGGAAAGCCTTCGCGGTCGAACTGCATCACGCGCTCGAGCCAGGCTTGCTCTTCCTCGGACAGGCCGCCCATCGCTTCCACACCCGCGGCATCGGCCACGCCGAGCAACGCCAGGCGGCGCATGGCCGGCCCGACGCCCGATTCGGCGAAGTGGCCGTAGACGGTCTTGTTGCGCAACAGGCCATAGATCGCCTCGGCGACCACGCCGCGTTCGCGCGAACCGAGTTTGGGATGGTCGCGGAAATAACGCGACAAGGTGCCGTCGGCCGGGCCGGTGAAGCGCAGGATTTCGCGCAGCACTTCCTCGGTGCGGTTGATGATCATGGGTGGCAAACGCATGGCTGCCCTTTCCTTATTGTTGTTGGCGCGCCTGCGCCATCGAGAGCCTGCCCTCGATGAAGTCGCGCACGGCGCGCGGATAGATAATGTGTTCCTGTTCCAGCACACGCTCGGCCAGGCTGTCTTCGGTATCGCCTGCGCGCACCTCGACTTCGGCCTGCGCCACGATGGGGCCGTGGTCAAGCTCGGGCGTGACGAAATGCACCGTGGCGCCATGCGTCTTCGCCCCGGCTTCGAGCGCCCGGCGGTGCGTGTGCAGGCCGGGAAACGCCGGCAACAGCGACGGATGGATGTTCAGCATGCGAGCGGCATAGTGTTCGACAAAGCCCGCCGTCAAGATACGCAAGAAACCCGCCAGCACGACCACGTCGGGCTGGTAGCGGTCTATGGTTTGCTGCAAGGCGCTGTCGAAGGCTTCGCGCGTGGCGTAGTCGCGGTTGGCGACGACGGCGGTGGCGATGCCGTGCGCTTGCGCGAACTGCAGTCCTTCCGCATCGGCGCGGTTGCTGACGACGGCTGCCACCCGTGCCGGCCACTGTTCGGCCGCTACTGCCTTCACGATCGCTTCCATGTTGCTGCCGCGACCGGAAATCAGGATGACGATGTTTCTCATGGGGCGCATTGTACCGCACGGCGCCCTTTGGCCGCCCTTTGCGCGCTATTGAATTACTTACTGGAAAGAATAAAAGACGCGGAATGCGACCTTTTTCTCGGCCCAGAAATCGGCCGCATCGCGGAATACGTCGAGCAGGGTTTCGCGTGCTTCGCGGTCGAATTGCGGGGCGTTGGGCAATTGCTCGAGCACGATGATGAAGCCCGGTTGCGGCCCGGCTTTCCAGGTCAGGTCGGTCAGGCATTCGCGCAGGGCCTCGAAATTCTTGCCGAAGGCGCGCTGGAAGTGAAAGGCGCGCCCTATCGTGGCCAGGACCTGGGTCTTGGTCTCGGCTGCGCCGACATAGGCATAGAGGAAATGCTGGCCGGAGGCCGCCGCTTCAGCCTGCAGATCGAGCACGCGGTGGGCGCGGATCGATTGCACGAGGTTGGGCGGCACGTTGGCTAACGGGTTCATGTCCGATTCCGGCGTCATTAGGACTTGCGGAGATTCGATGCGCATAGGCTATTCCACCATGCCCGGCGCACAGTGGCCATGGCCACCCATCGGCGCCGCCTTGACCGCATCGTTGCGGTACTTGAGTAATGTCTTCATGCTGGCAATCACGCTGACGTCTCCTGCCGTTTTTTTCACCAATACGGTAGGTTAGCGTGTTGCAGAAAGTGAATCAACCGGTATGGAGTCCAGTCTGGAGAAATTGTGACATATTATTTTGGCAATTAATTTGCATCAAAACAATTCAAACAGTCAAGCCGAAGAATTTGAGCACCTCGGCCTTGTGATTTCCGGCGTCTTTTTTCCCCAAAGCAATCAATTCACCGGTGTAAGACGCTTCGAACAGCAAATAGGACGCCAACGCGGAACCGCGCACTTCGGTCGCACCGATGCCGCCCAGCATGACGCGAATCGGCGCCGGGAGACTGCCGACATGGCGGCTGGCGATGTCGTCGAGGCGTTCCGATGGCGCGATGGTCAGCATTTCGATGGGGCGCAGCTGGGTGCTGATGCGCTGCTCGGGCGTCAAGACCGAGAGCGTGGCGTTGATGCGGTTCAGGCGCTCGATGTCGACCGCCAGGCTGTCGAGGAAGATGCTCGACATGGCATGGCCGGCGATTTGCGCCAGGCTTGGGTAATGCGCCTGCTCCTGGCTTTCGCTGGGCGGTTCGGACAGGCGGCCGGCTCCGATCACGAGCACACGGTCGGCGCCGAGGTGGACGGCCGGCGAGATCGGCGCCAGTTGGCGCATCGAGCCGTCGCCGAAATATTCGCGCCGGCCGTTGCAGTAGAGCGCCGTGGCGGGAAAAATCAGCGGGATGGCCGAGGAAGCAAGCAAATGGTCGACCGTGATTTGCGAGCGCATGGCCACGCGCTGCGAGCGGATCCAAGGCACGATTTCCGCCTCGGTCTGGTAAAACGTGATGTGCTGCCCGGCCGTGTAGGACGATGCCGTGACGGCCAGCGCGTGGAGCGAGCCATCGATCAGCGCCGCATCGAGGCGCGGGAAATTCAGCAGCCGGTTCAGCAGCGTCACCAGGGGCGTGTTGTCGAGCAGCGAATTGGGCGGGTTGGAATGCCACTTGCGCAACAGCCAGCCGAAGGACATCAGCGTGAGCCAGCGCGCGCCGGAACGCATCACGCCAAGCGAGTCGGCGCGGTATACCTGTTCGACTTCGAAGTTCTCCCACACGCGCACCAACTGGTCGAGCCCGACGCCGAAATCGTCAGCATGGCAAGCCAGGGCGGTGGCGTTGAGGGCGCCGGCCGAGGTGCCGCAAATGATGTCGTAAGGATTGCGTTCCGGTTTCCAGCCGGCCTCGACCAGCATGGTATTGATGGCTTTGAGGACCCCAACCTGGTAAGCAGCACGCGCGCCGCCGCCGGTCAGGATCAAGCCGGTTTTCTTTCTGTCTCGCATAGGACGCAAGATTAACAGGGAGGACGCCTGTTTGGGAAGCGCATAGAAGCAGGTCGACGCGAATTGAATCGAATGTGGCACTGCAATATGATGAGCGTGCGATACATCGCACGAACGAATTCATGCAACTTCCGACGGCCTATTCGATCGAATCGTTTCAAGTGGAAGGAGTGCCATGTCTCATGAGCTTGTGATCGTCGGCGGCGGCCCTGCGGGCATGATGGCCGGGCTGCTGTTTGCGCGGGCCGGCGTCAAGACCCTGGTGCTGGAAAAACACCGCGACTTCCTGCGCGACTTTCGCGGCGACACGGTGCATCCGTCGACGCTGGAAATCTTTCACGAACTCGGCCTGCTCGACGAACTGCTGCGCCGCCCGCACAACAAGGTGGCGCAGATCGGCGCGCGCATCGCGGGGCAGTTCGAGCGGATTGCCGATTTCCGCCACCTGCCTGTTGCGGCACCTTTCATCGCGCTGATGCCGCAGTGGGACTTCCTCGATTTCATCGCGCAGGCCGCGCGGCGTTACCCGGGGTTCGAATTGCGCCAGTCGTGCGCGGGCGAGAGCCTGATTGAGGAAGAGGGGCGCGTGGTCGGCGTGCGCACCAGTGCCGGCGACGAGGTACGTGCGCGGCTCGTGATCGCGAGCGACGGCCGTGATTCGCATTTCCGCGCCGGATTGCCTTTGCGCGTCATCGGCGCGCCGATGGATGTGTTCTGGTTCCGCCTGCCCAAGCATGAACAGCCCGAGAACGACAGCATGGGCGTGTTCGATAGCGGTCGCATCTTCGTGCTGATCGATCGCGGCGAGTATTGGCAATGCGCCTTCGTTTTCCCCAAGGGAGAAGCGGAGCGCGTGCGCAGCGCGGGGCTCGATGCCTTCAGGACGCGCGTGCGCGAGATCGGGCCGGAGACCGCAGGCGTGGACCGGGCAATTGGCAGTTGGGACGACGTCAAGCTGCTTACCGTCACCGTCGATCGGCTCGATCAATGGTCGCGCCCCGGCCTACTGGTGATCGGCGATGCAGCGCATGCGATGTCGCCGATCGGCGGCGTGGGCATCAACCTGGCAGTGCAGGACGCCGTGGCGGCGGCCAATTTGCTGGCGGCGCCGCTTGCGCGTGGCGAAAATCCCGATCCGCTTCTTCCCAAGCTGCAGGCGAGGCGCATGCGGCCGGTGCGACTCACGCAAGGCGTGCAGAAGCTGATGCAGGACGCCGTGATCGCGCCGCTGCTCAATCAAAGCGGGACGCTCGACCGCCCGCCGCTGGCAGCGCGGCTGCTCAACGCGGTGCCGCTGTTGCAGCGCATACCGGCGCGGCTTGTTGGGCTAGGCTTTCGTCCGGAGCACGTCGAGTGCTCTGATGCTTACCGGCGATAGACACTGGCTCAATCGCCTTCGACGACGCCTTCCCTGCGCGGGTCGGCGCCGCCGAACCAGACTTCCTGACCGTTGACCTTCATGCGCATGATGCCCTGCAGGCCGGAAGTTTGCTCCATCACCTGCACGTTGTGCCCCCTGGCGCGCAATTGCTCAACCAGCTCATCCGAGACCCGGCCCTTTTCGAGTTCGGTCGGGCCGTTGCGGCTGCCGAGGTTGGGCAGGCTGATGGCTTGTTGCACGTTCAGGTTCCAATCCAGCGTGCCGACGACGACCTTGGCGACGTAGTTGATGATGGCCGAGCCGCCGGGCGAGCCGGTCGACAACACCAGATGATGCGTGCCACGTTCGAACACCAGCGTGGGCGACATCGAGGTGCGCGGACGCTTGCCCGGCTGCACGCGGTTGGCGATCGGGCCGTCGGCGTCGACCGAGTCGAACGAAAAATCGGTCAACTGGTTGTTGAGCAGGAAGCCGTCGACCATCTGGCGCGAGCCGAACTGGTCTTCGATGGTTGTGGTCATGGAGAGCGCGCCGCCGTAGGCATCGACGATGCAGATGTGCGAGGTGGAAGGCAGCTCGGGCGAGGTGTCTTCGCCCCAGGTGACATGCAGCGCGTTGGGCACGCCGTAATGCGCGCGGCCCATCGATTTGTCGCCGATCAGCAGGGCTCGGCCGGTCAGGTATTGCGGATCGACCAGCGGCTTGATGCTGTTGCCGGGCAGCGGCACGAAGTCCGGGTCGGCCACGTAGTGGTTGCGGTCGGCGTAGGCCAGGCGCCCTGCTTCGGTGAACAGGTGCACGGCTTCGGCATCGTATTGGCCATCCTTGGGCGGATGCTTGTCGATGTCGGTGTGCGACAGGATGCCCAGCATCTGCGCGATCGCAATGCCGCCTGAAGACGGCGACGGCGCGCCGCACACGGTCCATTGTTTGTAGTCGGTGCAGATCGGCACGCGGATTTTGGCTTGGTAGGCGGCGATGTCGGCCGCCGTAAGGAAGCCCGGATTGCTCGGATGCGCATGCACCTTGACTTCGATGTCGTGTGCGATGTGACCGTTGTAGAAGGCGTCCGCCCCGCCTTGCGCAATCTCTCGCAGCGCGCGCGCCAACTCGGGATTCTTCAAGATGTGGCCGACCGGCCAGGGTTGGCCCTTGTCGTCGTAAAAATACGCGCGCGCCACGGCGTCGCCTTGCAGGAAGTGTTCCGACGAGAGCAAGGCATGCAAGCGCGGACTGACGGGAAAACCATCGTCGGCCAATTTGATCGCGGGGGCAAACAGCTCGGCCCAATGCAGCTTGCCGTATTTACGATGCGCCAGTTCCAGCATGCGCAACACGCCCGGCGCGCCGACCGAGCGGCCGCCGACCACGCCGTCGTAAAAATTCATGGCGCGCCCATCGGGCGTCTGGAACAGTTTTTCCGTCGCCGACATCGGCGCCGTCTCGCGCCCATCGAAGGCGCTGACGGTGTCGCCATCGAAATACAGCATGAAGGAGCCGCCGCCGATGCCTGAGGATTGCGGTTCGACCAGGTTCAATACCATCTGCGTCGCAATCGCCGCATCGATAGCGGCGCCGCCCTGCTTCAGGATGCGGTAGCCGGCGTCGGTGGCCAGCGGATTGGCCGCTGCCACCATGAAGGTGTTGGATTTCCAGCCGGGCTTGTCGGTATAGCCGCTGGCGACTTCGGGGGATTGCAGCCCCGTTGAAGCCGGCGCGCCGGGAGAATTGGTTTGGGAGGAAGCCGCGCAGCCTGCCAGCAAGGCAGAGAGGATGGCGGCGAAAAATTTCTTGTTGTTCATTGTCGCGTGCTCTCGGAAAAGCGTTATGGTACGCGACGCAGGGATAAGACGCAGAAGAGAGGCTCGATCAACCCGGAGAATGCGGCGCCGCTATCATCACTGCCGTCGTCCCCGTGAAAACGGGGACCCATAGTGCCACGGTCACAGGTTGTACAGTGGGTCCCCGCTTTCGCGGGGATGACGGATTAAAGGCGTGCAGGAAGGGAAGGAATTACTTCGGCTGCATGCGGATCGCGCCATCCAAGCGGATCGTCTCGCCGTTCAACATCTGGTTTTCGATGATGCTCTTGGCCAGCTGCGCATACTCGGCCGGCTTGCCCAGGCGCGAGGGGAACGGCACCATTTTACCCAAGGCGTCCTGCACTTCGGTCGGCATGCCCAGCAGCATCGGCGTTTCGAAAATGCCGGGGGCGATGGTCATGACGCGGATGCCGTTGCGCGACAGGTCGCGCGCCATCGGCAGCGTCAGGCCGACCACGGCGGCCTTGGACGAGGCGTAGGCGGCTTGGCCGATCTGGCCGTCGAAGGCAGCGACCGATGCGGTGTTGATGATCACGCCGCGCTCGCCCGATTCGCCGGCTTCGGTGCCGGACATTGCCACGGCTGCCAGGCGCGCCATGTTGAAAGTGCCGATCAGGTTGATGTTGACGGTGCGCTGGAATATCTCGAGCGGGTGGGCGCCGTCCTTGCCGACGGTCTTCACTGCCGGGGCCACGCCGGCGCAGTTGATCAGGCCGCGCAATGTGCCCAGGGCAACGGCGGCTTCGACCACGGCACGGCCGTCGGCTTCGGAAGTCACGTCGCACTTGACGAACTTGCCCTTCAATTCGGCGGCGAGCTTTTCGCCGGCTTCGACCTGCACGTCGGCCAGCACGACTTTGGCGCCGTGCTCGGTCAGCAGTTGCGCGGTTGCCGCGCCCAGGCCCGATGCGCCGCCGGTGATGATGAATACGTTGTCTTTGATTTGCATGATGTCCTCTGCTGGATCTGGTCGGGGGTATTTACGTTTACATAAATTGACGTTTACGTAAACGTCATATCGGAAGCACGAATTGTATCGTCTCGCTGAGACCTGTCAAGGTCTGGCCATTTTAACAAGCTACGGCCAGGCGAGTCGGGATGCGCCCAAACAAAAAAGCGGCTTGCGCCGCTTTTTTGCCCAGCCTTGGAACATGTTATTTCTTGGTATCGCCTTCTGCAGGTGCCGAGGCCGGCGCCGACGCTGCCGGAACCGCCGGGGTCACGGCATCGCCAGCCGACGCCGCCGGTGCGGGAACGGGCACCGCCCTCATCATGACGCCGCTCGGCACGGCATCAGTCGCTGCCGGTGCCGGTGCGCTGATGACAGGCACCGGCGCGTCAACCTTTGCCGAGCCACCTAGCAGGCCGTTGGCCGAAATCATCGGTACGATCAACAAAGCCACGATGTTGATGATCTTGATCAGCGGGTTGACGGCGGGGCCGGCCGTGTCCTTGTACGGGTCGCCCACGGTGTCGCCGGTGACGGCGGCCTTGTGCGCTTCCGAGCCTTTGCCGCCGAAGTTGCCGTCTTCGATGTATTTCTTGGCATTGTCCCAGGCGCCGCCGCCGGTCGTCATCGAGATCGCGACGAACAGGCCGGTGATGATGGTGCCCATCAAGAGGCCGCCGAGCGCCGCCGCGCCGAGGATGTAGCCCACCAGGATGGGCACGATCACGGGCAACAGCGACGGCACGATCATTTCCTTGATCGCGGCGGAGGTGAGCATGTCGACCGCCTTGTCGTACTGCGGTTTGCCGGTGCCTTCCATGATGCCGGGGATTTCCTTGAACTGGCGGCGCACTTCGACGACCACCGAACCGGCGGCGCGGCCCACGGCTTCCATTGCCATGGCGCCGAACAGGTAGGGAATCAGGCCGCCGATGAACAGGCCGATGATGACCTTGTGGTCGGACAGGTCGAAGCTGACGTGGATGCCGGCGGTGTCGAGCGCATGGGTGTAGTCGGCAAACAGCACGAGGGCAGCCAGGGCGGCCGAACCGATGGCGTAGCCTTTGGTCACGGCCTTGGTGGTGTTGCCCACGGCATCGAGCGGATCGGTGATGGCGCGCACGGATTCGGGCATGTGCGACATTTCGGCAATGCCGCCGGCGTTGTCGGTGATCGGGCCATAGGCGTCGAGCGCCACGATGATGCCGGCCATCGACAGCATCGAGGTCGCGGCCACGGCCACGCCATAGAGGCCCGCGCCGCACATGTCGCCGAGCCAGTAAGACACGCCGATGGCCACGCACACGGCCAGAACCGGGTAGGCACAGGATTTCATCGACACGCCGAGGCCGGCGATGATGTTGGTGCCGTGACCCGTGGTGGAGGCTTGCGCGATGTGGCGCACGGGCTTGAAATCGGTGCCGGTGTAATACTCGGTGATGTAGACCATGAGGCCTGTGAGGACGATGCCGACCACGGAGGCGCCCATCATCGGCATGCGCATCGCCTCAGGCAGCACGTGCCAGGTGACGGCAACAAAACCCAGCAGGGAAAGGCCTGCCGCCCACCACAAGCCGGTGTACAGCGCCGACATGATTTTCTTGCCCGGCTTGGCCTTGACCAGGGAGCACCCGACGATGGACGCGATGATCGAGATGGCGCCCAACAGCAGCGGATAGATCGCCGCCGCCATTTCATTGCCCTTGATCAGCAAGGTGCCCAGCAACATGGTGGCGATCAGCGTCACGACATAGGTTTCGAACAGGTCGGCGGCCATGCCGGCGCAGTCGCCGACGTTGTCGCCCACGTTGTCGGCGATCACGGCCGGGTTGCGCGGATCGTCTTCGGGGATGCCGGCTTCGACCTTGCCTACCAGGTCGGCACCGACGTCGGCGCCCTTGGTGAAGATGCCGCCGCCCAGACGCGCGAAGATGGAGATCAACGACGCACCGAACGCCAGGCCGATCAGCGGCTTGATGGTTTCATGCAGATCGCCGCCGGTCATGTTGCGAATCAGGTACATGAAGAACACGGCAACGCCCAACAGGCCCAGGCCGACCACCAGCATGCCGGTGATGGCCCCGCCCCTGAAGGCGACGTTCAAGGCTTCTTTCATGCCTTTGGTGGCTGCTTGCGCGGTGCGCACGTTGGCGCGCACCGAGACGTTCATGCCGATGAAGCCGCAGGCGCCGGAGAGGACGGCACCGACCAGGAATCCGATGGCGGTGACAAAACCGAGAGCAGCGGCAATGGCGATGAAGATCACGACGCCGACAATGCCGATGGTGCGGTATTGCCGCGCCAGGTAAGCCGCCGCGCCCTGCTCGATCGCGCCGGAGATGCTTTGCATCACTTCGTTACCCGCATCCTGCTTCAGAATCCAACTGCGAGAGACCAAGCCATAGATGACGGCCACAATGCCGCTTGCTATAGCCAACCACAGACCTTCTGCTGCCATATCGACTCCTCCTAGTTATCACACAAAGTTATGAACCGATTGCGTTCCCGCTTGTGGCGGGTAATGCGGATTGCTAACCTTACGTCGCTCTATTATTTTTTGAGCTGGAACATTCCTCGATACTGCCAATTGCGCCTTATTGTTTTTCCTCCTGTGCTTCCTCCGCTGTCGATGCAAATTCCGTTGTAGCCGGGTACGCGAAGCACGTCCCACCTGTGCATGTCTTTTAAACGCTGGTGGGTAACGCTGCGCTCACCCACCCTACAAAAGCAACTGGAACAAAAAAGCGGGCCGAGGCCCGCTTTTCGACTTACTTGGACAAGGCCGCAAATGCCGCATCCCGGATCGATTCGACCGGACCGACACCGGCAATCTTGCGATATTTCGGCGCACCCGATTCGCCCGACTGCGCCCACTTGTTGTAGTAGCCGACCAGCACTTCGGTCTGTTCGTGATAGACCGACAGGCGTTTCTTGACGACGTCTTCGGCGTCGTCGGGGCGTTGCACCAGTTCCTCGCCGGTCGCGTCGTCCTTGCCCTCGACCTTGGGCGGATTGAACTTGACGTGGTAGGTGCGGCCCGAAGCGGCATGCACGCGGCGGCCGCTCATGCGTTCGATGATGGCGGAATCGGGCACGTCGATTTCGAGCACGTAATCGATCGCCACGCCGGCATCCTTCATCGCATCGGCTTGCGGAATCGTGCGCGGGAAACCGTCGAACAAATAGCCGTTGGCGCAATCGGCTTCCTTCAGGCGGTCCTTCACCAGGCCGATGATGAGGTCGTCCGACACAAGGCCGCCGGCATCCATCACTTGCTTGGCGGCGATGCCCAAAGGCGTACCGGCCTTGACGGCGGCGCGCAGCATATCCCCCGTCGAGATCTGGGGAATGTTGAACTTTTCCTTGATGAAGGTCGCTTGCGTGCCTTTACCGGCACCCGGCGCTCCTAACAGGATGAGGCGCATGAATTTTCCTATTCGAGTTTTGAATCATTTTGGCGGCGCGGTCTTACTCGCGCCTTACGGGCTTATCCCCCGGCGCACGAGGCGCCGCCACCCGCTTTTCACGACAAACTTACCACAGAATCGCACCAAATCAATACTTTCGCATTGATTTAGGTCAGAAGATTTGTGTTTTCAAGGTGTTCCGCCAGCCCCATGCACCAAAGCAAGGCGCAGGATGCAGGGCGGTTCCCGCTCATCCGCACTGCACAATGATTTGCATCGATCGATGCATGCGTAACCAGGGCGCGCACCGCCCTACTCCGCCATGCGGCCGATGTGACGCCTGACACGCTCCAGGTCGTCGGGCGTATCGACTCCGGTGGCCGGAATGGATTCGGTGACGTGGACCGCGATCGGCAAGCCGTGCCAGAGCACCCGCAACTGTTCGAGCGCTTCGATTTGTTCGATCGGCGAGACGGCCAGCGACGAATAGTTTTGCAGGAAAGCATTGGCGTAAGCATACAGGCCGATGTGGCGCAGCGGTGCATACCCTGCCGGCAGCGCATCGCGCGTTTGCGCGAAGCCGTCGCGGTGCCAGGGTATGGTGGCGCGCGAGAAATACAGCGCCTGACCGCGCTGGTTCAATACCACCTTGACGCAGTTGGGGTTGAAGGCTTCTTCCACGCCAGCGAGCGGGTGCGCCGCGGTCGCCATCGGCTGGCCGGGCACCACGAGCGCTGCCGTGGCAGCGATCAGGTGCGGGTCGATCAAGGGTTCGTCGCCCTGCACGTTGACCACCACATCCTCGGGCGCCAAGCCCAGGCGCGCTGCGACTTCGGCGATGCGGTCGGTGCCGGAGGGATGATCGGGGCGCGTCATTTCGGCGCGCACACCATGCGCGCGGCAGGCGGCGACGATGTCTTCATGATCGGTAGCAACAACCACCTGGGCCGCACCGGAGAGCATGGCGCGTTCGGCTGTCCTCACCACCATGGGTTTGCCGCCCAGGTCGGCCAGGGGCTTGTTGGGCAGCCGGGTCGAAGCCAGGCGTGCCGGCACGACGACGGTGAAGGCATTCATGCCGAAGGCGTGTCGGTGGCGGGTGCGGCGGCTGTTGCCGGTGCTGCGGGCGCAGCCGGAGTTGACGGTGCGGCCAGATCGCGCGCCTGATCGGTCCACATGACGGGAATGCCGTCGCGGATCGGGAAGGCCAGCTTGTCGGCGTTGCAGATCAGTTCCTGGGCTTTCCTGTCGTGCTGCAGCGGCCCCTTGCAGACCGGGCACACCATGATGTCAAGCAGTCGCGCATCCATGCAGTTTCTCCACTATCTGTGCGGCCAGCGCGGCATCGAGTTGCGCCGCCACCGGCACGACCCACAGGCGCGCGTCTTGCGCCAGGGCCGGAATATGGCGACATTTTACTGCATCCTTCTCCGTAATCAGGATGACGTCGGCCGGTATTTCTGCGAAGGAAAAGCCGGCGAAATCGAAATGATCGGGCAAGGGCATGGGCGCAATGCGCAAACCGGCGCCGCGCAGCATGGCAAAAAAGCGTTCGGGATTGCCGATGCCGGCTGCGGCGACGATGCGCAAGTCCTGTTCGGCCAGCCCTGCCAAGGTCGTTTCGTCTTGCCCATCGAGGCGTTCTACTGGTCCTGCGACCAGTTCCATGCGCCACGCGGGCGGCGTCGCCGCAGCCGAATTGACGACGGAAAAATCGCGCCTGCGCGTAACCGGCTCGCGCAAGGGGCCGGCCGGCAAGAGCCAGCCATTGCCATTGCCGCGCGCATCGGACAAGACGATTTCGATATCGCGCTGCAAGGCATAGTGCTGCAAGCCATCGTCGGAGACGATCACGTTAACTTGAGGAAAGCGTTCGAGCAGCAAGCGGCCCGCTTCGGCGCGGCGCCGACCTACCACGACCGGGCAGCCGCCATGCCGAGCGATCAGGAGCGGCTCGTCGCCGACTTCGCCTGGTTTGGCGTTTTGCTCGACCACGCGCGGGATCTCGGCATGCGCGCCGTGCCCGCGCGACACCACGCCGGGCTGGAAGCCCGCCTGGCGCAATTCATGCAGCAGCCAGATGACGAAGGGGGTTTTGCCGGTGCCGCCGACGAAGATGTTGCCGACCACGATGACCGGCACGGCGAGCTTGGACGAGGAAAAGATTCCGGCGCGATAGCCCGAGCGACGCAGACGCGCGAGCATGCTGAACAACAACGACAGTGGCCACAGCAGGCAAGCCGCCGGTCCGCGCCGCGTCCACACGCGACCGAACCAGCTTTCCCGATTACTTCTTGCTGTCACTCTCTATCGTGGTGAAGGTCACCTTGTCGAAACCGGCATCGCCGGCCGCCTTCAGCACATTCATCACCGATTGATGCGTCGACAGGGCGTCGGCATCGATGACGAGATCGGGATCCTTCTCGCCTTTTTCTTCGGCCACGCGCTTCAATTCCGCTTCCAGGCCGGCCGAATCGGTAGCGGTGACGACCTGGTCGTTGATCGCATAGTGCCCGTGCGCGTCCACGCCGACGTGAATCCGCACGATCTGTTCCTTGCTGCGGTCGCCGTCTTCGGTCGGCAACTGGATGTGCAGCGAGGTGAACTTGCTGTAGGTGGTGGTGACCATCATGAAGATCAGGATCACCAGCAGCACGTCGATGAAGGGAATCAGGTTGATTTCCAGCTCTTCGCGCCCTTTTCCTTTACGAAAATCCATGTGTCAGCTCCGCTTTACTTGCGCGCGCCGTGCACGGTATCGACGAACTTCACCGCTTGCTGTTCCATGTCGATGACGAAGGAATCGACCAAGGCACGGAAGTGGCGATAGAAGACCAGGGTCGGCATGGCGACGGCCAGACCGAAGCCGGTGTTGTACAGCGCCACCGAGATGCCGCGTGCAAGTTCAGCCGGGTCACTGCCGGCCGCACTTTGCGAGCCGAAAATGACGATCATCCCAACCACCGTGCCGAACAGACCCATCAACGGCGCCAGCGTCGCGATGGTGCCGAGCGATGTCAGGAAACGCTCAAGCTCGTGCGCGGCGCTGCGGCCGGCCTCCTCGATCGATTCCTTCATCACTTCGCGCGGCGCATCGACGTTGCGCAGACCGGCGGCCAGCACACGGCCCAGCGGCGAATTGTTTTCCAGCGTATTGATGACGTTGGCATCGACCTTGCCGTTCTGGTAGACGCGGATGACTTCGTTCAACAGCGTCGGCGGCAGGACGCGCCTGGCACGCAGGTACAATAGGCGTTCGATGATCAGGGCCAGGCCCACGATGGAGGCGGTGAGCAGAAGATAGATAGGCCAGCCGGCTTGCTGGAGAATAGTGAACAGCTGCAAAAAAGGCTCCTTGGATTAAGCTAAGAGGATGTTCCCGGCCGCAAAAGTCGTGACGGCCCGAAACGAACTCGAAGTGCAGAATGTAACGTGTTGGGCCTTTGCGGGCAAGTCGGAATATAAAACAAATCGTAACTGACCGGTAACTGCCTGAATAAATGGACCAAAATGGATCAATCCGCGGATCAACCCAACCGCGTCGGCGGCACCCTGCTTGGTACAGTTTCATTCCATAAAGTTCTGCACATTTTGTGTGGATAACTTTGTGGGCAAGTTTGGCTAAAATTGCAAAGTGCTTGATTTTTATGAATTTTTCCCTTTTGCACGTTTATCGGGCACTTCCCCTTTCTTCAATAAAATCAATTACTTAAACAATTTTGATAAAATCCTGTTCCGTGTATGACATTGCGATGACGCTTTCGCGCTTCTGTGGACAGTTATCCAAAGCCTCAAAACCCGCATGAATCCTGGCGATCCGACTCAATCCTCCTATTCCCCGCCGGCCCAGCCGGTGATGACGGTTTCCGCCCTCAACCTGGCGGTGGCCAAGATGCTGGAACGGCAGTTTCCGCTGATGTGGATTGCCGGTGAAGTCTCGAACTTCACGCGTGCCGCTTCGGGCCACTGGTATTTCACGCTGAAGGATTCCGCAGCCCAGGTGCGCGCCGTGATGTTTCGCGGCCGCGCGCAATATGCCGGCTTCACCCCGGCCAACGGCGACAAGGTCGAGGTGCGTGCTGTAGTGACGCTTTACCCGGCGCGCGGCGACTTTCAACTAGGCGTCGAAGCGATCCGGCGTGAAGGCAGGGGCGATTTGCATGAGGCCTTCCTGCGCCTGAAGGAAAAATTGCAGGCCGAAGGCTTGTTTGATGCCGACAAGAAGCGCGAACTGCCGGGCTTTCCCAGAACTGTCGGCATCGTCACCAGCCCCCAGGCTGCGGCACTGCGCGACGTCTTGACCACGCTCGGCCGGCGCGCGCCGCATGTGCGCGTGATCATCTATCCCACGCCGGTGCAGGGCGTCGGTGCGGGACAGAAGATTGCCGAGACGCTGATCCGCGCCGGCGCGCGGGCCGAATGCGATGTGCTGATCCTGTGCCGCGGCGGCGGCTCGATCGAAGATTTGTGGGCGTTCAACGAAGAAGCCGTGGCGCGCGCGCTGTCAAGCTGCCCGATTCCGGTGATATCGGGCGTGGGGCACGAAACCGACTTCACCATCGCCGACTTCGCCGCCGACTTGCGCGCACCGACGCCGACGGCCGCTGCCGAGATGGCCGCCACGGCGCGTGCCGACTGGCTGGGCGCACTGGGAGAACTGACCGGGGATTTGTCGCGCGCGGTCAAGCGGCTGCTGTCGGGCTGCTCACAGGAACTCGACTGGCTGGCGCGCCGCCTGCAAAGCCCGGGCGCGGCGATTGCGCACGAACGCACGCGATTGTCGGGCTTGCAGGCGCGGCTGGGTTATGCCATGCGCACGCCCCTGGCGTCGGCGCGCCATGCGCTGGAACGCCACGCCGCACGGCTGCGTTCGCAAATGCCCGACACGCGCGCACAGCACAGGGCAATCGATGATGCTGCGCGGCGCATGCAGGCTGCAATTGCCAGTAATAGCCGCACGCAAAGCCATGCGCTGGCCGCGTTGCGGGCGCAGCTCGAACTGCTCAATCCGCAGCGCACCCTCGAGCGCGGCTACGCCATCGTCAGCAACGCGCATGGTGATGTCTTGCGCAATCCCAAACAATTGCAGCCGCGCGAACCGCTTACCGTGCGCCTGGCCGAGGGCAGCGCGCAGGTAACGCTGACCAATGTGCAGACTTCATTGGAATAGCGGAATCAAATTTTGCGGCACCTTTCGCCACAGGCGGAGTCACTATATATGGTTACTATAAGCACCTATCCATGCAGCGCGACTGCAGAAGATTTACAATAGTGCCGCTTTGGAAACACAGCCGTATCCGATAAACCACGGAACGTCGAGAAAGTGCAACGCGCGTTACGGGTTTGCGTTGGAAAGCGCGACCGTATTGCCGCGCAGCGGGCATCAGAGCACAGGATGCCAGCCAAAGCTTGATCGACGTTACCGACACCGAAAGGACCAACAACATGGAACATACTCTCCCTGCCCTGCCCTATGCGAACGATGCACTGGCACCGCATATCTCGAAGGAAACGCTGGAATTCCACTACGGCAAGCATCACCAAACCTACGTTACCAACCTCAACAACCTGATCAAGGGCACGGAGTTCGAATCGGCAACGCTGGAAGACATCGTCAAGAAGTCCTCCGGCGGTGTGTTCAACAACGCGGCGCAAGTGTGGAACCACACGTTCTACTGGAACAGCCTGAAGCCCAACGGCGGCGGCGCGCCGACCGGTGCAGTGGCCGATGCAATCAACGCCAAGTGGGAATCGTTCGACAAGTTCAAGGAAGCGTTCACCAAGTCCGCCACCACCAACTTCGGTTCGGGCTGGACCTGGCTGGTCAAGAAGGCTGACGGCTCGCTCGACATCGTCAACACCTCCAACGCCGCGACGCCCCTGACCGGCGCCGACAAGCCGCTGTTGACCTGCGACGTGTGGGAACACGCCTACTACATCGACTACCGCAACGCGCGTCCGAAGTATCTGGAAGCGTTCTGGGCGCTGGCGAACTGGAATTTTGCTGCGAAGAATCTGGCGTAAGCACCTCCAGCTATATTCGGCGGGAATATATCCGTAACTCGCGCAATATATTCGTAACTTTTTGAGTTCGTTGCTTCCTCCCCTTAGCCGCTCCACCGGCGGGGGAGGATTGAGTTTGCTATCCCCAACGCATCTTCGCATTGCCCTGCCCCATTCGCACGGCGATCCTGTCATCCATGCGCGTTTCAAAGTTGCCCGGTATTCGGCCGGCACGCTTGCGGCATGTCAGCCGACATGCGGGCCCAACGCCTCGATCGTGGTGCCCTGGATGACGCCGATCAACTGGATGCCGTCGATGGTGCTGCCGTTGAGGTGCGCTTCATAGATCGCGACTTCATTGGCGACACTCGTGTCCATCACGAAGGTATAGTTGCCGACAGCGCTCGTGGCGACATTGACTATCACCTCGATGTCGGACTTCGCGGTGGCGAGATCGGTCGGCGTGGTCGGCGCCGAATAACCGGCAATACCGCTGACATATTCAAAGTTAAATATACCGTTCGCCGCCGGCAGCGTATTCCCGGCCGTGTCGAAGGGTTCGCCAATGCTCGCCGCTGAGCCACTGAAGGTGATCTCATAATTGTTGTGGGTCTGCGAGGAGTTGGTCACGATCGTCACGTAATGCGAGGCATCGTTGACGCCCACCACCGAAGCACTGCCATTGTTGATGTTGATGGTGTTGCCGTCATTGCTCAAGGTGATGGTGCCGTCGAATCCCGCCACACCTGACGAGCCGACGGAAACGTTGGCCGTGCTGTTTGCGGCGGCCAGCGTGACGTTCGGCACCTCGGCTTGCCCGGCGCCCAGCGTAACGGCCGTGCCGGCGTCGGAGACGGTCAAATTCTCGGCATTGCTCAGGAGCGTGGAAAAACCCGCCAGCTCGGCCGAACTGAGCGTTGCGGTGCTGCCGCTCGCCGTCAGATCCAGGGTAAGCGCGCTGCCGCCGTTGGTGATGCTGCCGCCGGCGATGGACGCGTTGGCCTGCGACAGCGTGATGGTATCGCTGCCGCCCGCGCCGAAAGCCAGCGTGCCGGTGAAGTCGGCGTTGGCGATGGTCAAGGTCGCGCTCATGCCGGCTGTGCCGGTGATATTGTCGGCGGCATTGTGCACGGTGAACACATTTCCGCTGCCGGTCAGTTCATAGCTGTCGACATCGCTCACGTCGTTCACATTGCCGGCCGTAGTCAGCACGATGGCGTTGGTGGCGGCTGTGCCTCCGGTAACGGTGCTGAACAAACCGTATTCCGAGGCGGTCATCGTCTCGGTAATCGCCCCTGAACCGGTCAATTCCAGCGTGTTCGTGCCGCTACTCGTGATGTGGCCGCTGCTCAGATTTCCGTCGCCGGCTTCGATAATGTCGCCACCGGAGCCCAACGCCAAGGTACCGCTATAGTTGAGCGCGCCGAGGTCGATGGTGTTGCTGCCCGAAGACCAACCGGTGATGTTGTCATACGGGGAAGAGGCGGTGAAGATGTCGCCGGAAGCCAGGGTGTAGTCGTTCACATCGGCAGTATCGTGTGCGGTTCCCGCATTGGAGAATGTGATGCCGTTATAGTAGGAAACGCCACCTCCGATGCCGCCGCTCCCAAGGAACATGTTGTACTGTGCGACGGTCAGCGTTGCCGTGCCCGACTCAGTAAGGTCGGCATTGCCTATCTCCAGTTGCAGAAGCGCGCCCGAAGTGTTGAAGGTGGTTTGGGTGATGTTACCGCCGTTGACGGAAATGTAGTCTTCACCAGTACTACCGAACGAGAGCGTACCGGTAAAGGTGAGCGATCCCAGTGCGATGGTGTTGTTGCCACCGGCCGATGCGCCGTTCACATTGTCGGCGGCGTGGTTGAGCGTGATGACGTCGCCTGCAGAGGACAGGATGTAGTCGCCCACGGCGGCGTTGTCGGTCACCGTTCCCCCATTGGAAAACGTAATGGTGGTTGACGAGGCCGCAACGCTTTGGATACCACCGCCTGTGTTGAACAGGTTGTACTGCGAGGTGGTCATGACTTCCCCGCCCGTGGCGGTCAGGTCGAGCGTGACCGCTGCGCCGCTGCTGCTGATGGTGGCGCCGGCGAGGATGTCGCCGCTGGTTTCGATGACGTCGTTGCCGCTGGAGCCAAACGAAATCGTGCCCGTGGGGCTGAGCGAATTGAGTTGGACGACGTCATTGCCGCCGCCAGCCGCACCGTTGACATGGTCGGCCGCGTTGGTCAGCGTGATCGTGTTGCCGGCGGCCGACAGATTGTAATTGCCGACGGCGGAAACAGTGCTCATGTTCCCGGCATCGGCGAAGGTGATGGTATTGCCGGCGAACGTGCCGCCGCTGATGCCGCCGTGCGTGTTGAACCAGGCGTATTGTTCGGTGGTGAGCGTCGCCGCGCCGTTCAGCACCAGTCCCGCCGTGGCGCCGTCGCTCATGATCGTGGCGCCGCTGATGTTGCTGCCTGATGCAAGCTCGACCTTATCCGTGCCGCTCACGCTGAAGCTGATCGTGCCGGTGAAGGTCGATGCATCGATATTGACGGTGTCGTTGCCCCCGAGCGTCGCACC
>OUWB010006177.1_pt1 | contig 63219 bp, 61 predicted proteins | sample 1779821 | NCBI WGS metagenome assembly OUWB01 (sample SAMEA3914806, study PRJEB12502) | metagenome | biome: forest; material: soil | place: Canada | collected 2011-08-03 | depth 0.1 m
ACCGTGCCTTCGAGGCGCGGATCGGCGGTCGCGGTCTTGGCCGCGATGGCGATGTTGGCGCCGTCTTGCGCCGCGCGCAGCGCAATCGCCAGCCCGATGCCGCGGCTGCCGCCCGAAATAAATAGTGTCTTGCCGGATAAGTTAGCCATCACAGCCCCGCATGAAGTTCGAGACCGACGATACGCGGCGCCGTGATGCTGGCATAGGGCGTGCCCAGCGTCGTGGTCGAAGAGTTGCCGATGCTGCTGACATAGCGGTTGTTGAAAATATTGCGTGCATAGAACGCCACGCCCCACTTGTGCGACTCGGCTTCCCAGCCGATGCGGCCGTCGGTGCGGTTTTGCGCCGCGCCGACGGTGAAGGTTGGCGTAGTGAGGCAACTGCCCTGATAGGCGGAATCGGCATTGCAACGCGTGGCGCCGATATAGGTCTGGCCCAGCGTGAAGTCGAGGCTGCCGCTGGCGACATTGTGCATCGTGTAGTCGATCAACGCGCCGATGCTCCACAGCGGCGTGCCGACTGCCTGGTCGTTCAGGTTGGTGCCGTCGGGGCTGACGTAATTCCGATACGTCTGGTTGATGTATTCCGACGAGAGCGACATTTTCCAGTCGCGCGTCGGGCGCCAGTTGGCTTCGAAGTCGAGGCCGGTGCCGACCTGGTCGGAGGACGTCACCTGGTAGCTCGGAATCGGCGAGCCGTTCTGCACCAGGTTCAGGGACTGCAGGTTGGAGAACTTGTAGGAAAACACCGAAGCATTGATCAGCAGGTGCTGCTCGCGGAAATAGCTCTTGATGCCCACTTCATAGTTGACCACCGTTTCGGGGTCGTACACGCCGGCCACCGACAAGGCATTGAAGCCGCCCGACTGGTAACCCTTGGTGGCCGAACCGAACACCATCATGTCGGGGGCAAACTTGTAATCGAGCACCAGGCGCGGGCTGACGTCGGACCAGCTATTGCTCATCGTGACGCGGCCATTGGTGGCGGCGGCATTATTGAATTCGATGTTCTGCGTCAGCGCGCCTTGCGCCGCCGTGGCTTGCGCCTGGCTCAAGGCACCCAGCCCCACCAGGGTCGGGAAGAAGTTGGCCTGGTTCAGTTCGGCCAGCGCGGCATCGAGCCCGTCGGCCACGCGCGGCGGGTTGTACCAGCTGAATTCCTTCGAATCGTGCGTGAAGCGCACACCGGTGGTCAGATTGACCTGCGGCGTCAGGTGCCAGATCGCGTCGCCGTAGATGGCGTCTGAGCGGTATGTGCCCTTGTTGATCATGCTCTCCTGCCAGGAGTTGCCGAACAGGTTGACCGGCAAGCCGAACTGGTTGATCGCGCCCTGCAGTTGGGAATAGACCGGGAAGCCGTAGAGATTGTTCGACAGCGTGTTGAGCGTGTCGGTATAGGTATCGACCTGGCTGGTCTGGTGCGCCGACTCGCCGAAGAAGCTGATGCCCGACAGCCAATCGACCGTATCGTTCTTGCCCGAGAGCTTGAATTCCTGCTGCCAGGTGGTATTGCTCTCGATGTTGTTGGTATCGAGATAGGTATCGATATTGTTGGTGCCGTCGTTGCCTTCGAGGTTGCCGGAAGTGAAGTGGCGGTAGGCCGTGGTCGAATTGAAGGTGGCGAACGAGAGCGGATGTTCGATGCGCAAAGTCACGCCGTCGAAGTCGCGCGTTTCGCGGTCGCCCTGCACGTCGTTGTAGACCGGCGCGGTCAGTGGATTGATGAAGGTGGCCGGGTTGGCCGGAAACGCCGGCGTCATCCCTGCCGCAGGCACCGGGACGACGCCGATAGCAACCGAGGCGTCCTGGTCGAGATTTTCATGTTCCCACGACAGCAAGACCTTGGTCTGGCCCGACTCCCATTTCAGTTGCGCGCGCATGCCCCAATCGCTTTGCGCGTTGAGCTTTTGCCCGGTGGCGGCATCGGTCAGCCAGCCGTCGGTCTTGTGGTCGACGAAGGTGAAACGCGCCGCGAGGTTATCGTTGATCGGCACGTTCAACAAGGCGTCGACGTAGCGCTCGCCGTATTGACCCAGACGCACGTGGGCATCGCCCTCGAAATCGTCGCCGGGTTCGTGCGTGATGACGGAAATCGCGCCGGCGGCGCTATTGCGCCCGAACAGCGTGCCCTGCGGCCCCTTGAGCACTTCGACGCGCTGGGTGTCGTTGAAATTCATCAGCGCACCGCCAGTCTTGCCGGTATACACGCCGTCGATATAGATGCCCACAGGCGAGTCGGTGCCGATGCCGAAGTCCGAGGTGCCGATGCCGCGTATCGAATAGCCCGGCTGGGTCGGCTGGTCGGCGTCGATCACCAGACCGGGGATGTAGCCGTTGATGTCGGCCAGGTTGTTGGCGGCCAGCTTGTCGAGCTGGTCGGCCGTGACCAGTTGCAGCGCGATCGGCACGGCCTGCGCCTGCTGCGTGCGGCTCTGCGCCGTCACCGTGACGATCTGCTCATCTGCAGCGGCGGCAGGCTTGGCAGGCGCGGCCGGTGCCGGTGTGCTGCTCTGTGCCGGGTCCTGCGGCAGGTTCTGCGGTGAATCAGCCGCGCTTGCCACGCCCCCGACCGCAAAGGCGCCCATCCAGAGCGCGTGTGAAATGCTCCAAGCCAGACGATTCTTGCGCAATGCCATGACAGTCTCCCTCGATGGTTATTGTATTCTCCGCCCTAAATCCGCTCGCTTCGGCCGGCTTTCTCCGGCCAGTCTTTATTCGGCTTTCTTTTCGTCGCAGGCACCCGGCCAGCCGGCGATCCATGTCTTGATCAAATCCACGCCTTCGCGGTGTACCGACTTGCGCCCGATCTCGGGCATCATCAAACCGGTTTCATCGCTGCTGAGGCGATAGACCAGGATCGATTCATCGGGCTTGCCCGGCACGATATCGAACTTGAAGTCGCCTGTGCCGCGCCCGGCGGCAACCGGCGGCTTGCACAAGCCCAGGTGCAAGTCAGTCGCTGCACCCATGTTCAGGTACAGCGCCGTCGTGTTGGCGGCACCCTTGCTGTTGTGGCAGTGGCCGCAATTGATGTCGAGATAGGCGCGGGCACGCTCACTGATGTCTGCCTTGGTATCGGCCCAGTTGGCATTCTTCGGCCCCGTCGCCGGATCAGGTGCGCCGGTGAGATAGCCGATGCGCGTCAGGTAGGCGAGCTGGTTTTCCGCCGTGCCGTCGTAGACGTAATCGCGGTTCAGGTGGCGCGCCTTGGGGCCGAGCGGCTCGAACAGGCGCGACTTCACGTCGGACACGTGGCAGGCTGCGCACTGGTTGACGTTGGGCACGACGTAGGTGATCGGCTTGGCCGGCTCGTTGGGGCGCTGCAATTCGATGGCGATCTGGTCGCCTGTGCGCGCCAGCTCGGCATCGCTCTGGTCGGCGTTCCAGACATAGGGCAAGGCTTCCCAGCCCTTTTCGCGGCGCACCAGCACGCGCGTTTCGATCAGCCGCACGCGGTCGAGCTTGAGCTTGGCGCCCTCGAAGTCAGCAGCAGTATCGTAGTTGACCGCGACGGCCTTGGCATCTCTTGCAGCGCCATCGACGCGCGGATAGTAAAAGGTCTTGGTAATGATGGTGCCGACCGGGAAATCGAAGGCCTTTTCCGGATCGTACTTGGCGGCCTGCCCCTTGGGCATCCAGATCGTGCGCAGCTTGTGCGCGTAATCGGAAAACAGCGGGGTGTTCAAGTCGTAAGGCACCACGCCGCCGTTCAAGGACAGGCGGTCGCCGTCGGCCAGCAGCACGTGCCAGTCGCTCAGGTGTTCCGGGTGGCCTTCGGCGATGTAGCTGACGGCGGGCGGCGTGCGGTGGCAAGAAACAAGGGAAGTGGCCAGGGCAAGGGCGGCCAGCGCCCTGCCCATTACGCGCATAACGGTGTTTCGATTCTGCATTGTGACTTTCTGCTTCAGCTCTTGGCGGGTGTTTCTGGTGCGGCAGTCGCCGGAGCGGATGTTGCCGGTACAGCCGGTGCGGCAGGGGCAGCCGCCACCTGCGGAATCACCACCGGCGCCAGCTTGGGCAATTCGCATTTATACGGGGCCGTATCGGTGGTCGGGTTCTTGTACTTGTTCGGACCGTCGGCATTCAAGACGCCGATGTCGCCGTTCTGGATGCAGATTTTGTCTTCCGGCGGCTGTACGCCCTTGGGTGCGGTCTTGGGGTCGACGTAGCCGTCCCACAGCACGTCGGGCAGGTGGCCGGAGAGGCCGTACATCGCCACCTTCAAGGCTTTCAGGTCGAGCCCGTCGGGCGAATCGCCGCCGCCCTTGAAGCGGTTGTTGTAGATGTAGATCGCACGCGGATAGGGGTCGTAGTTGGGCGCCACGCCCTTTTCGGTGAAGTAGCCGGTCGAGTAATAGCTCGAGACGATGACGTTGGCAGTCTGGTTGTCCGACACGTCGTTGTCGAAGATTTCAACCTTGGGGTTGGAATTGATCACGATGCCCGAACCGGCCGGCACGCTGGCGACGGCGGTGCCGCGCGCGGCGAAGTTGCCGAGATTGTTGGAAAACACCTGGTTGTGGAACACGCGTGTGCTGTGGCCCGGCTGCGACAGGTTGGGCATGTTGAACACCAGGATGCCGCCGGTGTTGTTGGTCGCGGTGTTGTCGTAGACATCGGCATTTATGGTGTTTTCGATCTCGATGCCGGCCACGTTGTGTTCGGCGCGCGACTTGCGCACCACCACGCCTTGCGACTGCCCGACGTAGATGCCGGCGTCCGACGCGCCTTCGGCCACGCTGCCTTCGATCAGCACGTTCTTGCACTTGACCGGGTAGATGCCATAGGCGCCGTTGGTCACCTTGGGGCCGTCGGTCCAGCGCACGCGCACGTCGCGGATGGTGATGTTTTCGCCATCGTTCAACTTCAGGCCGTCGCCCTTGCTGTCTTCGATGGTCAAGCCTTCGAGCACGAGGTCGTTGGCATAGATCAGCATGCCTTCGGGGCCGGCGGCCTGATCCTTGAACGAGAGGATGGTTTTTTCCATGCCGGCGCCGCGCAGCGTGACGCCATTGACGCGCAAGGTCAGGCCGGAATTGAGGTGATGGCGGCCGGCGGGGATCTCGATCACGCTGCCGGGCTTGGCATCGAGCAGTTGCTCCTGCAGTTTTTTCTGGAAAGCGAGGTCTTCCGAAGTGGAAGCCGTCGAAGCGCTATTGTCGGTCTTGCTGCAGCCGGCCACCATGGCGCTCACGAGCATGAGCGCGATCAGCTTGTTCATAGATAAATCTCCGCGTTGTCTTGTGCAACTGTTATTGCTTGCGCTTTTGCTGCGGCACACCATGATGCACGCCCGCGCAAGGTTTCCCCTTCGCATTCCTCCAGCTTGGGGCTTTCCATACTCTACCTGATAGAGTAAAACTTCTAAACGCCATTTTCAGCCATAATACTGCACAGAATCGGCCACGCTCGTTTATTTCAGGAGCCACTATTTGATGCATCAACCTGTGCGCGTCAGCGTCTTCATCGACGACAATTGCTGGGCCGGCCTGGCGATCCTGATCCGGGAATCGCTGGCCATCGCCGGCACGCTGCATGCAAAAAACGCCGACCTGGAAAGCTCGCAACTGTTCGCCGTCGATTTCGTTGCGCCGACCCGGCAGGCCGTGACCTCGTTCACCGGGCCGATGCTGACGCCGGAGCACAGCATACGCAGTGCGGGCGCGCCGCAGGTGGTGGTGATCACCTCGTTTTTCTTTCCCAATGCCGAACGCGTCAAGTTGAAGCCGGCGGTGCAGCGCTGGCTGCTCGATTGCCATGCGCAAGGGGCGATCCTGATCGGGTTGGCTTCCGGTGTGCGGCTGCTGGCGGAAACCGGCCTGCTCGACGGCCATGAAGTGACGGGCAATCTGTCAGACCAGCGCGTGTTTTCGCGCCACTACCCCGAGATCCGCTTCTCGCCGGAAATTCCGCTGGTGATCGACGGGCGTATCATCAGCGCGGCTTCCATCAACCCCTGCCTCGACGCGTGCGCCTATCTAGTGTCGCAATTCTATGGCGAAGCGGCGGCGCATAAGTTCACGCGCTATACCAATTCCATCGTGCATCCAAGCTACGAGCGGATGGCGCTGACCAATGCGCCGTTGAAGCAGCATGCCGACCTGCGCATCAAGCAGGCGCAGGAATACATCGAACGCCACTTCAAGCAGGATATTTCGGTGGAGGATACGGCCCGGCGCACTGCGATGAGCGTGCGCAATTTCTCGCGCCGCTTCCAGATGGCCGTGGGCATGCCGGCCCTGGCCTATCTGGCGCGCTGCCGCGTCGAACATGCGAAGGAATTGCTGGCCCAGCCCGGGGCGACGATCCTGCAGGTGGCGCTGCAGTGCGGCTTCAACAATGAGGCGTCGCTTCGGCGCGCCTTCCGGCAATATAGCGGGCGCACGCCGATGCAATACCGGCGCGCGATCGCGGTGCGGACTTCCTAGATTTTCTTTACCACCACGCAGCCGATCGAATAGCCGGCGCCGAACGAGCAGATCACGCCGTGCGCGCCGCTTGGCATGTCTTCCTGGTATTTATGGAAGGCGATGATGGAGCCGGCCGACGAGGTATTGGCGTAGGTGTCGAGAATGACGGGCGCCTCTTCGGGGGCGGCTTCGCGGCCGAGGATCAATTTCGCGATCAGCAGGTTCATGTTGATGTTGGCCTGGTGCAGCCAGTATCGGCTGACCTTGGCGATGTCGACGCCGGCGGTGGCCACGGTGTCCTTGATCATTTCGGCTGCCATCGGGCAGACTTCCTTGAACACCTTGCGGCCCTGCTGGTAGAACAGCTTGTCGGCCTTGCCGATGCCCGATTCGTCGGCACGGTTCAGGAAACCGAAGTTGTTGCGGATGTTGTTCGAGAATTGCGTCTTCAGGCGCGTGCCGAGAATCTCGAAGCGGTGGGGCGACGTTGCACGGTCGGCGCGCTCGATCAGGATTGCGGTGCAGGCGTCGCCGAAGATGAAGTGGCTGTCGCGGTCGCGCCAGTTCAGGTGGCCGCTGGTGATTTCGGGATTGACCACCAGCGCGGCGCGCACGCGGCCGTTCTCGACCGCATCGACCGCAGTCTGGATGCCGAAGGTGGCGGACGAACAAGCCACGTTCATGTCGAAGCCGTAGCCGCCTATGCCAAGCGCCTGCTGCACTTCCACCGCAATGGCGGGATAGCCGCGCTGCAGATTGCTGCAGGCGACCAGCACCATGTCGACGTCGGCGGCGGTCCGGCCGGCGCGCTCGAGCGCCTGGCGCGATGCGGCGACGGCCATGTCGCACATGATCGAGTATTCTTCGTCAGCTCGCTCGGGGATGCGCGGCACCATGCGGCGGATGTCGAGGATGCCTTCCTTCTCGACCACGTGGCGCGCCTTGATGCCGGAGGCCTTTTCGATGAAGGCCACGCTAGATTCTTCCAGCGCCGTCACTGCGCCGGCTGCAATCGCCGTGGCGTGCTCGGCGTTGAAGCTGGCCACATAAGCATTGAAACTGTCGATCAGTTCTTCATTGCTGATCGAATACGGCGGCGTATAGAGGCCGGTGGCGCTGATGACTGCACGGTTCATGGTTCACTCACGTTATCTTGTCGTTATGATCACCGCCCGGTGGGACGATGGGTAGGCAATTCTACACAATCGGTTTGTCGGCACAAAGCGCGCTGCTTGGCACATCGCATCGGCAGTGTGTGTTTTCTCGCATCGTTTGCAAAATGGCACGGACGATTTCCCCCGCGCGCCGTCAAGCGGTGGGGTGCGATCCGAAAACCGAAGATTCGACGGCAATCCTGGCGCTTGCATGTCTTGGCTCCCTATGAAAACCGGTATCTGACACCCAATTTCCATTTTTATTTTGCGCCAGTTTCCAGCCCGCAGGGGCCAAGTAACAGCGAAGTGACAGCGGCCTTTGGATAAAACCCCACGCTTTGGGCAAAAAGCCTTGTCGGCAAATTGACGCACTTGGTTAAAAAAGGTTAAAACGGTAGACGAAAGCTTGCGACATGGAATCTTTAATGCCTATACTTGCCTCATAGAAAATGTTGAATTTGGCGTTTTTCCAATTTCACAAGTTAATCCGATCAATTACAAACAGCATCATCGCGCAGCCTGGCAATGTCATCGATAACCGCAAACACTGAAACCGACAAACCGCTGGAATTCCTTGCCTTCACACTGGGTAAGGAAGAATATGGGATCGACATCCAGAAGGTGCAGGAATTGCGCGGCTATGAGACCGTCACACGGATCGCCAATGCGCCGGTGTTCGTCAAGGGTGTCATGAACCTGCGCGGCATCATCGTGCCGGTGATCGACATGCGCATCCGTTTTCAATTGGGCGAGCCGACGTATGACCAATTCACGGTCGTGGTGATCCTCAATATCGGCGCGCGCGTGGTGGGCATGGTGGTCGATAGCGTGTCCGACGTGACCACGCTGACACGGGAACAAATCAAGCCGGCCCCGGAAATGGGGTCGACGTTCGAGGCCGGTCACCTGATCGGCCTGGGCACGCTGGAATCGCGGATGCTGATTTTGATCGACATCGAAAAAATGATGTCGAGTCCGGACATGGGTCTGGTGGAGAAGCTGGCGGCATAGACGGACAAGCCCGCGCAAGACGGGCCGATCCGCCGATATCACTGACGTTGCGGCCTGCCGGCAACAACCGATTATTTAAGAAGCGCAATACTACTCGAGGGGCGACATGAATTTTTCCAAGATGAACGTCAGAAAAAGCCTGGCACTGGGCTTCGGCCTGGTACTGCTTTTGCTGGTGGTGGTGACCGTACTCGGCATCAGCCGCATGTCGCAGATCCAGCAAAGGCTGGAGAACGTGGTCAATGTCGACAATGTCGAAGGCCGTCTCGCCGTGGATATGCGCGTGCTGGTCAACGACCGCACCGTGTCGCTCAAGAATCTGTCGCTGTTGACCGACCCGGCCGACATGCAGCCCGAAATCGACCGCATCAACGACCAGACCAAGCGCTACAACGAAGCAGAGAACAAGCTTGACGGCCTGTTCAAGAATAATGCCGGTACGACGGCGGAGGAAAATTCGCTGCTGGCCAAGATCAAGGAACAGGAAGCGATCGCCAATCCCGCCATCGGCAAGGCAATCGATCTGTGGAAGGACAACAAGGCCGAAGACGCAACCAAGGTATTGATCAAGGAAATCCGTCCGGCGCAAAAGAAATGGCTCGATGCCTTGAATGACCTCGGCGCCCTGGAAGACAAGCAGAATGCCGAAGCCGCGACCGAAGCGAAAACCGCCTTTGCCTCGGCCCGCTCGCTGATGATCGGCCTGGGTGTTGCCGCCGTGCTGGCCGGCATCGCCGCTGCCTGGTGGATCACGCGCCGCCTGTTGCGCCAATTGGGCGGCGAGCCGGACTATGCCGCGCAAATCGCCAACCAGATCGCATCAGGCGACCTGGCCGGTGCAATCGATACGGAATACAGCGACCGCACCAGCCTCCTGGCGGCCATGAAGACCATGCGCGACAGCCTGGTGCATATCGTGGCGCAAGTACGCGTCGGCACCGACACCATCGCCACTGCTTCGGGCGAAATCGCCGCCGGCAACCTCGATCTGTCGTCGCGCACCGAACAGCAAGCCAGCTCGCTGGAAAAGACCGCTTCCTCGATGGAGGAATTGACCGCCACCGTGAAGCAGAATGCCGACAACGCGCGCCAGGCCAATCAGCTGGCCGCCTCCGCTTCGGAAGTCGCCTTGAAGGGTGGCACGGTGGTGTCGCAAGTGGTTGAGACGATGGGTTCGATCAACGAATCGGCCAAGAAGATCGTCGATATCATCAGCGTGATCGACGGCATCGCGTTCCAGACCAACATCCTCGCCTTGAACGCTGCCGTGGAAGCGGCGCGTGCCGGCGAACAGGGCCGCGGCTTTGCCGTGGTGGCCGCCGAAGTGCGCAACCTGGCCCAGCGCTCGGCTGCCGCCGCCAAGGAAATCAAGGCCTTGATCAGCGACTCGGTGGAAAAGGTCGAGATCGGCTCCAGGCTGGTCGGCCAGGCCGGCACGACGATGGAAGAAGTGGTCGACAGCGTGCGCCGCGTGACCGACATCATGGGCGAAATCACCGCCGCCAGCCAGGAACAGAGCGCCGGTATCGGCCAGGTCAACCAGGCCATCATCGAGATGGATAGCGTGACGCAGCAAAACGCCGCGCTGGTGGAACAAGCCGCGTCGGCCGCCAAGAGCCTGCAAGATCAAGCCGCCGAAGTGGCCAACGTGGTCAGCATCTTCAAGCTCGACGTCTCGCAGCAAATGGCCGAAATGCAGTCGCGCCGCGCACCGGCTCCAACGCCGGTGGTCAAGAGCGCCCAGGTCAAGAAGCTGCCGGCCCGCCCCGCGGCGCAAAAACCGGCCGTCGTACATAGCGCCGCCACGCCGAAAAGGATCGTGGCGGCATCGGGCAGCAATGACGACTGGGAAGAGTTTTAACGAAACAGTTCACGTGACGGAGGTTGTCGTGAAATTGTGGCCGGCGCCGTGTGTGACAAACGCCAAAGACGATTTGCGACAGCCTTCTGGAAGCACGGCATAGACGTTCCACCAACGACAACCTGGATTTGCCATGGCTAACAACACACCGCGCCTTCTTTTTGCCGCTGTCTTATACAGCGTCTCGTTCGCCGCTTTTGCGGCGGATAGCGTCGCGACGCTCGACACCAAGGTGCCTTGCGACAAGCCCGAATATCCGCGTGCCTCGCTGGTGAACGAGGAGCAAGGCACCGTGGTGTTGTCGCTGCAAATCGGCGTGGACGGCAAGGTTACCGATTCCAAGGTCGAGAAGAGCAGCAGCTTCAAGAATCTCGACAAGGCCACGCTGAAACTGGCCAACTGCCACTTCAAGCCCTTGATGCAGGATGGCAAACCAGTGCAAAGCTGGGCCAAGTTCGAATACGTCTGGAAGCTCGACTAGGCGTTGCTCTTGAAAGCGTGGCGCTCGCGCCATGCTTTCAGCTCCCCGGCAATTTCGGGCAAGTTCAATACCCTGGCGGACTCGAGCGAGCGCCGCTTCAGCACCGAAGCGCTACCGCCGGCCCAGATATCGATCGACTCCGGCAATCCCGTACGCAATTCGCGCAATCCATCCATCACCTGAGCAGGCCGCATGGCCGACGAAAACGACAAGGCGACGATGTCGGCCCGATGCTGGCTTGCCGCCTTGACGATGTCGCCTATGGGGGTTTGCACGCCCAACGAAATACAGTTTGCTCCTTCCAACGCAGCCAGGGCCCCGACCATCAGCAGACCCAGACCGTGCCGTTCCTGGGGCATCGTCGTCAACAGCATCCGCGGCGCACTTTCACCCTCGCGCTTCGCGGGAATCGTCGCAATCGCCTGACGCATCACGACGTTGACGACCTCGGTGTAGAGATGTTCTTCGAAAACGGCGATCTTCCCGCTGGCCCAGGCTTCGCCGACCATCACATTCATAGGGGCAAGAAAGTCGACGACGAATGTGCGCAAACCCATCTGCAACATCACCTCGGCCAGCTTGAAGCGCAGATCACCGCTCCGATTCGAGCGACATAGCTCAAGGCAATCCTGCAATTCGGCGGTGCGATCCCGATCCATCGCCGGCCGACGCATGACGCTACATGCCTGCGCCAAATCATCGAGTTCGGCAATGCCCAAACCGACGATCTTGCCGGGCCGATGGCCCTGGTCGATCAAGCGCTTGACCAGGCGCAGCTTGGCGAGATCGGTGTCGACATAGATGCGCTGGCCAAGATGGTCGCGTGCCGGTATGGGAAAACCGTAGCGCCGCTCCCATACGCGCAAGGTTTCCTTGGCGACGCCGGTTTCGCGCTCGACGTCGCTGATGGACTGGCCGCCCTCTCGGCCATCGAACAGGTTGTTCATGCTGCTGTTGTCGCCTTGTGCAAAGGTCAATGACTTCCCAGATGTCAATCCAATACGGCTTGCTCTTGTTAAATTGCCAATTTGTCTAGGACAATTGAAGCGAAGTGTCAATTTAACACAGTCGATTCTCAATATAATTATATTTTGTCCAGGACAAATATAATACAAAAACCTATACTACGTCGAGAAATACCGGCTTCCTGAATCCATTCCAGCATAAGCCTCGTATTCCCAAGGGAGGGGCCACGTCGCAGCGCGCCCCATCCGATTGCATATAGGAGAGACGAATGACGGAGCAATTGAAAGTTGCCGTGGTGGGCGCCGGGATCGCCGGGTTGTCTTGCGCCTACAAGCTGGCGCAGGAAGGCTGCGACGTCGCGCTCCTGGAGTCGGGCGACTATTTCGGCGGGCACAGCCACACGGTGGACGTCACACTCGATGGCAAGACCTGCGGCGTCGACACCGGCTTCCTGGTGTTCAATCACAAGACCTATCCCAAGCTGGTGCGGCTGTTTGCCGAACTCGGCATCGAGACCACAGCGTCGGACATGTCGTTCTCGGTCAAGACCCGCATCCCCGGCCTGTTCAAGCCGCGCCTGCTGGAATGGGCCGGACATGACCTGAATGCCGTATTCTGCCAGCGGCGCAATCTGGCCGATGTCCGCTTCCTGCAGATGCTGCGCGATATCCTGCGCTTCAACCGCGAAGCCGCCGTCATCGCCGAACAGCTTGACTCCAGCACCAAGGTTTCGTTGCAGGATTTCCTCGACGCCGGAGGCTACGGCACGCCGTTTCGCGATTGGTACCTGCTGCCCATGGCCGGTTGCATCTGGTCTTGCCCGGCCGCGCAGATGCTGGCCTTCCCCATCGCCACCTTCGCGCGCTTTTGCGCCAATCATGGGCTGTTGCAAGTCAACGACCGGCCGCAATGGCATACCGTCACCGGCGGTTCGCGCCGCTACGTGGAAAAGATGCTGTCGGCCATTCCGAACAAGCGCTGCGGCATCGCCGTCAAATCGGTTACGCGCGGCGTTGCCGACGGACGGCGCCAGGTCTTGCTGCGGACCGGGAACGGCGTCGAACATTACGACCAGGTGGTGCTGGCCTGCCATAGCGACCAAAGCCTTGCACTATTGAACGATGCAAGCGGCGAAGAACGCGAGCTGCTGCGCGCCATTCCCTACCAGGCCAACCGTGCCGTGCTGCACACCGACGCGCGCTGCCTGCCGCAAAACCGCAAGGCCTGGGCCGCATGGAATTACCAGAGCGCCGGCGGCAAAGAAGCGCGTGTCTGCGTGCATTACCTGATCAACCGCCTGCAGCCCTTGCCGTTTTCCACGCCGGTGATCGTGTCGCTTAATCCCATCGACGAACCGGCACCGCCTTCGGTCATTGCCGAATTCGATTACTCGCATCCGATATTCGACAGCGCCGCCGTGGCAGCCCAGGCGCGGCTCGACAGCATCCAGGGCAAGGATCACCTCTGGTTCGCCGGCGCCTGGACCGGCTACGGCTTCCACGAAGACGGCTTGAAGTCGGGCCTAAAGGTGGCGCACGCCCTGCTCGATCTTGAACAGCACCTGTACCTGCCCAGCGCAGCCTGAACCGGCGAACTCATCGTGGACCAGGCACAATTGTGTTTCGGCGAAGTGCGGCACCGGCGACTGCGGCCCGCGCCGAATGCCTTTGCCTATCGGGTGTTCTTCCTGCGCCTGCCCTTGCGCGCCATCGGGCAACAAGGCTTCGGCTCGCGCTGGTTCTCGCGCAACCGCTTCAATCTGCTGTCGTTCCATGATGCCGACCACGGCGACGGCTGCCAGCCGCTCGCCGATTGGGCAGATGGCATCCTGCAGGCGCACGGCGTGCATGACGCAGACGGCGAAATCTGGCTGCAGGCCTTTCCGCGCGTGCTGGGCTATGTCTTCAATCCGGTGTCGTTCTGGTTTTGCCATGCGCGCGACGGCTCGCTGCGCGCCATCCTGTGCGTGGTCAACAATACCTTCGGCGAGACGCACAGCTACCTGCTCGATACCGGCGGCGCAATGCCTTACGGCATGGAGCTGCAGGCGCGCAAATGCTTTCACGTCTCGCCCTTCTTCGCCATCGACGGCGACTACCGTTTCCGCTTCATGCGTGCACAGCGTGGCGAGGACGATGCAAATGAGGCGACGGTGGCGCGCATCGATTATGGCGACGCCGACGGCACCCTGCTCAAGACCAGCGTTTCGGGCCGGGCCCATGCCGTCACCGACGCGGCCGTGTTGCGCGCCTTCTTCGGCTATCCCTTGATGACCATGACCGTCGTCGCCAGGATCCACTGGCAGGCGCTGCGTCTCTGGTTCAAACGCATTCCCTTTTTCCATAAACCACAGCCGCCCCTCTCTGGAGTCAGCCGATGAACCGCCCAGCCAATCCGACTGCCGGCCTTGAATTTCCCGCTTCCCACACTGCCAGCCTGCCACCCGAGGCGCGCCTCGCGCTGTCAATGATGGCCAAGCTCAAACACGGCGCGCTACGGCTGCGCCGGCCTGACGGCACCACCGGAATTTATGGCGACGGCAGCGACCCGGTCTCGCTCGACCTGAAAAATTGGCGCGTCTGCCGCGCCGCCGTGAAGTCCGGCGACATCGGCTTCGCCGAAACCTATATCGCGGGAGACTGGACGAGCGACGATCTGCCCGGTTTGATCGAACTGTTCGTGCACAACCGGGAGGCGGTCGAACACATGATCTATGGCACCTGGTGGGGCAACCTGCTGTATCGCGTCAAGCATCTGTTCAACCGCAATTCCAGATCGGGCAGCCGCAGGAACATCCACGCGCACTACGATCTGGGCAACGACTTCTACCGTCTCTGGCTCGATCCGTCGATGACGTATTCGAGCGCGCTGTTTGCCGATCCGGCGACGAGCCTGCAGCAGGCGCAGGAAGCGAAGTACCGCCGCCTGCTCGACGAGTTGGCGCTGCCGGCGTCGGGCAATGTCCTGGAAATCGGCTGCGGCTGGGGCGGCTTCGCCGAAGTCGCGGCACGCGAAGGCGGACACCGCGTCACCGGCTTGACGCTGTCCATCGAACAGCTCGGCTATGCCCGCTCGCGCCTGGACCAGGCAGGACTGAGCAAGCACGCCGACTTGCGCTTGCAAGACTACCGCGAACTGGAAGGCAGCTTCGACGGCGTAGCATCGATCGAAATGTTCGAAGCAGTCGGCGAAGCGTATTGGCCCGATTATTTCTCCAGCGTGGCGCGCGCCCTGAAGCCGGGAGGACGCGCCTGCATCCAGACCATCACCATCGCCGACGACTTGTTTGCACGCTATCGCAACGGCACCGACTTTATCCAGCAATACATTTTCCCCGGCGGCATGCTGCCCTGCCCGCGCGCGTTCCGCGAACAAGCTGCGCGCCACGGTTTGCGCCTGGTCAATGAGCTGGCATTCGGTCAGGATTACGCTCGCACGCTGCAACAATGGCGCATGGCGTTCAAGGCGCAACTGGCCAGGGTGCATGAACAGGGTTTCGACGACCGCTTCGTGCGCACCTGGGAGTTCTATCTCGCCTATTGCGAGGCGGGTTTTCGCGCCGGCAGCCTCGACGTCTATCAATTCACGCTGGAAAAGGTGTGAAGCCCGACATCAATCATCGTCCGTCGCACTCCATGCGCCTGCTCTGGTTCGGGCTGGCGCTATTGAGCGCGTTCGCCGCAGCCGCGGCGTCGCCTCCCGCGTATATTGCAGCGGAACTGCCTGAAGCACACCTCGCGGGCGCCGGCACCTATCGCTGGTTCGGCCTGCGCGTCTATGACGCGGAACTGTGGGTCGGCACCCAGGGTTATCAGGCGAACGATGCCCCGTTTGCGCTCGACTTGCGCTATGCCAGATCTTTCAGCGGTCGCAGGATCGCCGAACGCAGCGCTGCAGAAATGGAAAAGCTCGACCTGGGCAGCATCGAACAGCGCCAGGCATGGCAGGCGCAGATGCAGGCCTGCTTTCCCGACGTGCAGGACGGCACGCACCTGACCGGCGTTTTCCTGCCCGGCGCGGGGGCGCGCTATTACCGCGACGGCAAGACGATTTGCACTATCCGCGATAGCCAATTCGCCAGCGCCTTCTTCGCCATCTGGCTCGACCCGCGCACCTCCGCCAAGTCGCTGCGCGCCGATTTGCTGGGACAGGCCAAAGCGCCATGATCAAGAACGTTGTGACCACCAAAGGACTGCTGTGCTATAGCGCCTTTGCGCTGCCGCTCTCGCTTGCGGCGTTGCCTGTGTATGTCTACGCGCCCGCGCTGTATGCCGAACGCGAGCACCTGCCGCTGGCGCTGATGGGTGCCGCCCTCTTGGCCGCACGCCTGTTCGATGCCTTGATCGATCCGGTTCTGGGACGCTGGATCGACAACACGCGCGCACGCGGTTACGGCCGCCACGTCATACTGGCCCTTCCCTTGCTGGGCGCCGGCTTCGTCGCCTTGTTCAATCCGCCGGCGCTGGGGCAAGGCAATGCGCTGGTCTGGCTGCTCGCCGCACTGCTCTTGGTGCATACCGGCTACAGCCTGGCCGGCATCGCCTACCAGAGCTGGGGCGCAGCGCTGACGCATGCGCGTTCGCTACGCTCCCTGGTGACCGGTTCGCGCGAAGCGTGCGGCCTGCTCGGCGTGATCGCCGCCGCTGTCTTGCCGACGCTGATCGGCCTGCCGGGCTTGAGCGTGGCTTTCCTGTTCGCGCTGGCCGCAGGCGCGTGGCTGTTGCTGACACGCGGCGCACAACCCGTTGTCGCGGAGAGCTGCCCGGCGCCGTCGGCCAGCCTGCTGCTGCCCTTGGCCAACCCGGCATTTCGCCGCCTATTGATGGTCTTTCTGTGCAACGGCATTGCCTCGGCCATTCCCGCCACGCTGTTTATCTTCTTCGCACGCGACCGGCTGCAGTTAGGCAGCCAGGCCGGCTATTTTCTTGCGGCATACTTTCTGGCCGGTGCCGCCTCGATGCCGCTCTGGGTCGCGCTGGCCCGCCGTCATGGCGAAGCACGCGCGTGGTTCTGGTCGATGGCGCTGGCCGTAGCGGCGTTCTGCCGTGCTTATACCTTGGGCGCCGGTGACGGCATGGCATTCGGCTTGATCTGCCTGCTGTCGGGCCTGGCGCTCGGCGCCGATCTGGCGCTGCCGCCCGCCTTGTTGAATGCCGTCATCGTGCGCGCGGGCCATGGCGGGCAGCGCGAAGGCGCCTATTTCGGCATCTGGAACTGGGCTACCAAAATGAATCTTGCGCTGGCCGCGGGCGTGGCTCTTCCGCTACTGGCATGGCTGGGCTACACGCCGGGCGCGACCGGCGCGCAAGGCGGCGCGGCGCTTGCCATCGCCTATGCGGCGCTGCCTTGCCTGTTCAAATGCGCGGCCGGCTTGCTGCTTTATTTTTCCGTTTTCGACGATACCTGAAAGGTGCGCGCCATGCGTTTCTCTTCTTTGTTCTGCTGCGCGACAGTCGTGCTGCTTGCGGGTTGCGCCGGCACGGTCGAGCCTTCGACCTATGCCAATGAAAAACCGGCGCTGGAGCTGTCCAGCTATTTCAGCGGCACGCTGCAAGCATGGGGCGTGTTCCAGGATCGCTCGGGCAAGGTGGTCAAGCGCTTCACGGTCGTGATGGATTGCCGCTGGAACGGCGACGACGGCACGCTGGACGAAAAATTCAACTACAGCGACGGCAGCAAGCAGGAACGCGTGTGGAAGCTGCACAAGACCGGCGCCGGCAACTTCACCGGCACGGCCGGCGACGTGGTCGGCCAGGCCACCGGCAGCCAGAGCGGCAATGCCCTGCATTGGCAATATGTGCTGGCGGTACCGATTGACGGCAAGACCATCGATTTCGACTTCGACGACTGGATGTTCCTGATCGACGATCATGTGATGCTCAACCACAGCACCATGAGCAAGTGGGGCGTCAAGGCCGGCGAAGTCGTGCTGTCCTTCACCAAGCCATGAACCCGCGCATCCGTGATTGGCGCGGCAAGCGCGTGTGGATCATCGGTGCCTCCAGCGGCATCGGCGCCGAAACGGCCCGGCTGCTGCTCGGCAAGGGCGCGCGCGTTGCGCTTTCCGCACGGCGGCGCGAACCGCTGGAAGCGCTGTGCCAGGGCCACGGCGATGCGTTGCCGCTGCCGCTCGACGTGCTCGATCATGCCGCGCTCAAGGAAGCCTGCTCAGCCATCACATCCACCTGGGGCGGGTTGGACTTGATACTGGTGGCAGCCGGCGGTTACGTCGAGATGCGCGCCGATGAATTCGACCTCGATGCAGCGAATAAGCTGGTCGACCTGAACCTGCGCGGCGTGCTGCATTGCCTCGACGCGGTGCTGCCGGTGTTGCTGGCGCAGCGCGCCGGTGCGATCGGTATCGTGTCTTCGGTCGCCGGCTATAGCGGCCTGCCGCGCGCCCTGATCTATGGTGCGACCAAGGCCGCGCTGATCAATATGTGCGAATCGCTATACCTCGATCTGCGCCCGCAAGGCATCGGCGTATATCTGATCAATCCAGGGTTTGTCGATACGCCGCTGACGGCAAACAATCCTTTTCCCATGCCGGCCTTGATCACGGCGCAGGAAGCGGCACACCATGTCGTGGACGGCATCGAGCGCGGCGCGTTTCACATCCACTTCCCGCACCGTTTCACCAATTGGCTGCGCCTTGCGCGTCTGCTACCCTATGGCATTTACTTCCGGCTGGTGCACAAGGTGACGGGGCTATGAATACAGACGACATCCGGCTGATCCGCGTCATCGGCTTCTTCGAATCGCTGACGGCGCAATCGGTGGCCGACGTAGGCGGCGTCTATGCGCGCGATGCGCGTTTCAAGGATCCGTTCAATGCGGTGCAGGGGCTTGACGCGATCGGCGCCATCTTCCGCCACATGTACAGCCAGGTCGATGCGCCGCGCTTCGTCGTCAGGAGTCGCATGATGGCGGGAGACGAAGCCTTCCTGACCTGGGATTTCCTGTTCCGCATGAAACGATCGAGCGACGAGCAATGCATACACGGCGCGACGCATTTACGCTTCGATGCGCACGGCCTGGTTGCCGAACATCGCGATTATTGGGATGCGGCCGAAGAACTCTACGAGAAGCTGCCGATCCTCGGCGGTTTCATGCGCTGGCTCAAGCGCCGCGCGGCATCCTGATCGCGCCGCGCGAATCATCGCCTGTGCCGGCGGCGGCATATTTCCGCAAGCTCGCGCCGTGCCGCCTATAATGCCGCATGAGCAAGACTTTCGTTTCCGCCGTCACCAACGCATTGGCGCCGCTGGCCGACCCTGCGCAAGCGCCGGGCATGGCGGCTTACATGAAGCATCAATTCCGCTATCTCGGCATCGCCACGCCTGCGCGGCGCGCCGCCTGTGCCGATCTCGTGCGCGGCTTCGACGGCAACCCGATAGCCGCGGCCAAAGCCCTGTGGAAGTGCGAAGAACGCGAATACCAATACGTGGCCGTCGATCTGCTCAGGCGCCACGTCAAGCGATTGGACGGCGGCGACCTGCCTGCGCTAGAGGTGCTGGTGCAAACAAAATCCTGGTGGGATAGCGTCGATGCACTGGTGCCCACCATTGGCGAGATCGTCTATCGCGAGCGCAGCGTGGCGGCACGCATGGACCAGTTGATCGAGGCCGACGACTTCTGGCTGCGCCGCGTCGCTATCCTGCATCAGCTCGCCTGGAAGGACGAGACCGACGAAAAACGTCTGTTCCGCTATTGCCTGCAATGCGCGGACGAGAAGGAATTCTTCATTCGCAAGGCCATAGGCTGGGCCTTGCGCCAACATGCACGCACCGCGCCGGATGCGGTGCGCCGATTCGTGGATGCACATCACGGCAGGCTGTCCGGCCTGTCGGTGCGCGAAGCGACCAAACATCTGTGAAAGAAAACATGAACACTTTCGACAACCGCCAGTGGTTTTACGTCAAGCGCCCCAGGGGCCGCGTCGGCGCCGAGCATTTCGAGCTGCGCGAAGCGCCCATTGATGATGCGCTGTCGACCAACGAAGTGCTGGTACGCATGCGCTACATCAGTGTCGATCCTTACATGCGCATCCAGCAGCATGAGCGCAATACCTATGACGTGCCGCATCCGCTGGGCATCGTGCAGCGTGCCGGCACGGTCGGCCAGGTGGTCGCTTCGGCCAATGCACGCTTCCAGGAAGGCGATTGGGTGCTGGGCTATAACGGCTGGCAGCTCTACGACAAATGCCATGCCAACGATTTGCAAAAGCTCGATCCCGATGCGGCGCCGGTCAGTACGGCTTTGGGCGTGCTGGGCATGCCGGGCCGCACCGCCTGGTTCGGCCTGATGGACGCGGGCAGGCCGCGCCCGGGCGAGACGCTCGTGGTGTCGGGCGCCGCCGGCGCGGTCGGTTCGCTGGTGGCGCAATTCGGCAAGCGCGCCGGCTGCCGCGTGGTCGGCATTGCCGGTGGCGAGACCAAGTGCCGCTACCTGGTCGAAAAACTCGGCCTGGACGACGCAGTGGACTACCGTGCATTTGCCGATACGGCGGCGCTGGCGGCCGAGATCCAGCGCAAGACCGGCGGCGTCGATATCTATTTCGACAACGTGGGCGGCATGGTGACCGACGCGGTGATTCCGCTCATCAAGCGCCGTGCGCGCATCATCATTTGCGGCACGATCAGCCAATATGACGGTGGGCTCGACCACCCCGACATGGGGCCGCGCTTCCTGCAGCACATGCTGTTCCAGCGTGCCACGATACAAGGCATCCTGGCACGCGATTTCGTCAACCGCATGGATGAAATGCGCGCCATCGTCGAACCCTGGGTCAAGCGGCGCGAGATCGTGTTCGACGAAACTTACGTCGATGGGTTCGAGCAATTGCCGGAAGCGCTGAACATGCTGTTCGACGGCAAGAATCTTGGCAAGTTATTGGTGCGCGTATAATACGAGCCGATGAAAAACCCGCAGCAAAGCCAGCAGGCACCACAGGAAAAGCACGAGATCCGGCCCGGGCAATCGCTCGAACTGCTGAAGGAATTGCACATCCTGACGCGCGACGGCAAGATGAACCAGGACAGCCGGCGCAAGCTCAAGCAGGTCTATCACCTGTACCAGTTCATCGAACCGCTGTTGCAGGACGTGCTGGCCGAACACCCCGACGTGAGCGTGGTCGACCATGGCGCCGGCAAGTCTTATCTCGGCTTCATCCTGTACGACCTGTTCTTCAAGACCCTGCAGAATAATTCGCATATCTACGGCATCGAGACGCGCGACGAGCTGGTGCAAAAGTCGCGTGAGCTGGCGGCGCGGCTGGAATTTCCGCGCATATCCTTTCTCAACCTCTCGGTGGCCGATTCCATCGAATCGAAGGATTTGCCGGCCAAAATCGACGTCGTGACGGCGCTGCACGCCTGCAACACCGCCACCGACGATGCGATCCATTTCGCGCTGGAAAAGCAGGCGAAATACATCGTACTGGTGCCGTGCTGCCAGGCCGAAGTGGCGAGCGTCTTGAAGAAGAACAAGGCCAAGAACCTGGCCGGCTCAGCCCTGACCGAAATCTGGCGCCACCCGCTGCACACGCGCGAATTCGGCAGCCAGGTCACCAATGTGCTGCGCTGCCTGCAACTGGAAGCGCATGGCTACCAGGTTACGGTGACCGAGCTGGTGGGATGGGAGCATTCGATGAAGAATGAATTGATTGTTGCGAGCTACAAGAACCTGCCACGCAAGCGCGGTATGGAGCGCTTGACCGAGGTGTTGTCGACCTTGGGGTTGGAGGAGATGCGGGGGCGGTTTTTTTCGCCGGAGGTGATGGCGGAGCTTGCGCCGCCAGAACACTAATCTGGTGCCCGTTCTGCGCATCATCCAGCATGTGCATCCAAATTTTTATACGTCGGATAACGCCTTCGGCTCATCCAACCTACGGGCTAAGTTGAACAATTTAGGCACGGGCGTCAAAGTACTCTTTAACTGGTCTAGCCTGCAGTGCAGCGGCCATCACCAAAAATGCTACGGCCCCGACGAGCAATACAAGGCGATTCATGGCACTAGACAAATAATCTGTAACATTGCCGCCAGCCAGGTAAGTTACGAGGATAGCTACCGCAAATGGAACGCCCACAATGAAGAACACGAGCACCAGGTTCCAATATATTGTGGCCTTCCGCCCCCATTTGGTCACCCGTGCGAGCCCAACGATGCAGAGGATTGACGAAATTATTACGAGCAGTCGAATGCAAACTCCATAGAACACTAGGCTTGACAGATAAATTGGCAGTGCATCGCGAAACAGCAATGCATAGAGTTCATTGCCGATGAAAGCTACAACGCAAGCGTGGAAAAAGACATTCAGAAAGACCAATGATCGTGCCATCGTGTGTATGCCTCATATGTCTCTCGGATTCCGACGAGAAAAGTATTCAAAGCAAGTTGCCAGAAGAACGTTGCAAATGAAATATCGGATTAGTCTCGCGTTTGACTGGTCGAACTTGGTCGGATCCAGCCCTCGCGAAATCATACCATTCCGACAGCTTCCGGCCCGTTGCGGACGATGAGGTTCCGCGGAGCGGACATTCGCAAGCCTGGTGTGGGGTGCCCACCGAAGCAGGGGTTTGTCGGTCAGGACAACATTGAGCACAAACAATGAGCCACTTTTAATGGCTGCCATCTGCCTATTGACACGCCTCGAAAAATCCACAACTATATGGTTGTGGATTATATAGGAACTATCTTTTTGGCATTGTCCGACCCCACCAGGCGGGCAATTATCGAGCGGCTTTCCCAAGGCCCTGCGACGGTCAATGAATTGGCGGAGCCCTATGCCGTTTCGCAGCAGATGGTCTCAAAGCATATTGCCTATCTAATCCGCGCAAATCTTGTAGTGAAATCAAAGCATGGCCGGGAAAGCGTGTGCACATTGAAGCCGGAAGCCATCAAGGTAGTTAGTGACTGGGCGCTTGAATATCGTCGATTCTGGGATGAACGTTTCGACAATTTGGATGCAGTTTTGACTCAAATGAAAAGGACGGAGGCAAGTGATGACTGAACGTACAACTAATCTGCTTGAAAACCTCGAAATCACGAGGATATTCGACGCACCACGCGAGCTGGTTTGGAAGGCGTGGACGGATCCTGAAATCGTGATGCAATGGTGGGGGCCCAAAGGTTTTAGCTCGCCAGCCTGCAAAATCGATTTCCGCGTCGGAGGCCAGTACCTTTATTGCATGCGAACACCTGATGGCTGGGAGGGCTGGAGCGGCGGCGAATACAGCGAGATCATCCCTCAAGAAAAAATTGTCTCGGTTCTGTTCTACGCAGACCAGAATGGAAGAGTCGAGCCAGCGGACAAGAATGATGTGGAAGTACGTGACGTGGTGACGTTCGAGGACCTTGGAAATGGTCAGACGAAGTTGATTTTCAAGCGTAGCCACTGGGATGAGGGAGAAGATATTGGCATGATCGAGATATTCGACAAAATGGCGGCGTCGGTTGCAGAACTGTCTGGACGTGTTTAAAGGAATTCAGGAAGTTCAGCATCAGGTCTGACATTGCAACATTGAAATAGGTGCCAATTTCAGACCTGATGCCTATACATGGGGAGAAGCCAACGTCCGCTTTGCGGAGTTTACCCGAGGGACCGTTCCTGGCCGTTTGCAGCCATCGAAAATCATACCATTCCAGCGACTGCCAACGCCAAGCGGCTACGGACCAGAATGAAAAGCATCGTTGAAGAGATAGCCCCCGGCGACCATCAGTTGCAAAAGCTGGGACTCATCCCAGCCTACGGCCGTGGGTGAATGAATATCGGCAGCTTGAGCCACGCAGAATGTGGGCGCCAACTGCCGGGGATCAGACGCCTGGGTAGCGTGACACGATGTGTTCCAAGAGGCTCGGCCCCGAACCGCGCCAGGCTACCCGGCCATGGCCGAAGTTCAGCTACCGCGGAATTGGTATTTGCCATCCGCGGTTTCTCCGCACCCGCGCTCCTTGATGGATTGCGCGCTCGGCACGTCGACGCCGTAGCCGTGCCAGATGAATGCCTGGACCAACCTGACGCGATAGGGTACGTTCAACTGCCAGTAGGGTGCGTAATAGGAATTTGCCGCGATGCAGGTCAGCTTGGACATGTCGACCGCAACAGCTTGGGCGGCTTCTGCCGATCCTGCCGCTGCCTTGAGGTGTGCTTCCTGCTTGGTTTCGAATTGCGCAATCAGGGTTTTTGCTTCGTCCTTGGCCGAATCCCACGCCCAGTCATTGATCCACGGCCATCCGCAAACAACAAGCAACACCACCCAAAGGAGCCAGGATTTGTAAAACGGACGAGTAGGTTTTTTCAATTTTGTCTCACTTATTGGGCCATGGGTCATCAAGGATTCTTGCGCCAGGAACGCTCGCCTGCATTGCCGGGTTTGGCAAACCGGGTTCAACCGCGAAGCCGGCGCGTAAATGGTCACAGGGCAATATTACGCTTTGCACCAAGCGGGCGCAATTCCTGGCAGGACCGGTTGCCCCAAACAACAACTCAATGCCCGTTCTGTGCATCCGCCACGTTTGCTGCGGCGATCAGTTGCGCCGCCAGGGCACGCGCCTCGTGCGAGCGCATTTCCCTGCACTGGTCATCATGCCATAGCCGCACCACGGCCGGCTCGACCGATGACTTGGCCGCGCGCAGCGTGCCGCGGTTGCGCACGTCGACGGCTTCGCCGAAGCGGGTGATCAAGGATGATGCGGCAGCCGTGAAGCGGCGTACCGTGGTCGGGGTGATTGCTGCGGAGGTCATGGCCGGCTCCCGGTGGGGTTGTTTGGATATACTGTGTTTTTATACAGTATATCCAAATCGGGCGGCGCGTGGGGAATTTGAACGGGACGGCGCTCAGAAGAATTGCGACCACTCGTCCATCCACAGCGGCAGGGTCTTGCCGTCCATGGGCTTGGCAATGTAATAACCCTGGGCGTAGGTGCAGCCGAGCTTGCGCAGGAAGTCCCAGTCCTGCTGGGTTTCGACGCCGACGGCGACCGATTGCTTGTTGAGCTTGCGGCAGACGTCGAGGCTGGCGGAGAGCACCGTTTCCAGATCCGGATTGGCCGAGGCGCCGGCGACGAAGGAGCGGTCGATCTTGAGTTCGGAGAACGGGATGCGCAGCAATTGCTGCAAACTGGAGTGCCCCGTGCCGTAGTCGTCGACCGAGATGCCGAAGCCTTTCATGCGCAGGCGCGCCAAGCTTTCGAGGAAATACGGCAGGTTGCTGATGGCCGAGGATTCGGTGACTTCGATGATGAGGTATTGCGGCTCGATATCCTGCGTGGCGATGAAGTCGATGATGCGGTCGGCGAATTCAGGATTGGACAGGCAGGTGGGCGACAGGTTGATCGAGACGGCGATGGGGTGGCCGTGCTGGTGCCAGTCTATGCAGGCGGCGATCGACTTTTCGATCACGATGAAGGCGAATGCTTCCATCTCGCCGAATTCTTCCAGTAGCGGAATGAAGGTCGAGGGCGAGACGTCGCCGAATTCGGGGTGGTTCCAGCGCGTGAAGGCTTCGGCGCCCTTGACCTGGCCGTTGGTCAGATCGACCTTGGGCTGGAAGCGCGGCTCGAATTCGCGGTTGAGCAGGCCGCGATGGATGTCGGCGAAGGTGAATGAGGGCAGCTTGGCCGAATCGTCGTGCTTGTCGGTCCTGGGCTGGTAGGCCTTGAGCAGCGCCAGCAAGCCTTCGGGCGTGGCGGGCTTTTCTATGGTGCCCAGCAGATCGACGCCGTACGCCTTGGACATGGTTTCGACCGAGAACAGCAGCGAACGGTCGAGCGCGGAGGCCAGGATGATCGAGCCGGGATGGTTTTCCTTGGCGATGTGGCGGATCAGTTCGATGCCGTCCATGCCGGGCATGTTGAGATCGATCACGCTGATGTCGATCGGCGTGTTTTTGTCTTGCAATACCTTGAGCGCCGCAATGCCGTCGGCTGCCTCGACGATGCTCTTGACGCCGAGGTTGGTCAGCATGATGGCCAGCCAGCGACGCTGGAAATCGTCGTCTTCGGCTACCAGGAAACGTAGATCGGTTATATCCATAGCTTAATCTGGGGGCGCATCGAGCAGGATGGGCCGCCGGAATCTCTCATTGTTATGTGCCGGTTGCGGGGAAAAAAGCTTGCCGCAGATAATTATTATTCTTGCAGTATATATGAGACCGGGGTCTACGGCGAAGGCCTGCCGCGTTTTGTGGCGCTGCAAGATGCCACCGGCGCCCGGCCTACCAATCCGCTTCGCTGATGCCCGGCTTGGCGCCCTGGGTTTCGAGCCAGGGCATCAGTTTGGATTTGAAGCAGTTCGGGCAGAGGTGATACGTCACGTCCTTGGAATGGCCGCCGGTGGGGAAGGATTCGCGCTCTTCGAGATGGACGACGCTGGCCGCATGCTCGAAATCCTTGGTGGTCCAGTTCTCGTCTGTGTTGGAGGCGCTGCCGCAGATGTCGCAGGTCAGTTTGTCGAATACCTGCTCTTCATGCTCAAGGATCAATACCGTCTTCATGTGTTTCATGAACGCCCCCTATCCTTTGCCGCACCGCTTGGTCACTGCACTGCGTTGTTGCATTGCGACGCGGTTCCGTGAAACAACTTTACCAGCATTTTGCGGCGGGTCCGTGTCTTTCTCCATACACCTCGCAAGAAATATTACGTGAAATTGATGACACTTTCCAAACTTCACGAAGTCAAACTTCCAGTCCGTAAAATAAAGGAGCGACGATCATGTACAAGAAAATGCTCATTCCCACCGACGGCTCGGCTTTTTCCAGGCTGGCCGTCGTTGCGGGCGTCGAATTTGCACGCCAGATCAAGGCGGAAGTGATCGGCCTGTTCGTGGCGCCGGAATTCCAGTTGCCGATCTACGTCGAGGTGCTGCCGCCGGCTTATCCGAACGACGACGAATATCGCAAGTCGATGCAAAAGGCGGGGGAAAAATATCTGCAAGTGATCGCCGACGCCGCGCAGTCGGCCGGCCTCAGCTTCACCGGGAAGATCGAATATTCCGACCTGACGGCCAAGAGCATCGCCCACGTGGCCGAGGACTTGCAATGCGATCTGATTTTCATGGGTTCGCACGGCCGCGGCGGCTGGGGCCAGCTTTTGCTGGGTAGCGTGACGGCCAAGGTATTGTCAAGTTGTGAAATCCCGGTGCTGGTCCATCGCATCAAAGACCCGTCGAAAAAATAGCAAGTCCGAGCCGGGTGCCGCCTGCTGCGCCGCACCACTCCCCTTTCAGCCCGGCAATTTCGACGGCTAGGTGCCCGATTGCGCAATCTGTCGCAATTCCATGGCCCTGCCACCTGCTTTTGCTTACAGTTATCCCATAAATATGGGATTTTGCCATAGCCCATCGTGCCATCGGATACACTGGCGGCGCGGCAATGGCAGCAGAAGCAGGTTAAAGAAATGACACCAGAGAATTTACAAAAACTGAAACAGGCGCAACAAATCCTGACCCAGATCATGATATGGGCCAGGCGCGCCTTCGACGTGGTTGCCGGCTGGGTGACGCAGCTCTCGTGGTGGAAGTTTTTCATCTTCGCCAGCGTCGTACTGGCCTGTGGCGGCCTTCTGCAAAGCATCCTGTTTTCTTCGCCTGATGACGAACAGCCCGATCCCAAGCCGAAGATCATGCGCTCGCACCAAAACGGCAAGCCGCGCAGCTTCACCGACGGCGACAAGCACGTCACGATAGACGGCAACGGCATCCATATCTATTCCGACAAGGGCGAGAAGGACAAGGAAGAGGCCGACCAGGCCAAAGACCAAAACGAGACGGAGAAAGATCAAAACGAGGCGGAGAAAGACCGTATCCCGCCGCCCGAACCGCCGGCGCCGGTCGCCCCGATGCAGGAGCAGCCGGAGGCACCGGCTCCGCCGGCCGAAGTCGCCAAGCCTGACGAACTCGCGAAGCCCGCAGCACCGGCCAAGCCCGCCCCGCCTTCGTACACCCGCAGCAAGGACGATATCCATATCAACCTGCCGCCCGAAGTCACCAAGGAAGTCAGCGACGCCATCGACGAGGAAGTCGATGCGGCCGCGGCCAAGCGGGTAGCGAAGAATTCGTCGACCTGGTTCATGAACTTCGTCGTGCTGCTGTTGTTTGTTCTGCTCGGCACCAAGGCTCTGATGGGCGGCAAGAAGCGCGCCGAGGTGCAGGCGGCGCAAGCCAACGAAGCGGCGGAACGCGAAGCCTTGAAGCGCCAGGTGTCGGAAGCCAAGATGCAGATGATGCAGGCCCAGGTCGAGCCGCACTTCCTGTTCAACACGCTGGCGTCGGTGGAATTTCTGATCGAAACCGATCCGCCGCGCGCCTCGGCCATGCAGCGCAGCCTGATCCAGTATTTGCGCGCGGTGCTGCCGCAGATGCGCGAAGCCGCGCCCATCACCAACCTCGGCCGCGAAGCCGACATGGTGCGCGCCTACCTGAACCTGTTGAAGATGCGCATGGAAGAGCGCTTGAACGTCGAATTCAACGTGCCCGAAGGCTTGCGCAGCGCCGCCTTCCCGCCCATGATGCTGCAATCGCTGGTGGAAAACGCGATCAAGCACGGGCTCGAACCCAAGACCGAAGGCGGCACGCTCTCGGTGCGCGCCGAGGTGGCGCACAACAAACTGTGCGTGATCGTGACCGACGACGGCATGGGCTTCGGCGTGGTGCCGTCGACTTCCACGGGTTTGGGCTTGCAAAGCATACGCGAACGCCTCAAACTGCTGCATGGCGAGCAGGCGCAATTGGTGATCGTGCCCAATACGCCGTCCGGCGTGTGCTCCACCATCGAAGTGCCCTATCAACTAGCGAAATAAGCGAGTGAAATAAGCGATGCCGACAGCCATCATTGCCGACGACGAACGATTGATGCGCGACCAGTTGAAGTTGCGCCTGAACCAGGTCTGGCCCGAGCTTGAGATTCTCGACGAAGCCAAAAACGGCGATGAAGCGATCGCCCTGGTCGAACAGCATCAGCCCGATTTCGTTTTTCTCGACATCCGCATGCCGGGCAAGACCGGCCTGGAAGCGGCGCAAGCGATCGGCCCGCGCACCCACATCGTGTTCATCACGGCTTACGACCAATACGCGGTCGAGGCGTTCGAGCGCGGCGCGGTCGATTACGTGTTGAAGCCCGCCGAGACGGAGCGGCTGCAGGTGACGGTGGAACGGCTCAAGGCCAAGCTGGCCAGCCCGCCTGCCGACATGGGTTCCATGCTGTCGCAACTGGCCAAGCAGATGGGCCTGGCCAAGCAAAGCTACCTGCAATGGATACAGGCCTCGATCGGCCAGGAACTGCGCCTGATCCCGGTCGAGGAAATCCTGTTCTTCCAGTCCGACGAAAAATACACGCGCGTGCAGACCGCACGCTTCGAAGCCCTGATCCGCAAACCCGTGCGCGATCTGGCCGAGGAACTGAACCCGGAGCTGTTCTGGCAGATCCACCGCTCGACGCTGGTCAACGTCAACGCCATCGATGGCGTCACGCGCGACATGCGCGGCCGCCATCTGGTCTTGATCAAGGGGCAGCCGGACAAGCTTGAAGTCAGCCGCAGCTTTGTGCATTTGTTCAAGCAGATGTAAGGCTCGTCCGGTGTAGGATGGACGAGCGCAGCGTTACCTTGTAGAGTGGGTGCAACCCACCAGCGCCGCGAAAATTTGTGTTTAGGCACCTGGTGGGTTGCACCCACCCTACAGTCCTGGTCCAACTCACTCCGTCGCAAAGCTGTATTGGATGCTGCAGCTTTGCGCTTCGCAGGCAATCGTGTAGTCCAGGTCGGACTGGGTTTCATTGAAGTCGAAGCGCAGCCTGGCCCGGCCGTCGCCGATCGCCACGCCGTAGTCGCCCAGCCAGCCCCAGCGCTTGGCCCAGAGCAGCGCTTCCTGGTAGGTCATCGGCAGCTTGTCCAACGTCACGGTCCAGCCCTCGCCGCCTTCATGGGTATCGATCGCCAATTCGCCCAGGCCGCCTGAAGCGAAGGCGACACTGTCCCAGGAAATCTCGGCCTGGTTTTTCGGATCGGCTTCGTCCTTCAGCCGTTGCGGCATGGCGTTGAAGAGCGGCGTGTTGATGGCGTCGCCGGTCATCCATTGCCGCTCCGCCTTGGCGCCGAAGGATTTCTTGGCGGCGGCGAATTCCATCGCGACCTTGTCGCTATCCTTTGTGTTCTTCGGATACGGATAGCGCGACAGATAGCCGTCGAACACCCAGCCTTCCACCGCGCCGACACGCACATGGCGCCAGTCGCCGCTGATCTTGAGCGGCTTGCCCTTCACTTCGCAGTCGAGCTTCAAACCCGGCACGGCTTCTTCGCGGTGCACCAGCGGCTCGCTGGTGGGCAGCACTTGCACCGAGGTGCCAAGCTGCAGATGCGCCAGCGCTTCTGCTTTGACGTCGGGCGCGGCGCGTAGCGTGAGATTGCCGACCCAGACGTAGCGCGTGTCGGCAGGAACGTCTGCGGCATGTGCGAACAGCGACGCGGCGGCGCCGAGGCAGAGAAGGAAGGAGGCAAGCGGCTTGTTCATGACTGTCTTTCGGTGGTGGTGACGAAGGACAGCTTAGTGATTCGGCCACGGAATTCCAGCCAATGGCGATGCATTCTCCCGCTTGTGAACGAAGGCTCGAACGGCGGAAGATTTCTTCCGCATAGGCCGAACGCCTCTTGCGCGGCCACGCAAGGCGAATATATAATTCGTATATGTTTCGTATATAGGCGCACCAAATGGGTATTGTGAATATCGACGACGATCTGCACGACCAACTGCGCAAAGCGAGCGCCGTGGCGTGCCGCTCGATCAATGCGCAAGCCGCGTTCTGGATCAAGATCGGCATGTTGTGCGAAATGAATCCGACGCTGACGTTCAATGAGATCGTTGGGCGGGAACTCCGGGCTGCGGGTGTCGAGGCTCAGGTTTTCCGAGGGGTTGCAGCGTGACCAAGCGGCCGGAGGAAATCGCGCTGATGGCGGAATCGGGCAAGCTGCTGGCAAGTGTATTTGGCTATCTGGACCAATTGGATTTGATCGGCATGTCGACCATGCAGGTCAATGATATGGTCGACAGCTTCATCGTCCATGAACTCAAGGCGCGTCCGGCGAGCAAGGGGCAGTACGGCTACGCCTATGCACTGAACGCCTCGCGCAACAACGTCGTTTGCCATGGTGTGCCGTCGCCAGCGGAAATCCTGCGGGACGGGGATATCGTGAATTTCGATATCACCCTGGAAAAGAATGGATTCATCGCCGATTCCAGCAAAACCTACCTCGTCGGCGACGTATCGCCGGCGGCCAAGCGGCTCGTGCAGGCGACCTATGAGGCCATGTGGAAGGGAATCAGGGCCGTCCGTCCGGGCGCCCGGCTCGGCGATATCGGCCATGCCATCGAGAGCCATGCCAAGCGCTGCGGCTATTCTGTCGTGCGGGAGTATTGCGGGCATGGCATTGGTCGTGAGATGCACGAAGATCCCCAGGTGCTGCATTGGGGAAAACCGCGCACCGGCATGCTATTGCGCGAAGGGATGGTGTTTACCATCGAGCCGATGATCAACCAGGGCCGTCATGACGTTGAGACGGAGGGCGATGGCTGGACGGTCGTCACGATAGACCGCAAATTGTCCGCACAGTTCGAGCATACGGTGGCCGTGACGCATAACGGCGTACAGGTGCTGACGTTGCGCCCCGACGAGAGAGCGTCGAACTGAACCGGGTTGCCGGCTCTGCTGGCTCTATCAGTCCCGGTTGCGCAGCGAATTTTTTACCGTTATTTCGATTTATTCTGCGCAAATATGCTGTTTATGGCGAATTCCCTGGCCGAATTCGCAATTTCCCGCTGAAGCAATTCCCCTACAATGTCGTTTTCGGCAATTCGCTGCGAAACGCGGGTTGGCTCCCCTCTCCCGCGGGCGGGAGAGGGGAGTTTGGTAGCCTGCGAATTTGACACCATTGACATCACCGACACCACTGACACGATTGACGCCATGACAGCGACACTTTGGGACATCAGCCCCGTCCTCTCGCCCGCCATCCCGGTCTGGCCCGGGGACACGGCCTATCAAACAGAAGCCACCTGGCAGATCGAAGGCGGCTGCCCTGTGAAGGTCAGCAAGATCAGCATGTCGACCCACACCGGCGCGCATTGCGATGCGCCTTCGCATTACGACAAGAACGGCAAGGATATCGATCAGGTTGGGCTCGATGCCTACCTCGGCCCGTGCCGCGTGATCCATTGCATCGGAGCCCAGGCTGTCGGCGTAGAACACCTGCGTGGCAAGCTGGGAGGCATCCCGCCGCGCGTGCTGTTTCGCAGCTATACGCAAGCCCCGCAGGAGCGCTGGGACGAAAATTTCTGCTCGGTGTCGCATGCGGCGATCGACTTGCTGGCGCAACATGGCGTCAAGCTGGTCGGCATCGATACGCCTTCGCTCGATCCGCAGGAATCGAAGACCATGGATGCGCACCATGCGATTCGGCGCAACGGCATGGCGATCCTGGAAGGGATCGTATTGGATGCCATTGCCGAGGGCGACTATGAATTGATCGCCCTGCCCCTGAAGCTGGCCGGCATGGATGCCAGCCCGGTGCGTGCCGTTCTCCGTTCACTCTAACTTTCCCCCTATGACACTCGACCGCAAACATTGCCAGGCGCTGGACCTGGAAGACCCGCTGGCGCCCTTGCGCACTGAATTCGATCTGCCCGAGGGCGTGATCTACCTCGACGGCAATTCGCTCGGCGCCCGGCCCAAGGCGTCGGCTGCGCGCGCGCAGCAGGTGATTACGGCGGAATGGGGCAATGACCTGATCCGCAGCTGGAACAACGCCGGCTGGTTCGAGTTGCCTTCGCGGCTGGGCGACAAGCTCGCGCCCTTGGTCGGGGCTCATGCCGATGAGTTGGTGGTCACCGACACCACCTCGATCAACCTGTTCAAGGTGCTGGCGGCGGCCCTACATATTCAGGCACAAGATTCGCAGGCGCAGGGCAAACGTACGGCGGCGCGCCGCGTGATCGTGACCGAACGCAGCAATTTCCCGACCGATATCTACATGGCGCAGGGCTTGACCGAGTGGCTCGATCGCGGTTACCGCATCGAGCTGGTCGATAGCCCCGATCAATTGTCCGGCGCGATCGACGATCAGGTGGCCGTGGTCATGCTGACCCATGTGAATTACCGCACCGGCTACCGCCACGACATGCATGCCGTGAGCGAGCTGGCGCATGCCAGGGGCGCGCTGATCGTGTGGGATTTGGCGCACTCGGCCGGCGCGGTGCCGGTCGAGCTGCACCGCGATGGGGCCGACTTCGCCGTCGGCTGCACTTACAAGTATTTGAATGGCGGCCCCGGCGCGCCGGCTTTTGCCTGGGTGCCGCAAAAGCATCAAGCCAGGTTCCGCCAGCCGTTGTCAGGCTGGTGGGGCCACGCCAATCCGTTTGCGATGGAGCCGCATTTCAAGCCGACTTCCGGCATACGCCAGGCGCTGTGCGGCACCCAGCCTATCGTGTCGCTGGCGCTGGTCGAATGCGGGCTGGATGTGTTCGGCAAGACCACGATGGAGGCGATCCGTGCCAAGTCGCTGGCCCTGACCGATCTGTTCATCGCCGCCGTAGAGCAGGAATGCGCGGGCCAGCCGCTGACGCTGGTGACGCCGCGCGAGCACGACAGGCGCGGCAGCCAGGCCAGCTTTGCCCATCCGCATGGCTATGCCGTGATGCATAGCCTGATCGAACGCGGCGTGATCGGCGACTACCGCGAACCGGAGATCATGCGCTTCGGCTTCACGCCGCTCTATACGCGTTTCGTCGATGCCTGGGATGCGGCGGCGGTGTTGAAGGATATTCTGGATAACAAGAAATACGATGAGCACGCCGAACGTGCCGCCGTGACTTAAGGGAAGCGTATGGACGACAAAGACCAGGACTGGCACGGCGCCCAGTTGGATTTCAGCAAATCGATGAGCTATGGCGACTACCTCGCCCTGGACCGCATCCTGACGGCGCAACACCCGCTGTCGCCCAACCACAACGAGATGCTGTTCATCGTGCAGCACCAGACCAGCGAGTTGTGGATGAAGCTGATGTTGCACGAACTGCATGCCGTGCGCAGGCAATTGCATGGCGACGATTTGCCGCCGGCCTTCAAGATGCTCTCGCGCGTGGCGCGCATCATGGATCAATTGGTCCATGCCTGGGACGTGCTGGCGACCATGACGCCGCCAGAATATACGGCCATCCGCCCTTATTTGGGTGCATCGTCTGGCTTCCAGTCGGCACAATACCGCGAGCTCGAATTCATCCTGGGCAACAAGAATGCCGCCATGCTTAAAGTGCACGAGCCGGCGCCCGAGGTCCATGCGCGACTCGATACGGCCTTGCGCACGCCTTCGATCTACGATGAGGCGGTGTTCCTGTTGGGACGCAGCGGCTTAGCCATCGCGCCGGAGCGCATGCAACTCGATTGGACCACGCCGACTGTGGCCGACGACAGCGTCAAGGCTGCCTGGCTCGAGGTCTACCGCGAGCCGAGCAAGCATTGGGCGCTCTATGAGCTGGCAGAAAAACTGGTCGATATGGAGACGGCGTTCCGCACCTGGCGCTTCCGTCACGTGACCACGGTCGAACGCATCATCGGCTTCAAGACCGGCACGGGCGGCACGGCCGGGGTTTCCTACCTGCGCAAGATGCTCGACGTGGTGCTGTTCCCGGAATTGTTCGCTCTGCGCACGGAACTGTAGCGGTAATTTGTAAATGCAGCACAACGGCTGCTTATTTTGCAGCCGTTTTTCGTTAAGATAGGAGAAGTCAACGGCTTTTCCCGCAATACCGTTGAAACAACCCATACGGTAAAGCGAATTCGGTTTCATGATTGCCAGCAAGCTTCCCGAATTGTTCGAACTCGAACGCATCATTGCCGATGGCAAGGGACGCGGCTTCGAGACGCGCGTGCTGTGCGAGGCAGAATCGGGCAAACACAAGCTGCCTGTTTATGCGCTCTCCATCGGTAATCCCGACCCTGCCGTGCCTGCTGTCGGTTTCTTCGGCGGCATCCATGGGCTGGAGCGCATCGGCACGCAAATCCTGCTGGTGTTCCTGAAAAGCCTCGTGACGCGGCTGCGCTGGGACCAGATGCTGCACCGGCAACTGGAGCAGGTGCGCCTGGTGTTCATGCCGCTGGTCAATCCGGGCGGCATGCTCGAGGGCACGCGCAGCAATCCGCGCGGGGTGGACCTGATGCGCAATGCGCCGCTGGACGCGATCGACAAGGTGCCGTTCATGCTGGGCGGCCAGAATTACAGCTCGCGCCTGCCCTGGTATCGCGGTTCGCGCGAGCGCATGGAATGCGAAAGCCAGGCGGTGTGCACGGTGGTCGAGGAAGAATTGCTGTCGCGCTCGTTTTCGATGGCACTCGATTGCCATTCGGGTTTCGGGCTGCGCGACCGCATCTGGTTTCCCCATGCCCACACGTCGGTGCCGATTGCGCATTTGCCCGATATTTCGGCGCTGGAAGATCTGTTTTCCCAGACCTATCCCAACCACAACTACCTGTTCGAGCCGCAGAGCCGGCAATACCTGACGCATGGCGACTTGTGGGATTACCTCTATCTGCGCTCGGAAACGGTGAGCAAGCGCATCTTCCTGCCGCTGACACTGGAGATGGGTTCGTGGCTGTGGGTGAAGAAAAATCCGCGCCAGTTCTTTTCGCGTCATGGCCTGTTCAATCCCCGGCCCGGCCATCGCTTGCAGCGCGTGCTGCGCCACCATGGCGTGTGGCTCGACTTCCTGGCGCGTGCCGCCTGCGGCAGCCAGAGCTGGCTGCCGGTCGGCGCCGAGCGCATACAGCACCATGAGCGCGCCTTTGCGCGCTGGTATCCGGGGCTGAAGCGATGACCAGCCCGGCGCCGAACGCCATGACCTGGGTGCTGTTGCGCGGCCTGGTGCGCGAGCAGCGTCATTGGGGGCAGTTCCCCGAACTGCTGCAAGCGGCCTTCCCCGAAGCACGCGTGATCACGCTCGATTTGCCCGGCAACGGCAGCCTGGCGCGCGAAACCAGCCCGACGTCGGTGGAAGACATGGCCGAATTCTGCCGTGCCGAACTGCACCGGCGCGATATTCACGGACCTTATCATTTGCTGGCGCTCTCGCTCGGCGCCATGGTGGCGGTGGCCTGGAATTGTCTTGCGCCCGAGGAAGTGGCGGCGTCGGTGCTGATCAATACCAGCCTGCGCCCGTTCAGCCCGTTCTACCGGCGCCTGAAGCCGCATAACTACTTCAAGCTGTTACGTTGCATCAAAGCTTGTCCGGCCGAACGCGAACGGCTGATCCTGCAGATGACGAGCAACGACTGCCGCGCACAGGCCTCTGTACTCCAGGACTGGGTTGCCTACCAGCGCGAAGCGCCGGTTTCGCCGCAAAATGCGCTGCGCCAGTTGTGGGCCGCGATGCGTTTTCGCGCCCGGCGGTGCAAGCCTTGCACGCGCCTGTTGATCCTGGGTAGCGCGGCCGACGGCCTGGTGGACAACGAATGTTCGCGCCGCCTGGCCGCCATGTGGCATGCCGAAGCGGCGTTCCACCCGAGTGCCGGGCATGATCTGCCCTTGGACGACGGACCGTGGATCATCGAACAGATCAAGCGCTGGGCTGAGCCGCAGGAAAATCGCGCCGACGCTGCGGCAGCTCAATAACGGCGGGAAAATTTACTGCCAAATGGCCATTTCGCCCGCCGTTGCAACGGTTATAATATGAGCAGCCCACAAGTGGCAAAGCAGGAAGTGCGATGGCACAGGGCCGCCTGAAGGGCGGCTTTTTCTTTGTTGCTCTTTGCCGCCTTGTTATCTATTGTTTGCTGGAAAGTTGAGATGGAATATTTTCGGAAGTGGCCTGCCCATTCCGAAATGCCTGTGTTAACCTTGGGTCTGAGCCTGTTTTGGCTCTGGTCATATCGCTTGAAGTTCGCGTTCAAACCAAAATGCGTGCCAGCGCGCGTATTTCGGCTTGAACCCGGAGACAAGGAAGCAGATCGATTGCATGCAGCCTGGCTGCGGCAAATTGCGCTCCTCGCCTCTCAATGCCCGATGATGACTGAACCCGTTTCATGACAAAGACCCAGACCCACACCCGAACCCGGAATGCGGTAGAAATCAAGATCGCCACCGTCGTTGCCGCAGTCGTCATCCTGCGCGACTTCGACCTCGCCGCCATCGAAGCGGCGCTGCGCGACATCACCGGCGGCACCACCGATTACTTCGACAACGAGTTGGCCGTCGTGGACGTCTCGGCGTTCGATCTGGCCGACGCGTCCATCGACTGGACTGCATTGGCGGCGCTGTTCAAGGCGCACAGCGTGAACCTCGTGGCCGTGCGCGGCGCCCGGCCCGAGATGGAACAAGCCATCCTGGCGCAGGGTTTGAGCCTGGACGCCAGCGTCAAGCCGCGCAGTGCCGCTCCCGAGCCTGAGCCTGAACCGGCGGTTGCGGAAGTGTCGCCCGAACCGACTCCTGCCGCTGTTTCCGAACCAGTCGTCGAACCTGTCATTGCTGCGGCCCCCGAAGCGCCTGCGGCAGCACCCACCGCAGCCAAGCCATCGATGATCGTCGATACGCCGGTGCGCAGCGGCCAGCGCATCTACGCGCGCGGCTGCGACCTGGTCGTCACCGCGATCGTCAACCCGGGCGCCGAACTGATTGCCGACGGCAGCATCCATATCTATGCACCGCTGCGCGGCCGCGCGCTGGCCGGTGCCAGCGGCGACGCCAGCGCGCGCATCTTCGCCATGAGCATGGAAGCCGAGCTGGTGTCGATTGCCGGCATGTACCGCACCTTCGAGGAAGGCTGGCCCAAGGATCTGGCGCGCAAGGCGGTGCAGGTGAGCCTGGCCGGCGACCGTATCGATTTCCGCTCAATGTCGGGCGAATCCCATTCTAAAAAGTAAGGAAAGGAAACCTTCGTGGCAAAAATCATCGTAGTCACTTCAGGCAAAGGCGGCGTCGGCAAGACGACTTCCTCCGCCAGTTTCGCCTCCGGCCTGGCCCTGCGCGGCCACAAGACCGCTGTGGTGGACTTCGACGTGGGTCTGCGCAACCTCGATCTGATCATGGGTTGCGAGCGGCGCGTGGTCTACGACTTCATCAACGTCATCAACAACGAAGCGACGTTGAACCAGGCGCTGATCAAGGACAAGCACTGCGAAAACCTCTACGTGCTGCCGGCTTCGCAGACACGCGACAAGGATGCGCTCTCCGAGGAAGGCGTCGAACGTGTCTTGAACGACCTGGCCAAGATGGATTTCGACTACATCATCTGCGATTCGCCGGCCGGCATCGAACACGGCGCCGTGATGGCGCTGACTTTCGCCGACGAGGCGTTGATCGTGACCAACCCGGAAGTGTCGTCGGTGCGCGATTCCGACCGCATCCTGGGCATCATCCAGGCCAAGTCGCGCCGTGCGTTGAACGGCCAGGAGCCGGTCAAGGAACACCTCCTGATCACGCGCTACGTGCCCAAGCGCGTCGAAGCGGGCGAGATGCTGTCGTATTCCGACGTACAGGAAATCCTGCGCATCCCGCTGCTGGGCATCATCCCCGAATCGGAATCGGTGCTGCATGCATCGAACCAGGGCAACCCGGCGATCCATATGGACGGCAGCGACGTGTCTGAAGCCTACAAGGACGTGATCGCGCGTTTCCTGGGCGAGGAAGTCGCCATGCGCTTCACGACCTATGAAAAACCGGGTCTGTTCCAGCGCATTTTTAAAGGAAAGTGATCTATGGCTCTGCTTTCTTTTCTATTCAACACCAAGCCCAAGTCGGCGAACACCGCGAAGGAGCGGCTGCAGATCATCATCGCACGCGAGCGTAACGGCCGCGCCGGCCCCGATTTTCTGCCGGCCATGCACAAGGAATTGATTGCGGTGATTTCGAAATACACCAAGGTCAATGCCGACGACATCAAGATTTCACTTGATCGTCAAGGCAACCTCGAAGTGCTCGACGTGAATGTCGTCTTGCCCGACCTGGCGCAGTAGGATGCAATCAGGCCAGCCGCCAAGCCCGCTCAGGCAGGCAGTGGTGGCGCCGCCGGCTCCGCGCCCGCTTCGAGCGAACGGGCGCCCGAGAGCAGCGTTTCGACGGCGCGCTCGAACACCGGCGCGCTTTCCAGCAGGCAGATCGAGCCCTCGCGCAGGGCCTTGATCAAGGACGATGCCGAATACACGATCGGGATCGTTTTTTCTTCCAGCATGAACATGTAAAGCGTCTTGCGCTTGCTGATCCAGTTCAGCCGCGCCAGCTTGTAGCCTTCGTCGCCCCAGCGCTCGACGCAAGTGCCGATCTGCATGTGGGTCAGCCAGTCGGCATCGGATTCGAAGGTCGGCGTTTCCTCGCGTTCGAGGTCGAGTTCGACTGCCACGTCATGCTTGGCCAGCTCGGCTTCGAATTTTTCGGTCTCGGCGGTGCGCGGCGCACGGGTCTCGCTGCCGATGGTCAGCAGCGAGAAGTGGTGGCGCATTTCCTCGAGCGTGAATTGGGTGTAGTTGCCTACCGCCGCGTTGGGCCGCAGCAATTGCGTGTGCACCGGCACGAGCTGATCGAGCGCTTCGCGCGCTTCCTTTTCCGGCATCTGCAACAGGCTCATGCCCGACTTCAGGCTGCGCACCAGGCGCGGCAGCATGTTCATCAGCGCCCCGCGTTCCTCGTTGCTGCGCTTTTCCTGTGCGCTCCACACCAGGTCGGGCAGCAATTCGCGGTAGACGCCGAGGTAATTCTCTTCATCGACATGCTGCAGGTTTTCCACTTCCAGCACGGGCAGCCAGGTACGAACGATGAATTCGACCACGCGCCGGTCGATGCGGAAGTGGATCAGCCAGGGCGGCACCACCAAGGGCGGCAGGGCCGGCGCTTCGTTCTGCTCGACGGCTTCGAGCACCTGGGCCGAGGACGCCACCTTGGTATCGGCCTTGGGCAGGTCTTCAACGAGGAAGCGCTCGAGCTCGATCAGGCAGTCGGAAAAGACGGCGATGTCGTCGGCGAATTCGACGAGCACCTTGTCGACGATGCGCTTGATTTCGACTTCGACGATCTTCCCGGCCGGCGTCCCGGGGTCGAGTGCGACGGCAGCCGAGCCCATGCGGTTGACCAGTTGGCGCGCCGGATGCTCGGTCTGGCGCAGCATGTCCGGCGTCATCAGCGCGGCCTTGAGGAAGGGAACCTGCAGCCGGCCGATCTGCTTGCGCATTTCGGGCGAAATGCTCTTGTCGGACAGGATCAGTTCGAACAGCATGCCGACCACATCGACCGCGATGCGCTCCAACTGGGTGATATCTTGCGCACGCAATTGCTCGCCCAGGGCGAACAACTGGTTTTGATCCGGCGCCGTACCGTCGGCGACGCCTTCTCCCTGCGCGGCGCGCTGCTGGATCTGGTCCAGCTTCTGCATCAATTGCTGCGAACCGGGACGCGGGGCCGCTGCTTGCGCATCGCCCGGCTGGACACCGAGCGACTGGATATCCTGATGGATCGAGGGCCAGCCCTGCACTTCGGCCGGCGGCCGGAAAAAACCTTCGACCACGTTCTGGAAGCCCTGCGCTGCGGCTGCCGCCGATCCTGCGCCGGCACCACGCGACGCGCCGGCCGATGCTGCGCCGCCAGGGGCCCTGCCGCCATACGACGGTCCGGGCGAAGACGGCGCCAAGCCCTCGATCGGCAGCAGCGGCGCATCGGGGAACATGTCGCCGGGCTCCTCGGCCGGCGCGGGGCCGGCGTTCGGGGCGACTTGCGGCACCTGGTTCGCATTCATCGACTGGAACATGCGCTGCAAGCCCGGCATGATGCGCGCATTGACTTCGGCGGCGTAGTTCGCGTCTTCGCCTTCGTGCTCGAATTCCTGGCGGCTGCGCGCGTGGCGGTTGCGCTGGGTCATGAGCTGGGCGTGCAAGCCGTTGCTCTCGAACACCTGGCGCAGCGTGGCATAGAAGTCGGTCAGCCGCGCCGCCAGCACGTCGGACAGCATGGCATAGAGCTTCTGGTTGACCTCTTCCTCGGACACCATCATGCGCAGCACGGTGTGCAGGCTGCGCGCCATCAGGTAGGGGCGGAACGGGTTTTCGCGTTCGTTGACGTCGTACTTGCCGTGCATTTGCGCAACGATCAGGTTGAGCTTGCGCAGGTTGGCGTCGTCGGCGTCGCGGATACGCAGCACGAGGCGGTCGACTTCGATCAGGGTCTGGACCGTGTCGTCGTCCACCAATGTCAGGTTGGCGATCGATATCTTGTCGATCGAGACGCGCCAGTCCTTGTACATCGTTTCCATCGCCCGGTCGAGCAGGGAGCGGTATTCTTCTTCGACGCGCTTGACGAAGGCCTTGCCGGCGTTCTGGATGAATTGGCGGCCCGCCACCAGCACGTATTGCTCGGTGCCGCTGCGCACATCGGGCATCAATTGGTCGATGCGCGCTTCCGCGTCGAACAAAGCCTGCTGCACGATGGCGGCGAAGCCGAACAGTGCGCGTTCTTTGGCGAGTTGCAGGACGTTGTCAGAGTTTTGCATGAGGGGTAAAACAGAAAGCGGAGGCTACCACTGCATTTGACCACAGATTGCCCGGTTCGGTTCGTGCCCGAGGGAAATCATATGTATTTTGCAATGCAAAAAGCGACGGAAAGCGGCGCATTGACCACAAGTTTGACCATTTCACCTTGGCATTGCCTAAAGCAGGTCACGCCAGGTCCAGGCTGGCTTGCGTGGCGCGCAGGGCCTTGGCTTGGCGGTGCCGCGCGCGCAGGCGCGGGTCGGTCATGACCTGGCCCAGGGTTTCGCCGATGGCCATGGCGATGCCGAGCAGCGGCAGTACCAGCATCAGCCCCGCCACGCCGGCTACGGCGCCGCCGATGAAGATCATCAGCACCGTCAGCGACGGATGCATGCGCAGGCTGCGGCCCAGGGTAAGCGGCATGAAAATGAAATCGTCGAGCAATCGCGCGGCGACGAATACGCCGATCGCGCCATAGGCGACCAGCGGGTCGCTCGGCGCATCGGTTGCCGCCACCAGCACCACCATCAGGCAGCCCAGCACCGAGCCGATGAAGGGAATCCAGGCCAGCACCGCAGCGATGAAGCCGAGCGCCAGCGGCGCCGAGATGCCGATTGCCCATAAACCGCCGCCCAACACCAGCGTATCGATCACGGTGAGCTTTATCAGGCCCTGGAAGTAGCGGCGCGCGGTCTGGTCGATTTCGTGCAGCAGGTAGAGCGTGCGCTCGAAGAAGGCATTGGGCACGGCGTGACTGAGGAATTTCTTGAAGCGCCGGCCGTCGCGCAGGAAGAAAAATGCCAGGAAAGGCGCCAGCACGACCGAGGGCAGCCAGGAAACGACGGAACCGAGGAATTCGGCGATATGCTGTTGCGCGAAATTTTCCGAATAGCCGTTCAAGCGCATATCGACCAGTTCGCTCAAGTGGGCCCGCTGCAAGACGGAGAAGCGGTTTTCCAGCATCATGGCCGAATTGCGCACGAAGGCCGTACCGCCATCGAGATAGCGCCCCAGCATGTCTTGCCACGAACCGGCATGGGCGATGACCCAGGGCGAGCAGAATAGCGCGGCCAGAACCAGGATCAGCAGAAACGTGCCGGAGACGATCGTGGCGGCCACGCTGCGGGACACGCCGAGCAGGAGCAGGCGTATCGTCAACGGCATCATCAGGTAATACAGGATCACGCCGAGCATGAAGGGCACGACCAGCCACAGCACCTGGCGCAAAAGGAACAGCGCCAGGCAGGTGCCGCCGATGATGCAGAGCCAGACTATCGGGCCGGATTGGCGTTCGTTCATAAGACTTCCACGCGTCCGGACGGCCGGCCCTGCAAGGCGCCGCGCAGGCGCTGGGCCAGGTTGCGCGCCAGTTGGAGGGATATCTTGTAGCCGATGCGCGCATCGATTTCCATCAGCGCGAGGAAATCCGCGCGGAAAAAGACCGCCATCTCGCAGGCATCCTTGGCCTTGATCTGTGCGCTGCGCGGCGTGTTGTCGAGCAGCGCCAGATCGCCGAAGAAGCTGCCGGACGACAACTCGGCGACCGACTCCCTCTTGCCGTCCACGTTGCGTGTCACCATCACCGTGCCCGACAGCAGGATATAGAGCGCCTGGCCCTCCTCCCCTTCGTCGAACACGATTTCGCCGGCCAGGAATTGGCGCAGGTGCAGCAGGCCGTCGACGATCTTGAGTTCGCGCGGCGTCAGGCTGGCAAACAACGGCAGGGTTTTCAGGCGCTGCAGGTGCGCCGGCAAGCGGCTTGATTTGAGAAAGCTGAACACTGGTTCCCCCTGATATTTCCTGATGCCTCGTGAGCCGACGAAAAATCGTAGGGTGGGCGGTACGCCGCCCGGTGCAACCCACCGAGCGCCTAAAGAAGGTCCTTTGACGCACTTGGTGGGTTTCGCCCACCCTACAACCCCATCCTGGCCTACCTAACGGAATGCCTTCACTAGTTCGTGCAACTCGTCCAGATGCCCGCCGAAGCGCTGCCAGCGCGCCAGCGACGTCTTGTAAATAGGCTTGCGCACCTGGGCCACGCTGGCGGTCTTGACGCGCCGCTTGTTTTCATGGAACGCCAGGCAACGTTCATCCCAGTCGATGCCGAGGTAGTCGAGCAGGCGGCGTGCCTGGCCTTCGGTGTCGGCCACCATGGCTTCGTAGGGCATGTCGAGTATCGTACCCTGCGGCAGCACGGCGTGCCAGTGGCGCATGAGCTTGATGTAGCGCGCGTAGTAGCGGCCCAGCGTACCCAGGTCATAGGCGAATGCCAGATTGGCGTCGCTGAACAGCCGCGAGTAACAGGAAAAGCAGGAGTCCATCGGGTCGCGCATGGCATGGATGATTTTGGCCTGCGGCAGCATCAGGTGGATCATGCCGATGTAAAAGAAATTAGCCGGCATCTTGTCGGTGATACGCGCCGCATCGGGCGCGAGCGACCACAGGCGTTCGATGTATTGCCCGCCCGTACGAAGCAGATCGTCCGGCGCGAAGGACGCCACCGCCTCCGGGAAATGCCTCATATCGGCTTGCGGCATGGCCGCCGCGATGACTTCGCTCAAGTCGGACATCTCGCCGGCGCCAACCACGCCTGAGCAACTGGCCAGAATCTGCTCCAGGAGCGACGTGCCCGAGCGCGGCATGCCGAGGATGAAGATCGGCGCCTTGCCTTCAGATATTGGTTTGGGCCGGGCGGCGAAAAATTCGGCGGAGAACACCGCCATCATGCGCTCCAGCATGGCATCTTCAGCCGCGTCATCCCACGCCAGCGTGGCGCGCTTCAGGCTGTTGCCGGTGCGATAGGCCTCGAACGCGGCGTCGTAGGCGCCGACGTCTTCGCGGATCTTGCCGACCGAAAACCAGTAGCGGATTTGCGCTTCGACCGGCAGCGCGCCGATATCGTTCTGCATCTGTTCCAGCAGGCCCAGGTGCGGGTCTTCGGCCTGGTAGGTTTTGAGCGACGACAGCGCGTAATGCGACTCGATGAAGTCCGGCTTCAAGGCAATCGCCGCCTCGAACTCGGCGGCAGCCTCTTCCAGGCGGCTTTGTTCCTTGAGCGTATTGCCCAGGTTGTTGCGCGCCTTGGCGTGCTGCGCATCCAGAGCCAGCGCCGTGCGAAAACAGGCTTCGGCGTCGAGGAAACGCGACTGGTCCTTGAACAGGTTGCCAAGGTTGTAGTGCGCTTCGGCGTACGCCGGCCTCAGCCTAAGCGCAGTGCGGTAGCTTTGCTCGGCATCCTGCGTGCGGCCCTGCTCGCGCAAGACGTTGCCGAGGTCGCTATGCGCCTCGGCGAAATCGGGCTGCAATTCCAGGGCGCGCCGATGGCTGGCCTCGGCTTGCGCGAGTTTGACGGCATCGGCCGAGCTGTCTTCAGCAACGGCGCGCGCTTGCCAGCCCAGGGCAACGCCGAGACCGTTATGCGCCTGCGCATTGGCGGGATCGAGGCCGAGCGCGCGGCGATAGTGTTGCGTACCTTCGTCGGCACGTCCCTGCGCGGTCAGGATATGGCCGAGATAGGTTTCGGCGTCGGACAGCGTCGGATCGAGCGATAGCGCCATGATCAGGTCGCGCTCGGCATCGGCATGGCGGTCGATGGCGTATTCGACGATGGCGAGGTTGCGCCAGGCTTGCGCATCGCGCGGATTGTGCGTCAGCAACTGGCGCAGGCAATGTTCGGCATCGGCAAAGCGGCCCTGCTCCTGCAGCACCACGGCCAGGTTGCCCCAGGCGTCAGTCAGCGTCGGCTGCTGTTGCAGCACGGCGCGGTAGGCCGCTTCGGCGTCATTGAAGCGGCCCAGCATGCGATAGGCATTGGCCAGGTTGTAACGCGCCGGCAAATAGTGTTGATTCAGCGCCAGTGCCTTGAGATAGCTCGCTTCGGCATCAATCAGGCGGCCCTGTTCGAGCAAGGCGGTACCGAGGTTGTAATGCGCTTCGGCATCTTCGGCCATCAGTTCAGCCGCGCGCGTGAGGGGCACGATGGCGTCGGCCAGCCGGCGCTGCTGCTTGAGCACGGCGCCCAGAGCTTTCCAGCCGAAGCCGTCTTGCGGATAACGCGAGGTCAGCGCGCGCGCCGATTGCTCGGCCTCGGCGTAGCGGCGTTGACCGAACAGGGCCACCAGGGTCTCGATGTCCCGCTGTTGCGGGCGGGCTTCTGCTGTTGCATTCATGGCGCGGCTTTTACGCATCAACCAAAGTGGTCAATGCTACCGCAGAAAGCCCTGAATTGTTAACTCCGCGTCAAGAATTTACGACAAAGATTTTACGGCACAGACGCAAATATTTACCATCCGCCGCCCAGCGCCCGGAAAGCCGCCACGGTGGCGCGCGCCGAGTCGCCGTCCGCCACGGCCAATTGGTCGCGGCTGGCGAGCAATTGCCGGTCCTGTTCGAGCAACTCGGCCATGCCGGTGACGCCGCCCTTGTAGGCGTCTTCGGCGGCGCCGCGCGCCCTCAAGTCGGCGTCGACTTCGGTCTGCAATTCCTTGCGCTCGACGGCCAGCGTGGTTTGCAGCGACAAGGCGTTTTCCACGTCTTCGGTGGCCTGCAGCATGGCGCTGCGATAGCGGATCAGCGCTTCGGCATTGGCGCCCTTGGCGTGCGCCACTTCGGCGTCGACCCGGCCGAAGTCGAACAGGCGCCAGCGCAGGCCGGCCAGGATCGCGGGCTGGAAGGTATTGCCGTTCATGGAAGCCGTGTCCAGGCCTTCAAAGCCGACGATGCCTGACAACGACAGTTTGGGGTAATACGCCGACATGGCCACGCCGATGCGCGCATTCGAGGCGGCCAGCCGGCGTTCGGCGGCGACGACGTCGGGGCGGCGGCGCAGCAGGTCTTGCGGTTTGAGTTCGCCGCCCAGGGTAGGCTGGTCATAGCCGGCCTGACCTACATCAGCGCGCAACTCGGCGGCATAAGTGCCGGGCACGGCGCCCATCAGGATATCGAGCCGGTTCAATTGCGTATCGAGTTCGTGCTGCAGCGGCGGCACGACGGCGCGCACCTGGGCCACGCGCGCTTGCGCTTCCGCCTGTTCCTGGCGCGTGCCCAGGCCTTCCTTCATGCGCAGGTTGATCAGATCAAGCAAGGCCGCATCGGTCTTGATCTGGTCACGCGCCAGGGCGATGCGCGATTGCGCCGCACGCACGCGGAAATAGGCATCGGCGGCATCGGCCTGCACCATGACTTTGACGGCGAGCCGGTCGGCGTCGGTAGCCTGGGCGTCGGCCACGGCGGCCTCACGTGCGCGTTGCAGCCCGCCCGACAAGTCGATTTCCCAGCTTGCGCCGACGCCGCTGTCGATCAGGGTTTCGGTGCGGCGGTAGCCGGGGAAATTGCTGGCGATTTCACCTATCGGACTCTCCAACGACTGGCGCTGCCCTGCCGCCTGCAAACCCAGTTCGCCCTTGGGCATTAAATTGGCGCCGGCCAGATGCGCGGCAGCGCGCGCTTGCTGCACGCGCGCGAAGGCCAGTTCGAGGTCGAGATTCTGCGCCTGCACGCGCTGCACGATGCGGGTAAGGTGTGGATCGTGGAATCCTTCCCACCAGCTATCTTGCGGCGGGCTTTGTTCCATAGCCGGCGGCGTGGCGTGTTGGTAAGAGGCCGGCAGCTTCATGTCCGGCGCGACGTAGTTCGGGCCTGCGGCGCAGGCGGCCAGGCTGGCGCAGACCGCGGCCAACAAGATCAGGCGCTGCGGGAGGCGGGATTGGGTCATGGCTGGCTCCTTGGAACAGTAACTTGCATTTCAATAGTTACTAGTGTATAGTCACTTCTATCGTGAAATCAACTACTTTTTCATCCGGGATAGGGAATAGCGAAAATGACAAGCCATTCTGAAGCTGCATTGCCCGCATCGGCGCCTGTATCTGCACCACTATCTGCTGTCAAATTCAGCGGCCGGGCCAAGCTGACCACCCTCGCCGTGCTTGCCGCCACCCTCTTTGCCGGGGCCTATGGCTGGCATTGGTGGCATACCAGCCGATTTCTGGAAGACACCGACGACGCCTATGTCGGCGGTGACGTGACCGTGGTCGGCACCAAGATTCCCGGCTTCGTCGCCAAGGTGCTGGTGACTGATAATCAGGCGGTGCATGCGGGCGAACTGCTGGTGCAGATCGACGACCGCGATTACCGCGCCGCGATGCAAAAGGCGGAAGCCGCCGTGGCGGCACAGCGCGCCTTGCTGGCCAATCTCGATGCGACGCGCGACTTGCAGCAGTCGTTGATCGGCGAGGCGCAAGCCGGCGTCGCCGCCACAGCAGCCGAAAGCGCGCGCGCCCGCGACGACAACGAGCGCTATCGTAATCTCGTCAGCAAGGCCGCCGTCTCGCTGCAAAGCCAGCAAAAGGCCGATGCCGATTATCATGAAGCGTTGGCGGCGGGCCAGAAGGCGCAGGCGTCGTTGCAGGCGGCGCAGCGCGAAGTCAACGTGATCGCCACACGGCGCCAGCAAGCCGAAGCCGCCTTGGCCCAAGCAGTTGCCGAGCGCGACCTGGCACAATTGAATTTGAGCTATACCGAATTGCGCGCCCCGGTCGACGGCGTGATCGGCAACCGGCGCGCGCGGGCCGGCGCCTATGCTGCTGCCGGCACGCCTTTGCTCTCGCTAGTGCCTGCGCGCGGCTTGTGGGTCGATGCCAATTTCAAGGAAGGCCAGTTGGCGCGACTGCATCCCGGCCAGCCGGTAGAGATCGAGGCCGACGTGCTGCCGGGCCACGTGTTCCACGGCCGCGTTGCCAGCCTGGCGCCGGCTACCGGCGCGCAATTTTCCATCCTGCCGCCGGAAAACGCGACCGGCAACTTCACCAAGATCGTGCAACGCGTACCGGTACGGATTACGCTCGACGAGGCCGATGGCACGCTGGGCTTGCTGCGCCCGGGGCTGTCGGTGACGGCGGAGGTCGATGCGCATGCGTCGAAGCCGACGCAACCCGAGACTGCGGAAAAATCGCCGGCCAGCCAGGTAAAGCCGCTGTGAATGCCGTCTTGAAACCGGACATCGGGGCGGCGGCGCCTGCTGCCGTCGCATCAGTTGCGTCGTCGTCGGACCTGCTCGACCCGGCCACGATGTCGACGGCGGCCAAAGTGTTTGCGTTTGCCACCATGTGTGTCGGCATGTTCATCGCGTTGCTCGATATCCAGATCGTCTCGGCCTCGCTGCGCGACATCGGCGGCGGGCTGTCGGCCGGCGCCGATGAAACCGTGTGGGTGCAGACGAGCTACCTGATTGCCGAGATCATCGTCATTCCGCTGTCGGGCTGGCTCTCGCGCGTGATGTCGACGCGCTGGCTGTTCTGCGTGTCGGCGGCCGGTTTCACCGTCACCAGTTTGCTGTGTGGCGCGGCCTGGAACATCCAGAGCATGATTGTCTTTCGCGCCATGCAGGGCTTCATCGGCGGCTCGATGATTCCGATGGTGTTTACCACGGCGTTCGTGTTCTTCAACGGCTCGCAGCGCGTGATCGCGGCCGCCACCATAGGCGCGATCGCTTCGCTCGCCCCCACGCTCGGGCCGACCATCGGCGGCTGGATCACCGACAATTACTCCTGGCACTGGCTATTCTTCATCAATCTCGTGCCCGGCCTGTTCGTCACGCTGGCCGTGCCGGCTTTCGTGCGTATCGACCGGTCCAATTGGGCCTTGCTGCGCGGGGCCGATTATCTGGGCATGGGTTTGATGGCGCTATTCCTAGGCTGCCTCGAATACACGCTGGAAGAAGGTCCGCGCTGGAACTGGATGAGCGATACGACGATTGCCACGACAGCCTGGGTCTCGGGCATTGCCGGCGTGCTGTTCCTATGGCGTTCGCTGTCTTACCGTGATCCGGTGGTCGACTTGCGCGCGCTGAAAGATCGCAACTTCGCGCTGGGCTGCTTCTTTTCCTTCATCGTCGGGGTCGGCATCTTTGCCACGATCTATCTGACGCCGGTGTTCCTCGGCCGCGTGCAAGGCTATTCGGCCTTGCAGATCGGCCTGGCGGTGTTTTCCACCGGCGTGTTCCAGATCATGTCGATTCCGATCTACGCCTTTTTCGCCAACCGCGTCGACCTGCGCTGGCTGATGATGTTCGGCATGGCCTGCTTCGCGCTCTCGATGTGGCAGTTCACGCCGATCACCCATCAGTGGAGCGGCGCCGAGCTGATGTTCCCGCAGGCGCTGCGCGGCATGGGCCAGCAATTCGCGGTGCCGCCGACCGTGACCCTGACCCTGGGCGGTCTCGCGCCGAACCGGCTGCGCCTGGCTTCGGGCTTGTTCAATCTGATGCGCAATCTGGGTGGCGCGATCGGTATCGCGGTTTGCGCTACCATCCTGAACGACCGCACCAATCTGCATTTCTTCCGCCTGGCCGAACATTTGAATACGGCCAACGAAGCGATGAACCAGGCATTGCAAAATCTGGCTGCGCTGGGCGACGGCGCCTACGGTCAACTTTGGCAATTGACTTACCGCGAAGCGTTGACGATGAGTTTCAGCGACACCTTTTTGGCCGTGATGTGCTGCTTTCTGGTCACGACCTGCATGGTGCCGCTGATGCGCAAAGTGGTGCCGCCCAAGGCGCCGTCGGCTGATTCCCATTGACTGTTCGCATTGACTTGAAAGACCCAATCGAAAGGAAATCGTATGAAGATCAAGGATTCCGTAGCATTCATCACCGGCGCCAATCGCGGCCTAGGCCTGTCTTTCGTCCGCGCCTTGAAGGCTGCCGGCGCGAAGAAAATTTATGCCGCCGCGCGCGACCCGGCCACGATCACCGAGCCGGGCGTGATCCCGGTCAAGCTCGACGTGACCAAGCCTGAGCAGGTTGCCGCAGCCGCCGCACTGGCGGGCGACGCGACGCTCGTGATCAACAATGCCGGCATCGCCCGCGTGATGGGCTTCCTCGATCCGGCAGCGATGCAGAGCGTGCGCGACATTTACGAAACCAACGTGTTCGGCCTGATCGACGTCAGCCGCGCCTTTGCACCGATCCTGAAAGAAAACGGCGGCGGCGCCTTGTTGAACGTGCTGTCGGTGGCGAGCTGGATGAATGGCGGCATCCTGTCGATCTATGCGTCGTCCAAGTCGGCAGCCTGGGGCGTGACCAACGGCCTGCGGCAAGAGCTGAAGGGCCAGGGCACGCAAGTGACGGGTTTGCACGTCGGCTTCATGGATACCGACATGACGAAGGGTTTCGAGGTCGACAAGATCGGCCCCGACGAGGTCGCGCGCCTGACGTTGCAGCAGATGGAAGACGGCGCGCTTGAGGTTTCGGCCGACGAGATTTCGAAGACCGTCAAGGCCGGTTTGTCGCTGGGCTTGTATTTGAATCCGCCCGAGCGCCCGATTGCACAGGAGTAATCCGCCTGCGGAACGGGTATCATTGACGTTAATAGCAAGTCACGTGAGGTCAATTATGCAACGCAAGAGTTTCGGCGATATGCCATGCCCCATCGCACGCAGCCTGGAGCGCGTCGGCGAGTGGTGGAGCATCCTGATCCTGCGCGACGCGTTTTACGGCCTCACGCGTTTCGACGAGTTCCAGAAAAGCCTCTCCATCGCGCCCAATATGCTGACGCGCCGGCTCAATGCGCTGGTGGAAGAAGGCTTGCTGGAGCGGCGCCAATATTGCGAAAAGCCGCCGCGTTTCGAATATCACCTGACCGCACGCGGCCACGATTTCCGCCCCGTGATGCTGGCGCTGATGGCTTGGGGCAATAGGCATTTTGCGCCCGAGGGCAAGTCCGTGGTGCTGGTCGATGCCGATAGCGGCGAACAGGTCGAGCCTGTGCTGTACGACAGCAAGCATGGCAAGCCGATCACCGAGGACACGCACTATGTCGGCGTGGGGCCGGTGGCCAACGAGGCAGTGGTGAAGCGCATCGAACGTGCCGCCGAGCTGCGTGCACGCAAGGGTTCAACCGGGAATCAGGTGCAATCCCAGTAATCGAGTTCGTCGCCTAACGCGGCGCGCAATTCACCGAGGTGCCGCTCGTAGCGCTTCCAGCGCGAGAGCGACGTGCGGTAGATCGGCCGGCGCACCTGCGCTGCGCTGACGGTCTTGACCTTGCGTTCATTGCGGTGGAAGGCCAGGCAATTCCCGTCCCACGGCAATCCCAGATAATCGAGCACGCGCCGCGCCTGGCCTTCGGTATCGGCCACCACGTCTTCATAGCGCACGTCGAGTATCGTGCCCGCCGGCAGCACGGCGTGCCAATGCCGCATCAAGCGCGCGTAACGCCGATAGCAGCGGCCCAGCGTGCCGAGGTCATAGGCAAAATTCAGGTTGCTCTGGTCGAACAGGCAGGCGTAGTTGGAAAAGCAGGTATCCATCGGGTGACGCATGGCGTGGATGATCTTCACGCCGGGCAGTATCCGGTGCAGCAAGCCGATAAAGAGGAAATTCGACAGCAGCTTATCCACCACGCGTTCGGCTTGCGGTGCGCGCGCGTGCAAGGCTTGCCGGTAGCGTGCTGCGAGCGCCGAGAGCGCCGCATCGTCCATGCCCGAAATCGCTGCAGGATAGTTGGCGAAATCGCCGTCCGGCATGGCGGCCTTCACGATCTCGTGCAAATCGGTCACCTCGCCCACGCCAACCACACCGGGACAGCTTGCCAGTATCTGTTCAAGCAGCGTGGTGCCCGAGCGCGGCATGCCGACGATCAGGATGGGCGGCTGTCCCGCTGCTGCGGCCAAAGGCGGGCGCGCCAGGTATTCACGCGAAAAGGTAGCGATGATGCGGTCGGTCAGCGCTTCTTCGCCTGCTTCATCGATCGGAATCTGCCCATGCTGCAACCGGTTGCCTTCGCGGTAGGCGGCGAACGAGGCGTCGTATTGGCCGACATCCTCGCGCCACTTGCCGAGCGCGAACCAGTAGCGTACGCGCGTGGGCAGCGCCAATCCCGGCGCCTGGTGCTGCAAGACTTCGAGCCGTTCGAGATAGTCCTGCCCCTCGCGCAGCGTGGTCAGCGTCGAGAGGCTGAAATGCGCATGGATGAAATCGGGCTTGAGCGCGATGGCGACCTCGAAGGCGGCCACCGCGTCGGCGAGCCGACCCTGTTCCTTCAATGCCAGGCCGAGATTGCCGTGCGCTTCGGCAAAGGCCGGCTTGGTCGAGAGCGCCTGGCGGAAGCAGGTTTCGGCGTCGGTGAAGCGCTGCTGGTCCAATAGCAGCACGCCAAGATTGTTGTGGCCTTCGGCGATCGTCGGATCAAGCGCCAGCGCGGTACGGTAGCAAGCTTCGGCGCCGGCTGGCTGGGCACAATCGGCCAGCGCGCGACCCAGCGAAAAATGCGCCGGCACGTGGCGCGGATTCAAGGCCAGTGCGCGGCGCAGATGTGCCTGCGCTTCGGCGGGACGGCCGGTGGATAGCAAGACTTCGCCGAGGTTGTAGCAGATATCGACATCGTAGGGCAAGAGCAGCGCCGCGCGCTGCAAGGGCGCCACCGCTTCGGCCAGCCGCCCCTGGAATTGCAGGGCCATACACAAGGCTTTCCAACCGATGCCGTGCTCGGGGTGGCGCATGATCAAGGTGCGCGCCCGGGTTTCCATTTCCGCATGCCGGCCCTGTTCGAACAGGGCGACGAGCGAGACAATATCAGCCTGTGCCGGGGCCTGTGCCCCGACTGGCGCGGCAGCCACAACTGGGGCACGCACAGCGAAGGTCTGCTTTTTCGACATCGTCGTTATTGTTACTTTTATTGGCGATCTTTATTTAAACCTTTCCGTGTGGAAATATCAATATCTGTAATATCCTGTTACATGGTTTAAGGATTCGTATGGAAATGGTTAGCAACTTGAGTGACAAGGCGAGGTCGGGGGACGCGACCCGGTTTGCTCTGCCGGGGATTCAAACAGACTGGCTGACTCCTCTTTGGAGCGCCCATGGCTTGCCGCGCGCATTGGCGGAAAGCGCCGGGGGAGCGCTTGAGGAGTCCAAGGAAGCCGTGCGCCTGATCGATTGACGACCGGTCAGGCAATACGGCGTGCGAATGGTTTTCGATGACGGCCGTGAACGCGGCCTCTATCCTTGGCCTTACTTGCGCGTACTCGGCGAAAACGGTGCAAGCCTATAGTGTTCGTCGTCGATCTCCGCAAGATCGACAAGGTCTGTCAACTGCGCAGCAAGCTCGCCAACAGTTCCTTCACTTTGCGCGCCCGCTCTTCGGACAGCGTCCCCAGAATCCCGCGCGCCTGAGGCGGGATGTGCGCCGCCGGGTCTTCCGTAGCGTCAAACAGATAGTGATTGAACATGGCCCCCCATGCCTGGCGATGCGCGACGGGCAGCGCCTTGATATTCAGCAGCGCATGGTAGAGCGGGTAGAACATGGACCCGGGCGCGTAGGTCGCGCCGGGCAATTCCTTCCACCAGTAATTCACCAGGGTGTTGTAGTCGTCAAGCGATTCGACGCGGTGCCACCATAAGGTCGGGATGTAGATGGCGTCGCCCGGCTCCAGCGTCGCGCTGAGGGCATGCGCCATCGCCTCGCGGTAGCGCGGGAAGCGGTCGAAATCCAGCCGGCTATGATCGACTGTGCTGATCGGCAACCCGGTGGGCGTGAAATCGAGCGGCCCGATGTAGAGATTTGCCACCTGCTCGGGCGGAAACAACGTGAATTCCCTGCGTCCGCTTACGACACAGGCGATGTTGTTCGATTCGTCGACATGGGCAGGCACGACAAACCGATTGCCGAACCAGATGCGCGGCTGGATCGTTGGATTGAGCGCGGGCAGGTAATTCTCGTTCAGAAAGCCCGGCAGGCAATCGGCGATCAGCGCGCTCTGGACTGCCAGCGACGGCGGCGCTTTTTGCGTTGCGTGGCGGCGCAGTTCCTCACCGATACGCGCGATGCTGGCACTCCCCTTGGCGAAGTTGAATGCACTCATGTCGTGGTTATAAAACAGCCGGCCATGGAATTCAGCCGGGACCGAGATCGCATCGACGGCCGTGCCATTGTCGTGCCGGCGAAGATAGTCGCAGATCGCACCCGGTCCGCTTTGCGCAGCCTGGACGCTAGGCCAATGGGCTACGTATCCGCGCAGCACCGCCGGACGATAGCGGGGGATGATTTCTTCAGCGAGTGTGCGACTGTCAACTTGCTGCCATTCGTCGATTGGCTTGGCTTGATTGTTCATTCGAATTCGTCGGTTTTTCAAGGGATGCGAATATCGTACACCACCGCGAGGCTATTTTTTCGGGACTTCACTGGTATTGCCTCTTCTCGACAGAAGACGGGACCATCCATCGGGATTGCGACATGGATGCCTCGCCCGCCCCGGGGCCGAATTGCCCAAATCGGCTACACTCTGGTGTTGCGTCGGCCAGCGCATCGCAATCCGCGCGGCCGCTTCAGCTTCATATTGCAAACAAACCAGCATGCGTTGAAGGAAGTCAGTGAATTCAGTTATTTCAGTCAAAGGCCTTACCAAGACTTATGCGTCGGGATTCCAGGCGCTCAAGAAGATCGATCTTGAAATCCCGCGCGGCGACATCTTCGCCCTGCTCGGCCCCAATGGCGCCGGCAAGACCACCCTGATCAACATCATTTGCGGCATCGTCAATCCGAGCGAAGGCACGGTCACGGCCGACGGCCACGATGTCGTGCGCGACTACCGCGCGGCGCGTTCGGCCATCGGCCTGGTGCCGCAGGAAATCGCCACCGATGCGTTCGAAACAGTCTGGGCGACGGTGAGTTTCAGCCGCGGCATTTTCGGTAAGCCGGCGCATCCGCAGCATATCGAAAAGGTGTTGCGCGACCTCTCCCTGTGGGACAAGAAGGATGCGAAGATCCGCGAACTGTCGGGCGGCATGAAGCGCCGCGTGATGATCGCCAAGGCTCTGTCGCACGAACCGACCATCCTGTTCCTCGACGAGCCGACCGCCGGCGTCGACGTGGCGCTGCGGCGCGACATGTGGCAGATGGTGCGCGGCCTGCGCGACAAGGGTGTGACCATCATCCTGACCACGCACTACATCGAGGAAGCCGAAGAGATGGCCGACCGCATCGGCGTGATCAACAAGGGCGAGATCATCCTGGTGGAGGACAAGACGACGCTGATGGCCAAGCTCGGCAAGAAGCAGTTGAAGCTGCAACTGCAGCATCCGCTGCAGCACGTCCCGCAAGACCTGGCCGGGCTGGACTTGACGCTGGGCGCGGACGGCAATGAATTGATCTACACCTTCGATGCGCAAAGCGAACAGACCGGGATTGCCGGCCTGCTGCGGCAGCTGGGCGAGCATGGCATCGACTTCAAGGATCTGCAATCGAGCCAGAGTTCGCTGGAAGATATTTTCGTCAGTCTGGTGAAAGCATGAGCATGAATCTGAACATTTACGCGATCCGCGCGATCTACTCCTTTGAAATGGCGCGCACCCGCCGCACGCTGATGCAAAGCATCGCGGCACCGGTGATTTCGACGGTGCTGTACTTCGTCGTGTTCGGCGCCGCCATCGGCGGGCACATGGTGAAGGTCGGCGGCGTGAGCTACGGCGCGTTCATCATTCCCGGGCTGATCATGATGTCCCTGATGACGCAAAGCATCGCCAATGCCTCGTTCGGGATTTACATGCCGCAGTTTTCCGGCACGATCTACGAAGTGCTGTCGGCGCCCATTTCGGCACTGGAGATCGTGGCCGGCTATGTCGGTGCGGCGGCGTCCAAGTCGATCATTCTGGGCACGCTGATCCTGATCACGGCGCGCTTTTTCGTCGATTTCGACATCGCCCATCCGCTCTTCATGATCGCCTTCCTGGTGCTGATCGCGGTGACGTTTTCGCTGTTCGGCTTCATCATCGGCATCTGGGCCGACGGCTTTGAAAAGCTGCAGATCATTCCCTTGCTGATCATCACGCCGCTGGCCTTCCTGGGCGGCAGCTTCTATTCGATCAACATGCTGCCCGCCGGCTGGCAGACGGTTGCCCTGTGCAATCCGGTGGTCTATCTGATCAGCGGATTCCGCTGGAGCTTCTATGGCAATTCGGACATGCCGGTGGAAATCAGCATGGGCATGGCGCTGGTGTTCCTGTTGATCTGCTTAGGCGTCATCACCTGGATTTTCAAGACCGGGTACAAGCTCAAGCGTTAGTTCTGGGCGTGATCGTTGCTCACCTCGGCAGTGGGCAGCGGCTGCCATTCCCAGCCGCCGCCCAGCGCTTTATATAACGTAACCAAGTCTGTGCTTTGCTGCGCCAGTGCGCTGGCAAGCTGCACCTTGGCTTGCGCGCTTTGCCGTTGTCCGTCAAGCACGGTGATGAAGGTAGCCAGCCCGCCGTGATAGGCGTGGCGTGCGAGCGTCAGCGAGCGGTCGCTCGCTTCGACGGTACGCCTCAGCGCATCGCTCTTGGCCTGGTCCTGATCCAGCGCGACCAGCGCATTTTCCACTTCCGACAAGGCATTGAGCACGGTCTTGCGGTATTCGAGCGCGGCGGCTTCCTGTTCGGCGCGCGCCAGATGCACGTTGGCCGTCAAGGCGCCGCCCTGGAATATCGGCAGCGAAACCGAAGGGCCGACGGTATAGAAGCGGCTGGCCCAGTTGAACAGGTATTTGGTCGAGGTGTTGCGCACGCCGTATTGTGCGCTCAGCGACACGTCGGGAAACAGCGACGCGATCGCCACGCCGGTCTGGGCCGTCGCAGCATGGAGATTGGCCTCGGCCTGGCGGATGTCGGGCCGGCGCCGCGCCAGCGAAGCAGGCAGGCCGATGGCCACGGTGTTGGGCAGCGCGAATATCTTGCCATCCCCGGCCTCGGCCAGCTCGGCATTGAGCGAACCGGGTGTCGCGCCGATCAGCACAGCCAGCGCATTGCCGGCCTGGGCGATCTGCACTTCATATTGCGGCAGCTGCGCCTCATTTTGCGCCAGTTGCGCTTCCAGCGCCTCGACGTCGGCCTGGCGGCCCAGGCCGTTGGATTGCAGGCTTTTGGTCAATTCCAGCGTCTGGCGCTGGTCCTCCAGGATGGATCGCGTCAGGGCGCGCAGCGATTGCGCGGTGCGCAGTTGCACATAGGTCTGGGCCACTTCCGCTTCGAGCGATGCCAGCGCGCCGCTGCGCGCCTCTTTATCCGCCTCTGTCTGCGCCCCGGCGGCCTCCACCGAGCGCGCCACCTTGCCGAACAGGTCGAGTTCCCAAGAGGAGTCGAGCGCAACGGTGAACAGGTTGACCGGTTGGGTCAGCTGCGATTCGGCGGCGACAGCCGTGGGGTTGTTTTTCAGCGACGGCGGCAAGCCGCCATTGGCCTTGATCACACCTTCCAGGCCAAGCTGCTCGCGGTCGTAGCTGGCGCTGGCGTTCAGGTTGGGCAGACCCTGCGCACGCGCAATCTGTTCCTGTGAACGCGAGGCGGCAATGCGCACCACGGCTTCCTTCAGATCGAGATTGCCGGCCACGGCGCGCTCTTCCAGCGAATCGAGCAGCGGGTCATTGAAGCGGTGCCACCATTGAGGATCGGGCTCGGCTTGCACGTCAATTGCGTTCTGCGCCGCCGCGTGCGGCTTTTCATGGCCGGCCTGGGTGGTGCTCCACTGCGCCGGCACCGCCGGGTCGGGCGGCGAAAAATTCGGCCCTTTGGCCGCGCAACCGGCAAGCAGGCACAACGCGGCGCAAGCGCTCGCGAGCGGGAAGCGATGCGCGTCAATGAACCATGGCATCGGCTTTGCCTTTCACGGGAGAGAAGAAGAAAGTGACCGGAATGAAGCACCACGCCGCCACAGCGCAGAAGGCATACACGTCCATGTAGGCCAGAATCGACGCCTGCTCGATATAACTGCGGTACAACAGCCCGGCGGCGGTTTGCGCGCTATCGCCCATCGCGCCGAGCGTACCGTTCAAGCCGCTCACAAAGCGGCCCAGCGCGGCGCCATAGCCGGCATTGAGCGGTCCGGTGTGTTCGGACAATAGCGCCATGTGGACTTGCGTGCGCGAAGCAATGGCGGCGGTCGACAGGGAGATGCCGATCGAGCCGGCGATGTTGCGGAACATGGTGAAAAGCGCCGTGCCGTCGCCCTGGAGGTTTTTTGGCAAGGTGAGATAGGTCAATGTGCTGGCCGGCACGAAGAGGAAGCCGATCGCCAGCGATTGCGCGCTGCGCATCATGATCAACGTGCCGAAATCGATGTCGGGAACCAGATCATGCGAATAGAACAGCGCGCAGCCGAGCAGGAAAAACCCCGCGGTCAAAATGAAGCGCACCTGGACGTAGTTCATCAGGCGCGTGATGATCGGGATCAGGCAGATGATCGCAATCGCGCCGGGGCTCAACACCATGCCCGAAAGCATCGCGGTATAGCCCAGATGCTGCTGGGTGAACTGGGGAATCAGCACGGCGCTGGCATACAGCACCAGCGCAAAGGCGGCAATGGTGAGGCAGCCGAGCGTGAAGTTACGGTCCTTGAAGGTGCGCAGATCGACCACCGGCTTCCTGGCATACAAGAGCCACGCCACCGCGCCTGCCAGGCCGATGAAAGCCAGCGCGGCGAAGGCGCAGATGAAGGGGGAAGTAAACCAGTCATCGTCCTCGCCACGGTCGAGCATCACCTGCAGCGATCCCAGGCCCAGCGCGATCAAGCCGATGCCGGCGAAGTCGAAGCTGATCTTTTTTGTGACTTTTTCCCATGGCGGATCTTCGACCAGGTGCATGACCGCCAGCGCGGTCAGCGCGCCGATCGGCACATTGATCAGGAACACCCAGCGCCAGCTGAAGTTGTCGGTGATCCAGCCGCCCAGGGTCGGCCCCAGCACCGGCGCCACCACGATCGCAACGGCCGTGACGGCGAAGGCCTTGCCGCGCTGCGACTGCGGGAAGGTATCGAGCGTGATCGACTGCTGCACCGGCTGCAAGCCGCCGCCGAAGAAGCCTTGCAGCGCACGGAACACGATCAGCTCGAACAGGTTGCTGGAAAGGCCGCAAGCCAGCGAGAAGACGCTGAACGCCACGATGCAGATCACGAAGTAGCGCTTGCGTCCGATCGAGCGTGCCAGGAAGGCCGACATCGGCAGCACGATGCCGTTGGCCACCATGTAGGCAGTCAGCGCCCAGGTCGCTTCATCGAAGCTGGCCGACATGGTGCCGGCGATATGCGGCAGCGAAACGTTGACGATGGTGGTATCGAGCACTTCCATGAAGGCCGCCAGCGTCACCACGACCGTGATGAGCCACGGATTGGCGGCCGGCCGCCAATTCTTGTGCGCCGCCTCGGCCGTCCCGCTCATTTGAGCATGACCACCGGTGACACCGACAGCCCCAAGGGCAGCGGCTCCTTCGGATCGAGCCCGCGGTCGACCACGATCTTCACCGGCACGCGCTGCACGATCTTGACGAAGTTGCCGGTGGCGTTCTCGGCGGGGAAAGCGGCAAAGCGCGATCCGCTGCCCAATTGCACGCTATCGACGTGGCCGTGCAGCTTGCGGTTCGGATAGGCGTCGACGCCGATGTCGACTTCGTCGCCGGGGCGCATCCGTTCCAGCTGCGATTCCTTGAAGTTGGCCGTGACCCATATATCGGGCGTGACCAGCACGAACATCGGCGTGCCGGCGGCGAGGTAGCTGCCCTGCTGCACGTTGCGCTTGGCGATCCACCCATCGGACGGCGCGATGATGCGGCAATACTCGACGTTGAGCCTGGCCGCGGCAAGCTCTGCCTGGGCTTGCTTGACCTGGCTCTCGGCCTGCGCCACCTTGTTCTGCGCCTGCGCCAACTGTTCGCCTACCTGCGCGGCAATGCGCAATTGCGCGTGCGCGTTGTCCACGCCGGCTTGCGCGGCCAGGTGCTGCGAATCGGCGGCATCGATGTTTTCCTCGGTGGTGGCGCGCCGGTCGACCGCATGCTGCCGGTCGTAGTTCGACTGTGCCTGCACGAAGCTGGCCCTGGCCGATTTTTCCTGCGCCTGCGCCTGGGCCAGTTGCGCCGGATATTGCACGCCGGCCAGGCGCAGCCCGATCTGTGCCGATTCCAGCTGCGCCTGCGCCATCGCCAACTGTGCGGCGGCATTGTCGCGCGCCGCTTCATAACTGCGTGCATCGATCTGCACCAGTACGTCGCCCTTGTGCACATAGCTGTTGTCGTTGATCAGCAATGCCATGACATAGCCCGACACGTTGGGCGACATGGTCACCGCATTGCCGTCGGTATAGGCGTCGTCGGTCGTCACCTGGTTGCGCGTGGCAAACCACCAGATAAAGGCGACGATCGCGCCGATCAGAATGACGATGCCGAGGATGATCAGCGGCTTTTTGCTGCGCGGCTTGTCCTTTTTGTCCGCCTTGCCGTCGGCTTTGTCGTCCGAGCCTTCGTCGTCGTCTTTTTTATCAGCTTCGTGAGTAGAGCCATCTCCCTCCTCATGGCTGGCATCGTCGGCCCGATGGGAGCCCGACTTATTGTTTTCCTTATTGTCTTCCATAGGCAATTCTTCCTCTCGCCGCCGGGCGCGATGGCAATCCCGGTGACATGCAGAATCGATTGTTCGATCCCGGAACCGGGCCGTTCACACGCTCCGGCCGTTGATCAGCCGCACCAGCAGCATGATCACGGCAACGACCAGCAGAATATGGATCAGGCCGCCCAAGGTGTACGAAGACACGAGGCCGAGGAACCAGAGGATCAGAAAAATGATGGCGATGGTGAGTAGCATTTTTCTTGCTCCGTTGAGAAAAGAAGCGAAAGCAGGGTAGGCATCAATGGATATGAGCGCCGGCGCCGAAGATGCCGATCAGCCCGATGATGATGAGATAGATGGCGACGATGTAATTCAACAGCCGCGGCACCACGAGGATCAGGATGCCGGCGATCAACGCAATCATCGGCCCCAGGGTCAGATTTATATCCATGGCAAGGCGTTCCTATCGCAAGAATTCCTGGTGGAGGTGTGCCCGTCGTTTCCTGCTTTCAACGCATTGCCGGGCAGCCATGTTTTGCATGAGGAGCTTGCACATGTCGAATGCGCAATCATTCTCCTTTCCAATGACTCGCGGAATTGTGCCAAGTTCCAGTCTGCCTCAAAAAATAGGGCGCCGGATTAACGATGCGAAACGTTTAATGGGTAGCGCATCGATGCGCTCGGAGAGATGGCTGGCTTATCGCCGCAGTGCTGCAGCAAGCAGACGGGGCAGTGAAAACAATGCGCCGGGAGACGGCGCGTACGCAAGCGGAGGGAAATTTTTGCAACGCAACCGGGCCGGCCGGTGTGACCGGCCCGGTTCAAGACGGCAATTAGAAATTCAAAGCGGAAAGCTTGGCCAAGCCTTGCGCGATGTTTTCCTTGGCAGCGCCTTCGTTTGCCAGGCGCAGACGCTCCACGCCGGCAAAAGCATCGCTGGTGGTGGCGGTGTGCTCGGATTTGATCGACTCTTGCCATACCACGGCACCGGTATCAGCCTTGCGCAACGTCCAGCCGGCTTCCATCTTGACCGTGAACGACAAGCCGAACGAAGGCTGGTCCATGTTGAAGATGGTGACGTTCAGCAGATAGTCCGCGCCCTTGCCCTGGACCACTTGCGAGAAGGTCTTGGAAGTGCTGATCGAATCGCTGATCGCCTGGGCGAAGGCAGCATCGGAGATTTGCGACTTGCCCGTCGAGCTGGTTTCCTGGCCGCCGGACGTCGTCACGCTGACGGTTTGCGGATGCTTGTTGACGGGCTGGAAGGCCGTCGGCATCATGCCGGCCGGCGTGGAAGGCGAGGCGCAACCGGTCAGCATGGCGACGCCCAACGCCAGCGCGGCGATCGACAGGAATTTCTTGGAAACGATGGATTGGATAGCGAATTTCATTGATGGCTCCCTGGGTTTAATTGGTTTGCTTGTAGATATTGTTCATGACTTCGCCCACCATTTCGGGCGGGCCTTCGCGCGTCAGCGAAGTGTGGAACGAATTGCCGGTGGCAACCGGGAAACCGTTCGGATTCCTGACGTTGACGGTCAACTCGAGCAGATACAGCGTGATGTCCCACATCCATTTGTCGACGTAGGTGACGACTGCGTCGGACGGATAAGGCGGCTTGAGTTCCGGGCCGGTTGTCACGGTGTAGCCGCGCTTGACCAGGTCGTCCTTGATCAACTGATCGATGTTATGCGTATCGGCGGGCTGCTTCACGACATAGAAGGTCTTCATGGCCTTCAAGTCCGTACCCGGCGTGATGCTCGCCGATTCGCGATTGGTGGCGCACCCGGTCAATCCTGCCAGTGCAGCCAGGGTGAGCGTAGTGCAGATGATTTTTCTTAACATATGAATATCCCCCTTTATGTAGAACCAGATAGAACTAAAACGATTTCTGATACGATTTCAGGCAAAAAACGGGAGTAATCCTACACGGTTTCACAGCACTGCACCATCCCATATTCATGGAGGTTGATGCATTTTCTTAGAATGCGGACTCGGGAATTGTGGATTCTAAATACCTTAGTATTTAACCTTCCAATGTCATGCGCGCAGCCCGCGCACAGCTACGATGAGCGGCTGTTGAGAAACCGGTGCGGGGGCTAAAGTGACGGCTTGGCTACATGAGTCCGGCGCAGAACTAGTGTTCCGTTCCATTAATTCGTGACATATATCCCCTCATGGCATAAAGTATCGGCTAGAGGAGAGATGCCGCTATGCCGATGGGACGACCGAAATCCGAATTGAAATTGACTCCTGATGAGGAAACACAATTGCAGTCGTACGCACGCTCGCGATCTTTGCCGGCGGCACTGACGATGCGCGCCAAGTTGATTCTTGCGTGCGCAACCGGTGCGTCCAACAGCGAAATCGCCGTGCGCCTGCAGATCGGGCAGGCTACGGTCGGCAAGTGGCGACGTCGATTCATTGAACGCAGGATTGGTGGCTTGTACGATGAACTGCGGCCGGGCAAACCGCGCAGCATCGACGATGAGCGCGTCGCG
>OUWB010004357.1_pt1 | contig 62108 bp, 50 predicted proteins | sample 1779821 | NCBI WGS metagenome assembly OUWB01 (sample SAMEA3914806, study PRJEB12502) | metagenome | biome: forest; material: soil | place: Canada | collected 2011-08-03 | depth 0.1 m
AAGGTCAACACGCCGATCGCCCGCCTGGCGGGTGAGGCCGGCGGCCCGGCGCCTGCGCCCAAGGCTGACACGACGGCGGCTGCGACCGCCGAACCCGCGAAGATCGCCGAGGCCAAGGCTGCACCGGGTGCCGCTCCGGCTCCCGCACCTGCCGCGGCGCCGGCGTCTTCGGGCAACCGCGTCGCCGCGTCGCCCCTGGCGCGCCGCCTGGCGACGCTCGGCAATATCGACCTGAAGGCCATCAAGGGCACGGGTCCGCATGGCCGGATCATCAAGCGCGATATCGAAGAGGCGCAAAAGTCGGGCGGGGCCAAGGCGCCGGCCGCCGGGGCTGCTTCCGCAGAACCGCGCAAGGTGCAGTCGCTGGAGCAGATGGGCATTCCCGCCGGCTCCTACGACCTGGTGCCGCTCGACGGCATGCGCAAGGTCATTGCCCGCCGCATGACGGAGTCGTTCCGAGACATCCCGCACTTCCCGCTGACCATCGACATCGAGCTCGACAATCTGCTGGCGGCGCGCACCAAGATCAACACAGCGCTCGAAGCGCGCGGCGTGAAGGTCAGCGTAAACGACATGATTATCAAGGCTGTGGCTCTGGCACTTAAACAAGTACCTGAAGCTAACGCGTCGTATACGCCCGACGGTATCGCCTTGCACCACAATGCCGATATCGCCGTGGCCGTGGCCATCGACGGCGGCTTGATTACGCCGATCGTGCGCAAGGCCGAGACCAAATCCCTGGCTGACATCGCCAAGGAAATGAAGGATCTGGCGCAACGGGCGCGCGATCGCAAGCTGAAGCCGGAGGAATTCCAGGGCGGCACCTTCTCGGTCTCGAACCTCGGCATGTTCGGCATCAAGTCGTTCAACTCGATCATCAACGAGCCGCAGGGCTGCATCATGTCGGTCGGCGCGGGCGAACCCCGCGCGGTCGTCAAAAACGGGCAGCTGGCCGTCGCTACGGTGATGACGGTGACCCTGACCTGCGATCACCGCGTCGTCGACGGCTCGATCGGAGCCCGATTCATCAGCGCCTTCAAACCACTGATCGAAGACCCGATTAAGATGTTAGCTTAACGTCGCTCAAACGCCGCGGGGCTCGCCGCACATGCGGCGGCGGGCGCTTGCCCTTGCCGAAGCGAGGCGCTTCGGAGGATTTATATAGGTTGTAATCATGGCTTATGATCTCGTTGTGATCGGCTCCGGCCCCGGCGGTTACGAGGGCGCGATCCGCGCCTCGCAAAACGGCCTGAAGGTCGCCATCGTCGAGCGTGAACTGCTGGGCGGCATCTGCCTCAACTGGGGCTGTATTCCGACCAAGGCACTGCTCAAGTCGGCGGAAATCTTCGACAAAATCAACCACCTGTCGGACTATGGCCTGACGGGCGAAAAGCCGGGCTTCGACTTCGAAAAGGTCGTCGGGCGGTCGCGCGCCGTGGCCAAGCAGTTGAACCAGGGCGTCGGCTACCTGATGAAGAAGAACAAGATCGACGTGATCGAGGGCTTCGCCACCCTGGAACCGGGCAAAGACGCGCCGGTCGTCAAGGTCAAGCTGAACAAGGGCGGCGAACAGGTCGTCGAGGCCAAGAACGTCATGCTGGCGGTCGGCGCGCGCGCCCGGGAAATCCCGGCGATCGGCGCCGTGTCGGACGGCGACCGCATCTGGACCTATCGTAACGCCTTGTCGCCGAACCGCATGCCGAAGTCGCTGGTCGTCATCGGCTCGGGCGCCATCGGCATCGAGTTCGCGTCCTTCTACCGCTCGCTGGGCGCGGACGTGACCGTCGTCGAGGCGCTGGACCGCATTCTGCCGGTGGAAGACAAGGAAGTCTCGGCCGAGGCGCAAAAGGCGTTCGAAAAGCGCGGCTTCAAGTTCCGCGTCGGGGCCAAGGTGACCAAGGTCGAGAAATCGGGTTCGGGCGTCAAGGTGTCGGTCGAGGCCGGCGGCAAGGCGGAAGTGCTGGAGGCGGAGGGCTGCATTGTCGCGGTCGGCATCGTCGCCAATACGGAAAACCTGGGCCTGGAAAAGCTGGGCGTCGAGATGGACCGCGGTCATATCAAGAACGACAGCCATGGCAAGACCAACGTCAAGGGGCTGTACGCCATCGGCGACTGCGCCGGACCGCCGTGGCTGGCGCACAAGGCGTCGCACGAGGCGGTGCATGCGGCCGACTATATGGCCGGCAAGAAGCTGTCCAACCTCAACCCACCGATACCGGGCTGCACCTACGCGACCCCGGAAGTCGCCAGCGTCGGTTTGACCGAACAGGGCGCCAAGGATAAGGGCTATGACGTCAAGGTCGGGCGCTTCCCGTTCAAAGCCAACGGCAAAGCGATCGCCGCCGGCGAGCCGGGCGGATTCTGCAAGGTGGTGTTCGACAAGAAAACCGGGGCTTTGCTAGGCGCGCACATGATCGGCGCCAATGTCACCGAGATGATCCAGGGCTTCTGCCTGGCAATCACCATGGAGGCCACGGAAGAAGATCTGCAAGGGACGGTGTTCCCGCATCCGACGATGTCGGAAGCGATTCTCGAGGCGTCGCTGGATGCCGACGGCCGCATGATCAACCTGTAAGTGACGGGGTCGAGGCCTTGAGGAGTGCCCTTTTGCCATAGGCAAAAGGAATGAAATCGAGACGAACGCCCGAGCCATGCGAGGGGCGGCTACAGCTTTTTCTCTTTTTCAATAAGAAAAGTCCGCCTCTTCGGTGGGGCTTTTCTTATTGAAACTGCAATATTGGCGCGGTCGCATATTGTATATGATGGCATTTTTTGCAGACTTATCAATGTCCTAGATGAAATCTGTCGAGCACACGGTCGATATCCACTTAAAGTGGTGGTGCTTTTTCAAATATGCGACCCTAAGTCACTTCGAGGTGATGACAAGCCGCTTGTGATGCAATACCTTATGCTCGCTATAAAAACAGGCCGCACTGTGCGCGCAATCTCGCACTGTGCCCGATACAGCGGATAACTAGGAATTATGCAGCCGGCAAAAGTTGATCATGATGATGATAGGATCGGAGCACTGCTCGCTCGCCGCCGCGCGCTAGAAGTCGAGGGCGGCGACGGAGAGAGCGGTAATTTTCTATTTGGCTGGCAGTGCGAGAACCCATTTGCCTATAGATTGCTTGAGGAAACGCGGGAACAGGCAAAGGGAATAGACCGAGTCCGCTACACTTACCTCGAAGACGACACTGTCTTGTCCGAATCTATCCGCACGATGCACCGTGAGTTCGGAGAAAATTCGCCTCAGTCCGTGTTTTGCGGTGCCGGAGCAATGTCGATTTTATTTACTTTCGCAACTTATCTGCGCAGCCTGCAAGTAACGGAGGTCTATTATCTCGGTCCAATATACTTTTCGATGCACTATGCACTAAGATTGCTAGGAATAAGGGCGCGGTCGATAAGTGCGCTCCACGCATTCGAGGTTGGGTTTAAGATGAACTTGCCGGCGGAGCGCTGCATCCTCATCTTAAGCGACCCGATTTGGTACGCGGCGCAGCCTACCCCCGCGTCGACGTTGTCAGAGATTCAAGCATGGCAGACTAGGACAGGCTCGACCGTTTTTGTCGACGGCGGCTTTCAGTATATGTCTTGGGAATCCGAAATCGCGGAGCCGACCTCTAAGTTTGACTCGGGCCTAACTATTCGGCTCGTTAGTCCGACGAAGAGTCTGGCTGTTTCGGGCTATCGGTTCGCCTATGCACTACTCCCGCATGCCTGGCGCGCGGACTTCGCGCATTGCTACACTAACATCTATGGCTCGTCCAACGCCGAGAACCTAGTATTTGCGCAATTGGCAGTTTCGGCGATGGCGTCACGCGAAATTACACAGGCGCTCATTGCGCATATGCGGCACCGGCATTCTCGATTGCGAGGGCAAGGAATCACTCGTTCCACCGTCGAACCGCGAAGGGGCTTTTTCGCGTTCGAAGAGCTTCTGATGGCCCTTCCGGCAGGGTATTTGTCGATGGGTGGCGAATATTTCGATCAACCCAGGTATCCGGGCTATTGTCGAATAAATCTTCTCTCCCCTTCCTTCGGCATCTTGCTCAAGGATGAATTGTGATCTCGACCCTGTTGTCCAGCGTGATTAGCGTTTTTCCAGAACGCTCAACAGCAATTCGAATTGGGCCTAGCTCTGGAAGAACTGTTCCAGACTTCAAAATCGCTGGCACCTTTTCTGGCTGAGGCTCTGTTAACACCAACGCCTTAGATGCCGAAGCCTTACGGGCGAAAATATGCTTCACTCCATCTTTGATCTGGTTCGTTTTGCTGACGATGACACTAGCCTGAGTGAAAATTAGGCCAAGCGTGCTCGCGAGAGACATGATCGGAACACTGTCTGATAGCAAGAACTCCATCAAAGTGGATCCATGACGAATAGAAGTGAGCGTAACTTGTCCAGGCTGCTGAAAGAAAAGCCAACTTAGCACATCTGCGAGATCTGTTCCGAGATCTTCTGAAAAAGTATCTTCGAAGTAAGCTGTAATTTTACGGCCATATCCTTCAGTTGAAGGCAAATCAGTGCGTATGGCCATGACCAAATCGTACATCGAATTTCGGATCTTGAGCACAGCATTCATCGCGGCCTGAAAATCGGCAGTCGAAATAGCCGCCTGAGCAACCTGCGCGAAAATCTGTTCTACGTAAAGCATTGAAGACGGTGAAATCCGACGCGTCGTCGCCAGTGCCACAGTGATGTTCGCGATAAATTCCAGTACAAGCTTGTTGGTTCGAACGGTTTGCCGGCCGATCTCGCCTTCAATGCCCCCGATAAAATCTCTGACGCGAAATAACGATGTGTCACTGAGGCGACAGGCTTCGCCGAGAGTTGAGATGCCGGCTCGAACAACAGGTAGCTGGCTGTTTGCACCTGGCAGTCCAAAATTTTGCGCTAGGACATATTCACTCGAGATAAGTTCATCGAGCCGGGTAGAGGTGAAAACGTTGTAGTTAACCGAGCGATGATTGAGACCAACAACTGAACCATCTGAAAACACGCAGTCGATAAATACACAGAGATTAATAGTCGTATGCGTGAAATCGCAGCTGATGAATGTCACCTGCTCGAATTCGCTCTCTCGCCATTCACCGTTCTCAAAAATACAGTTCTCAAAGGTCGTATCGACGACTTTCGTCCTGACAAGATCACTGCCGCTCAAGTCGCAGTGTTTAAATTGCGTCCTCTCGATGTAAGCCTCAGCGAATTCGCATTGATCAAGCGCCGATTTAAGGAAAATCGAGTCTACAAAATTAGCGCCGTTCATGAACGAATGGCTAAGGTCGTTTGATCCGGCCAAATAGGCCAAGTGTATGTCGAGACCGGAGTAATCCTTGTCGTCACCGTGTAATGGAAACGGTGAGCGGCCCACCTTTAGATCATTTGCCTCGGTCATAATTCCTAGTTATCCAACATTTAGTCTCCCCAAGGTGTTCGCGCTCAGGACTGCCTGTTTCAGGCGTTCATCGCTGACATGCGTATAGATTTCAGTTGTCGCGATCGACCGATGCCCCAAAAGCCTCTGGACAAAACGCATATCAACACCCGCCTCCAAGAGGCTCGTCGCTGCCGAATGACGCAGCATATGCGGCGTAATTCGTCGCGAAATTCCGGCTGCGGACGCCAACCGGCGCAAGCGCGACCGGATCCAGGCAGACGAAGCCGGCCGTTGGTTCGCGCCTTTCAGCAAGGGTTCGTGGGAACCGGCGCCCAAGGCCGCCTGGCCTATATAGGTCGCAAGCTCGGCCAGCACCTCGTCGCTGGTTATGTACACTTGGCGTTCGCGACTGCCCTTGCCATGGACCCGTATCGTCCTCCGCTCCATATCCACGTCACCAACACGCAAGCCGGTCAGTTCGCCCACCCGCATGCCCGTCGTGAAAAGCAACTGAATGCCCAATGAAACCGCGCAAGGGGCGGAGCCTCGCAGGCGGAACAAGGCCCGAAGTTCGGCGGCCATCAGGCAGCGGGGGAGGCGCTTGGGCAGGCGAATGCGAATTTCAGCCATTCGGAACGGCGAAGCGGGCAAGTCCCCCCGCCGTTCGGCCCACCCGAACAACGCCCGCAAACAAGCTAACCGACGCTTGACCGTCGCCGCTGCCAAACCCCGAGCGTCGGACAGCCAACGCGCATAATTCGATAGTCCGTCCGGCGTTTCCAGTGCATTACCGGTTGCCTCCGCCAAATAGCGCCTCGCGTCCCCGAAATCCTGAGCGTAGGCCTTAAGTGTATTGGCCGCCAGATTCCGGCCGTTGCGGCAATGCTGCAGAAAGAGATCGAACGTGACATTCAGATTCATGGCAAAGGCTCCGTTGAAAGGCATTCATCCCTTTGGGATTCGCGCACGCATTCAACCTCGTTAATGTCCCCCCAGGGAGGGCCGATCGCGGGCTAGCCACTTGCAACCGACAATTAAAACGAATTTGCCGATCACAACCAAATTTTCACTTTCTTTTCGCAATTAACCGAGACCTCCCCATGCTCCTCCGCTCGATCCTGCTGTTCGTCATCGCTGGGCTGGCCGAGATCGGCGGCGGTTATCTGGTGTGGATATGGCTGCGCGAAGGCCGGCCGTGGTGGGTCGGGCTGATCGGCGCATTCGTCCTTGTCGCCTATGGCGTGATCCCGACGTTTCAGCCGGCCTCGCTGGATTTCGGTAAGGTCTATGCGGCCTATGGCGGCGCGTTTATCGCCTTGTCGCTGATCTGGGGGTGGCTGGTCGACGGCACCAAACCGGATACGCCGAGCGTGGTCGGCGCGGTCATCGCCCTGGCCGGCGCGGCGATTATCGTCTACTGGCCGCGCGCGGCGGGGTGAGTCGGGCTTGCAAAGGGCAAGCTATTGCGACTTGCGGATCGAAACCCATTTCGGCTTTCGATCCGCAAGCCAGGTCGCTCGGTTAGAAATCCTTGGTCAGCCCGACGAAGACGCCGCGGCGCGGCCCCCATTGCGGGGCGCCGACACCGATGCCCGAGCCATCGCGGATCTCGTAGGCCCGGTCGAACAGGTTGACGATATCGAGGCGGGCATCGACGCCGCCGGCCCAGGCGTAGTGCTGGCTCAGGCTGGCATTGATCTGGACGTAGTCGGGCAGGCGGGCGCCGTTCGGGATGCCGTTAGCGCCGTCGGCGCGCAGGCCGGAGCCATAGATGCCGTCGAGCGCCAGGGTCGTCCGGCCGATCTTGTAGGTCAAACCCGACGAGGCCGATGTCGTCTGGTTGTGGTCGACATAGATGAAATGGTCCGAGATATAGGCCAGATCGTCGGGGCTGAAATTGAACTGCGACGACACCAGATCCTCGCCCTTGGCGCTCGATACGGCCAGGTTGGCATAGGCGGTGAACGGCCCGTTGTCGTAGTTGAAGCTGAACTCGGTGCCCTTGTTGCGGCCGTAGCGATAGTTGAACGGGGTCAGGATGATCGGCGCGCCGAACTGGCCTTCATCGATCAGGTTGCGCGCCACGCGTTCATAGGCGTCGATGCCGAAGGTAATGTGCGACCCGAAGGCTTGCTGGATGCCCAGGTCGTAATAGTTGTCGCGCTGGGCGTAGGGCAGGTCGTTCTGGCCGGAAATGTCGAACGAAGTGCCGGCGAACTTGCTCTGGGTATTGCTGGCGATCAGTTCGAACGGCGGCGGCGTGAAATAGCGGGCATAGCCGCCGTGGATGGTCGTGGTGCCGACCGACGGCAGCCACCCTGGCGTCCAGACGAAGTTGATCCGGGGACTAAGTTGATCCTCGGTGCGGTAGGACCAGAACTTGTCGTAGCGCAGGCCGTAGTTCAGCACGAATTGGTCGAGCGGCTTCCATTCGTCCTGGGCGTAGATGCTGATCGTGTTCTGGGTCTTGCTGGAATTGTCGCCGATGACGGTCGCAATGTCCGAAGTCTGGTCGCCGTTATCATCCAGCAGGAAGACGTGGCTGACGGTATCGCTGCTCGAGTCCTCCGTCGCGGCGATCAGGCCGGCGCGGAAGGTATGATGGGCGCCCAGCACCCAGGCGCCTTCGGCCTGCAGGCCGACGGTCGTGTCGGTCTTGTCGGCGGACTGGGCGATGCCGTTGAAGGCCAGCTCGGCGTCCCAGTCCGGTGTATAGGTCAATTGCGAGCCGCGCGCATATAGCGACACCTGGCCGGTGAAGGTTCCGGCGGCCTTGAGATAGGAGGCGACGACATAGTCGGTCGTCTCCTTCTGGTGCGACTGCAGGTTGGCGCCGAAGAATTCGGACACGCCGTTTACGGTGTAGCCGGCGCCGTCGTCGATCGAGTTCAGCCCCGGCGTATCGGGCAATTGGAAGCTCTGGTCGGAAATGCCGGCCATCAGCGAGACGCGACTGCTGTCGTCGATGACGTGGCTATAGTAGCCGAAGCCCAGCACCTGGGCGGTGCGGTCGTGCAGGGGTGTTTCCGTATTGTAGGGCGCCTCGATGCCGAGCTGGTTCTGCTGATAGCTCAGGGAGCCGAAATAGGTGTCGCTGCCGGAATGGCCGCCATAGGTGACCGACGGCTCATAGTCGCCGTGCGAACCGCCATAGATCGACATCGTGCCGCCGTTGTCGAGGCCGTCCTTGGTGGTGATATTGATCACCGCGGCGGTGCGCAGGCCGTATTCGGCGGGCAGGGCGCCCGTGTTCAACTGAATCGATTGGGCCAAGCGTGGGCTCAACACCTGGCCGAAATTGGACAGGCCCTCCGGCAGGATGATGCCGTCGAGGCGGAATTGGATATTGTTGTGATCGCCGCGCACATGAAGCTGGCCGTAGCTGTCCTGGGCGACGCCCGGCGCCTGAAGGATCACCTGGTTGAGGCCGACATTGTCGCCGCCGGGCAGCGCTTCGATGAGCGCGTCGGGAATGGCGTATTTCGACACGCCGGTGTCGGGCTGGATCGTTTGTTGCGCCACGTCGAGTTTCCTGGCGGTAACGACCACTTCGGTCGGGGCCGCCGAGGTATCGGCCGGCGTGGCCGGGTCGGCCAGGGTTGGCCCGGCCAGCTGCGCCGACGCGGAGACGCCCAGCGCCAGGACGCCGCGTAAAAACAAGGAATGGGCCAAGGGGTGGCGGATATAGCTGACTCTGAACATCGGGGCCTCTCAACAGCGATTATCGTTGCGCCCATATGTGTTATGTAATATCATATCAGAGTCAATAGGCGCCGTCGCGTCATGATCGCTCCGTGCTTTTTGCGCCGCAGCAAAAGCGCGAGCGCTATTTTTTTGTCTTGAGTTGCGGCTAGTTTGGTCGCCATTGGACGCAATACGGCGACCGTCGCCCCGATCGAATGGAGACATCCCCGATGATGACGCGCCGCTTGGCTATCTTGTCCGGCCTGGGCGTTTCGGCGCCGGGGCTGTTGGGCTTCACGCTGAAACCGAAGCCGGCGACGCCGTCGATGGATTGCGCCGCGGATCCCGATTTCTGTTCGGAGGCCCAGCGCCGCGCGCTGTTGCCGCATTCGAACGATCCGTTTTGGACGCTTCTGAAAGTGTGCGAGATCAGTCACAACGCCCAGACGAACAGCTACACCCTGGTGCCGACCCCCGAGGTGAAAGCCTTGTCGGGCAAGACGATCCAGGTGAAGGGTTTCACCATTCCGCTTGACGGTTCGGACAGGACGTCGCACTTCCTCATCGCGGTCAATACGCCGGTCTGTTTCTACCATCCGCCGGGCGAGCCGAACGAAATCCTCGAAGTCACAGCCGCCGCGCCCGTCACCTGGGACGAAAAGATAAAGGTGGTGGAGGGGGTATTTGCGATCGCGGCCGCCGGCGACGCCGGCGTGTACTTCAAGCTGACCCAGGCCAGGCTGATCGGCACGTGAATTCCTGGTCTCGACAGCTATCCAAGCCTCGCGCACCACGCTATATGCGTTACGTTATAACCAAAATTCACCGAACGAGGATGCCGTCGTGCTGAACGTACAGGGATTGGGTGTGCGGCGGGGCACGCGGGTGATCATCAGCCCGGACGTCTCGCTGTGCGCCGGCGAGAGCCTGGCCCTGCGCGGGCCGTCGGGCGCCGGCAAGACCTCCTTGCTGCTGGCTATGGCCGGCATTCTCAAACCGGAAACGGGCCGCGTTGTGGTCGACGACCAGTCGGTCTGGGATATGGGCGAAGAGGCCCGGGCCCAGTTGCGCGGACACAAGATCGGCTATGTCTTCGCCTCTTTCCACCTGATCGATGCCTTGAATGTCACGGCCAATCTGCAACTGGCGCGCGCCTGCGCCGGGCTGGCGCCGGACCGCGATCGCGCCAATGCGTTGCTGACATCGCTGGGCATCGGAGAACTCATGGGACGCCGCGCCGACCAGTTGAGCCAAGGCCAGATGCAGCGCGTCGCCCTGGCGCGGGCCCTGATGAACCGGCCGAAGGTGCTGCTGTGCGACGAACCGACGGCGGCGCTCGATGACGAGTCGGCCGAGGTGATGATCGGCCTGTTGAAACGCTCGGCGGCGGAGGCGGGGGCGGCGCTGCTCGTCGCCACGCACGACAAGCGCGTCATGCAATCGCTCGACGGGATCGTGGCCCTGCAAGCTGAGGCCGTTAGCGCATGACATTGCTCAATCTCTCCTTTCGCTACCTGATCCGCCGCTGGGGCAGCGCGCTCTTGACCGTCGTCGTCGGCGCGCTCGGCCTGGCGCTGTTGAGCACGGTGATGACCATGGCCGAGGACATCCCTTCGGCGGTCAAGAAGGCGCTGGGCGGCGCCGATATGGTCGTAGGCCCCAAGGGTTCGGAACTCGACCTCGTCATGTGCTGCGCCCTGCACATCACGCCGACGCGCGGCCTGATCCCCTATAAGGACGCCGAAGCGGCCGTCACCAGTCCCTACGTCAAGCTGAGCGTGCCGATCGCGCTCGGCGACAGCTATAACGGCACGCGCATCCTATGGACGCGACCCGACATCGTCGGCATTTACGGCGCCCATCTCAGCCAAGGCCGCATGTGGAGCGCCGCCATGGAGGCGGTCGTCGGCGCCGAAGCCGCCCAGCAGCAGCACCTGCGCCTCGGCTCGACCATGATCAGCACCCACGGGCTCGACATCGGCGGCGAGTTGCATACCAACGCGCACTATACGGTTACAGGTATACTGGCGCCGACCGGCACCGTCATCGACCGGCTGATCCTCGCGGACTTGAAGAGCATCAAGGTGGTCCATGTCGACACCTCCGACCCGGACGAGCAGGGCCCGGACCAGGTCGCGGGCCAGGGTTATGACGCCGACGGCAATCCGATCGCCATCTCGGCGATGATCGCTACCTTTTCCTCGCCCATCGCCGCGGCGATCGTGCCGCGCCAGATCTCGACCGAGACCGACCTGACGGCCGCCAACCCCTTGTTCGAGATGGCGCGCCTGAGCGCCCTGGCGCGGCCGGGCTTCAATCTCCTGATGATCTTCGGCGCGCTGTTCGGCGTCGTGGCCGCCTTGATGGCCGCCATCGGCCTGATGAGCGCGCTGAACGCGCGGGCCAAGGACCTGGCGCTGCTGCGCATCCTCGGCGCCTCGCGGGTCAAGGTGGCGCGCGTCGCCGTCCAGGAGGCCCTGATCCTGGTCCATTTGGCCTATGCAACAGGACTGGTCATCGCCCTGGCCCTGGGCTTCGTCGTCGCCGACAAACTGTTCAGCTATGGCCTGTTCATCCAGCCGTGGGCGAGTTGGCACACGCTGTTGGTCCTTTATGTCGGCGCCTTTGGCGCGGCGCTGCTGGCCTCGATCGTGCCGGTCGTCCGCGCCGTGACCGCCAATGGGGAAGGGGCCCTGAAAGCATGAACCAAAGCATGAATCGCCGCGGCCTTATCGTTGCCGGCCTGGTTGGCGTCGGCGGTCTGGGCATGATGGGCTTCGCCAAGCCGCCGGCCAAAAAGGCGCCCCAAAAGGCGCAATGCGCCGACCAGGAGCTGTGCGCCGAGCGCCAGGCCCAGCAGACCTTGCCGCAATCCTCCGACCCTTTGTGGACGATCCTGCACGCCTGCAAGGTCGGCTACAACGCCAAGACCGGGATCTACAGCCTGCAGCCGACGCCGCAGGTCAAGGCCATGGTCGGCCAAACCGTCAAGGTCAAGGGCTTTACCTTGCCGCTCGACGGATCGGACAAGACCTCGCATTTCCTGATCGGCGTCAATACGCCCGTGTGCTTCTATCATCCGCCGGGCGATCCGAACCAGGTGATCGAGGTCGTCAGCGACCGTCCGATCACCTGGGACGACAAGCCGGCCACCGTACAGGGCACGTTTTCGCTGATCGATAACGGCGAGATGGGCGTCTTCTTCAAGCTGATCAAAGCCCGGCAAGTGTCGTCATGATCCGCCGGCGCGACATGCTGGTATTGGGCGCGCTTGGGGCCGGCGGATTAGGCCTCGTCGGGCGGCTTTTGTGGGGCGCCCGCCCGGCGCCGCTGTGCGAGGACGCGCTGGAATGCCAGGAACGCCAGTCGCAGCAGGACCTGCCCAGGTCCGACGACCCGATCTGGCCGACCCTGAAGACATGCCGCGTGTCCCTGGATAAACAGAACGGCACATACCAGCTTACGCCGACGCCGGAGGTCCTGGCCATGGTCGGCAAACCCTTGCAGGTGCGCGGATTCGTCCTGCCGCTCGACGGCACCGACCAGACCAAGGACTTCCTGATCGGGGTCAATACGCCGGTCTGCTTCTACCACCCGCCGGGCGATCCGAACGAACTGATGGAAGTCAACGCCACGTCTCCGATTGCGTGGAACGACAAGCCGACAAGCGTCATCGGTACCTTCACCCTGATCCAGAACACGCAGATGGGCGTGTTCTTCAAACTGGTCGATGCCCGCCTGGCCTGACCCGCCCGTTCACTTTCGGTCCGCAATTGAAACGCCGGTTGTTTTTTGCAAGCGACCTAACAGCCGGCGGCGCACGATCAGCACCGGCCGCTCGACCACGAAATAGAGACCCGTCGCCACGGCGATAGTTGAGCCATAATAGATGGCCACTGCCGTCCACCCGTGCATCCAGCCGCGCGGCAACCACAGGCTGTCGGCGTGGAAAACCATCTTCTGCGACAGGTAGAGACTGTAAGAGATGGCCGCGATGAAGCCCAGGCCGCTCCAGCGCGCCCATTGGATGTGCGGTTCGACCTCGAGCAAGGCCGCCAGGGTGAAGGCGACCCCCAGGGCGAACAGGGGGTAGAGCACGACCGATCCGAGCTCGCTCAGGATCTGGCCGTCGTGCCTGACCATGTAGAGGGCCAGCCCCAGGCACAGCACGCCGCAGGGGAAGGTCAGGGACGGCCGGGCATAGCGGGTCCAGGCGTCACGGTAGAACAGGCGCAGGCCGGCCATGGCCACGCCCAGGGTCAGGCCGTCGAGGCGCGTATAGCTCGGATAATAGAGCCTGCGCATGAAGTCCACCGTATGGCCGCCCTGGGCCTGCCAGTCGCGCCACAGGCCGTAGCGCAAGAGCATGCCGCCGCCGACGATAAAGGCGACCAGGGCGAGCGGTAGCCAGGGCCGGCGCAGGCGATGCAGCAAAAGGATCAGGACCGGCAGGACGAGGTAGAAATGCTCTTCGACACACAGCGACCAAGCATGGCTGAAGGTGCGCATGGTGCGCAGATCGAGGCCGAAATTGAGGGTGAAGGTCAGGAACCGCCAAGGCGGCGCCATGGTGGCGCCTTCACGCAGGACGGGGAAAAGCCCATACAGCAGAAGCACCAGCCAGAAGACCGGCAGGATGCGCAGGCCGCGCTTGAGGTAGAAGACGCGCAGGTCGGGCGTGCTCCCCCGTTCGACCGGTTTCAGCAGTTCGGTGCCGATGAGATAGCCCGACAGCACGAAGAAGATATCGACGCCCAGCCAGCCGTAGGTTATGGCCGTCGTGGCGAAAACGTCGGGCAGATCGGGATTGCTCATATGCGTGCCGGCGACCAGAAGAATGGCCAGGCCGCGCAAGATATCCGGCCCGATCGCCCGCTTTTCCATTCCCTCGTCCGCTCCCTGTTATCGACCGACGCTACGCTTTCGGATCGCGTTTTTACAGGGGCCTCGCGCACTATTTCGGTGGGCGGTTTTGGACCATCCAAGGAGATCATCAGATGCCTAAGGAAACCCCAGGCCAGTCGGAAGTCATGGACCGCGTCATGCATGAATACAAGCACGGCGAGCTGGAGAGCGGCGGTGGCGCCAAGGTCAAGTCGCGCAAGCAGGCCGTCGCCGTCGCGCTGAAGGAAGCCGGCGAATCCAAATACGACAGCAAGGCGGAAAACCGAAAAAACCTGGCTCATACCAAGGCCAAGGAACACGCCGGGAAGACCGCCAAACAGCAAAAGGAAGGAAAGCTTTAGGCTTTGAACGGTCGAACTGGCTCACCGCGCGAGACGCCGGGCAGGGCTATGGTTAGGCCTTATTATCAATATTGATTCACCCGATGCGCGGCGCGCTTTCGGCGCCTGCGTCCACGCCCGGGGAAGTCAAGGAGGCCCGCACGACCCCCTTGACCCCGACGCGGGGATGCCGCGGATGGACAGTCCACGGCTCTGGTTAATACGCGCGTGGCGCCCGATGGTTCATCGGCAGCGAAAAATAATGGCGCTGACAGCGGATCGCGCAAAAAGTATCTCCACAGATTTCACAGATTTCACAGACATTGAGGCCTGAAACGCGCGTAGCGCATTGAAAGCAAAGGGTTTCCCGCGCGCGAAACGATTGCTCTCAATCTGTGCAATCTGTGTAATCTGTGGAGACCTTCAAATGGCTAAGGGCCCATACCTTCGAAGCCCGCTTCGCGGCATAGAGATCAGGCCGCCCTAGCCTCGGTTTCCGCCAGCTTTTGCAGGGTGACATAGTCGGTCTTGCCTGACCCCAGGACCGGCACGATCGCCACCTTGACGATCCGTTTCGGAATGGCCAGGACCGGCGTGCCGTGCTGCTTGGCCCAGTCGGTGAGGCTGCCAACGTCGGCGTCGCCGCGATCGGTGATCAGCACAAGCCGCTCGCCCTTCTTGTCGTCGGCCACGGCGACCACCGCATGGCGGTTATCGGGCCACACCTCCTCGGCGATGCGCTCGACCGCGGTCAGCGACACCATTTCGCCGGCGATCTTGGCGAAGCGCTTGGCGCGGCCCAGGATACGGATAAAGCCCTCGGCGTCGATATTGACGATGTCGCCGGTATCGTGCCAGCCGTCCTTCGGCGCCTCGAGAACATCCGGAGATTCCGGATTAATATATCCGGACATGATATTGGGGCCTTTGACAAAAAGCCGGCCGCCATCGGAAATGCCCTCGACGGGTTCCAGCCGGGTTTGCAGCATCGGCAAGACCTGGCCGACCGTGCCGTAATGATTGTCGAAGGGATTGTTGACCGCGACGACGGGCGAGCATTCGGTGACGCCGTAGCCTTCGACGATCGGCACCCCGCCGAACTGCGTCTTGAACAGCTTGTGCGTGTCCTCGCGCACCTTCTCGGCGCCGCAGACGATGAACTGCAGCGACTTGAAGTCGTCCGGTTCGGCCTGGCGGGCATATTGGTTGAGGAAGGTGTCGGTCGAAAACAGCAATGCCGCGCGCGAATCGCGGATCAGGCCCGGGATCTGCTTGACGTGCAGCGGCGAGGGGTAGTTGAACACCCGCATGCCGGTCAGCAGCGGCAGGATCAATCCGCCCAGCAAACCCAGAGAATGGAAGATCGGCATGGGGTTGAAGATCGTCCATTCCGGCTGCAGAGCGATGTGCGCCTGGATCTGGCGCGTATTGGCGACCAGGTTGGACTGGCTCAGCACCACGCCGCGCGGGCTGCCGAAACTGCCGGAGGTGAACAGGATGACGCCGATATCGTCGGGTCTCGCCTTGGCGGCAAAGGCCAGGGGCATCTTCGCCGCCACCGCCGCGATGGCCTTGTCGACCAGGGTGACGTCCTTACGGATGTCTTCGAGATAGATGATGCGGACATAGGCATTCATCGATTCGGCCAGGTCCTCGAGCTTGGCATTGTCGACAAAACGGCGCGAGGTCAGAACGGTCTTGATCCGCGACACGCCGGCCGCCGCCTTCACATTGGCCTGGCCGGCGGTGAAGTTGATCATCACCGGTACCTTGCCGAGCGCGTGCAGCCCCCAGAAACAGAGCGCGCCGCCCAGCGAGGTCGGCAGCATCAGGCCGACGCGCGATTCGTCGCCCAGATTGCGCTTCAACAGGCGTGAAAAGGCGAAGACGGCGGTCAGGAACAGGCCGTAGCTCATCGGCTTGCGGTCCTGGTCCTCGATGATGATCTTCGATGCGCCATATTCGTGTTGCGCCGCCACCAGGGCCTCGAACAGCGAGACCTTCAGGTCCTCGGGCTTGAATTCGCGCGCCATGCGCCGGCTCCCCTCAAATGCCGCACGGCCGGCCATCACCGGCGGATCAGGCATCCGTCATATTACGCCGACGTCCGCGGACGGCTCAGCTATAGCCGGCCATATTAGCCGATACTGAACCGCGTTCAATACGGATAGGGAAATTTGACGTTGGGTCAGGCGAGGGCGCGCTCGGATTGAAGAGCGGCAGGGCGTGGCGTTAAGATAAAATCAACTATTGATCTTGACCACCGACACGACCTTCTGAAACAGGGCGGTCATGGCGCTGGATATGCCCTGGCTTGGACTGACGGCGAAGTACAGGCCCGGCGAGGCGCAGGCCTGCATGCCGGCGGCGTCGGTATCGGTCGGCGTCAGCAAGGGGCGGACATTGCTATCGAACCACGAGTTCTGTCCCGGGGTCAGGACGAGGTAGGTCGTGTACAGTACGGCGATGCGGACGCCGCGCGCCTTAAGGGCGGTGCAGGTCGTCGTATCGATCGGCGAGAGCTGGCGGCAACCGCTGTAGCTACAGTTATAGCTATCCTGCAGGCCGTCGGTGACCATGAACAACACCTCCTGCGGCGACGAGGCGGTCATGCCGCTGCCCTCGGCGGGAATGACGGAATTCATATTGGCCAGGACCGACGTATAGTTGGTCTGTTCGTCGGAATTGTAGTTCTGGTAGGGCACGGTCATCAGGTCGATGCTCGCGGCATTGCTGGCCGAGGTCGTGAGACTGGTCGTCAGCGCGCTGACCTGGTAGGCGGTGGGCGTCTGCGCGTTGAGCAAGGTGGCGTCGGTGCCGAAATCGTAGATCGCCATGCCATATTGTTTGGGTAGGGTCTCGGTATTGGTCGCCGTGGTCATCAGGTTCTGCGTCGCCTGACGCACGACGTCGATGCGCATGGTAACGCCGAGCGTCTTGGCCAGCGCATAGTAGTCGGCGCCCGGCAGATCGGTTTCATGACAGGCAAAGGCGCAGTTCTCGTCGCTCGCCAAGGTGCCTGTCTCATGGGCGGTGGCGGTGACCAGCGTATTGATATCGCTGGTCGTGGCGCCCAGCCCCATGGACGGCGTATTGTCGAGCAACAGGTAGAAATTGATATAGGGCGGCATGGTCGCCGACGAGGTCGAGGCGATCTTGATCGGTATGCTGGCTAGGTTCGGGGCGAACAGGCCCAGAATGAGGCTCTTATAGGTCGAGTTGACGGTGATCACCGAGGTAATGACCGTCCCCGATTTGCTGACCGTCGCGGTAAAGGTCGTGCCCGCCAGGTCGGTCGTGGTCGGTGAGTCGGCATTGAAAATGCTTTGCGCCTGGGTCGTACCGTTGGCGATGGTGCCGTTCCCGGTCATGGAGATGGCGGTCTGGAACGCGTTCGAGCTGACGCCGACGGCGCCGACCGAGGCGGCGTCGGACGCGTCCTGCAGCTCGGCGCGCAATTGCACCAGGCGCGAAAAGTCGATGGCGCCGCCGATCAGCAGCATCAGGACGGGAAGGAACAGGGCGAACATCATCGCCGACGCGCCGCGCGCGTCGCGTCCAAATGCCTTGCCTATCCGCTCGCCCAAGCGCCGCATCCTGCCCACCCTAAAAGGTCCGGTGGATAATCTAGGGCAACGCACTTAAGGACCGACTAACGCACACGGTGAATCAAGCGGTAAGGATTTAAATCCGGGCGAACCAGACAGGCTTCGTGCCGCACATCCTGGCGTAAGAAGGAATTTTGCCACGGAAACACGGAAAATTCCTTACTTCGCCTTCGGCAGGACCTCATCGACAAACGACGCCACCGCCGTGCCCAAGGTCTGCGGACCGTCGCCCGGCGTCATGACGCAGTGTGCGACGTGCGAACACAGCTTCGACGCCGCATTGGCGTCTTCGGTCAAGCCGGTCTTCGGCTCCAGCACCAGCACCGACGGATGGACGGCCGCGCCCAGCGCCGGCAGGTGCGGCCCGTTCAAGTCGTCATAGGCCTTTTCCATCTGCTTCTGCCAGGTGTCGCTCTTGACGCGCAGCCGCAGATTGGGATTGGCGCTCTGCCACGTCTGGGCGATATCGCCCCAATAGGTGCCGGGTGGTTCGTTGGCGTGCCACACGCGGCCACGGGCGATCGGGCCGCCGAGGTAGGGATCGTAGGCGACAAAGCCCAAAACGTCCGGGTCTTTCGACGCCATCGACAGCGACAGCGCGTGAATGGCGCTATAGCCCGTACCCACCACGACCAGCGGCTTGGACGGGTCCGGCTTGACGATATCGCTGATGAAGGCGCGCGCCGCCGTCTGGGCGTCGTGATAGTCCGGCGTGAAAATCGTCTCGCCCTGCATCAGGTAGCGGCCGGCGCCGCCCTGGCCCGGCGCTTCCAGCAGCCAAACGCCGTAACCGGCGTCGAGCAGTTGCTGCGCCATCTGGAAATAGACCTCGGCTGGATAGTTGGCGTCGGCCAGGATCAGTACCTGGGCCTTGGGATTGACCGGCGGCGAGGCAACGCCATAGCGCACCTCGGGCAGGCCGGGCGGCCGGTAGGCGCCCCAGACGAAGCCCTCGGGCGGGAAATATTGCGGCGACAGGCCGGGCGGAATGGCGCTGTCGGTCGAGGCCTTGCCCGGCTGCACCGCCTGCTGAATCTTGTCGCAGCCGCCAAACGTCGTCAGCCCGAGCGTCAATGCGCCCAAGACGATCCCACGCAATCCTGCCTGCCAGCCCCGGTCCATGGCCAAATCTATAGCCGATTTGACTTGATATTATAGCCCAAAAAGACCAATTAAGGCAGGCATTGCCTTGCCGTTGTGTGTTAGCGAGTCCCATGGTCACCGTCATAAATCGCCTGGAATCCACGGGCGCGCCGTCCGAGCGTGAACTGCGTCACCCGGAAAAGCAGAACCGCCCCGACTCGCCGATCCTGAAGAAACCGGAATGGCTGCGCGTCAAGGCGCCGGGTTCCAGCGGCTATAACGACACGCGCAAGATCGTGCGCGACGCCAAGCTGGTCACCGTCTGCGAAGAGGCGGCGTGCCCGAATATCGGCGAGTGCTGGTCGAAGAACCACGCCACCTTGATGATCATGGGCGACACCTGCACGCGGGCCTGCGCCTTCTGCAACGTCAAGACCGGCCTGCCGCAAGCGCTCGACCACGACGAACCGCGCCGGGTGGGCGAGACCGTGGCGCTGATGAAGCTGTCGCACGTCGTCATCACCTCGGTCGACCGCGACGATCTGGCCGACGGCGGCGCGGCGCACTTCGCCGAAGTCGTGCGCCAGATCCGCAGCCAATCGCCGGACACCACCATCGAAATCCTGACGCCCGACTTTCTGCGCAAGGATGGCGCCGCCGAGCTCGTCATCGACAGCAAGCCCGACGTTTTCAACCACAATCTCGAAACCGTGCCGCGCAACTATCTCAAGATTCGCCCCGGCGCGCGCTACTACCATTCCTTGCGCCTGCTCGAGCGCGTCAAGGAACGCGATCCGCAGCAGTTCACCAAGTCCGGCATCATGGTCGGCCTGGGCGAGGCGCGCGAGGAAGTGATGCAGGTGATGGATGACATGCGTTCGGCCGGCGTCGATTTCATCACCATCGGCCAGTACCTCCAGCCGACGCGCAAGCACGCCGCCATCGACCGCTTCGTCACGCCCGATGAATTCAAGGCCTACGAAGCCATCGCCCGCGCCAAGGGCTTCCTTATGGTGTCGTCGTCGCCGCTGACGCGCTCGTCGCACCACGCCGGCGAGGATTTCGAGCGCCTGCGTCAGGCCCGGGCGGCGAAAGCCCGGTAGATGGCCAAGGTCAATTTCAACCGCGTTCTGCCGTTCGACTCGGACCGTCTGTTCGAGATGGTCGGCGACGTCGAGAAATACCCCGACTACATCCCGTGGATCTCCTTTATGCACGTCGGCAACCGCACGGTGGGCGAGGACGGCGTGACGCGCTTCGACGCCGAGGCCGGGGTCGGCTTCAAGTTCCTGAGCGAGCGATTCTCGACGCGGGTGACGCGCGACGCCAATGCCCGCACCATCGAAATCGCTTTGTTAAAAGGTCCGTTCAAGAAATTGAATTGCAAGTGGAAATTCACGCCTGAAGGTAGCGCGTCGCGCGTCACGCTGGATATGGATTTCGAGTTCAAGAACCCGTTCCTCGACGGCTTCCTGCGGGCCAATTTCGATAAGGCGGTATCCAAGCTGATGGCCTGTTTCGAAGGCCGGGCGGCGTCGCTGTATCCGAAGACGGCTTAGGCGATAGCCACGCCGCGAAGCGGCAACCGCTTCCTTAGATACCTTTCAATGCCTTAATCGCCCAAGTTAGCGCAAGTTCGACGCTCAAACGCCGGACTTCGTCGCGGCCGGGATTGCCGAATTGCCGGGTCTGAGTCAGCGTCTCGGCGCCCTTACGCGCCAGGCCGAAACAGACCATGCCGACCGGCTTGCCGGGCGTGGCGCCCGTCGGCCCGGCGATGCCGGTAATGCTGAGCGCGATATCGGCGCCGGAGCGCGAAAGCCCGCCGTCGGCCATGGCGCGCGCCACCTCTTCGCTGACTGCGCCGTATTGCGGGAACAACGCCTCAGGTACGCCGACCAAAGCCGTCTTGGCGGCATTGGAATAGGTGACGAAGCCGTATTCGAACACGTTCGACGAGCCCGAAATCGCGGTGATCGCGCCGGCGATCAGCCCGCCGGTGCAGCTTTCGATCGTCGTCGCCGTGCAACCTTGCGCTTTCAGCAATTCGACCAGTTCGGCCGCAAGTTCGTTCATGTCTCGCTCCATAGGAAGCAAGAAACCCCTCCACCACGAGCCATTCTCAATGGGACTGTCAGCCGTGCCGGCTCGCGGTCCCCCTCCCCAGCGTAGCTGGGGAGGTATGATAAAAAGCTATTCATACCTCCCCGACTTGTTCGGGGAGGGGACCGCCGGCCGGCACTTCACGAGCCAAACCCTGAATGGCCGGTGGTGGAGGGGTTTCTTACTTGCTTTTTCGCCCCAAAATAAAAAAGGGCGGCCCGAAGACCGCCCCGATAAGCCTTACTTCGTGCCTTCGAACAGCGGCGCATCCAGCCGCTCATTGGCGAAGTCCCAATTGGCCAGGTTGTTCAGGAAGGTCTCGATGAACTTCGGGCGCAGGTTCTGATAGTCGAGATAGTAGGCGTGCTCCCAGACGTCGATCGTCAGGACCGGCTTGTCGCCCTTGGTGAACGGGTTCTCGCCGTTCGGCGTCTTGGTGACCTTCAGCTTGCCGTCGGCGCCGACCACCAGCCAGGCCCAGCCCGAGCCGAATTGCGTCGCGCCCGCGGTCTTGAAGGCTTCAGCGAAGGCGTCGAAGGAGCCGAAATCGGCATTGATCTTGTCGGCGATCTTGCCCGAAGGCGCGCCGCCGCCGTTCGGCTTCATCGAATGCCAGAAGAAGGTGTGGTTCCACACCTGGGCGGCGTTGTTGAACACGCCCGGGTTCTTGCCTTCCGACGCCGTGATGATGTCGACCAGCGACTTGCCCTCGAACTCGCTGCCCGGCAGCGCCTTGTTCAGGTTGTCGACATAGGCCTTGTGGTGCTTGGCGTGGTGGAAGCTGAAGGTATTGGCCGACATGTACGGCTCAAGCGCATCCGAAGCATAGGGCAGGGGAGGAAGTTCGAAACTCATGGTAGTCGCCTTTTCTTTTGCGGAATTGGGAAACGCGTGAACAGTCTGGCATATATTCGGGGGCGGATAGCATTTCAAGGCGGGATTGCGTGAGAATGCTTCGCAATAGAAGCCGCCAACAAACCCATAACAAATCAATGGGTTTTATTGCCGAAACGGCGTTATCTTGACCGGTCGTGCGTTGCATGCTTAGCCTTGGGTCTTTCCGGGGAGGTCGCCATGATCCATGCGTTCGTTTGCGTATCGCGTCGTGTTCTGTTGTCCGTCGCGTTCCTGGCCGTGGCCGGGCCGGCAATGGCGCAGGTCTCCGCCCCGCAGCCACCCATCGCAAAGCCCGGGGATACGGTCGATCACCTCTACGGCCTGACCATTGCCGATCCCTATCGCTGGATGGAGGGCCCCAACAACACGGCCTTTCGCGACTGGTTGAAGGCCCAGGGCGCTAGCGGTCGCGCCAAGCTCGATGCTTCGCCCTACATGGCAAAATGGCAGACCAAGCTCAATGCCGCTTCAAGCGCGGTCGTCAATAACGCCGCCCATCAGCGCGTCGGTAGCCGCGTCTTCTACTTCCGCATGGAGCAGGGCAAGCAGTCCGTACTGCGTGTCCGCCTCGAGGACGGCAGCGACAAGGTTTTGTTCGACCCCAATATCGTGACAGGCAGCGCGCATGCCTCCATCACCGGCTTTTCGCCCTCGCCGGACGGCAAGCACGTGGCGTTGAATATCGACCGTGGCGGCGCCGAAATCACCAGCATCGAATTCTACGATGTCGACAGCGGGCAAAAGCTTCCCGACACCCTCGACCACATCTGGGGCGAGTTCCAGGTCCAGTGGCTCGACAATGACAGCTTCACCTATACCCAGATGGCGGAGGCCTCCGGCCAGACCGACCAGATGGTCAATATGCGCGTCAAGCTCCACAAATTGGGCAACGACGCCGCCGCCGATCCGGTCGTCTTGCCGGCGGGCGGTTTAGCCGGCGCGGCCATGGTGCCGCAGGAATTCCCCGTCATCGCCGCCGATCCGTCTTCGGACTGGGCTCTGTTGCTTATCGGCGGCGCGCGCGCCGAAGGCCGAGTGTGCGTCGCGCCAAAGGCCGACGTCGCGGCGGGCCATCCGCAATTCCGCTGCCTGGTCGACTATGCCGACGAAGTCACCGGCTCCAACATCCTCGGTAACACGCTTTATCTGATCTCGGTCAAGGGAGCGCCCAATGGCCGCGTCCTGGCCATCGATCTGTCGAAGCCCGGCGCGATGCTCGCCGACGCCAAGGTCGTCCTGCCGGAAGACAAGGAACAAATCGTCAGCCTGATCACGGCGGCAAAGGACGGGCTCTACGTCAAACGCATGAAGCTTGGTATCGACGGCTTCGTGCGGCTCGGCCTCGACGGCAGCGTCAAGGCCATCGCCACGCCCTATGACGGCGCCGCCTACCTAGTCAATACCGATACGCGCTACGACGGCATGCTCTATTCCCTGCAGGGCTGGACGCGGCCGAAGACCCTGTTCAGCTACGACCCGGCCACGGGAATGTCGACCGACATCAAGCTGGGCGCCTCGACGCCGCGCGACTACAGCGCCCTGGTCGATACCGAGACGACCGAAGCGACCAGCCTCGACGGCACCAAGGTGCCGATCACCATCCTCAAGCCCAAGGGCTATAAGCCCGACGCCAAAACCCTGGCGATCATTGAAGCCTACGGCGCCTACGGGATTACGCTGGATCAGCCGGCCTTCGACCCGATGAGCCTGGAATGGGTCGCCGACGGCCATCTCTACGTCTGGGCCGGCATCCGCGGCGGCGGCGAGAAGGGCGACGCCTGGCGGCTGGGCGGCAAGGGAGCAAACAAGCATCACAGCATCGAGGACTTCGTCGCCGCGGCCGACGCCCTGGGCGCCAAGGGCTATTCCGACGCCAAACACGTCGCGCTCTATAGCGCCAGCGCCGGCGGCATCATCGTCGGCGGCGCCATCGATCGCTTCCCGACGCATTTCGGCGCGGCGATCAGCCACGCGGGCATGCTCAATCCGACGCGTCTGGCCTCCGACGAAAACGGCGCCAACCAATATTCCGAGTTCGGCGATCCCACGACCGAGGCGGGTTTCAAATCGCTCTACGCCATGGATGCCTATGTCAATCTGAAGCCGCACGTCGCCTATCCGGCCGTGATGCTCGACGTCGGATTGAACGACAATCGCGTGGCGCCGTGGAACAGCGGCAAGTACGGCGCGCGGCTATTGGCCGACAATGACGGACCGAACCTGATCCTGTTCCGCACCGATGCCGATGCCGGCCATTTCGGCACGTCGCTCAGCCAGGCGGCGGCCGAACAGGCCGACCACTATACCTTCGTGGAGATGACTCTCGGCGAGCGGCGCAAGATCAAGCCGATTATGCACAAAAGGAAGTAATTACAGCAAGATACCGGCCACGGCTTGCGCCGCGAGGCCTTCCTCGCGGCCGGTAAAGCCCATCTTCTCGGTCGTCGTCGCCTTGACGCTGACGCGGTCGAGATCGATGCCCAGGATGTCGGCGACTCGGGCGCGCATGGCTTCGCGGTGCGGCTTGATCTTCGGCCGCTCGCAGATCAGCGTGACGTCGACATTGACGATCTCGCCACCCTTTTGTTTAATCAGATCAACGGCGTGTTTGAGAAAGCGGTCGCTCGACGCGCCCTTCCATTGCGCATCGGTCGGCGGGAAGTGGTCGCCGATATCGCCCAGGCCCGCCGCGCCCAATAGCGCGTCGGTCAGAGCATGCAATCCAGCGTCGGCGTCGGAATGGCCGATCAGCGCGCGATTATGCGCGATCTCGACGCCGCAGAGCCACACACTATCGCCTTCGCCCCAACGATGCGCATCGAACCCTTGGCCAACCCTCATCTGTTTCAATGGTTTATCCTTGGCAATGAAGGATTCAAGTAAGGAAAAATCCTCCGGATAGGTCAGCTTATGCAGCCGCATGTCGCCCTCGACGAGCGCAACGGCGATATGCGCCGCCGCCGCGACCGTGGCTTCGTCCGTCGGCGCCTCGGAATGCCAGTGGCGATAGGCATCGAGCAGGGCGCCGAGGCGGAAGGCCTGCGGCGTCTGGGCGCGCCACAGATAATCGCGCGACACGGCCTCGGCGATCATGCCGCTATGGGCGCGCTTCAATGAATCGGCCAGTGGCAGGGCCAGAATAGCCGCATCCGCCGTCTCAAGTCGTTCAAGCAAGCGGTTTATATGTGACGTATTTAATAGAGGCCTGGCGGCGTCATGGACCATCACCACATCGCCTTCGTCGGCGGCCCGAGCGAGGGCTTGGAGACCGCCCTTCACCGAGTCCGCGCGATCAGCGCCGCCGGCGACCACCATGGCGGCGGGGTAGGCCGCTTTGGCGCGCTCGACGTCGTCTTGGGGAACGACGACCACGATGCGACCGGCGCCGGCCGCGTTGAAGGCTTCGACCGACCAATCGAGCACCCGCCGGCCGCCCAACGGCATCCATTGCTTCTTGCCGCCGGAGCGCGAACCCGAGCCGCCCGCAACGATAACGGCATGAAATCTCATAACTTTCTCCACATTAAAAATCACTTGTTTTGCACAAGTGATTTAACTCCCTCATACTTCGGGGGTTGAAGCTGAACAAACTCGCTGTTTAGTCCGAATCCTGCGCGGCGCAACCCGTTTCAAATTCGCGGCAAATCCTGTATGGACGGCGCATGTCCGAACCCCTGCCTATTGGCCTCCCTCTTCTTATCGGAGATGTCGAAGTTCCCGGCCGGGTGCTGATCGCGCCGATGACCGGTGTCTCCGACCTGCCGTTTCGCCGCATGGCGCAAAAGCTGGGTGCGCCCTATGCGGCGACCGAGATGGTCGCCTGCGCCGATCTCGACCGGCCGGACATCGTGCGCCCGGATATCTTGCGAAAAATGCAACTGGGCGACCATGCCGGCCTGAAGATTGTGCAATTGGTCGGCAACGACCCGCGGCATATCGCCCGTGGCGCCCGATTGGCCGAAGAGGCTGGCGCCGACATCATCGACCTCAATTTCGGCTGCCCGGCCAAGGAAGTGACCGGCGCCCTGTGCGGCTCGGCCCTGATGCGCGATCTCGACCACGCCGAGCGCCTCATTACCGCCGCCCGCGGCGCCACGTCGCGGCCGGTGACGGTCAAGATGCGCCTGGGCTGGGACGACGCGTCGCACAATGCCGCCGAATTGGCCGGGCGTGCCGAGCGGCTGGGCGTGGCGGCCCTGACGGTTCATGGCCGTACGCGCCAGCAATTCTACAAGGGCTGTGCCGACTGGACCGCCGTCGCCTTCGTCAAGCGCGCGGTGTCGATCCCCGTCTTCGTCAACGGTGATATTACGGATCTCACCAGCGCGCGAACCGCGATGCGGCAGTCCGGCGCCGACGGCGCGATGATCGGTCGCGGCATTTACGGCCGCCCGTGGTTCGCGCGCCACCTGGACCAAGCCTTGAACGACAATAAAGCCTGCGAAGACCCAAAATCTTTTGAAAACATAACCTTGACGGAACGGGCGGACATTCTGCTCGAGCACATGGCGCTGAGCCTGGATTTCTATGGCATTCCGCTGGGTTTACGCATGTTCAAGAAGCATCTCGGCGCCTATGTCGAGGCCTCGCCGCACCACGACGATCCCCTGGTGCGGCGCCAGGACAAGGCCCGCCTATGCCGCCTCGACGATGCCCGGGCGGTCGCCGTCGAGGTCCGCGCCCTGATGGCGTAAATTCGAATGCCCCAACGCGAAGCGTGAGGCAAGGGCGACCGGTGCCGCTGAGGGGGCCGCCCGAGCTTATGCGACGCGTGAGCGCACGCGCCATGCGGCGATTGAGCTGAATCAAACCAAAAAAGTTTCGAAATGAGAGTCATCCGGGCAACATTGCTGTTGATATTCGGACACAGTAGTGCACAAATGCCACGAACTTGAAACTGGGTAAGTGGGTCTTGAAAGACACGGTCGCAACAGGACGCTGGTGGCGCGCCTTGCTGCTCGGGCTTAACCGGGCGGGCAACTGGCCACGCCTGCTGCTGGGCGCGATCTACGGCGCCTCGTTCCTGACGACCGGCTATATCGACTGGGAAATCATCGCGGCCCCCGGTTTGGGACCGGTCGGTCAGGCGTCGAACTATCTGGATATCCTGGTCTACCTCAATCTGGCTTTGCTGCTGGGTTTGCTGATGATCGTCAGTTGGCGCGTCATCCAGATCGCCCGCTCACGCGCCGATGCCGGCTCACGGCTGCATATCCGTTTCGTGTCGCTGTTCGCGCTGGCCGCGGCGCTTCCGGCCATCGTCGTGGCCCTGTCGTTCTTCATTCTCGACAAAGGTATCGACCAGTGGTTCTCCGGCCGCATGAAAGCGGCGGTGCAGAACGGCGCCACGGTCGCCAATACCTATATCCGCGAGGAAAACGACACCGCCATATCGGAAATGCTGTTCATTCAGAAAAAGGTCGAAGGCGACGCGGCGCGAAGCCTGTTCCCCGACCGGCTGGCGTTTACCATCGCGCTGGAGGATAAGGTGGACGCCGGCACGATGGACGCCGTCTATATCATCGACCACACCGGCCAGGTATTGGCGCGTATCGAAAAGCCCGGCGCGCCGCCCTATGCCGCGCCGCCGCGCGATCTCATCGACGACGCGATGGCCCATGGCAGCAAAGGCGGCTCGCCGATCGGAACCGATCTGCGCTATGTCTATTCGCTGCCCGGATACCAGGACGCCTTTCTGTACGGTGTGCGCGAGCTGCCGCCCGGATTATGGGGGCAGCGCGCCCTGGCCAATGAGGCGATGGACGCCATCCGCGGCACGACACACACGCAAAGCCACCTGCGGCAGGTCTTCCAGTTGGCCTATGTCGAAGCCGTGCTGCTGGTACTGATCGGCGCCATATGGATCGGTACCTCGGCCGCCGAAAGCATAGCCGGTCCCGTGGCGCGGCTTGTGCAGGCGGCTGACAAGGTGGCCTCAGGGGATCTCAGCGCGCGTGTCATGACCGACCGTCAATCCGAAGATATCGCGGTGCTGTCGCGCGCCTTCAACCGCATGACGTCTGACCTGCAGTCGCAGCAGCGGGCGTTGAAGTCGGCCGGCGAGGAGGCCGAAAGCCGCCGCCGCTTCATCGAGACCGTGCTGTCGGAAATCAGCGCCGGCATCGTCGGCCTCGACGCATTGGAACACGTATCGGCGATCAACCGGCACGCCGCCAGCTTCCTCGGAGTCACGGCGGAGGATGCGATCGGCCTCAATATTCGTGAATTAGCCCCTGAAATCGCTGAACTTTTGGACAAGGTATCGCTGCATCGCGTCGAGGAGCACGAGGTCGACCTGGTGCGCAAGGGCGAGACCCGCCGTGTGCGCGTGCGCGCTTCCGGCCTCGAGACCGGCGGCGCGGTGCTGACCTTCGACGACATTACGCGCCTGGTCGCCGCCCAGCGCAATGCCGCCTGGAAGGACGTCGCCCGGCGCATCGCCCACGAGATCAAGAATCCGCTGACGCCGATTCAGCTGTCGGCCGAGCGGCTGCGCAAGAAATATCGCGGCCAGATCGTCCAGGACGGCGAGACCTTCGATCGCCTGACCGATACCATAGTGAGACAGGTCGGCGATATCGGCCGCATGGTCGACGAGTTCTCCGCCTTCGCCCGCATGCCGGCGCCGAATTTCGGCGAGGAGGAAGCCGCGGAACTGGTGCGCGCCACGGCCTTCTCGCAGCGCGTCGCCCGGGCGGACATTTCCGTCGAAGTGGTCGAACCCCTGCCCGAGGTCAAGGTGGTCTGCGACGGCCGTATGCTGGGCCAGGCGCTCGGCAATGTGCTGAAGAACGGCGGCGAGGCGATCTCGTCGCGGCTGATGCGCGACTTCGGTAGTGAAGATGGGGGCAACGCCCACGGCGCGCCCGAAGGCGGGCAGAACAGCGACGGTATCGTCGGCCATATCCGCGTCGAAATGGCGGTCGAGGAGGGCTTTTTGACCATTGCCGTCGAGGACGACGGCATCGGCCTGCCCGACAAGGACCGCGACCGGCTGACCGAACCCTATGTGACGACGCGCGAGAAGGGCACGGGCCTCGGCCTGGCTATCGTCAAGCGTATTCTGGAAGACCATGGCGGCGAGTTCTACTTGACCGACGCCAAAACCCTAAGCGGCGCGCGCGCCGTCCTGCGTCTGCCCCGAACGCAAAGCGCCGGGCAGGGCGCGCCTAACGAACCTCCCGCGGCGGCGGGCGTGACTTTGATGAGGGTGTGATGAAACTATCGTCTGGCGTTGATATACTGGTTGTCGATGACGAAGCCGATATTCGCGAGCTGATCGCGGGCATATTGGAGGACGAAGGCTATGCCGTGCGCACGGCCGCCGACGCCAATGCGGCCTTGCGCGCCATCAAGTCGCGCAAGCCCAGCCTGTGCGTCCTCGATATCTGGATGCAGGGTGGCGGCATGGATGGGCTCGAGCTTTTGAGCGTCATCCACGAGCTCGACCCCGACATTCCCTGCGTCATGATCTCGGGCCACGGCAATATCGAGACCGCGGTCACGGCGATCAAGCGAGGCGCTTTTGATTTTATTGAAAAGCCTTTTAAAACAGAACGTTTGATCATGGTCGTTCAACGCGCGCTTGAACTGACCAGCCTGCGGCGCGAAAACCGCCGGCTGCGCAATCAGGCGGTCGTGCCCGACGGACTGATCGGCAATTCGGCGGCGGCGCAATTGCTGCGCTCGACCATAGCCAAGGTGGCGCCGGCCAATTCGCGCATCATGATTTCCGGCCCGGCCGGTTCCGGCAAGGAACTGGTGGCGCGGATGATTCACGACGCCAGCCCGCGCGCCAAATGCGAGTTCATGCCGATTTCCGCCGCCGGCATGACGCCGGACCGCCTCGACATCGAACTGTTCGGCGAAGAAGGCGAAAACGGCCGGCCGCGCAAGATCGGTGTGTTCGAGCGCGCCCACGGCGGCACCCTGTTCCTCGACGAGGTCGCCGACATGCCGCCGGAGTCGCAGTCCCGCATCCTGCGTGTCCTGGTCGAGCAGCGCTTCACCCGCGTCGGCGGCGCCCAGGACGTCCAGGTCGATGTGCGCGTGATTTCATCGACGTCCAAGGATCTCCAACAGGAAATCGCCGCTGCCCGCTTCCGCGAGGACCTGTTCCACCGTCTGAACGTCGTGCCGGTGCGCGTGCCGGGCCTGGCCGAGCGGCGCGGCGATATCGCCGAGTTGGTGACCTATTTCATCGAGCGCATCGCCTCGGCGCAGGGCCTGCCGCGCCGGATACTCAGCGAGGACGCCATGGCGACGTTGCAGGTCCATGAATGGCCGGGCAATGTCCGGCAGTTGCGCAACAATATCGAGCGGCTGCTAATCCTCGCCTCGGGGTCGCCGAACGAGCCGATCACGGCGCAGATGCTGCCCTCGGAAGTGGTCGAATCGGCGGTCGCCGGCGCCATCCGGCCCGAGCGCATCATCGCCCTGCCGTTGCGCGACGCGCGTGAGGTGTTCGAGCGCGAATATCTGTCGTCGCAGATCGTGCGCTTCGGCGGCAATATCTCGCGCACCGCCAACTTCATCGGCATGGAGCGCTCGGCGCTGCACCGCAAGCTGAAGTCGCTGGGCCTGGCGCATATCCGTGGCGATGAGGACGATATCTAAGAAAGTTTTTTAAACCACGAACCACACGAACGGGCCAAGCGGCGCCGAAGTTAGCGCGAAGCGCCTTCAATTCAATTTTTGAAAGCGGTTAGCTCGGCGATCCGCCAAGCCCCTAACGTTCGTGTGGTTCGTGTGGTTCGTGGTTCAAATAAACGAAAGCAGCCGCCCCGCGAACATTTGAGTTTATTTGCTCGGGCCTATACGCCAATAAGGCGGCGCAATTGCGCTCAAGGATTTCCGCCATGCCCCGCATCGCCTATGTCAACGGCCTCTATACCCCGCTGCGCGACGCCGCCGTGTCGATCGAAGACCGTGGCTATCTGTTCGCCGACGCCGTCTATGAGGTGTGGTCGGTGTTCGACGGCCGCCTGGCCGATATGGCGGGCCATATCAACCGTCTGGAACGCTCTCTGCGCGAACTTCAGATCAACATGCCGATGCCGCGTGAGTCCTTGCTGGTCGTGCTGGGTGAAGTCGTCCGCCGCAACCGCCTGCGCGAGGGCATGGTCTATCTGCAGATCAGCCGCGGCGTCGCCCCGCGCGACCACGTCTTTCCCGGCGACGACGTCAAGCCGGCGGTCATCATCACCGCCAAGCCCGTCGACCGCGAAGCCGCCGCGCGCAAGGCCGAGGCCGGCATCAAGGCGATCACCGTGCCCGACATCCGCTGGGGCCGCTGCGATATCAAGACCGTGGGCCTGCTGCCCAACGTCCTGGCCAAGCAGCAGGCGAAAGAGCAAGGCGCCGGCGAGGTCATCTTCGTCGATCGCGACGGCTACGTCACCGAGGGCGGCTCGACTAATGTCTACATGGTCGGCGCCGACAATGTCATCCGTACGCGCAGCCTGACGGCCAATATCCTGGCCGGGGTGACGCGGCTCAACCTGATGAAGATCATCGACCAGGAAGGCTTTCAGGTCGAGGAACGGCCGTTCACCGTCGACGAGCTCAAGGCTGCGCGCGAGGTTTTCATCACGGCGGCGACGTCTCTGGTCCTCCCCGTGATCGCCATTGACGGCACCCCGGTCGGCAACGGCGCGCCGGGCCTGGTGGCGACCAGCCTGCGTGAATTGTACATCGATCACGCCCGCGCCACGGCCGGGGTTTAAAATCTTTTTGTGGAATCTTTTTGTTCTGGGCCGTTGAAAAATCAACGGAGTCTTGCCTATGATGCATTGCGCTGCCATATAAAGGTGGCCTCTGTGTCTGTGTGGGGAGATTTTCTCCCGAATAATCAACGAGAAGGGCGGACTCAATGTCCCACGACAAAAAACAAAATCTCCAGGATACGTTCCTCAACAGCGTCCGAAAGACCAAGACCCCGCTGACCATCTTCCTGATTAACGGCGTCAAGCTGCAGGGTATCGTCAGTTGGTTCGACAATTTCTGCGTGCTTCTGCGCCGCGACGGCCAGTCGCAACTGGTCTACAAGCACGCCATTTCCACCATCATGCCGGCCGCGCCTGTCCAGCTCTATGAGCAAGAAGACGAAGCGGATGACTGATCCCTTCACGGGGGTCATACGTGGCTGATCGGTTTATCAACAACGCGCCGGAAATCGAGCGCGCGATCGTCGTCGACCCGGAAACGGGCGGCCATGGTCGCGGCGAAGAGACTCCGGCGCGCAAATACGACGAGTCGCGGCTGGACGAAGCGACAGGGCTGGCCCTGGCGCTGGATCTGGTCATTGCCGCAAGCGTGAGCGTGCGCATACGCAAGCCCAATCCGGCAACCTTGTTTGGCACCGGCAAGGTCAGTGAAATCAAAGCTCTGTGCGAAGAATCTCAGGCTGGACTTTGCGTCGTCAACGGGGCGCTGACGCCGGTACAGCAGCGCAATCTGGAAAAAGACCTCGGCGTCAAGGTCATCGACCGCACCGGGCTGATCCTCGAAATCTTCGGACGCCGGGCGCGCACGCGCGAAGGCAAGCTTCAGGTCGAGCTGGCGCGGCTGGAATACGAACGCTCGCGCCTGGTTCGCACCTGGACCCACTTGGAACGCCAGCGCGCAACGGGCACGACGGGCGGACCCGGCGAAACCCAGATCGAACTCGACCGCCGCATGATCGCCGACCGGATCAAGGTTCTGAAGGCCGAGCTCGACGAGGTGCGGCGCACACGCAGCCTGCACCGTCAGCAGCGCAAGAAGGTGCCGTATCCGATCGTTGCGCTCGTGGGCTACACCAATGCCGGCAAGTCGACCCTGTTCAATCGCCTGACGCGCGCCGAAGTGCTGGCCAAGGACATGCTGTTCGCCACGCTCGACACGACTCTGCGCACCCTGGCCCTGCCGGGCGGACGCTCGGCCATCCTGTCGGACACGGTGGGCTTTATCTCCGACCTGCCGCACGAACTGGTCGCTGCCTTTCGCGCCACCCTGGAAGAGGTCGAGCAGGCCGATCTGATCCTGCACGTCCGCGACATGGCCAATCCGGAAACCGAAGCGCAAAAGGCCGATGTCGAACAGGTGCTGAAACAGATCCTGCCCGGACTCGACCCGGCGCGCATGGTCGAGGTTTGGAATAAGATCGACCTCTTGGATGCTGAATCCAAAGATATTTTGGCCATACGTGCCACAACCGCATCTGGCGACAATCGCCCGCAACCGGCGTCTGCGGTCAGCGGCGAGGGGATCGACTCCCTGCTGCGCGAAATTGCCCGGCTCGTCGATATCGACGGCGAGGAGACCGAACTGGTCCTCGATCCGCACCAGGGCGACGTCATGGCCTTCCTCTACAGCCAGGGCCGCGTGCTCGACCGCCACGACGCCCCCGACGGGGCCGTACACCTCAAGGTGAAGTTATCAGACCAAGCCTTTGGCCGGCTTGAACAAATGATGGCACGTGGTGCCGGCGACGGTCCCAAGCCATTCAAGGCTGGCTGAGGGCTCACGCCTTCGCCGGCTTGCCCTTTCCCGACAGCCAGCGGCGAATGGGTTCGTCCCAAAGGAAGACCACCGCCCAGGCCATGGCGATGGCGAGAAACCAGGTCGCCACACCCACGCCGATGATCAGCGGCAAGGCCGGCTTGGTCGCCTGTATCCAGTCGGCATAGACGTAGATCAGGGCATAATGCGTGCCGTAGAGCGGATAGGACAATCGGCCCAGTTGGGTGCAGAGGTTCCGCCAGGCCGGGCTTGAAACCGCATGCGCGCCGCTCATGATGATCAGCGGGAAGGCGATGATGACCACGGCGGCGTCGTAGAGGCCGTTCGCCGGCACGCCTTGGCCGGCCCAGATCCACGGGGCGGCGAACAGGGCCAGCAAGACGAACGATAAAGGCAGCCAGCCGCGCGGGATCGGCGAGGTCTTCACGGTTCGTTGCAGCAGCAGGCCGGCCAGGAAGGGATAGGCCAGCCGCACCGGCGCCATTTCCAGCGTGTTCCAGTCGTAGCCGAGATGGATGGTGTTGTGGACCGCTGCCCGCCATACCAGGATCAAGGCCGCCACGATCGTCAGCAGCGTCAGCCATCGCTTGCCCAGCGACCGCAGGACGAAGACGTAGACAAGATTGGCGACATATTCGAAAAACAAGGTCCAGAAGACGCCGTTGTACGGGAAATAGTCGGTGCCCCGGTCAGGCAGCGTCCACGACGGGATAAGCAGCACGCCGGCGACCAGCGCGACCAAGGCCGCCACCAGCGTCGGCGTATGGGGGATCGACGTGAACGGATCGAGGAAATAGGCGGCGATGCCGAGCAGGGGGCCGATAACGACGACCGGATGAAGGCGAATAAGCCGCATCTTCAAAAAGCCCAGGAGCGATAAGCGCGGCCAGCGGTCGTCATAGGCATAGCCGATCACGTAGCCCGATAGCGCAAAGAAGAAATCGACGGCGAGATAGCCATGCCGCATCAGATTGGCCGACTCGTCCGGGCGGACCGATTCCATGAGGTGGAACGCCACGACGAGCAGGGCGGCGGTGCCGCGAAGTCCGTCGAGGATCGGATAGTGCGGCTTCGCATCGGCGGTCTTGGCGTCGTCCATTGCGACTCCCTGAAAGGATTATGGGGATCATCCTTATCAGCGCCTCGGCCGCGACGACAATCTTTTCATTTCCAGATCGAAGCCGATCATTGCCGTCGCGACAGGCTTTTGCGGCAGGATATCCTCACATGGCGGGCCCGGTCTATTTTCCGGTAGGCTTGTGCGCCTCCATCCAGGCCAGCACCCGCGTCCAGCCCTTGGACTTGGCAAAGTCGACGAAGCTGTAGGTCTTGGTTTCCAGCGCCCAGGGATTGGCGCCGGCGTCGATCAGCACCATAGCCATATTCTCGTCTTCCTCGACGCCGCCCAGCGCGTTTTCGCTATATTGCCCGGGCCTGGATGGATCGAGGCCCTGCGCGATAAGGAATTTGGCCATTGGAATATCGTCCGCGCTTACGGCGATATCGAGCAGATTGTCGCCATTGGCGCCAACCGCTTTCAGATCGTTACCATGGGCAGCCAGCCATTGGGCGATGGCAAGGCCTTCCCAATGGTCATCGCCGTCCTGCCGCCGTAACAACAGGACTACCGGCGAACGCCGCTTGTGCTTGCCGTCATCATCGCTGTCGGTATAGGTCAGAAGCGGGTGCGGTCGGGAACCGGCGATCGCCCATATATGCTGGACGAGCGCCAGCCTGCCGCCGCTCACGGCATTCCGAAAGGCTAAATCGATCTTCGCCTGGTCGAGCCGCCCGCCGGTCATCAACGCCCCTTTGGCAATGAGGGGATCGATCAAGGGCGCGCGATGATAGAACAGGGCGGCGTCGAGGAGGCCGTCGTGGGCGTCATGGAATTCGTCCTTCCCCGGTCGGCCGCCGACAACGGGCGCGCCAAGCTCGATCAGCCGCAGCATGGCGGCGTCATCGCGGTTTTCGTCGTCGTTGACCGCCTGCAGGAGCAGGTCGGCGCCGGCCTGCGAACGAAAGGCGAAGCCTTCTGCCTCCAGGTGCGAAATCGCGAAGGATGACAAATGAATCCAGTCTTCCACCCGGCTTGTCCGATCGACATCGTCCATGGCCTCGGACAGGGCCTGGGGCATGCCGATGTGGTCGCCAAAGTAGTCCGCAAAATGCCGGGTTTGGCCGCCCAGCGTGATGTCCATGCTGTAATAGGCGCCGTCGGTGGCGCTCCAGACCCAATTGCCGGCCATGGACCAGACATCCTTCGCCTTCACGCGCTCGATCAGGGCGGCGACGTCGCCCGACGGAACGGAATAGACGTGCTTGCCCCGGACCGCCGTGTAGGTCGAACCGACATACTCGACTGAACCGTCTCCATGCAGGGTGAAGGTGTAGGCCGGACAGCGGCCCATGCACTCGCCGCGCGAGAGCAGGATAACCGCAGTCGAAGGCGGCGCCACAGGCATATCTTCGTGATAACGGAATTCGACCTTTTCGTGGATATAGATCGATACCCGCGCGCGCACGGGTTTTCCCTTGCCAAGGAAAGGCTTGAAACGCCAGCTGTTCATTGCGGCGACCAGTGCGCGGCGCTCGGGTGTCTCGTCCAGCGCGGTTCGCATATAGCCGTTATACGGGAACAGGCAGAGTGGCCGGCCCGTCTCATCGACGATGAAATCCAGTTCCAGGCCGAGTTCCTTGGCTTCGGGCCGGTTGTAGACAATTTGCGGCGCCACGAAGAGGGCATGATCGTCATCCGCGTCGGCGTCCAGCAGATGGGGCGCGTCGATTTCGCCCTGCTGACAATCGCGCACGTCGGCGCGTGCCGCGCCCGCTGCTATTGTCAGCACGGCCAACGCCAACGCGCCCCAAGATCCCCGCCAAGATCCCCGCATGTCTCCCCCCAAGGCAACTCACCACCACCTTACATTGATGTGCGCCGCATCACAAATCGTAACCGGCCTTGCCATCGGCGCGGACTCACGCTAAATAGTTAGATATCTAATTATCAGCCTTCACACTTGTTAACACCTAATGACCGAAGAAGAACGTTTCACCACCGCCCTGCATCACGCCTATCGCGGCTGGCGGGCGGCGCTCGACCGGCGCATGCGCGACCTCGGCATCTCGCAGGCCGGCTGGGTCGCCGTCGCCTATGTCGCCAAGGCCGACGCGCCTCTGTCGCAGAGCGAACTGGCCAATCTGGTCCAGGTCGAAGCCGCGACCATGGTGTCGACGCTCGACCGCCTGGAAAAGGCGGGGCTGGTCGAACGCGTCGCCTCCGAGACCGATCGCCGCGTCAAGAACATCCGCATCACCCCGGCCGGCCAGGCGATCTACGACCAGGTCCGCGACCGCGCCGATGCCCTGCGCCACGACGTCATCGGCCGCCTGCCGCCGGACAAGCTGATCCAGGCGGCAGAACTTCTTGAAACCCTTCAAACGCTTATAGAGAATTCCTGATGAGTAGCGCGAGTACGGACGTCAACAGCGCCGAACGGCCTGGCATCAACCGGCCGATGATTACCATATCGATCATGCTGGCGACCATCATCCAGGCGATCGACGGCACCATCGCCAATGTCGCCCTGCCGCACATGCAGGGCAGCCTGAACGCCTCGCAGGACCAGATCACCTGGGTTCTGACCTCGTTCATCGTCGCCGCCGCCATCGCCACGCCGCTGACCGGCTGGCTGTCCGACCGCTTCGGCCTCAAGGCGGTCTTTCTGACGTCGATCGCCGGCTTCACCGTCGCCTCGGTGCTGTGCGGTGTCGCCGGTTCGCTGACCGAAATCGTCATCGCCCGCCTGCTGCAGGGCCTGTTCGGCGCCGCCCTGGTGCCTTTGTCGCAAGCGACCCTGCTCGACATCAATCCGCGCGAGAAGCACGGCTCGGCCATGGCCGTGTGGGGCATGGGCGTCATGGTCGGCCCCATCCTGGGCCCGACCCTGGGCGGCTGGCTGACCGACGCCTATGACTGGCGCTGGTGCTTCTTCATCAATGTACCGATCGGCGCCGCCGCCTTCTTCGGCATCTGGCGTTACATCCCCAAGACCGACCCGACCCGCAAGATCAAGTTCGATGTCTTTGGATTCGCGACGCTTTCTCTGTTTATCGGCGCCCTGCAAATGCTGCTCGACCGCGGCGAACAGAATGACTGGTTCTCCAGTTCCGAGACCTGCGTCGAAGCCGTCCTGGCGGCGGTCAGCTTCGGCTGCTTCATCATCCATACCGCGACACGTCCGGCCGGCCAGTCCTTCTTCGACTACCGCCTGCTGATGAACCGCAACTTTTTGACCGGCCTGTTGTTCATCTTCATCGTCGGCATGGTTCTGTTCGCCACCCGCGCGCTGCAACCCTCCATGCTGCAAGGCCTGATGCAATATACGCCGCTCGCCGCCGGCATCGTCTCGGCACCCAGCGGGCTGGGCACCATGGTGGCGATGATGATCGTCGGCCGCATGGTCGGCAAGGTCGACCTGCGCCTGATCCTGGGCGTCGGCTTCGCCCTGACCGCGGCGTCCTTGTGGTGGATGTGCCAATACACCATCGTCCTGTCGCAATCCGACATCATCTGGCCCGGCATCATCCAGGGCTTCGGTTTGGGCCTTGTCTTCGTGCCGCTGTCCGCCGCCACCTTCGCCACCTTGCCCGGTAACTTGCGCCCCGACGGCACCGCCATCTATTCGCTGATCCGCAATATCGGCTCGTCGATCGGCATCGCCATGGTCCAGGCCCTGCTGGTCAGCAACATCCAGAAAGCCCACGAAGGCATCGTCGCCGGCATCAATACCAACAGCCAGGCCTTCCACGACAGCGCCTATGGCTCAGGCACCGCCTCGGCCGTGACCGCGCTCAACGGCGAAATCACCCGCCAGGCCAGCATGATCGCCTATGTCGACGACTTCTGGCTGATGCTGATCCTGACCCTTTTGGCCATCCCGCTGCTGCTCCTGATCCAGGTGCCGAAAAAGAAGAAAGTCGGCCAGGGCGAGGAAGACCATGTCGAACTCGCCGCCCTCGAGTAGGGCCGCAGGCCCTACGACTCGATACCCATAAGCGGGTTGAGGATTGCAAGATTAATCCGCATGGTCAGTGGGTTGCGTGCATATCCTATGAAATCTCAGGTCGGTGCAAACCGGGCAATCGTCGTCACCGCTTGACCGGCGATCCTTAATCGCCGATACATACCCCATGATCTCGTGCAACCGAAAGCTGAACGTCGCCGTCCGCCGCTTCAATGCCGGCGAACCGTTGCCGCGTGCGCCAAAGGCTGTGCCCTAAGGATCTGGACCCTTTTCCTCCATCCATCTGTGACGCAGCCCTTTTGATCCGCTCAAGAGGGCTTTTTATTTGGTTTTCCCATGTTGTTGACCCTTTCGACCACCCACAGGCCCGCCACCGATCTCGGCCACCTGCTGCACAAGAACCCGTCACGCCTGCACAGCCAGGATTTCGGCTTCGGCCAGGCCCATGTTTTCTATCCGGAGGCCGGCGAGGATCTGTGCACGGCGGCCCTGATGATCGATGTCGACCCCATAGGCCTGGTGCGCAAAAGCGGCCCGGCCAGCGACGGCTTCATGTTGGAACCGTACGTCAATGACCGGCCCTATGCCGCGTCGTCCTTCCTCAGCGTCGCGCTCGGCCAACTGTTTCGCACGGCCATGACAGGCCGCTCCAAGGACCGCCAGGGTCTGGCCGATACCGCTATCGCGCTTGAGGCGCATATTCCGGTCTTGCCGTGCCGGGGCGGCGAGGGGGTATTGCGCCGCCTGTTCGAGCCGTTGGGCTATGCGGTGGCGGCGCAGCGGCTGATACTGGATGATGCCTTCCCGCAATGGGGCCAAAGCGGGTATTTCGACGTGACTCTGACCGTCACCGCGCGCCTGGGCGACGTGCTGCGCCACCTCTACGTGCTGATCCCCGTCCTCGACGACGACAAGCACTACTGGATCGGCGACGACGAGGTCGAAAAGCTGTTGCGCCACGGCGAAGGCTGGCTGTCGGCGCATCCCGAACGCGACCTTATCAGCCGCCGCTATCTCAAGGGCTTCAAGGACCTGACGAACATGGCCCTGGGGCGCCTGTCCGACGGCGATCCCTCCGCGGATGCGGCGCTCGGCGAGGCGCCAGGCAAAGAGGGGCGGGAAGACACGCTGGAGCGCCGCATCAATCTGAACCGGCAACGCATGGATTGGGTCGTGGCGACGCTCAAGGCGCGGGCGGTCCGTAGCGTGGTCGATCTGGGCTGCGGCGAAGGCAAGCTGATCGGCCTGCTGTCGAAGGATCTCGATTTCGAACGGATCACCGGCTGCGACGTGTCGATGCGGGCGCTGGAGATCGCGCGCGACCGGCTGAACTTCGACCGGATGCCGGAATTCCAGCAAAAGCGCATCACCCTGATGCAATCGGCGCTTACCTATCGCGACAAGCGGCTGGCCGGCTACGACGCCGCCACCGTCATCGAGGTCATCGAACATCTGGAGCCCGAGCGGCTCGAGGCCTTTGCCCGCGCCATCTTCGAAGACGCCAAGCCCGGCCTGGTCGTCCTGACCACACCCAATGCCGAATATAATGTGCTGTTCGAAAACCTGCCCGCCGGCAAGTTCCGCCATCCGGACCATCGCTTCGAATGGACCCGTGCCGAGTTCGAGACCTGGGCGCGCGCGACGGCCGAGCGCTTCGGCTATGACGTCGCGTTCGCCGCCGTCGGCACGATCGACGACACACTGGGATCCCCGACCCAGGCCGGTATTTTCACGAGACAGTCATGACCGAAACCCTGATTACCCTTCCCGAACTGTCGCTCGTACTGCTGGTCGGACCGTCCGGCAGCGGCAAATCGTCTTTTGCCCGCAAGCATTTCCTGCCCACGGAAGTCATCTCGTCCGACCATTGCCGCGGCCTGGTCAGCGACGACGAGAACGACCAGGCGGCGACCAAGGACGCCTTCGAGGTGCTGCACTTCATCGCCGGCAAGCGCCTGGCCGCCGGCCGGCTGACCGTGATCGACGCCACCAATGTCCAGCCCGAGGCAAGGCGCGTCTTGATCGACCTGGCGCGCCAGCACCACGTCATCCCCGTCGCCATCGTCCTCAACCTGCCGCGCGAGCTCTGCCTCGAGCGCAACGCCGCACGCCTCGACCGTGATTTCGGCAAGGGCGTAATCTGGGGTCAAGCCGATAATTTACGGCGATCTCTTAAAGGCCTGCGCAAGGAATTTTCCCACGTCACCATCATCGAGACGCCCGAGGCCGTCGACGCGGTTCGCATCGAGCGTCAGGCGCTGTGGAACAACAAGAAAGCCGAGACCGGGCCGTTCGACCTGATCGGCGACGTTCACGGCTGCTTCGACGAACTCGAGGCCCTGATGGGAAAGCTCGGCTACGTCATCGAGGCCGGACTTGACGTTAAAGAAGGGGCGCCCTACCGCGTCACCCACCCGGAGGGCCGCAAACTGATCTTCGTCGGCGATCTGGTCGACCGCGGCCCTAAAACGCCGGAGGTCCTGCGCATCGTCATGGACATGTGCAAATCCGGCATCGCCTTCTGCGTTACCGGCAATCACGACGATAAGCTGAAACGCGCCCTGCAGGGCCGCGACGTCACGGTCAATCACGGACTGGCGGAATCGCTGGAGCAGATGTCGCACGAAAGCGGCGAATTCAAACGCGACGTCATCGCTTTTCTCGACAAGCTGATCAGCCACTATGTCTTCGACGGCGGCCGGCTGGCGGTATCCCACGCCGGCCTGAAGGAACACTATATCGGCCGTGGCTCGCCGCGCATCCGCAGCTTCGCCATGTACGGCGAAACCACGGGCGAGATTGATGAATTCGGTCTGCCGGTCCGCCACAACTGGGCGAATGACTATCGCGGCAAGACCATGCTGGTCTATGGCCACACGCCGGTGCCCGAGCCCGAATGGCTGAACCATACGCTGAACATCGACACCGGCTGCGTCTTCGGCGGCAAGCTGACGGCCCTGCGCTACCCCGAGCGTGACATCGTCCAGGTCGATGCCGCCCGCGTCTATGCCGAACCGGTGCGCCCGATCTCCCATGCGGGCAGCGGCCGCGACGGCGACCGGCTCGATATCGACGACGTCATCGGCAAGCGCGTCGTCGAGACCGACCTGGCGCGCAACATCGTCATCCGCGAGGAAAACGCCGCCGCCGCGCTCGAAATCATGAGCCGCTTCGCCGTCGATCCGGGCCTGCTGATCTATTTGCCGCCGACCATGTCGCCGCCGGAGACCTCGGCGCTTGAAGGCTTTCTCGAACATCCGGCCGAAGCCTTCGCCTACTATGCCAAGCAAGGCATTGCGCAGGTCGTCGCCCAGGAAAAGCACATGGGCTCGCGGGCGATCGTCGTGCTGGGGCGCGACGCGGACGCCGTGCGCCGGCACTTCGGCACGCCTGATGCCGGGCTCGGCACCGTCTATACCCGGACCGGGCGCGCCTTCTTCAACAGCGCCGCCCTGGAACAGGCTTTCCTGGCGCGGCTGGCCGCCATCGTGGAAAAAGCCGGCCTGTGGGACGATCTCAACACCGACTGGCTCTGCCTCGATACCGAGCTTCTGCCATGGTCGGCCAAGGCCATGGCGCTGCTGGAAACCCAGTATGCACCCGTCGGCGCGGCGGCGGCGCACGTCCTGCCGCTGGCTGCCGCTCTGCTGGCCAAGGCCGGGCAGGGCGAGCTTGCCGCACGGACCCAGGCCCGCGCCGATATGGCCGCGGCCTATCGCGACGCCTATCGCCGCTATTGCTGGGACGTCGACGGGCTCGACGGCTATCGCCTGGCGCCATTCCACGTTCTGGCGCACGAGGGCAGCTTCAACCTCGAGCGCGATCATCTGTGGCATCTGGCGATCATCGACCGGCTGTGCGCCGCGGGTCCCAGCTTCATCAAGGCGACGCAGCGGCGCGTCATCGCGCTGTCGGACGCCGCCCAGGTGGCCGAGGCCACGAGGTGGTGGGAGGCTGAGACCAATGCCGGCATGGAAGGCATGGTCGTCAAGCCTCTGGGCTTCACGGTCAAGGGCGCCAAGGGTCTAATCCAGCCGGGCATCAAGTGCCGTGGCCGCGAATATCTGCGCATCATCTACGGCGCCGAATATACCGCACCCGAGCACCTGTCGCGATTAAAGGCGCGCAATGTCGGTGGCAAGCGCGCCCTGGCGCAGCGTGAATATGCGCTGGGTTTCGAGGCGCTGAAACGCTTCGTCGCCGGCGAGCCGCTCTATCGCGTCCATGAAGCCGTGTTCGGCGTGCTGGCGCTCGAAAGCGAACCGATGGACCCACGCCTCTAACCAGGGTGCGAAGCACCCTGGACCCGAACCCCATAAGCGGGTGGAGGATGGCAAGATTAATCCGCACGATCAGCGGGTTGCGGTTGGAAGTTATGAAATCTCAACCTATGGAAGCATGCCGATCGTGTGCAGCCAGGTCTCGGCCAGGGCTGGCCAGTGCGTGATCGGATCATGCGTCGGGCGCAGGCCGAAGGCATGGCCGCCGTGGGCGTAGATATGCATCTCCGCCGGTACCTTGGCGGCCTTCAGCGCCAGGAAATAGGTCACCGAATTGCGCACGTCATCGACCGGGTCGTCCTCGGCCTGGATGATCAAGGTCGGCGGGGTGCGCGCATCGGGCGCCGTCGCCCGCATCAGGGTCAGATCATTGTCCTTCCCCGACCACAGGTGGCCGGGATAGAGAGGCACGGCGAAGTCGGGGCGAAAATCCTCGCGGTCGGCGGCGTCCACGGGCGCATAGGCGCGCGTGCGGCGGGTGCTGACGTCGGCGACAAGGTGCCCGCCGGCGGAGAAGCCAAGCACGCCGATCTTGTGCGGATCGATGTGCAAGGCCTTGGACTGGTGACGCAGAAGCGAGATCGCACGCTGGGCGTCCTGCAGCGCCATCGGCACGGCCGGTGATTTCTGGCACTTGCAGGCGTCGTCCCAATGCGGACCACCATACGGCACACGATATTTCAGCACGACGCAGGTCATGCCCCTGGCGGTCGCCCAATCGCAGACCTCTGTGCCCTCCAGGTCGATGGCCAGGATCTGGTAGCCGCCGCCCGGGAATACGACGACGGTGACCCCTGTATTGCGCCCCTTGGCCGGATAGACGGTCAGGGTAGGGCGGGTGACATTGTCGACCTCGGTCATCCCCCGGGCGCCGTCCTTGCCCGGGCCGACCTTGACCACCTCGTCACCGGTCACATCCGGCCTGGCAATCGCCGCATTGGCCGGCCACACCGGCATCTGCGTGATGCCAGGCGCCGGCGACCATGGCTTGGCCTGAGCCGCCCCGCCGACGTGCGCCGCGAGACCAAGCATTAACGTGATCCCAATGAAATTTGAAACGCAGCCCCGGCGAAATGCAGACATAAGCCAATCCTCCCAGATGGTTGCGACCCTATGTAGACGCAAGAATTCAGGCCGGCAACCGATGTAAATGAGGAGGAGACCCTAGAAAAATTTGGGTCCAAACCTAGAACAGGCTGAGCGTCTCCTCGGGTGCGTCGGGCGCTCCGGTTCTCTTCGTGCGGTCGCGCCGCTTTGGCGAACAACTGCGGATCATCCGCGCCGCAAAGGCCGACTTGTTGCGCAGTATATCGGCCACGACGTCCTTCGGCATGTCGATGCGCGGCGCATGACGATTGGCGAACAGGATCATTTCGACCAGCAGAGGCGCCATGTCGGCGCCCTTTTCGGTCAGGGTGTAAATGAACTTGCGCGCATCGGCCGGGTCCGATGCCTTGCTGATCAGGCCGTTCTGTTCCAGCCGCAGCAGGCGGTCGGCCAGGATATTGGTGGCGATTCCCTCTTCCGAGCGCAGAAAGGCTTGATACGAGCTATGGCCGCGGAACATGAGATCGCGCAGGATCAATAGCGACCAGTTATCGCCGACCGCTTCGAGCACGAGGTTGATCGGGCATAGCGAGCGATGGGCTTTTACCGGCGCGCCCTTGGCGGCCAGGCCTTTGCCCACCGCGGGTTTGGCTGTGGCCTTGCCGCCCTTGCCACTAACGGTAGGTTTGCCGGTTTTTGCCGGCCGGGTTACAGGACGCTTCATCACCAACACCATGTTGCGGCGCATTTGGCGCCCGACCTGGACATGCGGCGCGCGCTTGCGATTCGCAAGAGAACGGGAGGGCAACCCTCGCGAGGCCGCCGCCTTATGCACAGTTTCTACCTTGCAGGGAAGGGGAACGGGCCCTTCATTGCAAATCGCAAGTCACACCTTACTTGCAAATGACAATCTAGAAGCCGCGACCGGCGCGCGCCATTGACGTCGCGTCGCAGATATGCGACACATGTCGCACGCCGGGAGCCAGGCACGTGCCTCAGAGACTCTCCTGACGACGCATCTCAGCCCAATAAGACGGAAGGATATCCGACAATGAAGATTGGCCGACAACAGGTTGTTTTCATAGAAAAATATGCCTTCCGGATTTCATCAGCCGCGCTTTCGCTCGCCGCTGGTTTCCTGGGCATCTTGGGTGCTAGCGCCGTACTCGCCTCCGGCGCAGTGGCGGCGGATTCCCTCGCACTGCGCGTGGGCGCGGTCACCTATGCCATCGATCCCGCTACACTGACGATCGACGCCGTGGAGAACGGCACGACGATCGACCTCATGCCGCCGCTGCATGCGCCGGAAGCCGCGGCCCCGGCGAAGGACGGTACGGGCTGGCGCTGGACCGACGCCGAGGGCCGCGTCGTCACCGCCGGCACCGAAGAGGGCGCGTTGCACCTGACGATCACCGCCGCACCGGGTTCCAGCCTCGCCTGGGACCTGCCCAATGCCTCCACCGGCACCTGGCTGGTGCCGGACGGCGAGGGGATGGCGTTCAAGGTGGCTGATCCGTTCTGGCAAACGGGCTATCGCCACGAGCATTGCTTCAATGGCTCGGCCGGTCTGTCCTTTCCGGCGTGGAGTCACATGGATGACCAGCGCGCGGTGACCTATGCGCTGGGCGACGGCTTCAAGTCCCAACTCTGCCTTCGCGAGGCCGACGGGATGCAGGCGCGGCTGACCCACGACTTCACCGACGGCGCCACGACGCTCGACCTTTTGTTCGCCGTCGGTCCCGCCCAGCCCCTGGCGCCGGCGCTGTTCTATCGCAGCCTTCTGAAATCGCGCGGCCAGTTCACGTCGTTCGCCGACAAGGCCGTGCCGGACTTGCCGCGGCTGTTCGGCGCGCCGCAAGCCTATGTCTGGGGCGACGGCCGCGACCCGGCGTTTCTCGACGATCTCGAAGCGCTGGGCATCAAGCGCATCGTCCTGAGCTACGACCAGGGCCCGGAAACGCCGGCCTGGCTTCGCAAGGCCAACGCCCAGGGTTATCTCGCCGGCCCCTACGAAGACTTCAACAATGCCCAGCCGGCGGCCAGTTCGGACTCCGCGACGTCCATCTGGAGCAACGACCTCTATCCGGCGGGCTGCATTCACGACGCCAAGGGCCAGGCCGCCGTCGGCTTCGCCAATCGCGGCTGCAGCCTGTCGAGCGAGGCGCTGGCGCGCCATCCCGGCGCCCCCAGCCCGGCGTCAAGGTACGCCGCGCACGCCGCCGATGGCGCGACCGAGGTCTTCGTCGACAGCGACGCCTTCGGCGAATTCTCTGACGACTATAGCCCGGACCATCCAATGACCATGGCCGGGGACCGCGTCAACCGCCTGAACCGCCTGGGACTGGCGATCACGCGCTACCATCTCGTGGTCGGATCTGAGAATATCACGGCCTGGGCCACTGGCGTTACGCACTTTTCCCACGGCACGGCCCAGGCGCACGTCGGCGTCGTCTGGAAATTGCTCAACGACAATACCCGCTTCGGAGGTTGGTGGCCGGCCGGGCGACCCGCGTTATTTTTCAAGCCCTTCCAGCCGACAGCGGATGAGGCGCGTCAACTGTTTGGCCCGGCGGACCAACTGCCGCTGTTCGAAGCGGCCTTTCACGACTCGGTCGTTGCCGCCGACCGCTGGGAATTTGGCTTGATGAAGGTCGCAGGGCTGGAGCGCACCCGCTTCGCGCGGTCGCTGCTCTACGGCACGCCGACCATGTGGAACCTCGACCGCAAGGAATTGGCGCGCGTCGGGCCGTGGCTGAAGGCGGCCGAGGACGACTTCCGCACGGCGCACAGCTGGGACACGCCGGTGGCCTTGACGGGCTTCCGCTGGCTGAGCGACGACCGTCTGGTGCAGCAAACCACCTATGCCGACGGCCGCGTGCTGATCGCCAATTTCAGCGAAGCGCCCTGGCAAGGCCTTGGGCCGGATTGCGTGCGCCTGATCCTCGGCCAGCATTCCACGGACATGTGCCCGCCGGCCGATCCGCCGCCATTCAAATAAGCAGGATGATACGGATGAGAAATTGTCTATAGCATTATGATAAAGAAGAACTTTTAACACGAAAAACACGAAATCGATATCGGCACAACGCTCCGCGCGAAGCGCTTTTAGTTTGTGCGTGGCATAAAATAGACAATGCGCTTCGCGCGGCGGTGCGCATCACTCGAAATGTTCGTGTTTTTCGTCTTCTTTTCGTGTGGTTCGTGTTAAAAAACCTTTCCGTCGCATGGTCAGGCGCGCGCCGCCTGGATTTCATGAGCCAACGCCTTAAGGGGCGCGACAATCTCAGCCGGCGGATGCGCGCAGCCATAGCGGATCACCGTCTTGCGGTGGTCGAGCGTTAGCCCCAGGCTGCAAACGTCGTCGCCCGGACGCGGACCGAACCTGGCGACGTCGAGCTCGAGGAAATTCTCGTGGCGAAAGGCGCGCAGCACATGCCGCATCTGGGTCTTGCTCAGTTGGCGCACCACGTCAACAGCACCCGTCGTGGCGATCGTCGCCTTGCCGTCGGCCGTGAGGTCGATGCGGTGGCCTATCTCGATGAACGCGACACGCGTATCCGGCGGCACGGTCTCATTGCCGATGGCCATGTAGTAGGCGGCGATCAGCGCCACGCACAGGCCTGAGCTGAACAGCACGTTGCGCAGCCGCGGAGGCACCGGCTTGAGGCGAAAAGGCGAAGCCGGCGCCGTCACGCGTGAGGTTCGCGTTCGGCCGTTTTAGCCGCGTTCCACAGGGCGTCCATCTCGGCCAGGTCAGATTGATCCGGCGTCTTGCCACGCGCTTCCAGCGCCGCCTCGATGCTGCGAAACCGGCGTACGAACTTGGCATTGGTGCCGCGCAGGGCGTCCTCGGGCTCGACATCAAGTTTACGTGCCAAGTTCGCCATTACAAACAATAAATCGCCAAGTTCAGCTCGAGCTTTTTCATGGTCGCCGGCGTCGATCTCGGCCTTCAGTTCGAGCGTCTCCTCGTCGAGCTTGTCGAGCACCTCGTTGAGGCTCGGCCAATCGAAGCCGACACGCGCGGCGCGTTTGGTCAGCTTGGCGGCGCGCGTCAGGGCCGGCAAGCCGACCGGCACGTCGTCGAGCACGCCCGCCTTGTCCTTGGCCTTGCGCTCCTCGGCCTTTTGCACTTCCCAGGCGACGGTCTGCTCCTCGGCGGTGCGGTGCGAGCTGTCGCCGAAGACGTGGGGATGGCGGCGGATGAGCTTTTCCGACATGCCGGCGGCGACATCGTCGAAATTGAACAGGCCCTGTTCCTCGGCCATGCGCGCGTGGAACACCACCTGGAACAACAGGTCGCCCAGTTCTTCCTTGAGGTCGCGCATGTCCTGGCGCGCGATGGCGTCGGCGACTTCGTAGGATTCCTCGATCGTATAGGGGGCGATGCTGGCGAAGGTCTGCTCGCGATCCCAGGGGCATCCGGTCTCGGGGTCACGCAATCTGCGCATGACCAACAGCAGGTCGTTCAGCCCCTGGTTTGTCGCGTCGGTCACAATATGTCCTTTTCCTTCAAGGCCTTGAGTATTTCCGCATGACGGTCGGCCTTGAGGTCGTAACCCCGCATGGCCAGCGCGCCCAGCAACAGGAACAGCACCGGCAGGCCGATGAAGAATATCTGCAGCCATAACAGCGCGCTAGGCGAGTTGTGAATCCCGAGCTTGTTGTCAAAGCCCAGAATACCCAAAATCCATAAGGTGAAAATCGAAAAAGCATAACCCAGCTTGGTTGTAGCTGACAAAATGGCCATAAGCGTACCTTTGTGATCATGGCCGGTTTCCATGAGCACTTCGTCGCCAACATCCGCCATCAACGCCCGAGTCAAAAGCAGAGATGACGCGTATGGAATACCGTTCAGGAAGATTACAACGAAACACACCGATACATTGCCATTTGGGACAAGTATCATTGCCGCGTAGACGATGGCCGCGATGGTACAACTGGCAATCAATGTGATGTGCTTGCTGAACCGCTTCGCCGCCCAGTTCCACAGAGGTGCGCCCATGACGCCAGCGACAAAATAGAGAAACATGGCGATGGAACTTTGACCGCGTACGAATCCCTTTGTCATTTCGAAATAAAAGAAGAAGAGGGCGCCCATTACGCCCGGCGCCAGACCGGTGAAAAGGTCGGCCCACAAGACGCACCGCACATTGCGCCGCTTCCACATCGCGAAATAATCGGTGAGGCGAATATTGTGTGTAGGGGTCGCTGATACTTTTTCGGGCACAACCCATAAGGCAATGCCAATGCTGAGCGGCAACGTGATCAGTATGAACGCACCCATGCCTTGTACGCATATTTCATAGGTCAGATGCAGAACATTCTGGCCGATAACCGGGATCAGTAGAACCAGGATGATGCCCACTATATTGCCGGCCTGCCACCAAGCAAAAATGCGTGATCGCTCGTTATAGTTCGTCGAGAGCACGCCGCCCCAACTCGGCTGGCTGAGTGCGGCGATGGAAAAGCCGATATAAAGAACAAAGAGCCATAGGCCGAGATAGAGTTCAGATACACCGACCTTGGCAAAGAAGATGAACCAGGTGCCGATCATCAATATCGGCAGGCTCATCAGCATCCACAACTTGAACCGGCCAAGCCTTGTGCGCGTACGATCCATCCACCAGCCGACGGGCGGATCCACCAAAAGGTCGAACAAGCGCACGATCATGAAGATGGCGCCGACGGCACTGAGGCTGAGCCCAATGTGGTTGGCGAAATATTCGGGGAGGGTGACTGCTAGGGGCAGGCCCAGCGCCGCGAAGGGGACGCAAGGCCCGATAAAGGCCAACAACCGCCCCATGGAGACCTTGCTGTCCGCGCCTTCGGCTGTGTTCGATGTGGCCATGACGTCATCCCCCTTGCCGTTTCGGCGCGACTCTCAATCGGGAGGATAGGTCAAACGAGGCATTTTGCCAATGACAGATTTGAACATTGTTCATTTAATGTCTTAAATGAGGTTTGACATCAATATTGAAAATTGGCGATGTACCTCGCAAAGTTGAGACACATAATAGAACGAATTATCAGGCTATTGCCGCATATTTCACCGTAGATTAAGCTGTTGAAAAGGGGCCTTTTACCGGCTGTGGGTCGGGTTTAATGGCAAGATGATTTGGGATAGGCCGCGGACCGCGGCTATAGTATATTCGATCATAAAATATCAATGAATTTCAATATATTAACTTACCCCTGCGGAGATATGCCCGCGATCGATGCCATCCCAAAAGCGCGCCTGAAATCGCCTTGAACAGGGACCGAACCAAATCTCCCTCGCCGTTCGGTCGGCGCGCCACGAAACGCAGCGATGACGCGGTGGCATTAGAATTACCAAATATGTTTATTATCAGTATTTTACGGCAATATGCGGTGTCATATTGACCATAAGTTGATCATAGAGACAACAGCTTGATAGTTTGTGCACAATAAGTCTGCGCAAACCCGGCGCCCGGTCATGGTTCTTTTGTCGCGCGATGGGAGGTCCGCGCCGTGGAGCTCGATCGACAATCCGCCGTCGGCCATAGGCCGCCCCCCAGGCGGCTCGGGCGATAAACATGACGCATCGCGACAGCAGGGCAAGCGCTCAGACATGCGCGCCGATCGCGGCTTAGTGGTGACGCCGGACGAAAGCGGCGACGAGTTGCTCGAGACTCCGCGGCCGCGGCGATTGGCAATCGCACCGCCGCCGATGACCGCCGCGACCCGTTCCAGGGCGGTGGCTATATCGCCCACAACTATCTCGCCTGTAGCGCGCCTACGCCGATTGAGGGCGCCCGAAGATGGCTTCAGGGCGCACGCGGCTTGGAATACCCTGAAATCGATGCCATTAAATGTGATAGATTAGTAACTTAATCAATGTTGAAATTATTGGCCGAATGAATGTCGGCGAAGTAGTTTTATGAATACCTATTCAACAGGTTCTAGATATCTTTTTCCTATATTATCCTGTTGAAAAGATTCGGATTTGCGGTGCTCCAAAGCGGGGACATCTGGCGACCAACCCCGGGGGAGGCTCTTATGCGGATATTTCCAGCACTGCTCGCGGGCCTGATCATTATAGCTTGCGGCGAGGCATCGCACGCCGATAATAATAATTCTATTTCAATAACTTATAAGCTAAGGCCGGAATGGCAAGGGCCATGCCGCCGGACCGAGACCATCGACGTCGACCTTGGCAATGCACCGGAGGTCTTCGTCCGCGCCGCCGCCTGCCAGATATCAGGCCGTGAGCCGGAGGCCGAAACCGTCGCGACCTGGGCGGAGAAGTTGCGTAACGACCCGGCTATCCGGCGTATGGATGTCATTAAAGACCTTTGTAATCAGTTTAATAGGGCTTGTACCTTTCGCTATTCCGACCCTTGGGTTGACTCATATTCACATAGCTTGATTGACTGTGTAAAACGTGGCCGGCGCGATATCGGCGCCGTGGTCATGTTTTTCTTCCATTGCCCGGGCGGCGACAATTGCCGCATGGATTGGGCCAGCGGCCACGCCCCAGGCATGGACCGGCCAGATCATCGGCTCGGCTTCGGCGAACAGCGTACCGGCTATTACGATGCTTCCAATCCGGGCTTCTGGGCGTTCGAGCTGCGCCATGCGCGCGCGGCGGGGCTGCAATTCATTCTGCCCAATGTCTACGGGCCGGACATGGCCGGCGGCCAGATCGACACTTTGGCCCAGGCGCTGAAGGCGGACACGCGCGAACCGGTGAAGATTGGCCTCTTCGACGACACCTGGGCCTGGGGAGAAACGAAATTTGGCGAGCCATGGGCGACGGCGCCCGATCTAGGCGACGCGAATGCCGCTGCCGACCGGCTTTACCATCTGAAATGGCAGCCTTTTTTCCGCAAGATTCCGGCCAGGAACTGGTATCGCATCCGGGAGCGGCCGGTGATCTATTTCTATAATGCCGGCACGCTGAAGCCGACACATCAAGCCGCAGCGGTCGTCGCGCGCATGAAGGCGCTGTTCAAGGCCGATTTCGGCGTAGACCCTTTCGTCGCTGTCGATGACGCCTTCTTCGCCGATCCCGCCATGGCGGGCGTTGCGGATTCGCGCTTTCGCTGGGACACGTTTTCCGAGCCGTTCACCGCGGCCGACGGCACGGTCGCACTCAAGGACGGGATAAGCCGCTCCAGCATGCACGGCCGCGTCATGACTTCGGCCATGGTCAGGTGGGATTCCCATGCACGCGACGCGCTGGAGGGCAATGCCCAGGCCTTTGCCGGCCGGACCGTGAAAGGGCCGGAGCGGCTGCAAGCCGTGCTCGACGCGACCCAGGATGCCGATAGCCTGGTGCTGGAGACGTGGAACGACCTCGGTGAAGGCACCGGCGTCGACTTCAACTATGACTACTATTACCGGGGGCAGTGGCTGCAACCGGATGCTTTCATTCGGCAAATCCGCGCCAGTCAGTGTACGAACGGGTCATAGCTCCATATGGAAGGGCCCGGCCTCGCCGGGCTCCAGCCGGCCACCCTGATAGAGCGTCGTCAGCCGGTCGGTGAGGCGATCGCCCGGGCCGGCCTTGAATTTCGGCCCGCCGAAACGCGCTATATTGCCGTATTGGTGCTGCAGCGCGCGCCGGTCCTGTTCGATCACCTGGACCAGAAACAGCCGGATCAAGGTCTCTTTCAACCAGGCCGGCCCTTTCGATTTCGGCGTCGAAAAGCGCGCCATCGTCCGCAGGCTGGTTGCGTTTTCCGGGACGAACCACAGGGTGACGCACAGATTGAGGCCCTTCGGCCCTTCCCAGTGTCCCTGAAAGACGACGGGCGGATAATAATACCCCCGGCTTTGGCTGCGCGCGCCTTCCAACACCCGCGACATCCAGCCATAGTCGGCGCCTTGGGCATAGGTCACCTCGAAGCTGCGTTCGGCGGCGCGGAGGGTCTGGACGACCGGCTGGCGGCGCCCCTTCGTCCGGATCAGGCCGTCGTGGATGAAGTTGGTGTGGAAGGGATCCAGCACATTGTCGAGCGCGTCATAGACGCGCGCCGGCGTCGGCCGCTGCGCCCACCAGAAATGGTCGAAGTCCGTTTCATTCGGCATCGGCGGCAGGGTTGCGGCCCAGTCATCCACACCGCCCGCCACGCGCACGAAGACGGCGCCGTCGAGTTCCGCCACGGCCAGCGGTTCGGCACCCAGACGTGACAAGCTTTGGCGCGAAAGCCCGTCGCGGGCGCACCCCGGCACCTCATTGCAGGCGCCGTCGCCGGAAAAGCGCCAGCCGTGATAGGCGCAGACCAGTTGTCCATTCTCGACCCGGCCTTCGGACAGCGGATAGTTGCGGTGCGGACAGCGGTCGCGAAAGGCGCGGATGCCGTCGGGCGATCGCCACAGCACGATCGGATGCCCCGCCACCTCGCGGCGCACCGGCCTGGCCTTGATCGCTCGCGCGAGAGCCACGGGCAGCCAGGTCGTCTCCAGGTCGGCGGGCAGGGTCATCGGGTAGCGGCCTTTATCAGTTGCGGTTCGAGCGCGCGAAGCAGGGCCCCGGTGGCGCGATAGGCCAGACGGCGCCACATCGGCAAATGGTCGTCGTGGATCAGCAGATATTCGACGTGGGGCCGCGCGCCGCGATGGCGCTTGAAGCGCGCGGCGCCGGCCGACAAGTTGAGCGCGACCCCGCGCGCCTCAGCCTCGAGCGCCGGCAAGGTCATGACGGCACGATAGAGCCCGTCTGACGCCTCGTCATAGCCGACCATGGGCACGCTGAGCACGCCGCCGCGCATGTGCATGGCGCAAAAGGCGACGATCTCGCCGCCGCGTTCCAGGGTCAGTATCTCTATCTCACCGGCCACGAGGCGAGCATTGAGCTCGGACGGCGTATAGTCAGGATTGTGGCGGCTATAGCGCTCGAGATACAGGCGCCGGTACAGGGCGAGCACCCGGTCGAGACGGTCGGGCGCCATCGGGCCGACATAGCGCCGGTGTTCGAGACCCGACGTCTCCAACAGGCGCAGATCGCGTCCGGCGTCGCGGCGCGGGCGCCAGTCGCGGGCGACGTCGTCGATGATCCATACCACGCGCACCGGCCATAGCGTGCCGCCCCGAGCCAGCACCGGCGCGTGATGGTGACGATTGAGCGACCTCAGCACGACGGCGCGGTCGGGATAGATCGCGGCGATTTCGCCGGCCATGGCGCGCAATGGCTCGGCTTCGCCCTCGGCATAGAGGCTGGTCGTGAAGCCGAGATGGCCGGGAAAGACGACAGCGTCGGCGCGCGCCAGGCGAAGACTCGCTTCGATGAAATGGCTGAGCATCCGCGCGCCAAGGGCGGCGGGTCCGCTCAGTTCGCGGCTGATTTCTTCGCGCGCCGTCGGGCCCAATAGGGTGGTCAGCGATGTCACCCAACAGGCGTCGCGTGAAGCGGGTATACATAGCGGGACGTCGACCAGGCGCGGCGTCAATCGGACCACCCGTTGCACTCGATATCGCGTGTCAGGAACCGCGCCAGGTCTTGTCCACGCACGGCCGCGCCGGCGGCATGCGCGATCGTGTCGGCCAGGGCGCCCGGGCGCGCGCCATGCAGCACGTCGCGCGCCGAGATATCGCGGCGCCACGATTTGATGCGGCCGGTGCGCAAGGCTTCGGGCCCGCCGTACATGACCATGGCCAAGCCGACGCAGGCCGGCTCCGGGCCAGCCTCCAGGCACGGCGCGTCGGGGGTCAGGAAGGCGCGGCCGAGCGCCTCGGGATCGTGCGTCAGCAGATGCAGGCCCGAGGTCGCGCGCGGATTGCATTCGATCAGCCAGAGCCGGTCCTCGCCATCGAGACGCAGGTCGCAGGCGATCTGGCCGGTCAGATCGCCGCCCGCGATCAGGCGCGCGGCGATGTCGCGCAGCCGCGCGGACAGCGCCGGATCGAGCGGTTGAAAGTGGTAACTGGCCCCGCCCTTGGTGCGCCAATCGGAGCGATAGGCGGCAAAGGCCGTCAGCCGCCCGCGCTGCGCCAAGGCGTAAAAGCACAGATCGTCTCCGGCGATATAGTCCTGGCGTAGCCAACTTACATTCACATATTTACGTTTTTTTTCAAATTCTTGTGGATTTTTCCTAATATAGCACTGCACGCCGAAACGTGAATATTCAGCCTTGAACACCGAGGCCTCGATCACGGACGGATCAACCGGGAGGGACGCCCGCTCGGTCATCGGCGCGTCGAGGCCGAGACCGCGCGCCCAGGCATTGAAGGCGAGCTTGGAATGCAGCCGCATCAGCCTATCGAACGCCGGTGCATAGAGCGGCAGCGGCCGATGACGCGCCACTCGCGCCAGATGGAAAACCTCCTCGCACAGCGGGACGATGAGATCGGGCGCCAGGTCGCCATTCAATCGGATCACATCCACTGAGAACGCATCGGGCGCGTCGACCGGCGAGGCGTAGGTGTGCCGGGAAAATCCGCGCAACATGCGCGGGCGGAAAACGTCGGCGAGATGCACTTCGTGGCCGGCGACCTGTAAGCTGCGCGCCAGGTCGAGCGCGACCGGCGCCCGCGCCCCGGTAATCAGGAGGCGGCTCATAATGCTGACCGGACATGGCGACGCTTGGGGAAGTCGTCCGCCGGGTCATAGGCGACGCGCCTGACCGGTCGGCCGAAAACGGCCAATGCCTTTATGATGCGCGCCGCGTCTTCGTCATCGGGGCAGGCGACATCTATGCCCTTGCCTGTGGCCGTGGCGATCCAGCGCCGATCGGGGGCGACCAGGGGCGCGACGAGGTCGGTGACTTCATCGGGAAAGACAATCCGTTTGCCGAGCCGCCAGATATCACCGACGCGCCCGGCCAACGGTTTGACCGCCTGGAGCGGCGAGCCGCAGGCGCAGGTGGTGGCGTGGAGGACATCGTCGAGACGCAGCCGCACGACCGCCTGGGATCGCCGCCTCAGATCGGTGACGATCGGCCGAAAGCGGCCCTTGTCATCGAGCGGTTCATGCTCGACGATCAGGCTGTCCTCGTTGAGGTGCAAGGTGCCGAGCCGGCACGGCGCGCCGAGAAAGCCTTCGGTCGCCTGGTAGATCGGATCCGGGCGCAGGCCCAGCTGCGCCGTGATAAAGGCGCGTTCGGTGTCGTTCAGCGGTTCGGCGCCGTAATAGAGGCGGCGACAGCGCAAGGGCGGCGTTTGTGTGGCCAGGCTGAGCAAGATCTGCGGCGGGGCGATGACGATGTCGGGCGCCGCCTCGCGCAGGCCGCGCAGGACCACCTCGTTATCGGCGTTAAGCGGGACAAAACGGAGTTGCAGACCAGCGACATTGACCGCCTGATAGAGATCATTGCCCGCCCGCAGGCAAAGGGCGACGCGCTTGGTCGTCGACCACTCGGCCGGCGGCAAAAGCTTGGCCAGCACCTGGCCGACATAGCCGGCGCGCTCGGCCGGCGTGGTCAGGAACACCCCGCGCGTCGCCGACGACGTGCCGGTGGACAGGCCGGCGCTCAGCCCCTGCGGCAGGTACGCGGGCCGGCCGGCTTCGCCGGCCAGGGCCGCTGACGTCGCGTCCTCGAGGCTCAGGCCATAGCGGTTGTAGTCCGCGAACCGGGCGCGGTAGTCGGCGATATCGACGACCGGACAGTGGTCGAGCGGTTTTCCGGCAAAGGCGCGCAAGGCGGGATAGTCGCGCAAGGGAAAGCGCCGCCACAAGTGGTACTGACGCCGGCCTATGTCCGCGCCGGTGCGCCAGGTGCCGCTATAGAGGCCGCTGAGATAGGCCGAAAGAAACGCGATTACAGCCATTTGTCCGCCGTGATCTGGCAATGCGAAGGGATCAGCTCGACGGCGCCGGTTCGCGCCACGGCCTGCAGCGCGGCCAGGCTTCGCCGATAGGTTGAGGTATGGCCGAGCAGGCTCGTGGTCAAGGCCGGCGGCGGGCGATTATCCGTCACCGCGCCGATCGACCAGGCGGCGTCGCCGATTAAGAAGACGGGCTTCTGGCCTTCCGGGCGGATCAACAGCCCCCAGTGGCCGGGACAATGGCCGGGCAGTTCGACGGCGATCAGGGCGCCGTCGCCCAAAACATCGGCGCCGTGGCTGAAGGGCGCCAAGTCCGCCGGCAAGGGGCAGGGGGGCATATCCTCGAAAAAGCCGGCGCGTTGGTCGATGTCGTTGGGCACCAGGGCGCTCAACAGGCCCTGGCGCACGCGGGTAAAGCGGCCGCCCCTGCGCAGGCGCTCCAGGCCCTGGCGGGCGCAGACTATCCTTGCCCTGGGGAACAAGGACAGGCCAGCGACATGGTCGCCGTGGAAATGCGAGACGAAGACGGCCGAGATGTCGCCGGGCGCCAGGCCCAGGCGCGCCAACTGTTCGGGCAGGCCGTCCTGCGGCGTGAAATCCACCGGCGTCGCCAGGCGGTAAAGCCGTTCGGGAAAGGGCTCGGTCGCCGCGAAAAAGCGCGCGTCATAGCCGGTATCGAACAGGATGGGCCCGAAGTCGCGGTGCATGATCAGTCCGACCAGGGCCGGAAAACTGACCGGACACCAGTGGCCGCCGCGCAGGGTCATGGCCTGCGGATGGCGGCAGGCGCCGACCCTCAACAGATGCCAGCGGTCAATCACGGCGCAGCCCCCGAACGATGGCGACGGCGCTGGCCAAGGCGTCGTGGCTGGGCGCAAAGCCCAGCGCCATACGGGCGCGCGAAAGGTCGAAGGTCTGCGAAAAGGCCAGGGTGCATAGGCTGTAGACGGTCAGCGGCGGCTCGGGCCGGCCGGGCAGGGCGCGCGCCACGGCTTCCATGCCGGCGGCGGCCCAGCGCATCGGCGCGAACGGCAAATGCACGAAGCGCACGGGACGGCCCAAGGCCTGGGCTAGAGCCACGACCGTCGCCTTGATCGTGACGGCCTGGCCGCCGGAGATATTGAACGCCTGGCCGCCAAGTTCGGGCGCGCGATCTTCGGCCAGGATCAAGGCGCGGGTGGCATCGCGCGCATCGGTCAGCTCGATCTGCGCCGTCCCCCCACGCACTAGAGGAAAGACGCCCTTTTCGATCAGACGCAGGAAACGCGGTAGCAACACCTGATCGTCCGGCCCGATTATGGCGCGCGGCCGCACGGAGACGCAGGCAAATTCAGGGGCATTGGCCGCGAGGACGTGGCGTTCGGCCTCGGCCTTGGTGGCGGCGTAGGCGTTGAGAAAGTGCTGGGGCAGGGGGTCGCTTTCGGTCAAGCCGAACTGATCAAGCGGCCGGGCATAGATCGAGGGCGACGACACGAAAACGAAGCGGCGGCAGCCTTCGCGGCGGCCGGCATAGAGCAGGGCTTGGGTCGCATCAACATTGATTCTACGAAAGTCGGCGTCGCGGCCCCATGGGCTCGACAGGGCGGCGGCGTGGATGACACTATCCATGCCGCGGCACAGACGGGCGGCGGTCGCGGGCTCGGTCAACTCGGCCGCCGTGAATTCGGCGCCGGCCGCGGCCAGTCTTTGACCCGCGCCGGCGTTGCGTCCGGTGGCGCGCACGACATAGCCTTGCGCCTGCAAGGCGGCGACGAGCGACAGCCCAAGCCCGCCGGTGGCGCCGGTCACCAGCACACGCCTCATGCGCGCAACACCATGGCGCCCAGGCTGATACCGGCGGAGGTGCCCAGCAGCAAGGCATGGCCGCCCGGGCGCCACAGGCCTTTGCGGCGCGCGGCATACAGCGCATTGGGGAGCGACGCGGCGATCTGGTTGCCGTGGTCGGCGAAGATGTCGACGACGCGCTCGGTTCGGTCGCCCAACAGATGCCGCAGATAGTCGAGCGCCGGATGGCTGGCCTGATGGCAGATAAAGACGTCGATGGCGTCGAGCGACAGGCCGGCAGCCTCGGTCACCTGCTGAAGGACGCCCGGCAGATGACGGCCGGCGCTTTTGAAAATAGCGAAGGGATCCATGCGGAAGAGGGCGCCGTCGCGCAGGGCGTCGAAGCCGTCACTGATGCGCACGCCGGTCCCGCCCGAGCGCAGATGCGCCGTATCCTTGCCCGAGCTGAAGGTGCGGAAGAGGGACGACAGCACGGCCGGACCGGCGGCGTCTTCGTGCGCCTCGAGGCACACCGCGGCGGCGCCATCGCCGAAGATCGCCGACGCCTTGGGCTGGGCGTAGTCGAGGCCCGCCGAGGCGATATCGCTTGAAAAGATCAGGGCGCGCCGCCAACGGCCGGATTTCATCGCCAGGCTGACCAAGTCGAAGGCATTGATGAAGGACAGGCAGGTCATATTGACATCGAAGCAGTGAATCCCCGAGGTCGCAAGCCCCAGTTGGTGCTGCACCAGGACCGAGGTGCCGGGGATTGGCTGTTCCATCACACCGCAGGCGCCGACCAGCAGGTCGATCTCCGAAGCATCCCAGCCGGCTTCGGCCAAGGCCTCTTCGCAGGCGCGCGCCGCCATCCACGAGGTGGTCTCGCTGCGATCGGCGATCGCGCGAACGCGGATGCCGAACTGTTGCTCGGTCCAGCCCTCGGCTTGGCCGAAGAGGGGATCGAGCGCGGCGGACGGCTGCTCGGCGCGGGGGCGGTACCGGCCACAGCCACGGATCGCAACGGGTATGGGATAGGTCATGGGACGCCCGAATGAAGTGTCGAGTCTATCCTATACCAGCTCGCCTCCGAGGGCCACACGATTTTGAACAATGTTCACAAAATGTGGAGGCACCAATACACATCGGGCCGGAAATATGCCTTCACCCGGCAACTGAACCTGATAAGGTCCTATAAGGTTATCCACAGGTCGGCAATTGTCCACAGGATGGCTGACGTGATTGATCAATGCCGACGGTATCAGGGAGAGCGAATTGATCAAGGCATTAAGCGCGATTGAGGTGATCACGATCTTCGCCGAGGATCTCCAGGCGACAAAAGCATTCTACACGACCGTATTCGGCCTGCCGCTCGTCTACGAGGACAAGCATTGCGCGGTCTTCCAGTTCGACAACCTGATGCTCAACGTGCTGGTGGCGTCCGAGGCGCCGAAGCTGGTCGAGCCGGATTCGGTAGGGGCGCCAGGCGCCGGCGTACGCTATATGCCGACGATCAGGGTCGATGACGCCGACGAAACCTGCGCGGAACTCGTGCGGCACGGCGTCGAGCTCTTGAACGGGCCGATCGATCGGCCCTGGGGACGCCGGACGGCGGCCTTCCGCGATCCGGCCGGGACGGTTTGGGAAATCGCGCAGATTCTGCCGCCGGCGGAGTAGATCCTGCAAGTTCCGTTCGGGCGGGAGGCGCGCAGCTTTTCAAGCCTGCGGAGCGCCAATCCGCCCGTCGGCGCTACGGAAAAAACGCCCGTGGCATCGCAACACGATGATTGGGGCTGCCTAAAAATTCGGTCGCGAGCTGGATGGTTTGCTTTCCGGCTCCAGACGCTTTCATTTCCTCAATATCGCCATGCCTAAGCATCGCTATCGCATCGCGCAAATTGCGCTTTTGCCGCCAATGGGAACACCGACTTTCTGGGCACGCCAAAGCGTCGAGCGGGGCGATCCAGAGAGATAGTTCAAAATGCTTCACCGCTTGGAAGAGCAAAAAGGTCGCTTGTGCATGACTGCTCGGGTGTGAAATGCTTCGGCAGGTACGGAGTGCGCTCAGCAAAGTTGCTTCGGCCTGGGGATACAGGTCACGCTCCATAAGTGCCCCTACAGGCCATGCCGCACTTGCGGCGACAATGTATGGATCTTCCTCCAGGCTCCCGACTTGAATGCTTTCGGCTATTATTTTCTTGAAATCCCGATGAGGCCAAAACCGCCCCACGCAGGCCAAGGCTTGGCAGGCATACCACGGATTCTTGATGGTCCGCGCCAGCTCATATGCCTTTGCCGGCTCCTCATAGGCGATGGCGAAGACGCGATCGCGTTGCTGTGTCGATGTCTTGACCATGACACGAAATTGGCGAGTTACCTTTGCCATTTTCTGAACAGGGAAGACTGACATGTCTAATTTGCGCTCAGGTTACATTGCTAAATGGCGGCTACACCCATTGTCTAGGCCGATTAGAAATGTCGCGGTTTGCGCCAGATAGAAATGTCACTCCCCGGCGTTTGCAGTCGGGCGGCGGGCGGGCGCGCAGCTGTCAAGCAAGCGCAGCGACCGACCGACGACCGTAGCGCAAACATCACTAGTCAGCGCCGACTTCTTCCATGTAGAAGAACGGCGTAGCGAGGGAAGTGATGGACGATAGCGAAGAAATAAAATTGAGCTTGTCGAATGCCAGCCGTGATTGGTTGACGGACGTCACAATCATCTTATCAGACAAAGAAGATGACTGTGTTCTGACCGCGTATTGGCCTGAGGGTGCCGAGGAAAGCTTTATCGCGAGTGATTTTTATGAGTGCCTCAGGTGCTTCCGACGAACTCTTGATGCTCAAGGAATTAAGGTTCTTTGTGAGGGTGCGCGCCCGAACGTGTTTCCTTCACCGATGGCAAGAGCTGGCGGAGCACTAAAAGCCTATTCCCTGACACTTGGGGAACAGGCTTTGTCGAAGGATCTGGTAAATATCTTCGATCCAGTCGCGAACGCGGATGGCGTCGGTACCGTTGCCGAACAAGACGATTTCCAAAAACGTCATTTCGAGATTTTCAGAGAAAAAAATAAAATTAATCAGCAATCTAGTAACATTATCCCACGCTGAACATGTGTTTGCTCTGATCGCGCCGCTTCGGCCCTTTGCTGGTGCGTTTGCCGGGCGGCTCAGACTGCTGACTCTGGCGGATCAGGGTGAGGAGACCGCCCAGCCGCTTGTTCTCGAGCACCGCCGGTTCTGTGACCCGTCGTAGCTTGTCGAAGGTGCGGTAGGGCATGCTGCGGCCCTTATAGCGGACCTCCAAACGACCATCAGGGAAGTCCACGACCTCGACCCGCTGGCCGATCGCGGCCTGGGCGAACTCGGACGGTTCGATCATGAAAAGGATGTTGTCATACTGGATGGTGAGCGACTGCGACAGCGTTCGTTCGGCGCGCCAAGTGAAGGCCTCGTCCAGCCGGTCCCGCGGCGTCATCGGCCGGTGGAGATCCTTGTCGTTGAACGGCGCCTTGGCAAAGCGGGTGTTGTAGTCGGCCATGAAGGTCGGCAGAAAGGCGTTGCCAGCCTCCATAGTGCTGATGCCGGCAAGCCGAAGCTCCTTCACCAGCCGGTCTTGCAGGGTCTTGTTGGCGCGCTCTACACGGCCCTTGGCCTGGCTGGAGTTGGCGCAGATGATCTCGATCGTCAGGGCCTTCAGCGCGCGACCGAACTGGGTCATGCCGTCACCGTGAAGCCCGGCGGGCTTGTTCACCCGGAAGACCGCATGCTTGTCAGTGTA
>OUWB011209465.1_pt1 | contig 61957 bp, 60 predicted proteins | sample 1779821 | NCBI WGS metagenome assembly OUWB01 (sample SAMEA3914806, study PRJEB12502) | metagenome | biome: forest; material: soil | place: Canada | collected 2011-08-03 | depth 0.1 m
AGGTGCCAGCGTCTGATTATTCCTAGTAATGCCACGTCAATCACTCCGATCCCCTACTCATTCCGAAGAGTAGGATTGTGTGCTAAACGCTCACTTTTGGATGCAAATCAACAGTGTATGTCATAAAGAAATGCGGTCGTCCTCTTTACACGCCAACCTCTTCAAACGTTGACGCGATTGCGAAGAATGCAAACCGATAGGAATGGCGACTAACTTTGATTTATCCCCGGAATGGAACTTCATCGCCAATGCGTATTCGAACTTGCAGGCCGCGAGGTAAATGCTCGCCGATTGGCGACACCTTTGTCGTTTGATGCGTTGTCTTGTGTCTTGGTAATGCATCCTGTTAATAGCCGCGCCAACCTGTAAAGGAAGCCATCATGTTGCAACAAAGTGAAATCAAGCGAAAGCTCGTCCGTATTGAGCATGAGATTGATGAAGTGGCCAAGAGCTGCGCAGCCAACGCCAAACTGCCGCAAAAACTGAAGGAGTGCGTTACCGAGTGGAAGCAGCATACGGACAAGGCTATGTCGGATTTCGATTCGAACGACAGCAAGCAGATCGTCGAATGCGTCAACGAACTTGAACAGATCGGCCATCGCGCGGAGATGGCGTTGCAAGATGCGACCGAGGTGGATGACAAGATGCGCGATACGCTGTTGCATGCCCAGGGCGAGCTGTTCAAGCTGAAAAAGAAGCTGCACTGATTGCGGATGGTTGCCAGCACGTAGGGTTGAAAACCTATGTGTCAGGCCGTACAAAGCGAAGCGCCTTCCGTCGCCTGTGAGCGCGATGCTCACAGGTGGTGTCTTTCATCCTTCGGATAACGCCTTCGGCTTCCGACCTACAGCCCTCATCTGTTAAAAACCGACGTATCGGCGTTTTCAGTCGCTTTTAAAGCGTGGTCTTGAATTGCGATAATATTGACTTGCATTTCCGATGCAATTGGCCGCATATCATCGCAGACGACGGGCGAGCTTGGGACCGGTTTCTAGACACGGGGAGGGGAGAACAATGAAAAAAATGGTTTTGCTGGCATTGGCCTGTCTTGCTACTATCACGAGTCATGCTGCCACGGACGCGCAAAATCCGTTGCAGGCACTCGGTTTTTTATCCGGAGATTGGCGCAGCGCGTCTTCCAGCAGCGGCGCAGGAGATCGATTCAAGCTTGACCTGAATGGGCGCGTGCTGGTTCGCTCGTCGCTCCATGACGTTACCGCTGCAAACGACACCGGTGGCGGCACCATGTCATCGACCCTGACCATTTATCCTGACGCTGGCGGAAAGCAATTCCGGGCCATCTACTTTGACAGTGACGGGCGCGTCATTCAGTATGTGTCATCGAATGTGGAGCCGGGGAAAAGCATACAGTTCATTAGCGAAGTGCCGGCACAAGGCCCGAAATTTCGGCTGACCTACCAGCTCGCCGATCGCAAAACGCTCCACGCAAAATTTGAAATGGCAATGCCGAATCAACCGCAGGAGTATCGCGTCGTCGCTGAAGGTGACGAAATCCTTTTACCCTGATGCTCTCGCCGCGGGCAACGCGCTGACGGCCATACGTTGCTTTGTTCTGATGCGAAGAGAATCGCGGGGCGCGATGTGCTTTATCAATTGCGCCGCATGTGAACCCGTCGTGCGCTGTCAGCGTCTTCAAACAAAGTCACGCCCAGGCGCAAACGGCGCCATGTCTATTCTGGGCTTCGTCCCCGTCATCATCGCCGCCAACAACTCGCCGGTTGCCGGACCCAAGGTAAAGCCCTGATGCCCGTGGCCGAAGGCGCACCATAGCCCGGGTGTGTCGGGCACGGCGCCGATCACGGGTTTCATGTCGGGCATGCAGGGGCGGGCGCCGACCCAGGGTTGGGATTCGACGCGTTCGCCGAGCGGGAAATCTCTTCGCGCGATTTTTTCGGCTTGCTCCAGTTGGTTCGGTGTGGATTGCGCACCGACCGGGGCCAGTTCGGCGCCGGTGGTCAGGCGCAGGCCGTCTTTCATCGGGCAGATCACGAAGCCGCTTTCGGCGTCGATCATCCAGTGCTTGACGGCGCGGCCCGGTAGCGGTGCGTAGTGCATGTGATAGCCGCGTTTGAAAAACATCGGCGGGGTGTAGCCGAAGCGGCGCGTCAGCATCACGCTCCAGGGACCGAGTGCGATGACGACTTCTTTCGCGCTGATGGTTTCGCCGTCGGCCGTGTTGATTTGCCATTCTTCGGCCGAGATGCGCTTCAGGCTCAGCGCGTCACCGAAGCGGAACACGCCGCTGCGTTCGGTGAAGAGCCGGGCATAGGCTTGCACCAGGTCGCCGGGGCTCTTGATCGATACGGGGTCGGTCCAGTGCACGGCGCCGATGAAGTCCCTGCTGATGGCCGGTTCTTCCTTGGCCAGCGCGGCACGGTCCAGTTTGCGATGGCTGACGCCGAGCTTTACGCGGGCGTCGGCCTTGGCGAATATCTTGTCCAGTTCCGCTTCGCTGCGCATCAGCGTCAGGTAGCCCTGGCTGCCGATCAATGCTTCTGCCTTGGCGTCCTTGATCAGTTGCGCGTGCGTGTCGAGCGAAAGCGCGATGATGGATGCATAGGCGCGCGAGATGGCAGCGAAGGCCGGGCCGGCCGAGTTGCGGTAGTAGGCGTAGAGCGGCCCCGCTATGCGTGCCAGCGCGCCAAGGTGATAGCGCACGTCGATCCGGCGGTTGGTCGCGACTTTGGCGAGGTAGGAAAATTCGTGCCGCAACTCGTAAGGCTCGGTGGCTTCGCGCTGGATCAGGCCGGCATTGCCGTAGGAGGTCTCCAAGCCTGCTTCGCGCCGGTCGATCAATGCCACGGTCTTGTCTTTTGCCTGCAGGTGCAATGCGCAGGACACGCCTATCATGCCTGCGCCGAGTACGGCCACGTCATATTTCATAGCGATGCTGCGAGAGGAATCGTTGTCGATGGCGACAGTATTCCATTATTTCGCTATGCTTGCTCCAGTGTTCCTCTGCGAGCGGGGGTGTGGCAATCGCCTTGGGTTGCGATGTCGTCGGTGACGCCAGGCTGGCTCGAGTGGCCGCCGTGTCGTTGCGATGACCGATGGGTTTACACGCGGAGATGTGGCCGATCAGTAGCGGGAAATCGCCGTGTCGGCTGCGCTGCGGATAGTCAATCCCACCGATGTCGTAGTCGGCATGGTCTAAAAGCGCGGGCGGCGCGTAGTGCATCGCGAAGGCCAATTGCCGGTTGACGTGGCGGCACAGCCGCCTGGTGTTGGCCCGGCGCCGCACGGTGCCAAGGGCACTGGCGGTTTGCAAGGGTGCTTCCTGCCCGGTTTGTGGCGCAGGGAGCGGTGGTGAAGTTCATGAAGTCAAGGGCGGGTTGTCAGGACGTCGGCCGGCTTAGAAGCGCGGCACGCCCAGCGAGCGGCCATTGCCCCAGCGGTGCATCGCCGCGCACAGGAAGGCCAGGCCATCCTTGGTCGGCTCGCCGAAACCGCGATTGCCCAGCTTGTAGACCGAGTTGTTGGCCGTCAGCGCCACGCCGCGCGCCAGATCGATGCTGGCCAGGGCCGAGGTGATCGCCGGGTGCTTCCTGCTGACGCTGTCGCCGATCAGCATCACGCGCGTGGCTTTGCTGACCTTGTCGACGAAGGAGACCAGACGCCAGTTGTCGATTTCGTCCTTGATGCGGCCAAAGCTGTCGACCTTGCCGACGAGCGCATCGATCTCGTGCGTCTTGGACAGGCGCAGTTCAGCCTGGCTGCGATTGAGGCGAATGATGTCGTCCAGCGATTGCGGCAACAAACCTTCAGTATTATCGAAATCTTGATTCATGGTATCCCTTGCGTTGCTTGGTAGCAGGAATTTTCTGCAGATGAGGTATCTTATTCCGATGACGGATTGTTGTCTGTGAGTTATCACGGCCTGAGCGTGTGGAAAATTACCGGGCGATGCATAAAAGGGGCTGAAAATCGTGTGGTTCATTTCCGAGTGGAAAAATATTGCTGCTGTGCATGACAACTGAAGCATCGCTTGCGACTATCGTATTGCTGTCGGGCATGGATGGCACGGGGACGCTATTCAAGAACTGGATCGACGCTGTACCCGCAGGGTTCGATTTGATGGTGATCGATTTCCCGGTCGATATTGCGCTTGGATATGAGGAATTGCTGCAAATCGTGCGGGCCCGCTTGCCGCAAGACCGGCCGTATTGGCTGCTCGCCGAATCGTTTTCAGGGCCGATCGGGCTGACGCTGGCGGCACGAGCACCGGCTGGTTTGCTCGGTTTGATCCTGTGCTGTACGTTTGCAAAGAACCCGATGCCGGTTCTGACAATCCTCAGGCCGGCAATTGCCCTGCTGTCGTTTCCCCGCCTGCCTCTGTGGCTGGCGCGCATCGGTCATCGCGCGCTGTTTGGGCGCCACGCGAATGCCGAATCCCGGAGCGCAATCTCCGAGGCCCTATGCCGCCTGCATCCCTGCATCCGTCGGTGTTGCAGGCACGCATGCGGGCGGTTCTTGATGTCGACGTGACGACTCTTCTTGCGCGCATCACGTTGCCGGTGTTGTATCTGCGAGGCGGCAAGGACCGCGTGGTTCCGCAATCGGCCTCGCGACAACTGAGCCGTTACTTGCAGCACATGGATATTGCGCAGCTCGATGCGCCGCATATGCTGCTCCAGACCGCTCCGCATGAGGCGTGGCGCACGGTTCGCAGCTTTATCGAGCAGAGGAGGGACGATGCGTGAAACGATCAGTGACGCCCTTCCGGGTACGTTAAGTATCCGGCTCAACGCCCGTCGATCAACGGCCGCAAGTCGCGCCACACATAACGCAAACAAGGCAACGTGCTGCCGTCCGGCGGCGCCCACGTGTCGCGCTCCGCATTGACGCCGCCCAGGCGCTCGTAAAAACGCCGCGCACCGTCATTGGCTTCGAGCACCCAGAGATACATGCCGAGACCGGGATAGTGTTGCTCAAGCCTGGCGGCGGTGGCCCGGATCAGGCGTTCGCCGATGCCGCGCCCCTTGTGCGCGCCGCTCACGTGCAGATTGTCGAGCATGTTGCCCCAGCGTGGGTCTTCGCGCCCTATCATGCTGGCAAAGCCGAGGATATTGTCATTTTCAACCGCCAGCAGCACATGCTCCGTCGGGCCGGGATGCGCCATGCGTGTGCGCCATACCTCGCGCCGCTCGTCAAAGATGTGGTTGTCGAGATAGCCGTCGTTCATGTGCCCGCGATAGCCGGCGCGCCAATTGTCGGTATGCAGGGCGGCGATGCGCTCGGCATCGGTTTGGGTGGCGCTGCGGATTTGCATGACAGATCAGGGAAGGTGGAGATGAGATCGATAGGCCGTTATTTTCACACAGATGAAAAATTCTGATGACGCGGTAACCGTCGGCAACGGCAGGATGTTGCTTGAAGAACCGCAAACGATGGCAAACCACGGCAAGCGCAGTGGCAAACAAGGCAAGAATTGATGGAGGTTATCACCTTTATTCTTCGTTCATCCGGGCGGCCCTGCGGCTACAATGGGCGATATTTACGATAGGCGTTGTGCAGGCCGGGTGTGCTCTGCGCCGCCTCGATGAAAGAGTGGAATTCATGCAATCGAAGGCATCGCATAGCTGGATCACGGCCGTTCCCACCGCCTGCGTCATGACACTCGTTTCGTGTGCGCTGGTCTCATGCGGCGGCGGTGGCGGTGGAGGAAGTGGTGGATCGTCTTCGACGCCGACACCCACGCCGACGCCAACGCCGACGCCCACCTCAACCATCGTCACCGGCGTGGCCGCCGTCGGCGCGCCGCTGGTCGATGCCCAGATTCGCGTGGTCGACGGTTCCGGCAGCGCCGTCACGCTGCAGGACGGCAACGGCAATACGATTCCCTACGCGCAGAGCAATGTCGCCGACGGTTCCTACAAGTTCGTGATTCCGAGCGGTTCGCCCAAGATGCCGCTGTTCATCGAAGCCAATGCCATCGATGCGAACGGCACGCCGGTGGTGCTGCATTCGCTGGTGCAAAGCGAGAGCAGTTCCGGCTCGATGGTGGCGAACATCACGCCCCTGACCAATGCCGTGGTCGCCGAAATCCTCGGCGAAGATCCGATGGCGGTATTTCACAACGCCTCGGCCAATGCGAGCGCCATCGCCAATCTCAGCAATGCCACGCAGGTGTCGTCGGCGTCGATCCAGATCAAGGCCGTCATCGCCAAGAACCTGTCCGACGCCAAGGTGACGTCGACTGCGACGCTCGACCTGTTTCAGGACAGCACCTTCCTGACCAACAAGACCGGGGTCGATGCGGCGCTGGAGGCCTTGCGCATCCAGATCATTCCAGGCAGCAGCGACGGCCAGCTCCAGATCAGCAACAAATTCGTCTCGATCGCCACGCCGGAGGTGACGATCGACCTGGCGGCGGCGAAGAAGCAGCTTGCCGCAGGCGCGTCGGGCACCCTGTCGACTGCGATCACGTCCACGCTCAAGACCACCACCAGCTCGACGTCCAGCGTGACCAATTTCGGCTCGCTCGACAACCTCACCATTGCCGTCAACGGCTTGATCGCGCAACGCGCACCCAACACGTCGTTTGCGGCGCTGCTCTCGGCGGTGCCGGCGCCGTCGACACCGGCGCTGCCTGCCGGCAAGACGGCCGCTTACGTGTTCAATGGCCGCCAGGCGGCGGACCTGGAAAATCTGTTGGCGCTGTATGCCAGCAACAACTACCAGTTGAGTTCGGTGCAAGTGTTGGGCTGCATCGATGATCCGCTGCCGAGCAAGGGCTGCACCAACCTCGCCATTGCCGCCGTCGTCACAGACGTCAACGGCAACGTGGTCGACGTCTTCCGCGACGGCGTGACCTACAACAAGAGCACCACGCCGACCTGGACCTTCTCAGGCAACGGCACCTATGCCAATATCAAGATCTATCCGGTGACTTACGCCACGTTCGGCTTCGACGGCAGCCTGAGTTCGACGAGCGGCTTGAGTTCCAGCAGCACGGGCAGCACAGGCAGCACTGTTGCGGCAGCCAACCCCGGCCTGGGATTGCAGGTGTCGATTACCGACCTGGACAGTTCGGGCAACCAGCTCGTGGGGAATAGCGCGGTGCAATTGCCGAGCGACCAGAGCGTGCCGTTCGCCTTTTGCAGCGAGTCGCTGCTTTGCATCTGGCCGCAGCCGGCCGTGTTGCCGACCGCTACCGGTGAATTGGGCGACACCTTGCTGCAGCAACCGGCGCTGGGATGGATCGGCAGCGTCGATGCCGCGCTCGGGGCAAAATTCGTCGTCACCTACGCGTCGTGGATTACGGTCACGAATCAGACCACCAATGTCTATCTTTCGGCCGCGCTGCCGAGCAATCTCGCGGCCAGCCTGTATCCCATGGCCGACAGCATTTCGGCGAGCAATCCCGTGACGGGCGCCAATATCGTGGCGGGCTTCGATCTGTCGTGGGCGAACTGGGCTGCGGCCAACCCCAATATGGCGGTGTTCTCCGTGCGTACCATCGTCAACAGCACCGGCTCGGCGCCGCTGATTACCGACAACCAGGTGCCGTTCGGCGTGACTTCGGTCAACCTTGCGCCGACCGCATTGCCCGACGGCTTTACGCCGACCTTGTACGAGATCTGGTTGGGTGCGACGGATAATCTCGGCCATCGCTATTACACGCAATTGCTTGGGACTGACTAACGCTGCTCCGGCGCGATCTCCCGGATCGGCGCAGCAAACTCGTCATGCTGCGCCGGATCGACCGGGCGGTGTTTGATGTTGGTGGCGGCCGGGTAGTTGGCGAGGCAGTTGCCGTTCTTCAGATCGCGCTTCGGCCGCACCGGCCGCGCTGTGAATCCGCCACCGCAATTGGGGCAGACATCATGCAAAACGTCGCGCACGCAAGTCGCGCAAAACGTGCATTCGAAGCTGCAGATCATGGCGTCGAGCGAATCCGGCGGCAGCGCCTTGGCGCAATGTTCGCATTGCGGACGCAGTTCGAGCATGGCATGTCCCTCCGTGTTTTTCTACTCGTGAATCTGGCTCTCGGCTTTGCCGTCGAGATGGAATTTCTCGAGCAGGCCGAACGAACGCGAAGCGCTCCATAGCGCCAAGGCGGTCAGCGTCAGCCCGAGCTGCCCCGCCGCCAGCCATAGCGCAGACTGCGACAGCAAGGGCGCAATCACGGCCGAAATCAAGGCGCCCAGCATGGTCAGGACAAACGATTGGCACGATGCCACCACGCCGCGGATATGCGGAAACAAATCGAGCACCAAGAGCGTGGCGCCGGGCGCGACGATGGACATGCCGAAGGTGTAGAAAAACAGCGGCGCGACCGACCACGGTAGCGCCGGCGGGAAGATGGCGTGGTACAGCACATTGGCACCCGCCGCGCCGACCAGGAACAGGAAGCCGTAGGCGACCTGGCGCGGGATCGGCATCTTGCCGGCCAAGCGGTTGGCCACCAGCGCACCGCAGAAGATGCCGCCCACCGAAGGAACGAATTGCCAGGCGAACTGATCCGGCCCGAGATGCAGGTGTTCGGTCAGGAATACCGGCGCCGCTGCCACGTAGAGGAACAGCCCGCCGAAATTGAATGCCACGGCGCCGGCCTTCAAATGAAATAGCGGCGAGCGGAACACCTGGCTATAGCTGTGCCAAAGATGGCGCGGATTGAACGGATGGCGTTTCTCGGGCGGCAGCGTCTCGGGCAGGTTGCGATAGCAATACCACAGCATCCAGATGGTGAAGCCCATCAGGAACAGGAAGATCGAGCGCCAATCGCGGTACTTGACGATCCAGCCGCCCAGGATAGGCGCAATGGCAGGCGCGATCGAAAAGATCATCGTCACCAAGGACAGCAGGCGCGACGCTTCCGGGCCCTCGTAGCTGTCGCGGATGATGGCGCGCCCGATCACGGCACCCGCGCCGGCCGACGTGCCCTGCATGATGCGGAAGGCCCAGAGATATTCGACGCTATGCGCCGAAGCGCAGCCTAATGAGGCGATGGCAAACACGATCAGCGACACCAGGATGACGTTGCGCCGGCCGAAGGTGTCCGATAGCGCGCCATGCCACAGGATCATGATCCCGAAGGAAAACATGTAGGCCGTCAGCGTCTGCTGCACTTCGAGGAAGCCCGCGTGCAGACTGGCTTCGATATTGGGGAAGGCCGGAAGATAGGTATCGACCGAGAATGGGCCGATCATGGCCAGGGCGGCCAGCATGAAGGCCAGCCATTTGCGGTCGATGTGATGCGCGGGATTGGAAGAGGAAGGGTTCACAAAGCGAAGAAATCAAACCCGCCCTGTTCCATCGAAGCAGGGCGGGCGGGTTATTGCAACAAGCAGGCCGGATCGGCTAGATGCCGCCCATGCACAGGTATTTCAGTTCCAGATATTCGTCCATGCCATAGACCGAACCTTCACGGCCCAGGCCGGATTGCTTGACGCCACCGAACGGCGCCACTTCGTTCGAGATCAGGCCGGTGTTGATGCCCACCATGCCGTATTCGAGCTGTTCGGCGACACGCCAGACGCGGCCGATGTCGCGCGAATAGAAGTAGCTGGCCAGGCCGAAGTCCGTATCGTTGGCCGCGGCGATCGCTTCTTCTTCGGTCTTGAACTTCACCACGGCGGCGACCGGGCCGAAGGTTTCCTCGCGCATGATCAGCATGTCCGGCGTCACGTTCGACAACACCGTCGGCTCGTAGAACAGGCCGCCCAGGCTGCTGCGCTTGCCGCCGGCGAGCAGCTTGGCGCCCTTGGCGGTGGCGTCGCTCACGTGCTGTTCGACTTTCTTTACAGCGGCTTCCTCGATCAGCGGTCCTTGCACCACGCCTTCATCAAAGCCGTTGCCGACCTTGATCTTGGCTGCTTTCGCCGCCAGTTTTTCGACGAAGGCGTCATGGATCGATTCATGGACATAGAAGCGGTTGGTGCAGACGCAGGTCTGGCCCGCGTTGCGGTATTTCGATTGCACTGCGCCTTCAACGGCGGCATCGAGATCGGCATCGTCGAACACGATGAAGGGCGCATGGCCGCCGAGTTCGAGCGCCAGCTTTTTCACCGTCGGTGCGCATTGTTCCATCAGGATGCGGCCCACCGGCGTGGAACCGGTGAAAGACAGGTGACGCACCGTCGGGCTGGAGCACAGCAGCTTGCCGACTTCGATCGAACGGTCGCTGTCGGCGGTGATGATGTTCATCACGCCGGGCGGTAGGCCGGCGCGTTCGGCCAGTTCGGCCATGGCGAGCGCGGAGAGCGGCGTCTGTTCGGCGGGCTTGATGACGATGGTGCAGCCGGCGGCAATGGCCGGTGCGACCTTGCGCGTGATCATGGCGATCGGAAAATTCCACGGCGTGATCGAGGCGCATACGCCGATCGGCTGCTTCAGCACCACCATCCGCTTGTCGCTCCAAGTCGACGACATCACGTCGCCCGAGACGCGCTTGGCTTCTTCGCCGAACCATTCGATGAAGGAGGAACCGTAGGCGACTTCGCCCTTGGCTTCGGCCAGCGGCTTGCCTTGTTCGGCCGTCATCAGCGTGGCGAGGTCGTCGGTGTGGGCGATCATCAGATCGAACCATTTGCGCATTACGGCGGCGCGTTCCTTGCCGGTTTTTGCGGCCCATGCCGGGAAGGCCTTGGCCGCCGCATCGATGGCGGCTTGCGTTTCCTTGGTGCCGAGATTGGGCACGCTGGCGATCAATTCGCCGTTGGCCGGATTGTGTACCTTGAAGGTCGACGCGCCGTCGATCCACTTGCCATCGACAAAGGCCTGGTTGCGCAACAAGGCAGCGTCCTTGAGCGGCGGCAATGCTGTTTTATTCGCTTGCGACATGGAAAGTCTCCTGTACTGAATGCCAAGAGACTAGGATAGCCTATTTCGCCGCAAGCGGTATGTGTTGCGCCGTCTCAATCCCCTGTCTTTGGTACCACTTCCTGCGCAGTCTCTGGTACCGCTTTGGGTATCGCTTCTTCGCGTCGATTGAATCCCGCTACCATGTCGAAGCGGAACAGCCGGCATTCGAGCGCGCCATTGAAAAACGGCGTCTTGCGCGACTCTTTCAGGCGCAGCATCTTGGGCAAACCGAGGTCGGCCGAGAACAGGAACACCGACCAGCCGGCAAAGCGCTGCTTGAGCGTGCTGGAAAATTCGCTGAAGAAGGCCTTGGCCAGATCGTCGGTCTCCAGCGTCGAATCGCCGCGCACGCCGATACGCTCGCCGTATGGCGGATTGGTGACGATCATGCCGGCCGCGGCCGGCGCCTGCACTTGCTGCGCCTCGATCTGTTTCAGCGGCACCTCGAACGGGATGCCGGCCTTGTTCAGATTGCTGCGCGCCATGACCACCATGTCGCCCGAGATGTCGCTGCCAAAGATGGTCGGTTCGGTGGGAATCGGATTGGGTTTGACGCTGCCCTTGATCTCGCGCCAGGCGTCGCTATCGAAGTCATGAAATTTCTCGAACGCGAAATCGCGCCGCGCGCCCGGTGGAATGCCGGCCACCATTTGCGCCGCTTCGGCCAGGATGGTGCCGGAGCCGCACATCGGGTCGAACAAGACCGTGCCCGGCTTCCAGCCCGATACGCGCAACAGCCCGGCAGCCAGGTTTTCGCGCAGGGGCGCGTCGCCGGTTTCCAGGCGCCAGCCGCGCTTGAACAGAGCCTCGCCCGAGGTGTCGAGATAGATGGTGCAGGTACGCGCATCGAGGAAGGCGGCGACGCGCATGTCGGGCGTGCGCGTATCGACCGAGGGACGGCGGTCGAATTGTTCGCGGAAGCGGTCGCAGATCGCATCCTTGATCTTGAGCGTGGTGAATTCCAGGCTGCGTAGCGGCGACTTGATCGCGGTCACATCGATGCGTATCGTGTGGTCGACGGCAAACCAGTCTTCCCACGGCTGCGCCAGCGCCAGGTCGTAGACGTCGTTTTCGTTGACGTAGCCGGCGTGCGCAATGCGCAGCAGCACGCGCGAGGCGATGCGCGAATGCAGGTTGATGCGATAGGCGTCAGTCAGATGGCCCGAGCAATGCACGCCGCCGGGCACCTGGTTGTGCACATTGAGCGTGCCGGAGAGCTGCGCGATTTCGCCGAGTTCTTCGGCGAGCGCTGCCTCCAGGCCGCGCGGGCAGGGGCAGAAATAGGAATATGGTTTGTTCATTGGGGGACCCTTTATCCGTTAAAAAGAGAGAATCCCCTCTCCCGCAGGCGGGAGAGGGGTAGGGGTGAGGGGGATCGCGATTTGGCTACCTAGAATAGAACTGCTTATCGCCGCACTAGCGACGTTTTAGCTTATTGACCGAGCCAGATCGCAACGCCCCTCACCCCCGGCCCCTCTCCCGCCTGCGGGAGAGGGGAGTTTTTATACTACTTCGCAAACACCCGTTCGACGAAATCCAGCCTGTCCTGTCCCCAGAACGATTCGCCGTCGACCACGTACCACGGCGAGCCGAATACGTTGCCCGCCATCGCCTGGTCGGTGAATTGATCATACGCCGCTTGCACGCTGGCCGTCTCGGCCGACTTGACCAGGGCACGGCCGTCGAGTTCGAGCATAGCGGCGATGCCGGAGAGCGTGTCGGCGTCGGAAATGTTCTTGTCTTCCGCCCACAAGCCCTTCATCAACGCGCCGGTGACATCCAGGGCCGTGCTCGTGCCATGCGCCAATTGCACGGCGATGATGAACTTGGCCGCGAGCTCGGGCGGTACCGGGAAAAACTTCGGCTGCAGGTTCAGCGGCAAGCCGAGGAATTCGCTCCAGCGCTTCAACTCGACCAGCCGGTATGCCTGGCGTTGCGGCGCACGCTTGGCCAGCGGCAAGCCGCCCGAGACATTGAATACCTTGCCCAGATCGCACGGCTTGATCTCGACCTGCACGCCGTGCTTCTGCGCCAGTGCAACGAAGCGCGCATGGCCCAGATAAGCCCAGGGCGAGTGCGGCGCAAAAAAGTATTCGCAGACCTTCGGCATGGCAGACAACCTTTGCTTCAAAAGGGTTTGACGACGACCAGGATAACGATGGCAAGCAAGACCAACACGGGCACTTCATTGAACCAGCGGAACCACACATGGCTGCGCTTGTTTTCGCCGCGCTCGAATTTCTTCAACAGCGATCCGCAGGCATGATGGTAACCGATCAGCACCACCACCAAGGCCAGCTTGGCATGCAGCCAGCCGTTGCCCGGTCCGCGGCCGACACCGTAGTAAAGCCACATGATCAAGCCGAACAGCAGGGCCGGCACGGCCAGCATGGTCATGAAGCGGTATAGCTTCCTCGCCATCAAAAGCAGGCGCGCCTTGGCCGCCGGATCGTCTTCCATCGCCAGGTTGACCAGGATGCGCGGCAGATAGAACAAGCCGGCAAACCACGAAACCACGAACACGATGTGCAGCGCCTTGATCCAGAGCATGGCCGATTCCATCCGATCCTATTGACGCACTTCGCCGTGGCCGAACACCACGTACTTGAGCGAAGTCAAGCCTTCCAGTCCGACCGGTCCGCGCGCATGCAGTTTGTCGTTCGAGATGCCGATCTCGGCACCGAGACCGTATTCGAAGCCGTCGGCAAAGCGCGTCGACGCGTTGACCATGACCGAAGCGGAATCGACTTCGCGCAGGAAACGCATGGCGCGCGTGTAGTCCTCGGTGATGATGGCGTCGGTATGCTGCGACGAGTGCGTGTTGATGTGCGCGATGGCCTCGTCTACATCGGCCACGATCTTCACGGCGAGAATCGGCGCCAGGTATTCGGTATCCCAATCTTCGGCAACGGCTTGCTTCAAATGCGGGTAGCCGGCCAGGATGGCATGCGCCTCGGTATCGCAGCGCAGCTCGACTTCCTTGGCGCGGTACAGCTCGGCCAATTGCGGCAGTATCTGTTCTGCAACGGCGCGCGCGACCAAAAGCGTCTCCATCGTGTTGCAGGTGCCGTAGCGGTGGCACTTGGCGTTGAAGGCGACGTCCCTGGCCTTGGCCAGATCGGCCTTGTCGTCGATGTAGACGTGGCAGATGCCGTCGAGGTGCTTGATCATCGGCACCTTCGATTCCTTCATCAAGCGCGAAATCAAGCCCTTGCCGCCGCGCGGCACGATCACGTCGACGTAGTCGGTCATGGTGATCAATTCACCGACGGCAGCGCGATCCGTTGTCTCGACAACCTGCACCGCTTCAGCAGGCAGCCCCGCGCCTTGCAAGCCTTCTTTCACGATCTTGGCCAGCGCCTGGTTGCAGTGGATCGCTTCCGAGCCGCCGCGCAGAATCGTCGCGTTGCCGCTCTTGATGCACAAACCGGCCGCGTCGACCGTCACGTTGGGGCGCGCTTCATAGATGATGCCGATCACGCCCAGCGGCACGCGCATCTGCCCGACCTGGATGCCGGTCGGGCGGTATTTCATGTTCGAGATTTCACCGATCGGGTCTGCAAGCGCGACGATCTGCTCCAGGCCCTCGGCCATGGTGGCGATGGCCTGGTCCGACAGCGTGAGGCGGTCCAGCATGGCCGGCTCCAGGCCGTTGGCGCGCGCGGCGTCGAGGTCTTTCTTGTTCGCTTCGCGCAGCAGATCGGCGTCGCGCCGGATGGCGGCGGCGATCAGCGTCAATGCGCGGTTCTTGGCAGCGGTATCGGCACGGGCCATGGCGCGCGAAGCTTCGCGCGCGTTGCGGCCGATTTGTTGCATGTATTGAACGATGTCCATTTTAATGCCACGAGCGATTGATGGCCCCTCTCCCGCAGGCGGGAGAGGGGTTGGGGCGGGCGGCGAACCGCTGAGGGGGATCGCGATCTGACTCAGATTGAATCGTGCAGCTTGCATTTGCGCAATCGGTCTTTATCGGCGTAGTCGGATCACAACGCCCCTCACCCCCGGCCCCTCTCCCGCCTGCGGGCGAGGGGAGACTATATTACCTTAGACAGGCGTCCCACGCGCAATCCGCATGCCCAGTTCGCGCAGGCTATCCCACGCGTCACCGGCATGCTTTTTCGCCCGCAAACCCTTGATCATCTTGTCGATCTGCGCCGCATCCTGCAGGCAGGCTTCGAGCGTGGACAGGCGCAATCGGCGCAGCGCAGGCTCCATCAAGCGCTCGCGCGGGCCCCAGATGCGGTATTCCTTGAGCAGCATGCCAAGCTGCCGGCCCTCTGCCATGGCAGATTTCAATTTCAACAGCGTACGGATTTCCTCGGCCATCGCCCACAGCACCAGAGGCAAGGCCTCGCCTTCGCCTTCCAGTCCTTCCATCATGCGCACCAGGCGCGCCACGTCGCCGCCCAGCATGGCTTCGTTGAGCTTGAACACGTCGTAGCGCGCCACGTTGAGCACCGCGTCATGCACTTGCTCGAATTCAAGCTTGCCCTCGGGATAGAGCAGGGCCAGCTTCTGGATTTCCTGATGCGCCGCCAGCAGGTTGCCTTCGACGCGCTCGGCAATGAAGGCGACGCTTTCTTTGCCCGCGCTATGGCCCTGGGCCGCCAGGCGCATGCCGATCCAGTTGGGCAATTGCGTGCGCTCGACCATGGGGATATCGATATACACCGCTGCCTGCTGCAAGCCGGCCACCCAGGCCGCCTTTTGCGTGGCCCAGTCGAGCTTGGGCAGCGTGACCAGCGTGACGTTGTCAGGCGAGAGATCCGCCGCATATTGCTGCAAGGCTTGCCCGCCGTCCTTGCCCGGCTTGCCGGTGGGGATGCGCAATTCGATCAGCTTCTTGTCGCCGAACAGCGATTGCGACTGGTTGGCCGCCATCAGTTCGCCCCATTTGAAGCCGCGTTCGACGGTCAGCACTTCGCGTTCGGAAAAACCTTGCGCGCGGGCCGTCTTGCGAATCTTGTCGGCAGCCTCGATGGCGAGCAGGTGTTCGTCGCTGGCGATCACATACAGCGGCGCCAGCGGCTTGCCTAGGTGCGCGTCGAGCGCGTCGGGCCGCAATTGCATGGCGGCCTTATTGCGGCAGCTTCATGGCCGACAGGCGGCGCAGGACTTGAAGAGCCAGGTCCTGCTGCATATCTTTGTAAAGGTTATCGGCTTCCGTTTCCTTGGCCAGCGCGTAGGACGAGTTGAAGCTCATGTCGCGCTTGAGCGTAAAGGCGGTGACGGGAATCAGCTCATGGCCGTTGTTGTCGCGCACGTGGAACGAGAAACGATACAGCAGCGTGAACTCGACCGGCTGGCCTTCGCCGTTCAAGGACAACAGCGAGCGGTCGCGTTTCTCGGGCTGGATGACTTCCAGGACGGCTTCCGCCTTCTTGGAATCCGTGACGATCTCGGTCCCGCCGGCGGCCTCGATGTTGCGCACGATGGCCACCCGCAAGGGCGAATTGGCCGGTAAGCCGATGTAGAGCGACTTGACCGGCAATTGCATCTCGGCGGCGCCGCGCAGATGGAAGCCGCAGCCCGAAAGCAGGGCCAGTGACAGGATCAGCAGGACGGTGTGTGCGCGGCGTAGTGTTTGCATGAGGTGGAATCAGGCGACGATGTTGACGAGCTTGCCGGGCACGACGATGATCTTCTTCGGCGCACCTTCGAGGAACTTCTTCACGTTCTCATTACCCAGCGCGGCGGCTTCGATGGCTGCCTTGTCGGCCGCCTTGGGCACCTTGATCGAGCCGCGCAGCTTGCCGTTGATCTGGACCATCAATTCGATCTCGGCCTGCTCCAGCGCGGCCGGGTCGACCTGCGGCCATTCGGCGTCGAGAATATCGCCGAACTTGGCGGCAAAGCCGAGCTCCTGCCACAGCACGTGGGTGATGTGCGGCGCCACCGGATTGAGCATGCGCAGGAAGATCGACAAGCCTTCCGCCGCAACCGCCTTGGAGGGAGCCCCGCCGTCGAACTTGGCGGCTTCCAGTGTGTTCAACATCTTCATGCTGGCCGAGACGACGGTGTTGTACTGGATGCGCTTCAAGTCATGGTCGGCCTGCTGCAGGATCTTGTGCACTTCACGGCGCAGCGTCTTGAGCTCTTCAGTCAGCGACGCTGCATCGACCTCATTGACTGTAGCGGCATCGGCCACCACGGCAGCCTGGGCCACGCCGTAGTTCCACACGCGGCGCAGGAAACGGTTCGCACCTTCGACACCGGTGCCCGACCATTCGAGCGTCTGCTCGGGCGGCGAGGCGAACATGGTGAACAGACGTGCCGTATCGGCGCCATATTGGTTGATCTGCGCCTGCGGGTCGATGCCGTTGTTCTTCGACTTCGACATCTTCTCGGTGCCGCCGATCTGGACCGGTGCGCCGTCGCTGTTGAGCTTGGCGGAAGTCGGGCGGCCACGGTCGTCGAGCGTCAATTCCACGTCTTCCGGATTGAACCAGGTCTTCTTGCCCGATTCGTCTTCGCGGTAATAGGTTTCGTTCAGCACCATGCCCTGCGTCAGCAGGTTGGTGAACGGTTCATCGAACTTGACCAGGCCGAAGTCGCGCATCACCTTGGTCCAGAAGCGCGCATACAGCAAATGCAACACGGCGTGTTCGATACCGCCGATGTACTGGTCCATCGGCATCCAGTAATCGTTGCGCGCATCGACCATGCTTTCGCTCGAGCCCGGCGAGCAATAGCGCATGAAGTACCACGAGGAATCGACGAAGGTGTCCATCGTGTCGGTCTCGCGGCGCGCCGGCTTGCCGCATTGCGGGCAATCGACGTGCAAAAACTTTTCGTGCTTGTTGAGCGGATTGCCGCTGCCGTCCGGCACGCAATCTTCGGGCAGGATCACCGGCAAGTCCTTCTCGGGCACCGGCACCGTGCCGCAATCGGCGCAGTGGATCATGGGGATCGGCGTGCCCCAGTAGCGCTGGCGCGAAATGCCCCAGTCGCGCAGGCGGTAGGTGATCTTCTTTTCGCCGATGCCCTTGGCACCGAGATCGGACGCAATCGCTTCGACGGCACCCTGGTACTTCATGCCGTCATATTTGCCTGAGGCGATGCAACTGCCGTTTTCCTTGTCGCCGTACCACTCTTCCCAGGCCTCGGTCGAGTAGGCCTTGCCCGGCACGTCGACCACTTGCTTGATCGGCAAGTTGTATTTCTTGGCGAACGCAAAGTCGCGCTCGTCATGCGCCGGTACGCCCATCACGGCGCCGTCGCCATAAGTGATCAGCACATAATTGCCGACCCAGACCTCGACCTTGTCGCCGGTCAGCGGATGCGCGACGTAGAGGCCCGTGGGCATGCCCTTTTTTTCCATCGTCGCCATGTCGGCTTCGATGACGCTGCCCTTCTTGCATTCGGCGATGAAGGCGGCGAGTTCCGGATTGGTCTTGGCGGCATGCGTGGCCAGCGCGTGTTCCGGCGCGACGGCGCAGAAAGTCACGCCCATGATGGTATCGGCGCGCGTGGTGAAGACCCAGAGCTTGCCTTCATTGAGCGGTTTGCCGTCTTCCTTGATGTCGTGCGGGAAGGCAAAGCGCACGCCGGTCGATTTGCCGATCCAGTTCGACTGCATCAGGCGCACGCGCTCGGGCCAGCCCGGCAGCTTGGTCTCGACGTGTTCGAGCAATTCCTCGGCATAATCGGTGATCTTGGCGTAATACATCGGGATTTCGCGCTTTTCGATCACGGCGCCCGAACGCCAGCCACGGCCGTCGATGACTTGCTCGTTAGCCAGCACGGTCTGGTCCACCGGGTCCCAGTTCACGGTGCCGGTCTTGAGATAAATGATGCCCTTCTCGAGCATCTTCAAGAACATCCACTGGTTCCACTTGTAATACTCTGGCTTGCAGGCCGTCATTTCGCGCGACCAGTCGATGGCCAGGCCCATGGACTGCATCTGCTCCTTCATGTGTTCAATGTTGGAGTAGGTCCACTTGGCCGGCGGCACATTGTTGGCCATGGCGGCATTTTCCGCCGGCATGCCGAACGCATCCCAGCCCATCGGCATCAGGACGTTGTAGCCGTTCATGCGCAGGTAGCGGTACATCACGTCGTTGATCGTGTAGTTGCGCACGTGGCCCATATGCAGCTTGCCGGACGGGTAGGGCAGCATGGAGCAGGCGTAGAACTTCTTTTTCTCGCGGCCGGCCTTGTCCTTGGCGTGCTCTACGGTCTTGTAGGCATCGATCTTTCGCCAATGGTCTTGTGCCGCTTTTTCGACGTCTGACGGGATGTATTTGTCTTGCATGACGGATGTTGCCAATAGTGAATGAATATAGGTGGAACCGGACATTATAAAGCGGATTCTTTCGCTATCGGATGCCAGGCAACGGAGAAAAGGCGTAGGTTGGTGCTGAGCGTAGCGAAGCCCAACATCGGCCGGGTGTACCAACACCTCCATTGGAATCGGAATCGTAGGATTGTTGGGCTTCGCTACGCTCAGCACCAACCTACGACAAGACCAGCTGCAACGCCGGTTTTTCGCCGTAGTCCTCATAGCGCTCGTTGATGCCGCCGATGCAGAAGGCCAGTTCTTCAAGGAGTTCGGGTTGGGCTTGTTTGAGCAGCGCCGAATTTTGAATCTCGATGGTCAGTATCTCGTCCACATCCAGCGAAAACCGCGACATGCCCTCGCCGTCGCGCAGATAGCTCAGGCAATCGACCCAGGCGTCCATGGTATTGCCGTAATAATCGGGAAAGCCGAACTCGCGTCTGGATTCGGCGTGGAAGCTGTCCCAGCCGGTGATGCGCGCGGCATCGAGGCGCACGGTGGCCATGGGATTATTTCTTGCCGGTGTCGACCGGCACTGCGGCGGCAGGCGCGTCCGATGCGGCGGGCGGTTCCGTGACGAAGCCCATCTTGGTCAAGCCGCCGGTTTGCGCGTCGGCCATGACCTTGGCGATGATTTCATAGCGCGTCGCCTTGTCGGCGCGCAGCTGCAATTCGGGCTGCGGCGTCTTTTTTCCGGCTGCGGCCAGCTTGTTGGCCAGTTGCGGCTCGGTGACGGCGTCTTTTTCCCAGAAAATCTGGCCTTGGCCATCGATCGACACGGTCACCGTTTCCGGCTTTTCCGGCGAGGGCGCGGCCTGCGCGCTGGGCAGGTCGAGCTTGATCGCGTGCGTGAACAACGGGGCGGTGATGATGAAGATCACGAGCAAGACCAGCATCACGTCCACCATGGGCGTGACGTTGATTTCCGCCATCAGGGCGTTGTGCTGGTTGTCGGAAAAGCCGCCGAAGGCCATGACCGTGCCTTTAATCCGGCTTGCCCACGCGCGCACCCGTGGTCAGGTGGGCGTGCAGGTCGTGTGCGAAAGCATCGAGTTCGGCCAGGGTGACGCGGTTGACGCGCGTGAAGGCGTTGTAGGCCAGCACGGCGGGAATCGCCACCGTCAAGCCCAGCGCCGTCATGATCAACGATTCGCCGACCGGACCGGCCACCTTGTCGATCTGCACCGTGCCGGCCAGCGATACGGCTTCCAGCGCATGATAGATGCCCCAGACCGTGCCGAGCAGGCCGACGAAGGGTGCCGTGGCGCCGACCGACGCGAGAATGGTCAGGCCGCCTTCGAGGCGCGAGGTGGCGCGCGTGATTTCACGGCGCAGGGTGCGCGTGATCAGCTCGCCCGGGTCGGATGCGGCATTGAGCGAACCGGCGTGGCCATGCACGTTGGCCGCTTCGATGCCATGCACTGCCAGCGGCGCATACACTTTTTCACGGTCCACGTTCGAGATCAGCTTGACCGCATCGTCGAGCGACGGCGCCTTCCAGAATGCGTCCAGCGCCCCGGCGCTTTGGCGGATACGCAGCGCGGTCCATGCCTTGGAGAGGATGAAATACCAGCTCACCAGCGACATCAGAAGCAGCAGACAGGCTACCACGTGGGTGATCTCGTCGCCCTGGGCCCAGTAATGCGCGATACCGACGCTTTCGTTCATGGATTCCCCTAAAATCTGCTTCCGCTTGCCCTAGCGCAAACCCAGCACGTCCTGCATGTCGTACAGCCCGGTTGCCTTGTCGCGCAGAAAGCGCGCTGCGCGCAGGCTGCCATGGGCATACGACACGCGGGAGGACGATTTGTGGCTGATCTCGATGCGCTCGCCGATGCCGGCAAAGAGCACGGTATGGTCGCCCACGATGTCGCCGCCGCGTATGGTGGCAAAGCCGATCGAGGACGGATCACGCTCGCCGGTGACGCCTTCGCGCGCATAGACCGCCACGTCGTCGAGCTTCTTGCCCAATGCGCCGGCAATCGCTTCGCCCATCTTCAGCGCCGTGCCCGAGGGGGCATCGACCTTGTGGCGGTGATGCGCTTCGACGATTTCGATATCGTAACCGTGGGAAAAGTTCTTGGCCGCCATTTCCAGCAGCTTCATGGTGACGTTGACGCCCACGCTCATGTTGGGCGCGAACACGATGGCGGTCTGTTCGGCTGCCGCAGCGATGGCGGCCTTGCCGGCGGCGTCGAAGCCGGTGGTGCCGATGACCATCTTGATGCCGTGCGCGGCGCAGTGCGCCACATGCTTCAAGGTGCCTTCCGGGCGCGTGAAATCGATCAGATACTGCGCGCCGGCCAGGCCTTTTTCGAGTTCCGCCGCGATGGATACGCCGGTCTGGCGCCCCAGCGGCAAGCCGCAATCCGTGCCGATGGCTGGGCTGGCGGCAACATCGACCGCGCCGCTCAACTGCGCGTCGTCCGCGTCAAGCACGGTCTCGATCAGCATCCGGCCCATGCGGCCCGATGCCCCGGCAATCGCTATCTTCATCGGATTCATGACTTGCGCTTACTTGGCGTTGCCGGCGATCAGGGTGATGTATTCCTTCTCGGTCGGCAAGAGCGTGCCGTCGACCTTATCGAGCTTGTTTTCCTTGAAGAAGACCGTAACGTGGCTCGTGATCAATTCGCCATTGCCGCGGCGCAGGCGGAACATGTAATCCCAGCGGTCGGCATGGAAGACATCGGTGACCAGGGGCGTGCCGAGCAGGAACTTGACCTGGTCGCGCGTCATACCCTCGGGCCGTTTCATGCCGTCGCGCAACTGGGTCATGATTTCCGACGAGACGAAATTGCCCTGCTGGATGTCGATGCGGTACGGCGTCAGGATACCGAGAAAGCGGTCTTCCTTGATCACCGTGACGCCCTTGGTATCGGTCTGCGCCGCCGAATTGCCGACGTCCCGGTCACGGGAGAATATGCCGCAGCCGGACAAGCCGGAGGCCAAAACGATGGTGCATGCCAAAACGAGGAAACGGGAACGGGTGGTGCCAGACGTGTGCATGCGCATAAGAATGAGTCGTGATGGGTTGAGCCGGGATGCCAAAACGCTATATGATAAAGCAGATGACACCAATTCAGAAATAATCATGCCCAACAACCCCACCGATTTGAAAGCCAGCGGTCTGAAAGCGACGCTGCCCCGACTGAAAATCCTGGAAATCTTCCAGAACAGCGAGGTGCGCCACCTGAGCGCCGAAGACGTCTACAAGGTCTTGCTGGCCGAAAACATGGATGTCGGTTTGGCAACGGTTTACCGCGTCCTGACCCAATTCGAACAAGCGGGGTTGTTGCACCGCAACCATTTCGAGAGCGGCAAGGCGGTGTTCGAACTGAACGCCGGCTCGCACCACGACCATCTGGTTTGCGTCGATTGCGGCCGGGTGGAAGAGTTTTACGACGAGGAAATCGAACGGCGCCAGCATAATATCGCCAAGGAACGCGGTTTCTCCCTGTCCGAGCATTCGCTGGCGCTGTATGGCCACTGCACCAAGGAAAACTGCCCGCATCGGCATTGATGCGCTCGGGGCCAATTCCGAACGGTAGGGTGGGTGAGCGAAGCGTTACCCACCAATGTGTAAAGGAAGATATTTTGTGCGCTGGTGGGTAACGCTTCGCTCACCCGCCCTGCGATCCTACGTCTGGCTCAAGGCATTCGACAACAGCTTCGCCGTAATATCCACAATCGGAATCACGCGCTCGTAAGCCATGCGCGTCGGCCCGATCACGCCCAGCGTGCCGACGATGCGGCCATTGACTTCGTAGGGCGCCGTCACCACGCTCATCTCTTCCATCGGCACCAGTTGCGATTCGCCGCCGATGAAGATTTGCACGCCGGTGGCCTTGGACGATACATCGAGCAACTGCACCAGCCCGGTCTTGTGCTCGAACATGTCGAACAGCTTGCGCAGCGACGTCATGTTCGACGACAGATCGGACACCGAGAGCAGATTGCGCTCGCCCGAAATCACCACCTCTTCGCTGCTGTCGGCCATGGCATCGCTGCCGGCCTCCACCGCCGCCTGCATCAAGCGCGTCATGTCGTCGCGCAACTGGCGCAGCTCGGCTTGCAGGCGCAGGCGCACCTGGTCGAAGCTGTGGCCGGCGTAATTCTGGTTGATGTAGTTGGCCGCCTGGATCAGTTGCGCGGGCGTGTAATCGACGTCGGTCAGCATCAGGCGGTTTTGCACTTCGCCCGTGGGCGAGACGATCACCAGCAGGATGCGTTTTTCCGACAGGCGCAGGAATTCGATCTGCTGGAACACCGATTCATGGCGCGGCGTCATCACCACGCCGGCGAATTGCGACAGTGACGACAACACCTGGGCCGCGTTGGATATGATCTTGTTCGGTGCATTGGTCTGCATCCGCGAATGGAGCTGCGATTCGAGCTCGGAGGGCTCGGTGGTGCGCGCCGTCAGGAGCGTATCGACGAAGATGCGGTAGCCGCGCGGCGTCGGCACGCGCCCGGCCGAGGTGTGGGGGCTGACGATGAAGCCCATTTCCTCGAGGTCGGACATCACGTTGCGTATCGTCGCCGGCGACAATTCCAGGCCCGAAATCTTCGACAGCGCGCGCGAACCGACCGGCTGGCCGTCGGCAATATACCGTTCGACCAGGGCTTTGAGCAGGGTTTGCGCGCGGGCATCGAGTTGCATGGGGGTATTGTAGTGCCCTGTTCCGGTGAGCGGCAATTTCTTTATGGGCGGGCTTTTATGGACACCCCAGCCAGCTGCCCAGTTCTACCAGGCTGGCGCAATGCCAATCCGGCATGATTGTCGCGGGCAGTTCGCGCCCGAAACGGTTCATCCAGACGGCGCGCAAGCCGGCCTGCTGCGCGCCGGCCACGTCCAGCAGCGGGTCGTCGCCGACGTAGAGCGCCTCATGCGGCATGACCTGCAAGGCCTCGCACGCCTGGCGGAAGATGCGCTGGTCCGGCTTGGCGAATCCCAGCTTGTGCGCCGCAATCGAGATGCGGAAGTGAACGGCCAGCCCGATTGCCTCAAGATCGGCAAAGCCGTTCGATATCGTGCCGAGCGCAAAATGCTGCCCCAGCCGGGTCAGGCCCGGCACCACGTCGTCGAACACGCTGACCATGTTGCGTTCGCGCGAGAAGATTGCCATTGCCGCATCGGCCAGCGCAGCGTCTTCGCCCGAGGCGGCGAGCGCCTCGACGAGCGCCGTGTGGCGCAGCGACCACAGGTCGTAACGGTAGCGTGGTTCGGTTTGCGCCAATTCCATGCGGCGCGCACGCATGCTTTCGCGGCTGTGTCGGGCCACCAGGGCCGGCGCATGGGCGGCAAGCCATTCATATTGCAAGGCTTCGGCGCGCACGATGGTGGGCGCGATAGGCCACAGGGTGTCGTCAAGGTCGAACAATATGGCCTTGATCGTGTCGGGCCTGGTCTGGCTGGGCGGGAAGGGCATTTTTCGAGAACCGGAAGCGTGCAGCTGTAAGATGAAGAGGAATTATGGTCTAATCTGCAGCATGTCGCTCGCTCAATCATCCATCCGGCTCAAAACCATTGCCATCATCGGCAAGTACCTTGCTGCCGGGATCGAACAATCCTTGTCCGACATCGCCGACTTTCTCGCCGCGCGCGGGCATGAGGTGATCTTCGAGAGCGAAACCGCGCACAATATGGACCTGGCCGGCGTGCGCGCCATGACGCCGGCCGAAATCGGCGCCCATGCCGATGCCGCCATCGTGCTGGGCGGCGACGGCACCATGCTCGGCATCGCGCGCCAGCTTGCGCCCTACAATGTGCCGCTGATCGGCATCAACCAGGGCCGGCTCGGTTTCATGACCGACATCCCGCTCGAACGCATGATCCCGACCCTGGGGGAGATGCTCGACGGGAACGTCGAATCGGAACAGCGCAGCCTGCTCGAAGGCCGGGTCGAGCGCGACGGCGAAACCATCTTCCAGGCGCTGGCCTTCAACGACGTGGTAGTGGCGCGCGGCTCCGGTTCGGGCATGGTCGAACTGCAAGTCGACGTCGACGGCCATTTCATGTACAACCAGCGATCCGACGGCTTGATCGTCACCACGCCGACCGGCTCGACCGCCTATGCGCTATCTGCCGGCGGCCCCTTGCTGCACCCCAGCCTGCGCGGCATCGGCCTGGTGCCGATCGCGCCGCACTCGCTGTCGAACCGGCCCATCGTCGTGCCCGAATCGTCCAAGGTGATGATGGTGATCAAGGGTGGGCGCGACGTGAGCATCAACTTCGACATGCAGTCCTTGACCAGCCTGGCGCACGGCGACCGCATCTTCGTGCAGCGCTCGGGGCATGCGATCACCTTTTTGCATCCGCAGGGGTGGAGTTATTACGATACATTGCGTAGAAAGTTACACTGGAATGAGTACCCATCGGCTGAAGGTCAATTAAAATAGTCGCGCCCCGGCATTGCACCGTCATTCCCGCGAAAGCGGGAATCCAGGAATTAAACCTTATGTCCGTGGCGCTCTGGGTTCCCGCGAGGCGGCCATCCGCTTTCGCGGGAACGACGGATTTATTGAATTTGGCGCTTCAATCATGCTCCGCACTTTATCCATTCACGACTTCGTCATCGTCGACACCATCGAACTCGATTTCTCGGCCGGCTTCACCGTCTTCACCGGCGAAACCGGCGCCGGCAAGTCCATCCTGATCGATGCCTTGGCCTTGGCGCTGGGCGAGCGCGGCGACGCCAGCATGGTGCGCGAAGGCGCGGCCCGGGCCGACATCACGGCGGAATTCGCCGCCGGCCCCGAAGTGGAAGCCTGGCTGGCCGGCAACGAGATAGCCAGCGAGGCCGGTGCCATCATGCTGCGCCGCGTGATCGACAATGCCGGGCGCTCCAAGGCTTACGTCAACGGCATCGCCGCCACCGCCACCCAATTGCGCGAACTGGGTGACATGCTGGTTGACATTCACGGCCAGCACGCACACCAATCGCTGCTCAAGAGCGACGCCCAGCGCGTGCTGCTCGACAATCAAGCCGGCTTGCAGGAGGCGCTCAGGGAGCTGGGCCAGTTATACAAGGCTTGGCGGGCCCTGGTGAAACAGCGAGAAGAATTCGAAACCAATGCCAAGAACGTGCTGCTGGAGCGCGAACGGCTCGAATGGCAGGTCGGCGAACTCGACAAGCTGACGGTCAAGCCCGGCGAATGGACTGAAATCTCGAACGAGCACAGCCGGCTTTCGCACGCGGCCCACCTGATCGAAGGTGCGCAGGAAGCCCTGACCGCGATTTCGGAATCCGACGACAACCCCATGCTCTCGCGCCTGTCGTCGCTCAACGTGAAGATCGCCAAGCTGGTCGATATCGACGCCGAACTCAAGCCCGTGCTGGAAGCGCTGGAGCCGGCGCGCATCCAGTTGCAGGAAGCGGTGTATGCCTTGAACGATTACCTCGGCCGTGTCGAGCTCGATCCGGCGCGCCTGCGCCAGGTCGAAGGACGGCTCGAAGCGCTCCACTCCACCGCACGCAAATTCCGCGTGCCGCCGGAAGACTTGCCGCAGGAGCATGAAACCTTGTCCGCGCAATTGCGCCAGCTGGCGCAGGCGACCGACATGGAAGGCTTGAAAGCCGAGGAAGCCAAGGCCGAAGCGGCCTATCGCAACGTGGCGGAAACCTTGTCGAAGACGCGTGCCAGCGCAGCGCACCAGCTGGGCCAGGCTGTGACCGTCGCCATGCAGGACTTGAGCATGGCGGGCGGACGCTTCGAGATCGCGCTGCGTCCGTGCGAGCCGGCCATATATGGGCTGGAGCAAGTCGAATTCCTCGTCGCTGGCCATGCCGGCAGCGCGACGCGCCCGCTGGCCAAGGTGGCCTCGGGCGGCGAGCTGGCGCGCATTGCGCTGGCGATCTCGGTCATCGCCTCGGCGGCGACGGCGACGCCCACGCTGATCTTCGACGAAGTCGATAGCGGTATCGGTGGCGGCGTGGCCGAAGTCGTGGGGCGTCTGTTGAAGCGGCTCGGACAGGATCGCCAGGTGCTGTGCGTCACGCACCTGCCGCAAGTAGCAAGCCAGGCCAACCAGCATTTCCAGGTCAGCAAGGAAGCGCAGGGCGAGCGCACGGTTTCACGCATCGCTGCGCTCGATGCCAAGGCACGTGTCGAAGAAGTGGCGCGCATGCTGGGCGGCATCGAAATCACGGCGACCACGCGCAAACATGCGCGCGAGCTGCTGGCGTCATGAGCTTGGCTTCCTGAAATGGCGTTTCTCCCCGAGCCCAAACATGTGCATGGCACACCCGCCAAGACAGCAGTCTTGCTCGTCAACCTGGGCACGCCCGAGGCGCCGACCGCGGCAGCGTTGCGGCCCTACCTCAAACAATTCCTGTCCGACCCGCGCGTCGTTGAAATTCCGCGCGCGCTGTGGTGGGTCATCCTGCACGCCGTGATCCTGCCGTTCCGCTCGGGCCAGTCGGCCAAGAAATACGCTTCGATCTGGACGTCCGATGGCTCGCCTTTGAAGGTCCACACCGAAAAGCAGGCCAAGCTATTGCGCGGCTACCTTGGTCAGCGCGGGCATCAGGTCGACGTGGCCCATGCCATGCGCTACGGCAAGCCGGGCATAGCCGAAGTGCTCGATCAATTGAAGTCTGCGGGCGCCGGGCGTATCTTGATCTTGCCGGCCTACCCGCAATACTCGGGCACGACTACGGCTTCGATCCACGATGCCGTGTTTGCCCATCTGGCCAAGGTGCGCAACCTGCCCGAGCTGCGTTTCGTGCGCAATTACCACGACCACGCCGGCTACATCGACGCGCTGGCCGCGTCGGTGACCGCCTATTGGGAAAAGCACGGCCGCCCGGACAAGCTCGTGATGAGTTTCCACGGCGTGCCCAAGCGCACGCTGGCACTGGGCGACCCGTATTATTGCGAATGCCACAAGACCGCGCGCCTGCTGGCTGAGCGACTGGGCCTGGACGAAAGCAAGTGCCTGCTCACCTTCCAGTCGCGCTTCGGCAAGGCCGAATGGCTGCAGCCTTACACGGCACCAAGCGTGAAGAAATTGGCGCAGGAAGGGGTCAAGCGCGTCGATGTAGTCTGTCCCGGCTTCACCAGCGATTGCCTGGAAACGCTGGAAGAAATCGCCATGGAAGTGCGGGCCGAATTCCTGACCGCCGGCGGCAAGGAATTCCATTACATCCCTTGCCTGAACGAATCGCCGGATTGGATCAATGCGCTGGCTGACGTTGCGCTCCAGCATATGCAGGGCTGGCCGACAACGGCTCAACTGGAGGCATTGCGCCCTGACGTGACAGCGCAGTTGGCGCGCAAGCAAGGCGCGCAGACCTGATCGCCTGGTTCGAGGCTCGATTTAAAAAGAAGGTGAACAGCTTGCCGGCGATACCAAAATCGCCGCTTTTTGCTGATATTTTGCTGATAGAATCCCTAGCCTTGTCAGTACAAGGCGACGAGTTCCGAATAGCAAATCCAGACAGTTGCCAATACGACATAGGCAACCAGAGATGCAAGAATAAGTGGCAGCTTCATACGATTTCCCGTGATGTGCTGATGTTGCAGTAAGACTCCCATACCCACATCCTAGTTCAATGTTCGCATTCCCACATCCCATAAACATGTGAAAGTTGTAACGAAATCTTCCAATTTTTGGATTGTGTCGTTGCGCTGCAACACTCATGTAAATGATTCATTTCATTTGGGATGACGAAATACCCCTTGAAATATTGTGGGTTAGCCCCATGTAGGGCGAGGATTGATTTTCGCTAACTTTAAGTATTTGATTTGTTGGAGATTTTTTGATGCAGGATCAAGAAAACACGCAAGCCCAGGAAACCCAGGACCAGGCGTCTGCCGAAGAATTGAAGACTTCCGCCGCGGAAAAGCCAGCCGAAAAACCGGCAGAAAATGCTGCGCCGGCCCAGCCGACCCTGGAGCAGCAGTTGGCCAATGCCGTAGCCAAGGCTGCCGAGCTGCAGGATGCCTATTTGCGCGCCAAGGCCGAAGGCGAAAACATCCGCCGCCGCGCCCAGGAAGACATTGCCAAGGCACACAAATTCGCTGTCGAGAACTTCGCCGAATCCATGGTGCCGGTGAAAGATAGTCTGGAAATGGCCTTGCTGGTGGCAACGCCGACCATCGAAACGCTGAAGCAAGGCGTGGACATGACATTGAAGCAACTGGCGTCCGCCTTCGAGAAGAACAAGCTCGTCGAAGTCAATCCCCAGCCGGGCGACAAGCTCGACCCGATGAAGCACCAGGCCGTGTCCATGGTGCCGGCCGAGCAGGCCGCCAACACCATCGTGAACGTGCTGCAAAAGGGCTACATGATTTCCGATCGCCTGCTGCGCCCCGCACTGGTCACGGTGGCGCAATAAAGAACAGGCGCGGGAAAGCCCTTGAATTTATAAGGGTATTCCCCGATATGGGAGTCAGCGGATTCTTCGTCATTCAGTCAATTTGTAGTTAGTACAAAAATTTAGCAGTTAATACAAAACAAGGAAATCATCATGGGCAAGATCATCGGCATCGACTTGGGAACGACCAACTCCTGCGTCTCCGTTATGGAAGGCGGCCAACCCAAGGTCATCGAAAACTCGGAAGGCGCGCGTACCACGCCTTCGATCATCGCTTATCAGGAAGACGGCGAGATCCTGGTCGGTGCGCCGGCCAAGCGTCAGGCCGTGACCAACCCCAAGAACACGATCTATGCAGCGAAGCGCCTGATCGGTCGCAAGTTCGACGAGAAGGAAGTGCAAAAGGACATCGCCCTGATGCCCTACCAGATCACCAAGGCCGACAATGGCGACGCCTGGATCGCCGTGCGCGACAAGAAGCTCGCGCCGCCGCAAATCTCGGCTGAAGTGCTGCGCAAGATGAAAAAGACCGCCGAAGACTACCTCGGCGAAGAAGTGACCGAAGCCGTCATCACGGTGCCGGCCTACTTCAACGACGCGCAACGCCAGGCAACCAAGGATGCCGGCCGTATCGCGGGCCTCGAAGTCAAGCGCATCATCAACGAACCGACTGCGGCGGCGTTGGCTTTCGGCTTGGATAAGAGCAGCAAGGGCGACCGCAAGATCGCCGTGTATGACCTGGGCGGCGGCACCTTCGACGTGTCGATCATCGAAATCGCCGACGTGGATGGCGAAATGCAATTCGAAGTGCTGTCGACCAATGGCGACACCTTCCTCGGCGGCGAAGACTTCGACCAGCGCATCATCGATTACATCATCGACGAATTCAAGAAGACCAGCGGCATCGACCTGGGCAAGGATGCGATCGCGCTGCAGCGTATCAAGGCTTCGGCCGAGCGCGCCAAGATCGAGCTGTCGTCTTCGCAACAGACCGAAATCAACGAGCCCTATATCGCCATGGCCAACGGCGCCCCGGCTCACTTGACGCTGAAGATCACGCGCGCCAAACTCGAAGCGCTGGTGGAAGACCTGATCGCCAAGACCATCGCACCGTGCAGCATCGCCATCAAGGATGCCGGCGTAGCCGTGGGCGACATCGACGACATCATCCTGGTCGGCGGCATGACCCGCATGCCCAAGGTGCAGGAAAAGGTCAAGGAATTCTTCGGCAAGGACCCGCGCAAGGACGTCAACCCCGATGAAGCCGTGGCCGTCGGCGCCGCCATTCAAGGTTCGGTCCTCTCGGGCGACCGCAAGGACTTGCTGCTCCTGGACGTGACTCCGCTGTCGCTCGGTATCGAGACCATGGGCGGCGTGATGACCAAGATGATCAAGAAGAACACCACCATCCCGACCAAATTCAGCCAGGTGTTCTCCACCGCCGACGACAACCAGCCTGCCGTGACGATCAAGGTGTACCAGGGCGAACGCGACATGGCCGTCGGCAACAAGGCCCTGGGCGAGTTCAACCTCGAAGGCATTCCGCCCGCAGCGCGCGGCACGCCGCAGATCGAAGTGACCTTCGACATCGACGCCAACGGTATTTTGCACGTCGGCGCCAAGGACAAGGCCACCGGCAAGGAAAACAAGATCGTCATCAAGGCCAACTCCGGTTTGACCGAAGATGAAATCCAGAAGATGGTGCGCGATGCCGAAGCCAACGCCGAAGACGACAAGCGCCTGCGTGAATTGGCCGAAACCCGCAACCAGGGCGACGCGCTGGTCCACTCGACCAAGAAGGCGCTGACCGAATACGGCGACAAGCTCGACGGCGGCGAGAAGGAAAAGATCGACGCTGCGATCAAGGAACTGGAAGACGTGCTCAAGAGCGACGACAAGGCTGCGATCGACGCCAAGAGCGAAGCCCTGTCGGCTGCCGCGCAAAAGCTCGGTGAAAAGATGTATGCCGACATGCAGGCGCAACAGGCTGCAGCCGGCGGTGCGGGTGGTGCGGGTCATGACCATGGCGCGCATGCCGGCGGCGCTGAAGCCAAGGGCAACCAGGAAGACGTGGTTGACGCGGAGTTCAAGGAAGTCAAAGATAAGTAAAACAGTGCTGCCAGCCGGTCTGGGAATGATGCCAGACCGTCAGGCTCGCCGGGACCGGAATCGTGCGCGAATAGCGTGCACAACTCCGGTTCCGGCGTTTTCGCTTAATTTTTAGGGTGCTGGCAAGATGGCAAAGCGGGATTTTTACGAAATACTGGGTGTGGCAAAGAATGCCTCTGACGAAGAGATCAAGAAGGCATACCGCAAGCTCGCCATGAAATACCATCCGGACCGCAATCCGGACAGCAAGGGCGCGGAAGACAAATTCAAGGAGGCCAAGGAGGCCTACGAGATGCTGTCCGAACCGTCCAAGCGCGAAGCTTACGATCGCTACGGTCATGCCGGTGTCGATCCCAACATGGGCGGCGGGGGCGGCTTCGGCGGTGCGGGAGCGGGCGGTTTTGCCGATGCCTTCGGCGACATCTTCGGCGACATTTTCGGCGGCGGCCGCGGCGGCCGCTCCGGCGGCGGCCCGCAAGTCTATCGCGGCGCCGACTTGCGTTACAACCTCGAAATCTCGCTGGAACAGGCAGCGCATGGTTTCGACACCACCATCCGCGTGCCCTCTTGGGATGCCTGCGAAACCTGCCACGGTTCGGGCGCCAAGCCCGGCACCAGCCCCACCACCTGCACCACCTGCGGCGGGCACGGTCAGGTGCGCATGCAGCAGGGCTTTTTCAGCATCCAGCAGACCTGCTCCAAGTGTCACGGCACAGGCAAGATCATCCCCACGCCATGCCCCACCTGCAACGGCGCGGGCCGCATCAAGCGCAACAAGACGCTCGAAGTGGCAATCCCCGCCGGCATCGACGAAGGCATGCGCATCCGTTCTTCCGGTAACGGCGAACCGGGCATGAACGGCGGGCCCGCGGGCGACCTGTACGTGGAAATCCACATCAAGGCGCACCCGGTGTTCCAGCGCGACGGCGACGACTTGCATTGCGAAATGCCGATCTCGTTCGCCAAGGCAGCCTTGGGCGGCGAGATCGAAGTGCCGACCTTGAACGGCAAGGCTTCGTTCACGATCCCCGAAGGCACGCAGAGCGGCAAGACTTTCCGCCTGCGCAGCAAGGGCGTCAAGGGCGTGCGTTCCGGCTACGCCGGCGACATGTTCTGCCACGTCGTGGTGGAAACGCCGGTCAAGCTGACCGAAAAGCAGAAGGAATTGCTGCGCGAACTCGAACAGCTCACCACCGAAGGCGGCGCCAAGCACAATCCGCAGACCAAGTCCTGGAAGGACAAGGTCAAGGAATTCTTTGAATAAAGCGTAGCAACATTGCGATGTCAAGAAAGCCACCTGCTCAGGTGGCTTTTTTATCACGCATCGCGAGTAGCTTGCCAGCATCGGGGATTTTCTCTATGCTGAGAGTAGACAATAAAACGCTCGTTCGATTTTGAACAGGGCCAACGATATGGAGACAAACATGAATCTGGCTATTCGCATGGGCCGCGCCTTGGTTGCGTTCGGCTTCCTTACCGCACTATTCACCGCCCCTGTCGCTTCCGCCGTCGAAATCGCCGGCTACAAGATCGACGACACGGCCAAGGTCAACGGCCAGGACTTGAAGTTGAACGGCGCCGGCATCCGCTACAAGTTCGTCATCAAGGTCTATGCCGCCGGCCTCTACCTGGCCGACAAGAAATCGTCCATGCAGGACGTGTTGGCAGAGCCCGGCGCCAAGCGCGTGACCTTGGTCATGCTGCGCGACGTCGACAGCGACACGTTCGGCCAGGCCTTCATGGATGGCATCAGGAAGAATTCAGACGTGACCGAGCGTTCCAAGATCGTCAACCAGATGCTGGCCTTCGGCCACCTGTTCGGCTCCATTCCCGAACTGAAGAAGGGCGATATCGTAACGACGGACTGGATTCCTGGCACGGGCACGATGGTGGCCGTCAACGGCAAGAAGATCACCGATCCGATTCCCGACGTGCTGTTTTATAACGCCTTGCTGAAGATCTGGCTCGGCGCCAACCCAGCCGATAGCAAGCTCAAATCGGCGATGTTGGGCGATGCTTCCTGATGGTTTAGCGGCATCTTCAAGGTTTTTGCAGCATCTTCTGTGAAAAACGGAGCTTCGTGCTCCGTTTTTTATTGCCGCTTCGCGTGCGTGCAAACTGTTTGCAGCGCGGGAATCCGCTAGAATCGAGGCATTGCCAACGTGCGGCAGCATCAGATCGCCGCCCTTCTGCCTCGATACCATGACCGATCATAGCAAAGACACCGAACTCGCGAAGCTGTTCGACAACAACCGTGCCTGGGCCGAGGGCATCGTCGCCCGCGATCCCGAATTCTTCAAGAAGCTCGCCGTGCAGCAGACGCCGGAATATCTCTGGATCGGCTGCTCGGATAGCCGCGTTCCGGCCAATGAATTGCTTGGCCTGTTGCCGGGCGACGTGTTCGTCCACCGCAACATCGCCAACGTGGTGGTGCACTCCGACCTGAACTTCCTCTCGGTGCTGCAATTCGCCGTTGACGTGCTGGCCGTGAAACACGTCATCGTATGCGGCCACTTCGGCTGCTCGGGCGTGCATGCCGCCATGACCAACCGCAAGATCGGCCTGGCCGACAACTGGCTGCGCCACGTGCAGGACGTGGCGCAGAAGCACGGCCGCTATCTCGGCGAAGCCATGACCGAGCGCGACCGGGCAGACCGCCTATGCGAATTGAACGTGCTGGAGCAGGTGGTCAACGTCTGCCAGACCACGGTGGTGCAAAACGCCTGGGAGCGCGGGCAGGAATTGACCATACATGGCTGGGTCTACGGCATTCGCGACGGCTTGCTGCGCGATCTGGGCGTGGCGGTGTCGGGTAGCGAAGCGATGCCGGATTTGATGGCTGGGGCGTTGGCGCGGTACGAGGGGCAGTAATCTTCGCTGATACCTGCGAATATCTGCGAATTGTATTTCGCTGTAGCCAAAAAATTCCGTTTCAGCCAAGAAGAGAGCCGGCTAATCGCCCCTCGCCCGCAGGCGGGAGGGGGTGAGGGAGGTCGTGAGCTGGCGTGGGTTGTCAGGCCAAATGCAGTGAGCGCAAACTCCATGCGCTTGGTTTGAGTGAAGTCAGATCGCAATCTCCCTCATTGGATCGCCGCCCGCCCCACCCCTCTCCCTTGTGTTCCTACGCCGGGCGCCCCTATAGGGAGGAGACACGCGCTTGCAAGCGCGTGTCGTTCCGTCGGCGCGAAGCATGCTTCGCGAAACCCCGACTGCACCGCCTGCGGGCGAGGAGAGCCAAGCCGGCGTGTCGAACACTGTAGTCTTGCTTCAGAAGCAGTGCTCCAACGAAGGAAACGACCCATCCTTCACCGCCGCCACATAAGCCCTGATCGCCGCCTCGATGCTGGCCTGCCCTTCCATGAAATTCCTCACGAAGCGCGCCTTCTTGCCCGGGAAGACATTGAGCATGTCATGCACCACCAGCACCTGGCCCGAGCAATCAGGCCCTGCGCCAATCCCTATCGTCGGAATCACCAGCGCATCGGTCGCCTGCTTGGCCAAGGGCGAGGGCACCGCCTCGATCACCATCAACGACGCGCCGGCCTGCTGCACGGCGAGCGCATCGGCCATCAGTTGCTCGGCGCCTTCGGTGGTCTTGCCCTGCACCTTGTAGCCGCCCAATTGATGGACGGACTGCGGCGTCAAGCCGATGTGGGCGCACACCGGCACGGCACGCTCGGTCAGGAAGCGGATCGTTTCAGCCAGCCACACGCCGCCTTCTAGCTTGACCACCTGGGCGCCCGCCTGCATCAGCTTGACGGCATTGTCGAATGCCGCTTCGGGCGTGCCGTAGGAGCCGAAAGGCATGTCCGCGATCAACAGCGCCGTCTGGTTGCCGCGCGCCACGCTTGCCGTGTGATAGGCGATATCGGCAATCGTCACCGGCAGTGTCGAGTTGTGGCCCTGGCACACCATGCCCAGCGAATCGCCGACCAGCAGCACGTCCACGCCGCAGCGGTCCATCAGGGCTGCGAAGCTGGCGTCGTAACAGGTCAGCATGGCGATTTTTTCCTTGGACTCGCGCAAACCGCGCAAGCCGGGAGCGGTGACGGCGCGCGTGCGCGCCGGTGTTTCCTGCAAATATCCTGTCATTTTCTACTCAATCCCCAAGCTTGAAAAACTCGCGCTTGCCGCGCATGTTCCTGATGCGGTTCAACAGCAGCTGGAAGTCTTGCTCGCGCTCGATCGGGTTGAGCGTTTCGGCATTGACGATCAACAGCGGCGCCGCATCGTAGTGGTAAAAGTACCGGGTGTAGCTTTCGCACAAACGAACCAGATAATTTTCCGAGATATTACTCTCCATCGCGATGCCGCGCTTTTTCACCCGCTCGATCAGCACCTGCGGCTCGGCCTGCAGATAGATCACGAGGTCGGGCAGCGGCGCCTGCGGACGCAGGTGCTCGTACATCTGGCGATACAGATGCAATTCATCGTCGGCCAGGGTCAGCGTGGCGAAGATCGGATCCTTGTCGAGCAGGAAGTCCGAGATGATGGGCGCCGAAAACAGATCGGTCTGCATCAGTTCGCGCAACTGGTTCAGGCGCTGGAACAGGAAGAACATCTGGGTCGGCAGCGCATAACGCGCAGCGTCACGGTAAAACTTTTCCAGGAAGGGGTTTTCCTGCGGCAATTCCAGCAGCATCTGCGCCGAGAACGCATTGGCCAGCCGGCGAGCGAGCGAGGTCTTGCCCACCCCTATCGGGCCTTCTACAACGATGTAGCGGTAGCGATCGAGTTCCATGGATTGCTCCTTACGCTTCGATACGGCCGATGCGCTGGTCCGCCACACCCGGCGCAAACACGTGCGCCGCGCCCTTGCCGGGAATCTTGATGAAGGGGTCGAGCTGCAACAACGGAACCAGCGCGAAGGCGCGCTCGGTCAGGCGCGGATGCGGCACGGTCAGTGTAGCACTGGCGATCTTGTTCGCGCCATAGAGCAATATGTCGAGATCGAGCGTGCGCGGCGCATTTTGATAAGGCCGCTCGCGGCCGAAATCGAGCTCGATGGCTTGCAATTGCTGCAGCAGCGCCTCGGCAGGCAGGGCGGTTTGCAGGTGCGCCACGGCGTTGATGTAATCATCGCCGCCGGCATCGATCGGGGCCGAGCGGAACAGGCTCGATTGCGCGGCCAATCGACTCTGCGGCAGCGCGGCCAGGCGCACAAATGCCGCTTCGACGGTCGCGCGTGCGTCGCCGAGATTGGCGCCGATGCCGATGTAGGCATCGATCAAGCGGCATCTCCTCCGCCGCCGGCGTCGTTGCCGGTCTTGGAACGGCCGCGTCCGCCGCGGCGGCGCGGGCGTTTCTTCTGGGCGCCGCTGTTGCCGCCATTGCTGCCACCATTGCCGCCGCCGTCGGCCGGCTTGGCACGCGTGGTGATCAGGGTTTCGCGTTGTGTGCCGTCGGCTTCCATGAAATCGGTCCACCATTGGCCGACTTCAGCATCGATCTCGCCCGAGGCGCAACGCAACAGCAGGAAGTCGTAGCCGGCGCGCAGGCGCAGGTGTTCCAGCAGCTTGTAGGGCGACTTGCCCACGCGCCGGTCGAAGCGCGGCTGCATGGCCCAGATGTCGCGCATGTCGGAGGCGATCTTGCGCTGCAGGGCTAGCTTTTCGGTCTGTGCGTTCAACACGTCGTCGGCCGCCAGGTGCAGCGCCGGAATCGGATACTCGCCGGCGGCCTGGTAGGCGGTCCATTTCTCCAATACCTGGTGCCACAACAGCGACGCAAACAGAAAGCCCGGCGACACGGGCTTGCCTTCCTTGATGCGGGCGTCGGTATTGGCCAGCGCCAGCGTGACGAATTTCTCGCCCAGCGGCTGCTCCAGCACCACGTCCAACAGCGGCAGCAAGCCGTGATGCAAGCCTTGCTTACGCAGTTGCTGCAGGCAGGCCAGGGCCTGGCCGCTCATGAGCAGCTTCAGCATCTCGTCGAACACGCGTGCCGCCGGCACGTTATTGATCAAGGGCGCCATCACCGCGATCGGCGCGGCCGTGGCCGGTTCGATGGTGAAATTGAGCTTTGCCGCAAAGCGCACCACGCGCAACAGGCGCACCGGGTCTTCGCGATAACGCGCCTCGGGCACACCGATCATGCGCATGGTCTTGGCGCGGATGTCGGCCACCCCGCCGTGGTAGTCGAGCACCGTTTGCGATGCCGGGTCGTAGTACATGGCATTGACGGTGAAGTCGCGCCGCACCGCGTCTTCGTGCTGTTCGCCGAAGATGTTGTCGCGCAGCACGCGGCCGTGCTCGTCCTTGGGCGAGCCGTCCGACGAGGAACCGCGGAAGGTCGTGACCTCGAGCTGTTCCTGCCCCAGCATCACGTGCACGATCTGGAAGCGCCGGCCGATGATGAAGGCACGGCGGAACAGTTTCTTGATCTGTTCCGGCGTGGCGTTGGTGGCGATGTCGAAATCCTTCGGCTTCATGCCGGTCAGCAGGTCGCGCACGGCGCCGCCGACGATGAAGGCCTTGTAGCCGGCGTCCTGCAGCGTTTGCGTCACGCGCACGGCGTTCGGTGAAACCAGCTTGGGGTCGATCTTGTGCTCGGCCGGCCCGAGTACGACGGGCTTGGTCGTGTCCCTGGATGCGGGGCTGGGGTCCTTGGCGCCCAGAATGCGGCGGATGAGCTTGGTTATCATTGGTGTTGGTTGAATATATTTATTATAGGCCAGCCGTTCGCCAGGGCATGTTCCGTCAGCTTGGCATTGGGATTGGTGGCGACAGGGTGGGTGACCGCCGAGAGCAGCGGCAAATCGTTGTGCGAATCGCTGTAGAACCAGGTTTCGGGGAAGCTCTCCAGCGTTTTGTCCATGCCTGCGAGCCAATCCCGGGTGTGCCGCAGCTTGCCCGCTCCGTTGGTCGGGATGCCGACCAGGTGGCCGGTCAACTCGCCCCCGGCAGTCAGCTCCGGCTCGGCGGCAATCAGGTGTTGCACGCCCAGCGCTTTGGCGATCGGCGCGGTGACGAAGCGGTTGGTCGCGGTGGCAATGCAGACCAGGTCGCCTGCGTCATGGTGCTTTTGCAGCAGCGCACGCGCCTGGGGCAGCAAGGCTGGCTCGATGACTTCAAGCATGAAGCGGCGGTGCATCGCATCGAGCTCGCTGCGCTTGAAGCGCGCCAGGTTGCCCAGTGCGAATTCGAGATAGGCCACCGGGTCGAGCGTGCCGGCGTTGTACTGGGCAAAGAATTCCATGTTGCGTGCGGCAAAGACGTCGGCGTCGACCGCGCCGATGCGGCACAGGAACTGGTTCCATTCGTAGTCCGAGTCGAGCGGCAGCAGCGTATGGTCGAGATCAAACAGGGCGAGGTTCATTCGGCAGTTTCTTCTTTTTCCAATTGCAGCAATTCGCGCAGTAGCGGCAAGGTGATCAGCCGCTTGGTTTCGAGCGAATAGGTGTCGAGCGCATCGAGCATGCAGGATAGCGAGCGCATGTCGCGCGCAAAATGCGTGATCAGGTAGGGCAGCACCGCCGGCGCCACGTTCATGCGGCGCGCGGTGGCGGCCTGGTTCAGCGCGGCCAGCTTGTCGTCATCGGTCAATTCATGCACTTGATAGATCAAGCCCCAGCCCAGGCGCGTGCGCAAGTCTTCGCGCAGGGCGAGGTGGGCCGGCGCGGCCGAGCCTGCGGTGGCCATCATGGCGCCGTGTTCGCGCACCTGGTTCAATAGCGCAAAGACATCGATTTGCGCCTGCTCGGAAAGCTTGTCGCAGTCGTCGACCAGATAAAGCGCGACGTCCGGCGTGTACTGGAACTCCGCTGCCGGGGCGTCGTGCGCGATGTAGCGCGCCTGCGGCGCTTCGGCCAGGGCCTGCAGCAGGTGCGTCTTGCCCGCGCCGGCGCTGCCCCAGAGATAGACGAACTTGTCGCTCGCGCCGTCGGCGGCAAAGAGCGGCAGGAATTGCATCAATTCGAGATTGGGGCCGGTGACGAAGGTGGCGAAGCTCTGCGGCTTTTCCTCGTCCAGGCCCAGTAACAGTTGCCGGGGGTGCTTCATTTGCAATGCTTCATGTGTGCGTTCTCGCGCTCAGCGCGTATAAAAGCTGCTGCAGACGTAATGCCGGCGCAGATGGCGCAGCGCGACCATGACGATGGCCGAAGCCGGCAGCGCCAGCAGCACGCCGACGAAGCCGAACAATTGGCCGAACGCGAGCAAGGCGAAAATCACCGCCAGCGGATGCAGGCCGATGCGCTCGCCCACCAAGCGCGGCGTCAGGAAAAAGCCTTCCAGCACCTGTCCGCAGCCATAGATGATGGCGACCGACACCAGGCCATGCCAGCCCTCGAACTGCAGGACGGCGGCAATCAGCGCCAGGATCAATCCGAGGCCGAAGCCGAGATAGGGGATGAATACCAATAAGCCGGTAATGATGCCGACCGGCAGCGCCACGTCGAAGCCGCACAACGTCAGCGCCACCGAATAATACGCAGCCAGCACCAACATCACGGTCAATTGCCCGCGCAGATACTGCGCCAGCAAGCCGTCGACTTCCATGACCACGCTCCTGACCTTGCCGAGCCACCGGCGCGGGATGCCGTTTTCCATACGCCGCAACAAGGGATACCAGTCGAGCAGGATGTAGAACAGCACTACGGGAATCAACACCACGGTGGCAAGCCAGCCCAGTACGGCGATGCCGCCCACCTTGGCCGAAGCGAGCACGGCCTTGCCGATTTCCTCGCCGCTGGTGCTCAAGTATTGGCTGGCCATACTTTTGATGCCGGCGCTGTCCAACTGGACGTAAATCCCCATGTCTTGCAGCTTGGGGCCAAGCAAATCGTTCAGCTTGACCAGGAACACCGGAATCTGTTCCTGCAGCAACGCGCTTTCCTTCTGCAAAACCGGCGCCACCACCAGCACCAGGGCCATCACGGCGGTAAACAGCAGCAGCACCATGACTGTCACTGCCAGCACGCGCGGCAGGCCAAATCGGCCATTCTTGCCGATTCGGTGCGAAGCCATCCAATCGACGCCGGGGTTCAAGGCATAAGCCAGGATGGAACCGGCCACGAACGGCGCCAGCACGGGCCCGAGCGAATACAGCAGCAGCGCGATTCCCAGGGCCACGGCCAGCCAAATGATTGTCTGTTTCTGGTCCGAATTAAGGGGAAAGGGCATGTTTTGGCCTGTGTCGGGACGGGTTTTAAGGGTATGGTTGAAGCCGATTTGATAAAATACCGCTTTAGCCGTCGATTTTTCCACGAATTGACGGCATGAACCGTCTATTTTACCGCCTCTGCCGCCAATATCATCATGACATCCACAACCAACGTCTCTCTTTCCTACCGCGATGCAGGGGTCGACATCGACGCGGGCGATGCCTTAGTCGAGGCGATCAAGCCGTTTGCCAAGCGCACCTTCCGTGATGGCGTGCTCGGCGGCATCGGCGGCTTCGGCGCCTTGTTCGAGGTCAGCAAGAAATACAAGGAACCGGTTCTGGTGTCGGGCACCGACGGCGTGGGCACCAAGCTCAAGCTGGCTTTCCATTTGAACAAGCATGACACGGTCGGTATCGATCTGGTCGCCATGAGCGTCAACGACATCCTGGTCCAGGGCGCCGAACCGCTGTTTTTCCTCGATTATTTCGCCTGCGGCAAGCTCGACGTGGCGACCGCGACCGACGTCATCAAGGGCATCGCCGCCGGCTGCGAACAAGCCGGTTGCGCCTTGATCGGCGGCGAAACGGCCGAAATGCCCAGCATGTACCCCGATGGCGAATACGATCTGGCCGGCTTTGCCGTCGGCGCGGTGGAAAAATCGAAGATCATCGACGGCAGCAAGATCGTGCCGGGCGACGTGGTGCTGGGCTTGGCTTCGTCGGGCGCGCACTCGAACGGTTATTCGCTGGTGCGCAAGATCATCGAAGTCGCCAAGCCCGATTTGAACGCCGACTTCCACGGCCGCCCGCTGGCCGACGCGCTGATCGCCCCGACGCGTATCTACGTCAAGCCGCTGCTGGCCTTGATGGAAGCGATGGAAGTCAAGGGCATGGTGCACATCACCGGCGGCGGCCTGGTGGAAAACATCCCGCGCGTGCTGGCCGACAACCTCGCGGCCGTGCTGCACAGCGATGCCTGGGAACTGCCGCCTTTGTTCAAGTGGCTGCAACAGCACGGTGGCGTGGCCGACGCCGAAATGCACCGCGTCTTCAACTGCGGCATCGGCATGACCGTCATCGTCTCCAAGGAAAATGCCGACGCGGCGATGGCGCACCTGAAGGCCTCCGGTGAGACCGTGATGCGCATCGGCGAAATCCGCGAGCGCGCGGATGGGGAGCATCAGACTATCGTCGTCTGACAAAAGGATGTAGGGTGGGTGAGCGAAGCGCTACCCACCACAATGCGTCAAATACGGTTATTTATATGCTTGGTGGGTAACGCTTCGCTCACCCACCCTACGTTCCTGCCATTACGGAAGCGAAATAAGCATGTCGCACCTTGAAAATTTTATTGCGGAATACTATGACTGGAAGGGTTACTTGGTAAAACGCAACGTAAAGGTCGGGAGGCTTTCTCACGGTGGTTGGGAGATGGAACTTGACGCCGTAGCATACGATCCACATAGCGGACATCTCGTGCATCTGGAACCATCAGTGGACGCGCATTCGTGGGAGATCAGGGAAGAGCGGTTTCGAAAAAAATTTGGCGCAGCTAGAAAATTGATTTTCAAGGAAGTGTTTACTTGGCTCGATCCCAAAACACCAATCGAACATATTGCCGTCCTTATTTCCCATCCAAAAGGTCGGGATTTTTTAGCGGGCGCAAAAATCATTTCGATTGATGAGTTCATGGCTAAAGTCCGGGCTGAGATAGTCGCCTGCGGGGTCGCCGCAAAAAATGCCATTCCCGAACAGTTCCCCATGCTAAGAACGCTACAAATTTCGCACTCCGGATACTACAAAGCGCTAAGCCTACCGTTGACGTAATTGGGCATCACCGCGTTCAACCTAAGCTACGATTTAATTCTGCTGAGACTTTCGGTCTTGCTGGGCCAAGGTCTGCAAGGCGGCAGATCCGGTCTTCGCAGCCGGCGTCGCCACTTTCGCCGGCACCGGTATGCGCACCGGCTGGCTCGTCAGGTTGACGCTCGACAGCACATTCGCCGTCGTCTCAGGCGCTGCATCCCACACGGGGTCGACGATGCCTTCGAACACCGCCTTCAATTGCCCGCCCCAGGAATTGCGGATCATCTGGAAATACTGGTTGGTTTCGTCGATGGTGACGAAGCGCGACACCGCCAGGCGGTCGGTCTCGTAGATCAGCAGATCGAGCGGCAGGCCGACCGAGATGTTCGACCGCAAGGTCGAATCCATTGAAATCAGCGCGCACTTGGCCGCTTCGTCCAACGGCGTCAGGGGGTTGATCACGCGGTCGATGATGGGCTTGCCGTACTTGGCTTCGCCGATCTGGAAATAGGTGTTTTCGTTGTGCGCTTCGATGAAGTTGCCGGCCGAATACATCTGGAACAGGCGGCAGCGTTCGTCCTTGATCTGGCCGCCCAGGATCAGGCTGACGTTGAAGTCGATGCCGAAACTCTTGAGCGATTCGGCGTCGCGCTTGTAGACCGTGCGGATCGCCTCGCCGACGATTTGCGCCGCTTCATACATCGACTTGGCGGTCCAGATGCTCTTGCCCTCGGCCGTGACTTGCTCGGCCACGAGCTGGCGCACCGATTGCGAGATCGAGAGATTCCCGGCGCTCATCAGGACGATGGTGCGGTCGCCCGGGTTTTCGAACACGCTCATCTTGCGGAACGTGCCGATCTGGTCCACGCCCGCGTTGGTGCGCGAATCGGAAAGGAAGACGAGCCCGGCGTCGAGTCGCATGGCGACACAGTAAGTCATGGTTGGCGATCTGACGGATAGAGTTCTCATTTTACCGCAAGCGCCGGAGCCGGATATTGCGCCGTGCCGCCTACTTGTCAAATTGCAATGCGGTGCCGGGAAACCACAGGCATGGCCTATCGTATTTATACGACTATGCCCTCTGTGCCGCTTGGAGTATCCTCACATTCTTGCTTTGCAAACAAAACGCAATACCACCAACCCATCAGAGGACCTGGAACATGAGACGATACCTGCTTGCCGCTGTGGCCCTGTTCGGTTGCATCAGCGCCGTTCACGCCAAAGACATCAAGATTGCCCTGATCTACTCCAAGACCGGGCCGCTCGAAGCGTATGCCAAGCAAACCGAGACCGGCTTCATGCTGGGCCTCGATTACGCGACCGGCGGCACGATGATGGTCAACGGCAACAAGCTGGTCGTGATCCCGAAGGACGACCAGGGCAAGCCCGACGTGGGCAAGGCGCAACTGGAAGCGGCCTACCAGGACGACAAGGCCGATCTCGCCGTCGGCCCGACCGCGTCCGGCGTGGCCATCGCCATGCTGCCGGTGGCGCAGGAATACAAGAAGATCCTGCTGGTCGAGCCGGCCGTGGCCGATTCGATCACCGGCGACAAATGGAACCGCTACATCTTCCGCACCGGCCGCAATTCCTCGCAGGATGCGATTTCCAACGCCGTGGCGGTCGACAAGGATGGCGTGACCATCGCCACGCTGGGCACCGACAACGCCTTCGGCCGCGACGGCATCAAGGCCTTCAAGGGCGCCTTGAAGCATGCCAAGCTGGTGCATGAAGAATACCTGCCGCCGACCACCACCGACTTCACCGCCGGCGCCCAACGCATCATCGATGCGCTGAAAGACAAGCCGGGCCGCAAGATCATCTGGCTGATCTGGGCCGGCGCGGGTGATCCGTTCGGCAAGCTGGCTGACATGGACCTGAAGAAGCGCTACGGCATCGAAATCTCCACCGGCGGCAACATCCTGCCGGCCATGACCGCATTCAAGAAGGTGCCGGGCATGGAAGGCGCGCTGTACTACTACTTCGGCATTCCCAAGAACCCGGTCAACACCTGGCTCGTGGCCGAACACTACAAGCGCTTCAAGCAGCCGCCCGACTTCTTCACCGCCGGCGGCATGGCCGCAGGCATTGCCGTGGTCGAGGCCTTGAAGAAAACCGGCGGCAACACCGACACCGAAAAGCTGATCGCGACGATGGAAGGCATGAAGTTCGAAACGCCCAAGGGCACGATGACCTTCCGCAAGGAAGACCACCAGGCCATGCAGTCGATGTATCATTTCCGTATCAAGGACGATCCGGCTTTCCCGTGGGGTGTGCCGGAACTGGTGCACGAAATCACACCGGATGAAATGAACATCCCGATCCAGAACAAGCGTTGATCCATGCCAGAAGCAGCAAACGCGGCCGCGAAAGCGGCCGGTGGTGAAGCTCATTTGCTCGATTATTCGCTCGAAACGCGCGCTTTGTCGGTGCGTTTCGGCGGCCACGTCGCGGTCGATGCCGTGTCTTGCGGTTTCCGCCGCGGCACGCTGACGGCGATCGTCGGGCCCAACGGCGCCGGCAAGACCACGTACTTCAACCTCATATCGGGCCAGATCCGGCCCACCGCCGGGCAGGTTTTGCTCGAAGGGCGCGACATCACCACCATGCGCGCTTCGCGCCGGGCCCATGCGGGAATAGGTCGCGCCTTCCAGCTCACCAACCTGTTTCCCAATCTCACGGTGACGGAAAACATCCGCCTGGTGCTGCAGTCGCGCGCGCATCTCGGCATCGACATGTGGCGCTTGTGGGACAGGCGCAAGAATCTGCTGGACCGTACCGAGCAAATCCTCGAAATGGTGTCGCTGCAGCACCGGCGCGAGAAGCATGCCGCCGTGCTCTCGCATGGCGACCAGCGCAAGCTCGAAGTCGGCATGCTGATCGCACTCGACCCCGAAATCTATATGTTCGACGAACCGACGGCAGGCATGAGCGTGGACGAAGTGCCCGTCATCCTCGACCTGATCCGCGCCTTGAAAAAGCGCAGCGGCAAGACCGTGCTGCTGGTGGAGCACAAGATGGACGTGGTGCGCGAACTGGCCGACCGCATCATGGTGTTGCACAACGGCGCCCTGGTGGCCGACGGCGACCCGGAAACCGTGATCGCGCTGCCCGTGGTGCAGCAGGCTTATCTCGGGCTTGCCCCGGCATCGGTGCGCGCATGAGCAACCCTTTGCTGAAGTTGGATAGCGTGCACACGCACATCGGCGCCTACCACATCCTGCACGGCGTCGATTTCGACGTGCCGCACGGCGAATTGACCATGCTCCTGGGCCGCAACGGCGCCGGCAAATCGACCACGCTGCGCACCATCATGGGCTTGTGGACCGCCTCGAAGGGCCGCATCCTGTTCCATGACAAGAACATCGTCGGCAAGCCGACGGCGGAACTGGCGCAGCGCGGCATCGCCTACGTGCCGGAAAACATGGGCATCTTCGCCGACCTGACGGTGCGCGAAAACATGATCCTGGCGGCTCGCAGCGCACGGCGCGAGAGCGAGATCGATACGCAACGGCTGGAATGGATTTTCGGCCTGTTCCCGGCGATGAAGAAATTCTGGCAGCATCCGGCCGGCAAGCTCTCGGGCGGGCAGAAGCAGATGCTGGCGGTGTCGCGCGCCATCGTCGAACCGCGCGAACTGATTTTGATCGACGAGCCGAGCAAAGGCCTGGCGCCGGCCATCATTGCCAACATGATCGAAGCGTTCCAGGAATTGAAGCGCGCCAAGACCACGATCCTCTTGGTGGAACAGAATTTTAATTTCGCCAAGCAGGTGGGCGACGGCGTGGCGGTGATGGACAACGGCCACGTCGTGCATCGCGGCGCGATGGCGCAACTCGCTGAAGACGACGAATTGCAGACGCGGCTGCTAGGCTTGTCGCTGGGAGCACATCAATGAACACGAGCGTTCCCATGACCAATCCCGTCGCGCAGCCCGGCCTGTTGCGCCGCATCGACTGGCTGCCGCTGGCGCTGCTGCCGCTGATCTGCGCCGTGGCTTACTTCTTCATCGGCTCCGGCTCGACCTGGCTCACTCTCTCCGTGGCGGGCCTGGCGATGGGCATGATCATCTTCATCATCGCCTCCGGCCTGACCCTGATCTTCGGCCTGATGGATGTGTTCAATTTCGGCCACGGCATTTTCATCGCGCTGGGCGCCTTCGTCGCCATGAGCGTGCTGGGGCATCTGACATCCTGGACCGAGGCCGACAACCTCGCCCTGAACCTCGCCGCGCTCGCTGTTGCTGCGCTCGCGGCGATGGCAGCTGCCGCGGTGGCCGGGCTGGTGTTCGAGCGCCTCCTGATCCGGCGCGTCTACGGCCAGCACTTGAAGCAGATCCTGATCACGATGGGCGGTATGGTGGTCGGCGAGGAATTGATCAAGATGTTCTGGGGGCCGCAACAGATGCCCATGCCATTGCCGGCCACGCTGTCCGGTTCGATCGAATTCGGCGATGCGGCGGTGGAAAAATACCGCCTCGTGGCGCTGGTCGTCGGCGCCGTGGTGTATCTGGCCCTGATCCTGCTGCTCAACCGCACCAAGATCGGCCTCCTGGTGCGCGCCGGCGTGCAAGACCGCGAGATGGTGGAAAGCCTGGGCTACCGCATCAAGCGCCTGTTCATCGGCGTCTTCATGGCAGGTTCGGCCTTGGCCGGGCTGGGCGGGGTGATGTGGGGCCTGTATCAACAAGGCGTGACGCCGCAGATGGGCGCGCAGGTCAACGTCATCATCTTCATGGTCATCATCATCGGCGGCCTGGGCTCGACCTCGGGCTCCTTCCTCGGCGCGATCCTGATGGGATTGGTCGCGAATTACACCGGTTTCCTGGTGCCCAAGGTGGCGCTGTTTTCCAACATTCTCCTGATGGTCGTCATCCTGTTGTGGCGGCCACAGGGGTTATTCCCGGCCAGCAAATGATTGCATTGCTATCCAACGATCCGCCGCGCGGCCGCCCGCTGACCATCCTGCTGCTGGCGATCGTGCTGGTGCTGGCGTTCACGCCGTTCGCTTTTCCCGGCGCGAAGACGCTCGACGTGGCGGCCAAGATCATGTACTTCATCGTACTGGTGGCGAGCTACGATCTTTTGCTCGGCTACACCGGCATCGTGTCGTTCGCCCATACCATGTTCTTCGGCATCGGCGCCTACGGCGTGGCGATCGGCTGCACCCATTACGACGGCAGCTGGGCCGGCATAGGCTGGGGCGTGCTGGGCGCGCTGGCCTTGTCGGCGGTGCTGTCGCTGGTGATCGGCCTGTTTTCGCTGCGCGTGCGCGCGATCTTCTTTTCCATGATCACGCTGGCCGTCGCATTTTCGTTCCAGACCTTCGCCTCGCAGATGTCGGAATGGACCGGCGGCGACGACGGCCTGAATTTCAGCGTGCCCGACGTGCTGTCGCCGGGCTTCCAGCTATTCGACGCGCAGATTTTCGGCGTCAGCATCACCGGCCGCTTGCTGACTTATTACCTGGTGTTCTTTTGCGCGCTGCTGATGTTCCTCAAGATGCTGCGCATCGTCAATTCGCCGTTCGGCCGTGTGCTGCAGGCGATTCGCGAAAACATGTTCCGCGCCGAAGCCATCGGCTACAACACCGTGGTCTACCGCACCGTGGCCAACGTCTTTGCCGCGCTGTTCGCCACGCTGGCCGGCGCCCTGATGGCGCTGTGGCAGCACAACACCGGGCCCGAGACCTCGCTCTCGTTCGAGATCATGGTCGACATCCTCCTCATCGTCGTCATCGGCGGCATGGGCACGCTATACGGCGCGATCTGCGGCGCGGCCATCTTCATCCTGGCCCAGAGCTATCTCGAAGATTTGATGGCGCATGCCGCCGACGCAGCGCAGGGCGTGCCGCTGTTGGCGGCGCTGTTTTCACCGGATCGCTGGCTGCTCTGGCTCGGCGTGCTGTTCATTCTGTCGGTTTACTTTTTGCCGACCGGCATCGTCGGCAAGCTGCGTTCGCGGGCGAGCAAGAATTAGCGCGGAATGCTGCGTCGCAAAATCGACGCAAGTTCGATGTTGCAGCAATCAGGACGCACGAATGTCTTGAAAATGGCGCGATGCAACGTGAAACGCTGATCGAACTGAACGGTCGATAATCGACCCGAAATTGGCTTTTTGACCTTTACGGTGGAAGCTCACATTGTGTAGAGTTACGGGCAACCACTCCGGATAACCTTCTTGGGCACCGGCTGACCACGATCATGAATGCACAAGCGATCGATTACCAAACCATCTTCCAGCATGCGCCGCTGGGCATGTGCATTTCGCGCCAGCGCGTGATCCAGGATTGCAACGATGCCCTGGCGCGCATGTTCGGCTACGAACGTGCAGCGCTGTTGGGCAAATCGTTTTCCGTGCTTTATCCCACCGTCGACGATTTCAACCGCATCGGCCACAACATGCTGCCGGCGATGGTCACCAACGGTTGCTATGCCGACGAGCGCATCATGAAGCGCGCCAGCGAGGAATTATTCTGGTGCCACGTCTGCGGCAACACCTTGCAGCGCAACGACCCCCACGCCTCGGCGATCTGGTCGTTCGAAGACATCAGCCACAAGCGCACCGTATCGGCCGAGATGACCCCGCGCGAACGCGAGATCGCCGCCTTGCTGATCGACGGCAAGACCAGCAAGCTCATCGCGCGCCAGATCGGGCTTAGCCCGCGTACCGTGGAAATGCACCGCTCGCGCTTGATGCGCAAATTCTCTGCGGCGAACTCGAGCGAGCTCGTGTACCGTTTGCAGCAAGCTGCGTTTTGACAGCTAACCGGTAAAAACAAAAGGGCGTCGACGACGCCTTTTTTTGGTACAGATTGTCTCGTTCAATGTGATGCAGGCAAATTCAGCGCATGCATTTTTATCGCCGTCATCCCCGTGAAAACGGGGACCTACAATGCCACGTTTACAGGTATTGATGTGGGTCCCCGCTTTCGCGGGGACGACGGATTAAACGGGTCGTAGGGTGGATGGAGCGCCCCCCGGTGCAACCCGCCAATGCCTAGAAGGTTGCTTGCAGTGCTGGTGGGTTGCACCCACCCTACCAGGTTGCATCCACTACCATTCTTTGTTTGCCATCAATCGAGCAGATAGTCGTCGATATTCCCCAACGCCTTGCCAAAGTGCGCCGCAAGCCGCGTAACAGTTTCCTGTTCCTCTTCCGAAATCGCCACCGGCTGCTGCAGGCTGAAAAACGCCAGCACGCCGATCGCATGCTGCCGCTCGCCGATCGGCACCAGCAACAGGCTGCGTGGCGATTCGAGGATGGTGAGCGATTGCCGATCCTTTTTCGACATCGGCAGATCCATGATGGTCTGCACGTCGGGGAAGTACAGCGTCTGGTGCTTGAGATAGGTGTGCGAAATGCCGCCGTCGGTGGCGTCGAGCACATAAGGATTGTTGCGCAGGAAGGCCGACCAGGCTTCGCCGATGTCGTGGTAGTGCGGATCGGCCGTCTCGACGCGCTTGCACATCAGGCGCTCGCCTTGCAGCAGGAAAAAGCCCAGGCCGTCAAAGGCGAACTGGCGGAATACCTCGGTGGCGAACATCTGGAAGATGGTTTCGGTCGAGGTAAGATTGTTCAGCTCGACCACGAATTGCAGGAAGCGCGACTGCTCCAGCGTGTTCGATTCCTCGTGCTCCTGCAGGAAAGATTCCTGCAACGCGCGTTGCAAGGGCGCGTGGAACAGCGAAATCAGGTGCTCCATCGCGACGAACACGTGCTCGTCGATTTCGCCGCTCTGCTTGAGCAGCAGCAGCGTGCCCAGCGGCGCACGGGCGAAATCGCCGTCGTCGAGAATCGCGATCGCCGCGATCTCTTCGAGCTTCCACAAGTGCAATACGTTCTTCTCCGCGTCGTTGCCGCTATCGAGATTGCACTGGACGATGCCGCGATTGTGATAGGCGCGCGCATTGAGGTTGAGCGCATCGCCCGAGAGCGCAACCTTGTAGTGATGATAGGTGTTTTCGAGATTGTGGAACTCGGGAGTCAGGTGCACCTTCTGGCTCACCAGGTACTCGGCATGCGCGTCGCGCAGGTTGATCATGTAGCCGTCGACCAGGCCGGTCTTTTCGATCTCGGCGCCGAACAATTCGAGCAGGCCGTCCAATTCGCGGGCGGCATCGATGCCCTGTTGGAGCACGATGTCTGGATCTGCGACAAGCATCGACGTGGGAAGCTTGCCGAAAAGGCGTTCGGTCATGAGCGAAACATAGTATCAGTAAGGGTCACGCCCGCGGCTTGCCGCCGTCTGTCAGCGCGCTGCAATTATACGGTCTGGTCCATGAACCAAAGGCACAGGAAAACGTGATTATTCACATTCCTTGCCGACCAACAACTTACTCATGGCCATACCGTGTTGTTTGATTCCATCATGCCCCCGTTGTGCCGATTTTCATAGGGAAAACTGCGATGGCCGGTGGCGGGCAGTATTTCTACGGTAGGTGTCGCGGACGAGTGCGGCACGCAGACGCCGTGAGGACACCGTATAAATACTGGGACCCTTCCAATTGCGATATTTTGTCTTATTATGACCTTGGCTGAAAATGCCGGACAAAACCAATAACAGGAGACCACACATGCAGGAAAACCTTCTTCGCCCGTCCCAGTAACGGAATCCAACGGGGCCAGGTCTTGAGTATTTCACGCGTCCCGTTGTCCTGAAAGCCCGATCCGTCCGCCGCCATGATGCTTCATGGCGCGGCAGGGTGTTGCCTTTGCTTTTTGCGTCACAAACCCTTGTGCGATGGAGGCGTTCGCGCCTGCACGACGCAAGGGATATTGCCTGGTTGAACCTGAACATAACAAACACCAGAACAGGAGACACCTCATGAAGGACCATCGTTTTGCGTCATCGTTGTGGCGGCACGCCTTGCTTGCCGGATTGCTGTCGGTCTGCGCCGGGGCGCATGCCCAATCGGCGCTGAAAGCCTACAACGCCAACCCCGCTTCGGTATCGGTATCGGGCATGTCCTCGGGCGGTTTCATGGCGGCCCAGCTCGGCGTGGCCTATTCGTCGACCTTCCAGGTCGGCTTCGGCGTGTTCGCCGGCGGCCCGGACGATTGCGCCCGCGCACAAAGCTACACCACCTGCATGTACAACCAGACGCCGTCCATCACCAGTCCGGACGCCAACGTCAAGAGCTGGAGCGGCACCGCCAACGAAGACCCGACTGCCAACCTGGCCAGCCGCAAGATCTACCTCTGGGACGGCAGTTCCGACACCACCGTCGGCCCCAACGTGATGGCCCAGTTGAAGAGCCAGCTCTCGACCTATTACACAGCCGCCAACGTATCGAACATCACCACCAGCGGCGCGGTGCACACCTTCCCGACCAATTTCAGCGGCTCGGGCGACAACGCCTGCAGCAGCTCGGTCTCGCCCTACATCAGCAATTGCAGCTATGACGGTGCGGGCGCGGTGCTGCAATGGATGTACGGCACCTTGACTGCGCCGAACACCGGCACACTGGGCGGCACGGTGGTCTCGTTCAGCCAATCGGCCTATGTCGCCTCGGGCAACGGCATGGACACCACGGGCTACCTGTATGTGCCGGCCAATTGCGCCAGCGGCAGCACGGTATGCAAGGTGCACGTGGCGCTGCACGGCTGCCTGCAAAGCTACTCGGCCATCGGCGCCGACTTCGTCAACAACACCGGCTACAACCGCTGGGCCGATACCAACAACATCATCATCGTCTATCCGCAGGCGATTGCCGACGACACCAGTCACTCGACGCCGGGCAATGGGTCGCTGTCGAACCCGAACGGCTGCTGGGACTGGGTGGGCTGGTACGGCAGCAATTTCGACGAAAAGCCCGGCGTGCAGATGACGGCCATCGTCAAGATGGTCAATCAGATCACCAGCGGTTATACGGGCGGCAGCAGCGGCGGTGGCGGCACCGGCGGCGGCACCAGCGCACCGGCAGCGCCTACCGGCCTGGCCGTGTCCGGCACGACCTCGACCTCGGTCAGCCTGTCCTGGACGGCGTCGTCCGGGGCCACCAGCTATAGCGTGTTCAGGAATGGCGTCAGCGTGGGAACCAGCACCTCGACCAGCTATACCGACAGCGGCCTGAACCCATCGACCAGCTACAGCTACTACGTCGAGGCGGTCAATTCGACCGGCACCAGCCCGGCTTCTTCGACCGTCAGCGGCACCACGGCGTCGAGCGTGGCCTACTCGCAAGCGGTGACGGCAACCGTGACGCAGCAATACGTCGCCGGACGCATCACCGTGAACCAGTATCTGCAGTTGGGACCGGAATACGGCTACAACGCCGAAATCACGCTTTACCTGTGCGGTTCGACCTGGACCGATTCGGCAAGCTGCGGGCCGATGTATTGAGTTGACAGCAGCACGGCTACCGTCGTCCCCGCCCAAGCGGGGACCCACGATTCAAACCAGTGTTCGCGGTTTTGTGGATTCCCGTTTTCACGGGGATGACGGTAGCTCGACGTTACGCCGTCAGCGGTACCAGGAAATCCTTGCTGATGCGATTGCCCAGCTCAAAGATCCGCTCAAGGAACTTGGTCAGATAATCGTGCAAGCCTTCGCGCAGGATGTCGTCGACGCGGTGGAAGCGCAGTTCGGCGTGCAGCTTGCCGGCGAAGCGTTCGGTATCGGTCGACACTTCATTGCCGACCTTGTGCAGGTTGGCAATCACTTCCTCCATGCACGCCAGCAGCGAACGCGGCATGTCGCCACGCAGGATCAGGAAGTCGGCCACGCGCGCCGGCGTGATGACGTTGCGGTACACCTTGCGGTAAGCCTCGAAGCCCGACACCGAGCGCAGCATCGCCGCCCAATAATAGAAATCGACTTGCGCATCGGAATCGGCGTCGCCCTCCGCTTGCGACTGGGACTGCGATTGCGATTGCGACTGAGATTGAAACCGCGATTGCGACGTGGGTTCGACGCTGTGAAATTTCACGTCCAGCAAGCGCGCCGTATTGTCGGCGCGTTCGAGGAAGGTGCCCAGGCGGATGAAGTTCAAGGCCTCGTCGATCAGCATGGTGCCGATGGTCACGCCGCGCGAGAGGTGCGAGCGGTACTTGACCCATTCGAAGAACTGGCTCGGGTCATACTCAAGCCGGCTGCCGCGCAGGCGGTCCTGCACTTCGAGCCAGGTCGCATTATGCGTTTCCCACACCTCGGTGGTCAATGTTCCGCGCACCGCGCGCGCGTTTTCCCGTGCGGCACGCAGGCAGGAAACGATGGATGAGGGGTTGTTGGGATCGCGCACCATGAAGTCGATCACGTCCTTCGCGGTCAGCACGTCGAACTTGTCGTCGAAATGCGGCTGGAGTTCGCAGATGGAGAGCATCGCCCGCCAGCCGTGCTCCGCGCTTTCCGCCGATTGCGGCAGCATGGCGGTCTGCACGTTGACGTCGAGCAGGCGGGCGGTATTTTCGGCGCGCTCCGTATAGCGTGCCATCCAGAACAAGTGGTCAGCAGTTCGGCTTAACATTCACTTCTCCAGTATCCAGGTATCTTTCGTACCGCCGCCCTGCGAGGAATTGACCACCAGCGAGCCTTCCTTCAAGGCCACGCGCGTCAAGCCGCCGGGCACCATCGAAATCCGCTTGCCCGACAGCACAAAAGGCCGCAGATCGATATGGCGCGGTGCGATGCCTGCGTCGACATAGGTCGGGCAGGCCGAGAGCGCCAATGTCGGCTGCGCGATATAACCCTCGGGCTTGGCTGTAAGGCGCTGGCGGAAATCCTCGATCTCGGCCTTGGTCGAGGCAGGGCCGACCAGCATGCCGTAGCCGCCGGCGCCGTGCACTTCCTTGACCACAAGCGCGGGCAGGTTGGCCAGCGTATAGGCCAGGTCTTCCTTCTTGCGGCACTGGTAGGTCGGGACGTTGTTGAGGATCGGTTCTTCCGACAGGTAGAACTTGATCATGTCGGGCACGAAGGGGTAGATCGACTTGTCGTCGGCCACGCCGGTGCCGATCGCATTGGTCAGCGTGACCATGCCGGCGCGGTAGGCCGAGAGCAGGCCGGGCACGCCGAGTGAAGAATCGGGCCGGAACGCCAGCGGATCGAGGAAATCGTCGTCGATGCGGCGGTAGATCACGTCCACCCGCTTCGGGCCGCGCGTGGTGCGCATGTAGACCGCATTGTCTTCGACGAACAAGTCCTGGCCCTCGACCAGTTCCACGCCCATCTGCTGCGCCAGGAAGGCGTGCTCGAAATAGGCCGAGTTGTACATGCCCGGCGTCATGACCACCACCGTGGGGTCGGTCACCGCAGCCGGCGCGACGGAGCGCAGGTTGTCCAACAGCATGTCGGGATAATGCGCCACGGGCGCCACGCGGTAACGCGCGAACAGCTCCGGGAAGAGGCGCATCATCATCTTGCGGTTTTCCAGCATGTAGGATACGCCGGACGGCACGCGCAGATTGTCTTCCAGCACGTAGAACTCACCTTCGCCGGCACGCACGATGTCGACCCCGGCGATATGGGCATAGATGTTGGAGGCGACCGAGATGCCCTGCATCTCGGGCCGGTATTGCGCGTTCTTGAAGATCTGCTCGGGCGGGACCACGCCGGCTTCGACGATCTTTTGCTCGTGATAAATATCGTGGATGAACATGTTCAAGGCGCGCACGCGCTGCGCCAGCCCGGTTTCGAGCTTGTCCCACTCGGCAGCCGTAATGATGCGCGGGATGATGTCGAACGGGATCAGCCGCTCGGTGCCGGCGTCGTTGCCGTACACGGCGAAGGTGATGCCGACCCGACGAAAGATCAGGTCGGCCTCGGCACGCTTGTGCGCGATCGTCTCGGGCGTCTGCTCCGCCAACCAGGCTTCGAATTCACGATAGTGGCCGCGTACTTTGCCGGCAGCGGTGTCGGCATACATTTCGTCGAAGAATTTCGGCATGCGATAAATTCCGTCACTTTAACCAATTGATGTGAAACTGCATCCCGACTTACTGCCCACTTATATTATCAAGGATTGTGCCAGCCAGGGTAGATCATGGCGAACGCAGGTGATCGACCAGGGCCATGGCGTGCCGATCCGGCTTGGGCGTCAGGAGGCTGACAACGACAATTACCAGGAAACCAGCGGGCACGCCGAACACGCCGGCAGAAATCGGCGCGATCTGGAACCACTGGTTGGCGGAGGCCCCGCCCAGTGCCGGATTGGCATGCAGCATGTAATACACGCACAAGGCAAAGCCGGCGATCATCCCCGCCACTGCACCTTGTTGGTTCGCGCGGCGCCAGAAGATGCCCAACACCAGTGCGGGGAACAGCGCCGAGGCCGCCAGCGAAAATGCCGCGCCCACCACCGAGAGGATGTCGCCCGGCTTCATCGAGGCGGCATAGGCGGCCACCAGGGCCACCACCAACAAGAGCAATTTCGACACCGTTACGCGTTTTTGCGTCGAAGCGCCGGGATCGATGGTCTTGTAATACAGGTCGTGCGACAACGAGTTCGAGATCGTCAAGAGCAGGCCGTCCGCCGTCGATAACGCCGCCGCCAGTCCGCCGGCGGCGATCAGGCCCGACATCACATAAGGCAGGCCGGCGATCTCCGGCGTGGCCAACACCACGATGTCGCCGTCGATCACGATCTCGCCCAACTGCACGATACCGTCGTGGTTCAGATCGGTGATCGAGACCAGCGGATTGACCTTGTCCACGTTGGCCCAGTAAGCCACCCAAGACGGCAGGTGCGCGAAATCGCTACCCACCAGTTGCGTATAGATGTCGTATTTCACCAGCACCGCCAGCGCCGGAATGGTGAGATAGAGCAGCATGACGAAGAACAGCGTCCAGAACACCGACTTGCGTGTGTCCGACACCGATGGCGTGGTGTAGTAGCGCACCAGGATATGGGGCAGGGCGGCCGTGCCCACCATCAGGCAAAACACCAGCGCCATGAAGTTGTTGCGCTTGACGTTCGAGCTGGCGCGGTCGGTGTCGGGAAAGGGCGTGGCATGCGGCACCACCGGCTCGGCGCGCGCCATGTTGGCCGTGCGCGCCTCCTGCCATTTGCGGCGCGCTTCATCGACATCCTTGGGGTAGTCGTTCAACTCACGTTCGGCGGCGCGGATCTCCAACAGCGAGGCGTTGTTCATCTTTAAGTCCTCGACGTGATGCCGCGCCTCGATGCCGCCTTCCTCCCACGACTTGGGCAGGCTATGCAGCTTGGCGTCGTAGTCTTGCGCCCGCTGGCGGAAGATGGCGCGCACCTGCAACTCCCGCGGGTCGTTGGCCAGCTGCCGTTCACGCGCGGCGAGTTTGGGCAGAATCTTGCCGTAGGCAATCGGCGGAATCGGATTGTCGGTGTGCTTGAGCGAGAGCCAGACCACCGGGATCATATAGGCCAGCATCAGGATGATGTATTGCGCGATCTGGGTCCAGGTGATGGCGCGCATGCCGCCCAGGAAGGAACACACCAGGATGCTGGCCAGGCCCAGGAAGATGCCGATCGAAAAATCGATGCCGGTGAAGCGCGAAGTGATCAGGCCCACGCCGTAGATCTGCGCCACCACGTAGGTGAACGACACCAGGATGATGGCGACCACCGCCAGCATGCGCACCAGGCCGCCGCCATAGCGCCCCGGATAGCGCGCCGCCAGGAAGTCCGGCACCGTGTATTGGCCGAACTTGCGCAGGTAAGGGGCGATCAGCAGCGCGACCAGGCAAAAGCCGCCGGTCCAGCCCATGATGTAGGCCAGGCCGTCGAAGCCCTGCAGGTACAGGCCGCCGGCCAGGCTGATGAAGGTGGCGGCCGACATCCAGTCGGCGGCGGTGGCCATGCCGTTGAACACGGCCGGCACGCGGCGCCCGGCCACGTAATATTCCGAGACCTCGGAAGTGCGGCTGATCACGCCGATCCAGGCATAGAGCAAGATGGTGGCGAACAGGAACAGGTAGCCGATCCAGACGCGCGGAAAACCTTCGCGCTCGAGGATGGTCAACACCAGCAGGAAGAACACGAAGCCGGCCGTGAACCAGCCGTAATAGCGCGCCAGCCTGGTTGAATAGCGCTTATTCGACATGGCCGCCTTCCCGGGCTGGGGCAGCGTCGGCCTTGTCATCGGCTTTGTCATCAACTTTCTCGTCGACTTTACAGCGGCGATCGAGCCGTTCCATGCGCCAGGCATAGAAGGCGATCAATGCCGCATACAGCAGGATCACGCCCTGCGCCAGCAGGTAGAACGACAGCGGCCAGCCGAAGAAGCGCAAGCCTGAGAGTTCGCGCGCGAAGAAGATCGTGCCAAAGGTGAAGAAGAACCAGAGCGCGACCAGGCTGGCGGTCAGGCGGCGCGTCTCGTTCCAATAGCTGCGCGATGTCGTCATGTCAGCCGAGGTCTCCCAGGACGGAATCGCCGCCCTCGAGCCTGAGCGCGATGCGCAACAGGCAGCCGGGATATTTGGGGTCGTGGCTGCGCGGGTTGCTGAAGATGTCGATCTCGGCGCCGTGCTGCTGGGCGATCTCGCGCACGATGGACAAGCCCAGGCCGCTGCCGTCGGAAGCGCTGCCGAGGATGCGGTAGAAGCGCTCGAACACGTGCGAGCGTTCGAGCGCGGGAATGCCGGGCCCGGTATCCTCGACTTCGATGACGGCCTTGCGTTCGTTATTGTCGGCGCGCACCCGCAGCGTGACGGCGCCGCCGGCCGGCGTATAGCGCAGGGCATTGTCGACCAGATTGTTGAGCAGTTCGCGCAGCATGGTCGGATTACCTCGCGTCATGATGGCATGGCCGGGCTGCTCGAACCCGAGGTCGATCTTGTTGGCGAACGACACCTGCACCCAGGCTTGCATAATTTCACGCGCCAGCTCCGTCAACTCCAGGACCACCAGCGGCGTCGCGTCGGGCGTCTGGTTTTCCGCACGCGCCAATGCCAACAACTGGTTGACCAGTCGCGTGGCGGCTTCCGAGCTTTTGGCCAATTGGATCAGCGAGCGATGGATTTCTTCTCCGCTGGTCTGGCGCAGCGCCAGCTCCGACTGCATGCGCATGCCGGCCAGCGGTGTCTTCATCTGGTGCGCGGCATCGGCGATGAAGCGCTTCTGCGACGCGATGTTCTGCGACAGGCGCTCCAGCATCTCGTTCAAGGAACCGACCAGCGGCGTGATTTCCTCGGGCACCTGGCGCGAATCGATCGGGCTCAAATCGCCCGGCTGGCGCCGCCGTATGCGCTGCTGCAATTCGGCCAGCGGCAACAGGCCGCGCGAGAGCGCAAACCACACCAGTGCCAGCGCAATCGGCAGGATGATGAATTCGGGCAGGATCACACCCTTGACGATCTGGTTGGCCAGTTCGGTGCGCTTGTCCAGCGTCTCGGCCAGTTGCACCAGCACCAGATGCGGCATAGTGTGGTCCATGCGGTCTGCACCCGACCGGGCCGGGTTGACATACATGTAGGCCACGCGCACGTCGGTGTTGTGTATCGCGTCGTTGCGTAATTGCACGGTCCAGATCGGCGGACGCTCCTCGTCGGCCGGCAGCGGGATGTCGCGGTCGCCCTCCAGCTTGTCGCCTTGCTGGTCGAGCAGTTGATAGTAGGTGCTGTCGACATCGTCGGCGCGCACGAACTCGCCCGCGGCGGCGGGCAGGGCAAGCATCAGCTTGCCGTCCTGCTCCTTGATCTGCTGCGCCAGCACCGTGACGCGGTTTTCCAGGGCGCGGTCAAACGGGTGGTTGGCGATCGACTTGGCAACCAGGTAGGTGATGGCGATGCTCATCGGCCACAGCAGCAATAGCGGCACCAGCATCCAGTCGAGGATTTCGCCGAACAGCGAACGCTGGATTTGCTCCGGCGGCTCGGCCGCCAGGACATAGGCTTCGCCATGCTTATCCAGGGTGGGGGGCATGGCGGTTCAGGCGGCGTCGGCGTGGCGTTCGAGGCAGTAGCCCAGTCCGCGCACGGTGGCGATGCGCACGCCATCGGTTTCGACCTTCTTGCGCAGCCGGTGCACGTAGACTTCAATGGCGTTGTTGCTGACTTCGTCGCCCCATTCGCACAAATGATCGACCAGCTGTTCCTTCGACACCAGCCGTCCGGTGCGCTGAAGCAGGATTTCAAGCAAGCCCAGTTCGCGTGCCGAGAGGTCGAGCAATTGCTCGTTCAGGTAGGCCACGCGGCCGACCTGATCGTAAGTGAGCGGCCCATGCTTCATCACGGAGGAGCCGCCGCCCACGCCACGGCGCGTCAATGCGCGCACGCGCGCTTCCAGCTCGGACAAGGCAAACGGCTTGGCCATGTAATCGTCGGCGCCGAGATCGAGCCCCTTGACGCGCTGCTCGACCGAATCGGCCGCCGTCAGGATCAATACCGGCAGCCGCGCGTTGCGCGTGCGCAGGCGGCGCAGCACCTCCAGCCCGCTCATTTTGGGCAGGCCCAGATCGAGGATCAGCAGATCGAATTCCTGGGCGGTGAGTGCCGTATCGGCCTCGGCGCCGTTATGCACGCAATCGGTGGCATAGCCGGCCTGGCGCAGCGAGCGCGTGAGGCCGTCGGCTAGAACCAGATCGTCTTCGGCGAGCAAAATGCGCATGGGGGTCGCAGGGGGTAGGCAAAGGGTATATTGCCAGAGTGCCATACATTGACGATTTAATCGAGTGCTGACATTGTGGTAAAAATTATAAGTGTTTCTTCAAGAAAATTGGAATGTCGCAAAAAATCCTCAAAAAATATTTTTGGAAAAAACGCACAAACAGCGCTTGCACAAAGCACTGTTTTTTTATACAGTACATCCCGTGATGGCGAAAACAGTAAATTTTTGCCCCTCCTTCCGGCTCCACCAAAACTGTTGAAAGAATTCCATGGACGACAAAAAACTCGCTGCAAACTCCGAGAAGAGCAAAGCCTTGGCAGCCGCACTGGCCCAGATCGAAAAGCAATTCGGCAAGGGTTCCGTGATGCGCATGGAAGACGGTGCCGTGGCCGAAGAAGTGCAGGTCGTCTCGACCGGCTCGCTGGGTCTCGACATCGCCCTGGGCGTCGGCGGCTTGCCGCGCGGCCGCGTGGTGGAAATCTATGGTCCGGAATCGTCCGGTAAAACCACGCTGACGCTGCAAACCATCGCCGAAATGCAAAAGATCGGCGGCACCTGCGCCTTCATCGATGCGGAACACGCCCTGGACGTGGGCTATGCGCAAAAGCTCGGCGTCAACCTCTCGGAATTGTTGATCTCGCAACCCGACACGGGCGAGCAGGCGCTCGAAATCACCGATGCGCTGGTGCGCTCGGGTGGGGTCGACCTGATCGTGATCGACTCGGTGGCCGCCTTGACGCCGCGCGCCGAAATCGAAGGCGAAATGGGCGATTCGCTGCCCGGCCTGCAAGCCCGCTTGATGTCGCAAGCGTTGCGCAAACTCACAGGCTCGATCAACCGCACCAACACGCTGGTCATCTTCATCAACCAGATCCGGATGAAGATCGGCGTCATGTTCGGCAATCCCGAAACCACCACCGGCGGCAATGCCTTGAAGTTCTATGCGTCCGTGCGCCTCGATATCCGCCGCACCGGCTCGATCAAGTCGGGCGAAGAAGTGATCGGTTCCGAAACCAAGGTCAAGGTGGTCAAGAACAAGATCGCCCCGCCGTTCAAGGAAGCGCATTTCGACATCCTGTATGGGGAAGGCACGTCGCGCGAAGGCGAAATCCTCGATTTGGGTTCCGACGCCAAGGTCGTGGAAAAGTCGGGCGCCTGGTATAGCTACAACGGCGAACGCATCGGCCAGGGCAAGGACAATGCCCGTACCTTCCTGAAGGAACGTCCGGAACTGGCGCATGAAATCGAAAACAAGGTGCGCGCCTCGCTGGGCGTGCCTCTGCTGCCGGCGCTGACCACGGCTGCCGAAGTGGTGGTGCCGATGAAAAAGAACAAGGAACAGAAGGACGCGGCGTAATAATCTGACTACGAATCCGGCTGCGAATCCGGCTGCGTTCGTAACCGCTCGCCATTGCTGTTGCGGTTGCGTACACAGCCACGGGAAGGACGGCATGGCTTTGTCTGCATTGCTTGCCCTTCCCGCTAACGATCACGTGATGGGCCGAAGCCCGCGCCGCTTGGGAAATCATGGCAAAGACGCAAATGAGCCTGAAGGCGCGGGCGCTGCGGTATCTATCGATGCGCGAGCATAGCCGCGTCGAGCTGCAGCGTAAGCTGGCCACGCACGCCCAGGAAGGCGACGATATCGACGCCTTGCTGGTCTGGCTTGAAGCCAACAAGTATCTTTCGCAGGAGCGCTTCGCCGAATCGCTGGTGCGCCGGCGCGCGGCGCGTTTCGGCAACAGTCGCATCCTGTTCGAATTGCAAAGCCACGGCATAGCCGGCGAGGCGCTCGCCGAACTCAAGGGCAGCCTGACCGAGGAAGACAGCCGCGCCACCGAAGCGTTGGCGCGCAAATTCGCCAATCCGCCGCAAGACGCGCAGGAGCGTGCAAAATATATGCGCTTTTTGCAACAGCGCGGCTTTTCGCAGCGAGCGATCAGGGCGGCTTTGGCGAGTCTGAGTCAGGCTTACCCGTAACCCGTAACCCGT
>OUWB010035262.1_pt1 | contig 61874 bp, 48 predicted proteins | sample 1779821 | NCBI WGS metagenome assembly OUWB01 (sample SAMEA3914806, study PRJEB12502) | metagenome | biome: forest; material: soil | place: Canada | collected 2011-08-03 | depth 0.1 m
TCGTGCAGGGTCAGCGCCGTCAGTTGGAACAGCGGCCGCGACGGCAGGTCATAGGTATTGACCAGATAGCCGTCCGGCCCGCCGCGCCCCGCCGTATAAAAGGGCGCGATATCGGCCGGCACCGGAACGATGCCGAAGCGCGCCCGCGGCAGGCGGCCGAACCATTGGCCGGCCTTGCCGTCGAAGGTTTTGGCGATCCAGGCGGCATGGTCGAGCAATTCCTGCGGCGTCTTGGCGTAGAAGCGCGGATCGGTGCGCAGAAATGTCAGGAAAGCCGGAAGGTCGCCGTCGAACTTCGCCTCGCGCATCACGTCCAGCATCTGCGCATGGATGAGCGCGACCTGGTCCAGGCCGATCCGGTGGATCTCTTCCGGCGTCAGGTCTAGCGTGGTGAATTCGCGGATCTTCGACTGGTAATAGGCCGCCCCGTCCGGATAAGCCGATGCGCCGAGCGCCGTCCGGGCGTGGGGGATATAGTCGTCGCGAAGATAGATCCGCAGGGTTCGATAGGCGGGGATGACGCGGGTTTCGATTACCGTCACCGCCTCGGCGCGCAAGGCGGCTTGGACGTCGGCCGGGATCGCCGCCGGCATCGATTGAAAGGGCCGGTAGAAGGCGCTGTCCTGTGCCGACGTCAGATCGGCGACGGCGGCCACCGACGCGTCGTGACCTTCCAGCGTGATCTTCGGCGGGGTAAACCCCCGCGCCTCACCGGCTTTCATATTGTCGATTTGCTGCGCGAAATAGCGCGGGATCTCACCCATCTGGCTGAGATAGTTGCGGTAATCCCGTTCGCTGTGGAAATTGTCGGCGGAGGGATAGGTCAGGTCCGACCAGAAGGCGCTGTCGGAATTGAACGGCTTTTCATATTCGCGGAAGCTTTGCGCCGCGACGAAGGCGTCGATCTGCGCCTTGTAGACGGCATAGGTGTCGCGGCCGGCCGGCGACAGCCTGGCCGTGTCGATGACCTTGAGCCGCGTCTCGATCCCCTGCCAGTATTTAAGCTGGGCCTGCTGCGCCGCCGGGCTGACATCGGGCAGGTGCGCGGGAACGGGGCTGTCGTCCCCGGTCAGGGACTGCCGCCACTTCCATTCGGCGGTATAGACCGCGGTCAGGCTGTCGTCCGGCGTCTGGGCATGGACCGGCGCGGCGATGAGCATCAGGACGGCGGCGAACGCCACGGCACGCAACATTTAGACCTCCCGCTCGAGGATATATTCGATCATCGCATAGTGATCCTCGAAAAACTGGTCGCGCAAAGGCGCCAGGGCGCCGAGCGGCAGCCATACCGCGTGTTCGGCATCGTCGGCGCCTTCGACGACCGGCAACGCCCCCGCCGGCAGGACGAAGTGATGCGTATGGGTGATGACGCGTCCACGCGACGACCGCTCGGGATCGGAAAAGACGTGCACCCCCTGCAGGTAAAGCTCGAGTTCGGCATCGGATACGGCCATGCCCGTCTCCTCGCGCAGTTCGCGAAGCGCGCCCTCGGCCAGCGGTTCGTCCGGATTGAGAAACCCGCCCGGCATGGCCCATTGGCCTTTACCGGGGATACCGCCGCGCCGGACCAGCAGGATATGCGGCACGCCGTCCGGATCGGCCTGGACCGCCAGGACGTCGACCGTGACGAAAATGACCGGATAGGGCGCGACCGCCCACGACTTTATGTAGGCCTCGACGTATCGGTGCTCGGCCGCCATAGCGGTGAATATGTCGGTGGCGCGGAAGGATTTCAACCGTTCGAACACGCCTGCGGGCACCGCCTCGGCCAGCGTGGCGAAGGCCGCCTCATCGCCATAGGCCGCGTCCAGCATGGCCGTGCGGTCCGGTCCCATCGGCGGCGTGATCCGCGCCCAATCCGCGGGCAAGGCCGCCAGGGCATCGGGTCGCACGTCGACGGCGCGCGAGACCACGCAGACCCGGCCGGTATCGCCGCCCAACGCCTCGAGTTGACCGGTGACATCCGCGGCAAAACCTTGCGGATCGTAGGCATGATCGCCGACGCGGCCGAAGACGAAGCCGTCGGCCACCTCGCCCAGCCCGGCGCGCAGCAGGTCCTCGCGTTCGTCCGCCGTCCACGGCAGGCGCGACTCGCGCGCCTTGTCGGCGGCCGAGATCAGCACGAGCACCCGCCGGGCCAGGCCGCCGATGCGCGACAGGCGCTCGACATGGCCGTTGTCGCACGGCGAAAAGCGGCCGATGACCACGGCATAGTCATAGGTTTGGCTCATTTCATCTCCTGGCTTTGCCGGTTCACTCTGCGCATCGGCGCAGGCTTGGCAAGCGCAAAAACCGCTTTTCTATTGCGCGCCTTGCTCTAGGCTGTAGGGAAAATACAGACAGGCAGGCGATGATCCAAACCCACAGCTTGACGCTCCTCGACCTGACCGTGGTCTGTCTGTACATCACGGGTCTCGTCGTCGCCGGCGTCCTCGACCGGCACAGGACGAAAAAGGCGCGCGATCACTTCCTCGCCGCCTCGTCGTCGTCCTGGCCGAAGATCGGCTTTGCGCTTTATGCCTCGACCATTTCGGCGACCTCGCTGGTCGGCCTGACCGGCAGCGCCTATGCCCACGGCATCAGCGTCTTCGCCTACGAGTGGATGGCCGCCTTCGTGCTGCCGATGTTTTGCGCCTTCGTCCTGCCGACCTACGTCAAGTCGCAGGTCTTCACCGTGCCGGAATTCCTCGAACTGCGTTACGGCCGCTTCGTGCGCACCTATGTCTCGGGATTGTCGGTGGCGCTGGGCATATTTCTCGACGCCTCGGGCGGGCTGTTCGCCGGTTCGGTACTGTTCCAGATGCTGTTTCCGGACTGGCCGTTCTGGGCCATATCGACGACGCTGGCCTTGCTGGCCGGGGCCTTTCTGCTGGCCGGCGGCCTGCGCGCGGTCATTCTGATCGAGTCGATCCAGGGCCTGATCCTGGTCTTCAGTTGTGCCGCCATCGCCTTTTTCAGCTTCCGCGCCGCCGGCGGCTGGCACGAGGTCATGACGCGGGTCGACCCGTCGAAGCTCAAGCTGATCATGGGCGGCAACGATCCCTCCTTGCCGTGGACCGGGCTGATCACCGGCGTGCCGCTGATCGGCTTTTACTTCTGGTGCACCAACCAGACCATGGTGCAGCGCGTGCTGGCGGCCAAGTCGCTCGACCATGGCCGCTGGGGCAGCCTGCTGGGCGGCGCGATGAAGCTGACCAACCTGTTCCTGGTCATCCTGCCGGGGGCCGCGGCCCTGCTGGTCTTTCCCGGCCTGAAGCAGCCGGACCAGGTGTTCGCCCATATCGTCTTCGGCCTGTTGCCGCCGGGCCTGACCGGGCTGATCCTGGCGGCTTGCCTGATCTCGATCCTGTCGGGCCTGTCGGGGATTTACAACTCAACCTCGACCTTGCTGACCATGGATTTCGTTCGCCGCTTCAAGCCCGACATGGACGACCAGGCGCTGATCGTCACGGGACGCCTGCTCATCGTCGTGCTCATGGTCATCTCCATCCTGTGGGTGCCGCAGATCGTGCGTTTCCAGGACACGTTGTGGCAGTATCTGCAGTCGGTGCTGTGTTACTTCGTGCCGCCCATCGCCGCGGTCTTCCTGACCGGCCTGTTCGTCCGCCGCGTCAATAATGCCGGCGCCGGCTGGGGGCTGTTCGTCGGCACGGCGGCGAGCTTCGTGCTGTTCTTCGGGGTCGAGGTCTTCCACGCCATCCCGTTGCATTTCCTGGTCGCCGCCATGGTCATCTTCGTCATCAGCCTCGCCGCCATCGCCGGCGGAACCCTCGGCGCGCCGGCGCCGGACGTGGCGCGTATCGCGCCCTTGATGTTCTCCAAGGCGGTGTGGCGCGCCGAGACCGGCCATCTCAAGGCGGTCAAGCCGTGGCAGAACTATCGCTACCTCTCGCTGGGCCTGATGGCGCTGACCGCGGCGATAGTGGTCTGGTTTTGGTAGGGACCGCATGACAAGGTTGTCGGCGGCCTGACCCCGTGTTAGCTTGATAAAAAAGTGGGGCACATATGATACCAAGACGGTCCATTCTCATCGTCGGCGGCGGCACGGCCGGCTGGATGACGGCAGCCTATCTGGCCAAGGTCTTCGGCCGCCCGGACCGGGGCGGCGTGCCCATTACTCTGATCGAAAGCCCGGACATCGGCACCATCGGCGTCGGTGAAGGATCGTTCGCCACCATCCGCACCACCTTGGAAACGCTCGGTATCGACGAGGCGCGCTTCCTGCGCGAGTCGACAGCGACCTTCAAACAGGGCATCCGCTTCGTCGATTGGGAAAAGACGCCGGTGACCGATGCCTCGGGCGCGGTGCATCATGACCACTACTTCCATCCCTTCGATCCGCCGATGTTCGGCGAAGGCGCCGGGCTCCTGCCCTACTGGCTGCTGCAGGATGCGAAAACGCGCGTGCCGTTCGCCGAGGCCGTGACCTTCCAGAAGCGCGTCGCCGAGGCCGCCCGCGCCCCCAAGCGCATCCACCAAGGCGGTTATGCGGGGCCGATCAACTATGCCTATCATTTCGATGCCGCCAATCTCGGCCGGCTTTTGGCCAGCCACGCCAAATCGCTGGGCGTGCGCCATCTCGAAGGCCGCATCAGCGACGTCCAGCTCGCCGAAGACGGTTCGATCGCCGGCGTGACCTCGGTCGAACACGGACCGCTGAGCGCCGATTTCTATATCGACTGCACCGGCTTCGCGGCCCTCCTGATCGGCAAGGCGCTGAAAAGCCCCTATACTTCGGTCGCCGGCCAATTGCTGACCGACCGGGCGCTGGCCGTGCAGATCCCCGATGACGGCCCCGATAGCCGGATCGAAAGCTATACGGTGTCGACCGCGCACGAAGCCGGCTGGACCTGGGATATCGGCCTGAACACCCGCCGCGGCATCGGCTATGTCTATTCGTCGAACCATTCCAGCGAGGATCGCGCCGCCGAAATCCTGCGCGGCTATCTGGGCCCCAAGCACAAGGATATCGAACCGCGCCTGATCAAGTTCGACACCGGCTATCGTGAAAAGCAGTGGATCAAGAACTGCGTCGCCGTCGGCCTGTCGGGCGGCTTCTTCGAGCCCCTGGAAGCCACCGGCATCATGATGATCGAGGTCGCCATCGCGCTGATCGTCGACCTGTTCGCCAATAGCGGTCCGCTCGACGCCTCGGCGCGCGTGTTCAATGAGCGCATCACCCAGCGCAACGAGAAGATCGTCAATTTCCTGAAGCTTCACTACTGCGTCACCCGGCGCCAGGAGCCGTTCTGGCGCGACAATGCCGATGCGCGCACCATTCCCGACGAGCTCAACGAACTTCTCGACATGTGGAAGTATCGTCCGCCGTCGCGCTTCGACTTCATCGACGACATAGATACGTTTTCGTATTTCAACTACCAGTACATATTGTACGGCATGAACTTCGACACCGACTACGAAGCCGCGCGCGGCAGCTTTCCCGCGGTCGAGGCGGCCGACAAGGCCTTCGCCCGCATTCGCGCATTCGCCGAGCGCGCCGTCCAGGACCTGCCCAGCCATCGCAACCTGATCCATCAGGTCTACAATACGGGTTTCACCGACAAGCAGGCGGTCGGCCTGGGCGGAGCGCCGCTCGCGCGGTCGCCGACCGCGTGAGCGGCCCGGTGGAGCGCAAGCCGACCATAGTCGACGTCGCCGAGCGCGCCGGCGTCTCGATCAAGACCGTGTCGCGCGTCATCAACAACGAGCGCCACGTCAGCGCCGAGACGCGCGCCCGCGTGCGCAAGGCCGTGGCCGAGCTGGGTTTCGAAGCCAATGAATCGGCGCGCGGCATGCGCAGCCAGACCCAGGAACGCTCGTGGGTGATCGCCCAGCTCTACGGCGATCCCGGCGGCCTCTATACCAGCGACATCCAGATGGGCCTGCTCGGCCGCTGCCGCTATTTCGGCTATCATCTGGTCATCGAGGAACTCGACTACCGCAGCCCCGACTTCGAGCGGCGCACGCGCGCCCTGCTGCGCCGGCTGCGCCTGGACGGTGCGGTGCTCACCGCGCCCTTGACCGACAATGCCGTCCTGCAGATGGTGCTCGAAGAGGCCGGCGTGCCCTTCGTGCGCGTCACGCCGCTGAACGAGAGCCGGCACGTGCCGTCGGTGCGCATCGACGAGCAGCGCGCCGCCTATCAACTGACCCAGCACCTGATCGCGCTCGGCCATCGCCGCGTCGGCTTCCTCAAGGGGCTGTTCAACCACGCCGGCACGCACCTGCGCTATGCCGGGTTCGAACAGGCGATGCTTGAGGCTGGTATAGCCATCGACCCCAGCCTGGTCGAGGACGGCGAGTTCCGCTACTTCTCCGCCATTCACTGCGCCAACCGCCTGCTGGCGCGCGCCGAGCCGCCGACGGCGGTGTTCGCCTCGAATGACGAAATGGCCGCCGCCGTCATCAAGGTCGCGCACGAGCGCGATTTCAAACTGCCCGAAGACCTGTCCGTCGTCGGCTTCGACGACATTCCGACCGCCGAAATGGTGTGGCCGGCCCTGACGACGGTGCGCCAGCCGGTGATGAAGCTGGGCGCGGCGGCGGGCGACCTCCTGTTCACGCGGCTGGGCGCGACGGGCGCAGGCCAGTGGCCCCATCCCGTGCCTCATCTGGTGCTGCAGCACGACATCGTGCTGCGCGGCTCGACGGCGCCTGCCAGACTTTAAAAAAATACGGTTTGAATACCGATCTATGCCGCGAGCGAATAATGGCGTAGTTCGGTACCAACCCGCCAACCGGTTAGACCGGGATGGCTTTAAGTAGAATCGCCAATCCGGTCTAAGTTTTTGTTTGGTCGCGCAATCTGTCCGAAAAGTGGTATCCACTTTATCGGATTGCGCTCTTGGAGACTCATCGTGAAAAAGCTCATTTCCGCCGCCGCGATCCTGCTCTGCGTCCAAAGTTTCGCCTGCGGAGCCGCCCTCGCCGCGCCGCACGCCCAAGCGAGCGACAAGCTTGCGGCGACGCCGCCCATGGGATGGAACAGTTGGGACGCCTATGGGCTCACCATCACCGAAGCCCAGTTTCGCGACAATGTCGATGTGCAGGCCGCCAAGCTTGAGCCGTTCGGCTGGTCCTACGCGGTCATCGACGAGGGCTGGTTTCTGAAAAATCCGCAGGATCGCAGCACGCCGGACAAGCTGATCTATGTGATCGACGCGAATGGCCGCTACATCCCGGATCCGGCGCGATTTCCCTCGGCCCTGACCGGCACGGAAAATACCGGCTTCGCCGCCGTGGCGAAGTCCGTTCACGACAAGGGGCTGAAGTTCGGCATCCATATCGTCCGCGGCATTCCGCGCGAATCGGTGGCAAAAAACCTGCCGGTCGCCGGAAGCCGCTTCCGCGCCCAGGACGTCGCCGACCAGACCGACGCCTGTCCGTGGGATCCGACCAATTGGGGGGTCAAGGACACGCCGGCGGGCCAGGCCTGGTACAATTCTCTTATCGCCCAGTACGCCGCCTGGGGCGTCGACTATCTCAAGGTCGACTGCATCTCCGACCACCCGTTCAAGCTGGCGGAAATCCGCATGATCCACCGGGCGATCGTCAAGTCCGGACGGCACATCGTGCTCAGCCTGTCGCCCGGCCCGACCTCGCCGGGCGTCCTGAAGCAGATCAAGCCCTACGCCCAGCTGTGGCGCATCTCCGACGACGTCTGGGACTATTGGAGCAATAAGGACGCTTGGCCGCGCAGCCTGAAAGGCCACTTCGACCTGGTCTCGGGCTGGGCGCCCGTGGCGGAACCGGGAAGCTGGCCCGACGCCGACATGCTGCCGATCGGCTATCTCGGTCCCAATCCAGGGTTTGGCGACCCGCGCCAAAGCCGCCTCACGCCCACCGAAACGAAGACCATGCTCAGCCTCTGGGCGATGATTCGCTCGCCCCTGATCCTCGGCGCCAATCTGACCAGGCTGGACGCCGACACGCTCAACTTGCTGACCAACCGGGACCTGATCGCACTCGATCAGACCAGTTTCGACCAACATCAGGAAGCCGTCGAAGGATTCACCGTGGCATGGACGAGCAAGGGGCCAAATGGCGTTCGTTATCTTGGCCTTTTCAACCTCGATGACAAGCCGGCCGCCGTCAAGAACACCCTCGCCTTCTACAATCTGACAGCCGCGTCCTATAGCGCCAAGGATATCGTCGAAGGCACGGATATGGGCGACCTGAAAAGCATCGACGTCACGCTTCCCGCCCACGGCAGCCTGGTGTTGAAGCTGACTCCCTGATGCGGCGGGTTCGCAATCGCGTATCACTCAACCATGAGATCGCGCGAGATCGCGTCGCGCGAATTCCTACTGACGGGCTGAAGGCGTCGGACCCTGGTCGAATGACAAGGTGTGCCCGAAGAACGGCAGCACGTGGTTCTGAAAACGATCGGCGACGGCGCTGACGTGGTTGCCGCTGTAAATCTCGAATTCATTCGGAATGCCGTAATCGTCCAAGACCTCGTGAAGCTTCTCCGTATCCGTGCGCAGTCCGTCCTGGTCCCCGACGTCGATGGCGATGGCCCGGTATTGGCGCAGATTGCCGATATACTGGTCGATCATGGCCAGAGGCGCGTTCGCCGCCCATTTGGCAAGGACATCGGGCTGCACTTCACCATTTTTCGTCGGCAGGTCGAGGTAAAGCGGGCCCGCTTTGGGATCCGGTGACCACGCCGCCGCCGAAGCCATTGTCGCCCTTGAGAACCAGTCAAGTTTGCGAGCGTCTTCCTGCGTCTTCACCGCTTCAAGCGCCTTTGCCATCTCGGGAGGTGGCGCCCCGCGAGCCGACATGCAACACGGGCTCATTATGTAAAGCGCGCCGAAGACTTCAGGGTATTTCATGCCGATGCGCGTCGTGCCGTAACCGCCCATGGAATGACCTGCCAATCCTCGGCTATTTCGGTTGGCAATCGTCCTGTAGTGCGCATCAATATAGGCCACGAGGTCACGGGCGATGAACCCTTCCCAGTTTCCGACTGTAGGCGAGTTCGAGTACATTGACCCATTATGAAGGGTCTGCGAATTGGGCAGCACAACGATCATACCGTTCGTCCCCGTCGCAAAAGCCCCCTCGATCGTTTGCGGCGTCCTTATCTCCTTGGTCCATTGTTCATTGCTGATGGAATAGCCGTGAAGGGCATAGACGACGGGGTAGCGCTTGGTTGGATTGGCATTGTAGTCGGGCGGCAGATATACGATGACGTCGCGGTCCGGCGACTCGCCTTCGAGGTTTCCTTCCAGTGCCCGGCTATGCACCTTGATGTGCTCGACAATCACCGGCGCGGCCCCTTGAACGACAGGCGGTACGATGAGGGGCGGCGGGGTTTGCCGAGCCATCGCTGGAGCGGTCAGAACGGCGAGCAAACAGGCAATAGCGAATAATCTTTTCATTAAGCGCTCCCAAGGGCTGAAGTTATTCGGCACGGGTTCAAGGCCTCACGGCTCCAGCGACACCACGGTGACGGATGCCGGAGGAAGGGTGACCGTGAGTTTGCCGTGCGATGACGTCGCCGAAACCGGCCGGGGCGCGACCGTGTTCGGCTGATCGAAGGTGTTGACGCTGTCGATCTTGGGCGCAGCCAGGGTTTGGCCCACGGCCTTGGTCGCTTTCACGCCCGTCACCGAGAGGCTGAACACGGCGGGGCGGTCGGGGTCGATATTGGTCACGGCGACCCACACCTTGCCGCTCTTGTCCTTCGCCGCGATGGCGTCGATCCGCGGGGTGGTGACGCTGCCCTTGGTATAGGTGCCGGCATCAAAGGTCAGGGGGATGAAGGTCGCATCCTGGAACGGCACGTACATGCGGAAGACGTGGTAGGTCGGCGTCAGCACCATCTTCGGCCCGTCGGTGAAGATCATCGCCTGAAGCACATTGATCATCTGGGCGATATTGGCCATGCGCACGCGGTCGGCGTGGCGGGCGAAGATATCGATGTTGAGCGCCGCCAGAATTGCGTCGCGCTGGCTGTTCTGCTGAACCAGGAAGCCGGGCTTGCTGCCGGGCGTCGGCGCATACCAGGCGCCCCATTCGTCGACGACCAGGGTGATCTTTTTGTCGGGATCGTAGCGGTCCATGACGGCGGACTGCTTGTCGATCAGCGGCCCCATCTTCAGCGTCTCGGCCAGGACGTTGGCGTAGCCCTGTTCGTCGAAGCCCGCCGCCGGCTGATGCGGCGGCCAGCCATCATAAACCGTATAGGAATGCAGCGACATGCCCTGGATGTCGAACGACCAGCCGCGGCGTTCCTTCCAGGTCTTCATCACGGCTTCGGTCCAGGTGGTGTCGTCCGTCCCCGGCCCGACGGCGATCTTCTGCATCGGCGCGCCCGCGTTGAACGTGTTGACGAAGCGTCCATAGCGCTTCATCTCGCCGGTATATTCGGTCGCCGTCATCAGCCCGCCGCAGTCCCAGCTTTCGTTGCCGATGCCCATGAAAGCGACCTTGTAGGGCGCCGCGTGGCCGTTGGCGACGCGTTCCTGCTCGAGCGCCGTCGGCTGGTCGGCCGTCATATATTCCAGCCAATCGGCGGCTTCCTTGACGGTGCCGGAACCGACATTGACCGAGACATAGGCGTCCGAGCCGATCTGGTCGATAAAGTCCATATATTCGTCGGTGCCGAAGGCGTTCGAATCGATGACGCCGCCCCAGCTGGTATTGACCCGGGCATTGCGCTTTGGGCCTATGCCGTCGCGCCAGTGATAATTGTCGGCGTAGCACCCCCCCGGCCAGCGCACGTCGGGCACGTGGAGCGCCTTCAAGGCGGCGACGACGTCGTTGCGGATGCCGCGCGTATTGGGGATCGGCGAGTCCTTGCCCACCCATATGCCGCCATAGACCCCGCTGCCCAGATGCTCGGCGAATTGGCCGAAGATATGGCGGTCGATGACCGGTCCGGACTTCGACCCATCCAATGCCGCCTGCAACGGCGCGGGCTCGGCCGCGCCGCTGGCCGTGGCCGTGGCCAAGGCCAATACCGAAACAAAAGCGAGGCAAAAGGTTAACGGTCGCATGGCGGTCTCCTAAGTAGACTCTTGATTCAGCCGTGCGCTCGAAAACGTGCCAAGGGCCAGACCCGCCATAGGCGGCGCCTGTCGTCTTACATTTCCGCCCCGGCGCGCTTCGCGCACATGTTTTCGGCCGGCCGATCGCGATCGGGCCGTCAGGTTAGCGCTATCACTGCCTGGCACGGAATGTCAATTGTCAGTCTATAGGCCCACCTCTGGAAGCCAATTTGCGAAAAATCCGGGCATTTCGCGCGAAATTGCTCTCTGTTCGACGCAAATTGTCCTACATTTTTGAGCCGTCAGACCGCGATGATCTGGGCCATGTGCAGCATCTTCAAGCCTTTCAGCGCGGGCATCGGCCCGGTGGGCCTGACCTGGACGACAAGGCTTTCCCCCGGCAACAGGTCGAAATAGTTGTCGCTGAACACGGCGTCGCTGTCGTCGAAGCTGAGATAGAGGTTCTTGACCAGGGCATCGGCGCTCAGAGCCAATCCGAACCCGCCGCCCGGCAGCGCCCGCTGGATCACGTCTATCCGCGGTGACGGCAGGACCAGATCCTTGACCGGCTTGAGATAGAGCCGGTCCTCGGCCAGGGTTTCCTTGCCCGCGACCAGGCGCGCGTGGACGAAAACGCTGTCCGGCCGCGCATCGCCCAGCAAGTCGCCGACACCGCCGCTCCACGCCATGGCGGCCGCATTGCCCTTGAGCGTCAGGGGAAGCTGGATCGTCTTCAACGTCCTGCCCTGGAAGTCGCGCACTCTCAGCTCCAGCCCCGCCGGCACATCGCTCAGCCGGTCGTTGACGACGTGGACGCTGACCAGATCGCCGTCGAGCCACGCCGAGACCAGCAAGGGCGCGAACGACTTGCGCGCATAATATTGCTGGGCCTTCCAGCGGCCGAAATAGTCGATGCTGCTCCACGACGCCACCGGCCAGCAGTCATTGATCTGCCAGAACATCGAGCCCATGCAATAGTCGCGGCGCGCGCGGTGCGCCTCCATGGCCACCTTGATGCCCTCGGCCTGCAGCACCTGGCCGACATAGAGGAATTGTTTGAAATCCTTGGGCACCTTGTAGTCGCGCTGCATGTAATTCTTGATCGTGCCGTTGCCGATCGACGATCTCTGGTGCGCCTGCATGACCTCGGAAAAGATGTCGTAGTCGCCCGGCGCCGTATAGGCCTCGACCGTGCGGAACTCCGGGAAGGACTGGAAGCCGTATTCGGTCATGAAGCGGCCGATATGGGCGCGGTATTCGGCAAACGGCTTCTGCCCCCACCAGACGTCCCAATAGTGGATGTCGCCCGATTGCCGGGGCAGATTGACGTCGGCGTGCTTGACGTCCTTGCCGTCCCAGGCGGCCAGCGGCGAGGACGGCCAGTAGAAGCGCTGCGGGTCCAGGCTGGCCAGGGTCTGCGGCAGGATCTCGTGGAAGATCGCCTTGTAGGCCGCCCACATCTCGTCGCGCTGCGGCTGGGTATAGGTCTGCTTCCAGCCCCAGCCGCCGTTCGGCACGTCATTCTGCCAGGCGGTATCGATCTCATTATTGCCGCACCACAGGGCGATGCACGGGTGGTTGCGCAGCCGGCGGACATTGTCTTCGGCCTCGGCGCGGATATTGTCGAGCAGCGCCTTGTCGTTGGGATACATGGAACAGGCGAAGGCGAATTCCTGCCAGACCAATATGCCGTTTTCGTCGCACAGGTCGTAGAAGCGGTCTTCCTCATAGACGCCGCCGCCCCACACGCGGATCATGTTCATGTGGGTGTCGACGGCCGACTTGACCACGCGCTCAAGGACCTGCGTCGTCACGCGCGGCAGGAAGCTGTCATTGGGGATGTAGTTGGCGCCCTTCATGAACACCGGCACGCCGTTGAGTTCGACATAAAAACTCGCGCCGCCGGCATCGGGGGTCTGCACGATCCTGAGCGTGCGCAGACCGATCGTGGCTTCACGCGCGTCGGAAGCGGCGCCGGCGCTCAGCCGGCCGGTGAGGCGGTAAAGATGCGCCTCGCCCAAGCCGTTCGACCACCATAGTTTCGGATTGGCGACTGTAAGCGGCAGTTCGACGACGTTGAGGCCGGGCTTAAGCGTCACGGCCTGGCGCGCGGCGATCGACGGATCGGTCGGGCTTTGAATATCGACGATCGCCGGACCGCCCGCGTCCGACAGGATTTCGAACACGGCGCTCAGCTTGGCGGTATCGGCCGCCAGGCTATCCTGGACGATGTGCAGGTCGACGATGCGCGCCGCGCTCCAGGCGCGCAGCTTGACCGGCCGCCAAACCCCCGAGGTGACAAAGCGCGGCCCCCAGTCCCAGCCGTAATGGTAACCGGCCTTGCGCGTGAACACACTGACCTTCTTGTTGCCCAGCCCGCCGTTTTCGCTCTGGTCGTTGGTGGCCGGGGGATTGTAGCCGAGCGCCGCCAGTTGCTTCAGGCCCTCCTGGATCGGCGAGCGGAAGCGGATGCGTAGTACATTCGGCCCCGCCTTGGCCTGGGCCTTGATGTCGGCCGTCCAGGTGCGGAACATGTTATCGGCGGTCAGCACCCGGGTGTCGTTGACATAGACGTCGGCATAGGTGTCGAGCCCTTCGAACACCAGCTCGACATGGTCGTGCGCCAAGGTGGTCGCGTCGAGGTCGACGTGCGTGGCGTATTCCCAGTCCTTCTTGTCGATCCATTGCTGGTCGCGCTCATTGGTGCGGTAGAACGGATCCTGGATCTTGCCGTTGGCCAGGAGGTCGGTGTGCACCGTGCCGGGGACGGCCGCCGGCAGCCACTCGCCCGTATCGGCCTCGCGGAAGGTCCAGACGCCGGACAGCGCAGGCGCCTCCACGGCGAGCGCCGGTGCGATGCCTGATGTCAGACCCAGCGCGGCCCCGGCGGCGGTCTGGATCAGCCGGCGCTTGGTGATGTTTGGCGTTTTCATCGGGACACCTCGTTCGAGCACGGAAGCCGGCCCATATCCTCAACCAATCCTGGTCCGCCCGCCAGGCCGGAACCTATCGATTTTCCACTCCATTTGCCATGTCTACGCCGCAAAAAAGGTCGCGGGCATTCGACGGCGCCCGCCGGACGATAGTCTGGCCAAATCGTTCGCGTTGTGGTTTGCTGGGTCAAATCACATAAGGGGGGTTTCATGCCGTTTAGCTTTTCCAACGCCTTCAACCGCTTCTTCCGCTTGCTGGGCAGCAATTTCGTACCCTTCGCCATCATCGGCCTGATCTGCACGATCCTGCCGACCATGGCCACTGTCTACGGCGAGTTCACCTATCTCGGCATCAACTCGAGCGATCCGACCTGGATACAGAAGTTTGCGACCTTCACGCCGACGATCTGGGCCTATCTCGGCGTCGGATGGCTGGTCGCCGCCCTGTTCAACCTAGTGTCGCTGTCAGTGATCACCGAGGTCGCCATCCTGCGCGCGGTGGACAAACCCGTGAATTACGGCGCCATCATCGGCCATGCCTTGATGAATGCCATCCCGTTGCTGATTATCGAGATATTTACGGGCCTCCTGGTCATCGCCGGCCTTTTCCTTCTGATCGTGCCCGGCATCATCTGGGCCTTGTGCACCTGCGTTGCGATCGCCGCCTATGTCGGTCAGACGAATCTCGGTATCTTCGGCGCGATCGGAAAGTCCTTCCAGCTCACGCGAAACAATCGCTGGTCGCTGCTTCTGCTGTTTATCGTCATGTCCGTCGGCAGCGGCGTCCTGAGCAGCGCCCTGTCGGCGACGACCTTCGCCTTGCCCGGCGGCATGCTCGGCCTGTCGTCGATTCTGGCGCGCGGCTTCGTCGCCGGCCTGATCGCCATGCTCGGCCACGTACTGGTGGCCTCCGTCTATGTCAGCCTGCGCGAAAGCATGGAAAAGACCAGCCCCGAAACCGCGGCCTCGGTGTTTTAGCGCCCTACCCTACGCTCTTGTCCTTGCGGCGCTTGCCGAGCAGCATCCGGCCTTCGAGATAGGCGCGCAAGGCCCCGTAATAGGCGCGCAGGAAGGCTTCGTCCGGCGGCACGTCGGCGGGGTTTTTCGGCGCCAGCCAATTGATGCGCGCCTTGATCTTGTCCGCCACCGCCTTCATCACCGAAGCCTTGCGGTCGCGCAGAACCTGTTCCAACACGCCCAGCTCCATCTCGCCATAGGCCAGCTGCTCCTGAGTGAAGGTCAGGCCGAGATTGCGGTCGCCGTCGAGGTCGGCCAGGTCGTAGCTGAGCTGCGCCTTCGGCATGTGCACGACGCGCGTGCCGGCCAGGAAATCGCCGAGCCGCGCGTGCTGGCGGTTGAACAAGGGCAGCAACAGCAGGGCCAGCGCCCACAGGAAGGCCAGAAGGCCGATCATGCCCCCGGACGCGGCGCTGGAAAACAGCAGGCCCAGCGGAATATATAGCTCGACCTCGCGCATGGCGTTGCGGGTGAACACCGCCGCCGGGGTCAGCCGGCCGCCGTCGTGGGCGATGACGCGCAAACGCATCGCCCGCTTGCCCGGCGTCGCCGCGCGCCGGCCCATCTCGAAGAAGATGAAATAGCCCGAGCGCAGGAAGAAGCCGAAAAACAGAAAGACGATGAGCAGGATTTCGCCGGCGACGCGGTTATGCTTGTCGTCGAACAGGTGATGAACCGGCAGGATGACAAAGGCCAGAAACAGCACAAATGGCGCCAGCGCCATGATGATGAAATCGATGACGATCGCGCCCAGCCGCTCGCCGAACGAGGCATTGATGAACGGCAGGACCACACCTTCCGGCGTCAGTATCTCGCTCGCCGTGCGGCCATACTCGCCATAGGGCGCATCGGCCATCAGGTCGCGCTTGGATCTGCCGGACACCGTGCCTGCCTTGGCCCCCGCCTTGCTCATTGACCCGGCCTCACCCTGGTGCGTCCGACGAACACGAAGAACAGCAGCCACAGCGTCAGCATGGCGCCGCCGATGGCGAAGCGGAACCACGAGTCGGTGATCGTCTGACGGCCGATGCCTTCCAGGCAGCCGGCGACGGTCAGCATCAGGGCGACCCCGATCATCACCGTCCCGGTCAGGCGCCCGGCTTCCGCCAGGGCCGCGCGCCGCGACAGGTCGCCCGGGAACATCAGCCTTCGGGCGATGTGAAACCCGCACGCGCTGGCTATGATAAAGGCGCTCATTTCGGTCGTGCCGTGGATCGACAGCCAGGCGGCGAAATCGACGCCCAGCCCCTTCGACGCGAACAGCCACAACATCGCGCCCATCTGCAGGCCCTCGTACAGCATCAGGGCGAAGGTCGGCAGGCCGAAGACGATGCCGAAGGCGAACGACGAAATGGCCACGCCGGTATTGTGCGTCATCAGGAAGACGGCGAACGGCGATAGCATGGCGTCCTTGTCGCTGTGCCCCAGGGTCTTGCGCAAGACCTCGGCCGAAGCCGACGGCGTGCGGCCTTCGCTCATGCCGCCGACGAAATTGGTGTACCAGCTCGAGTCATGGGCGCAGATCATCCAGCCGGCGACGATGCCGACGACGAAGATGGTGAGCGACACGGCGATTTCGGCCCTGAGCTTGCGCACGCCCTGGGGCCAGTCGCGGGCGAAAAACCCGGACAGGATGTCCTTCACCCGCGTCTGCGGCCCGTAGACCGTGACATAGGCGCGGGCGCACAGGGCCTGCAGATAGGTCACCATGTTGCGGTCGAGCGAGATCGACTGCGCCATCGACAGGGACGACATGGCCGAGCGGTAGAGCAGCGGCAGGTTGAGGATGTCCTCGACGCTGAAGCCGCCCAAGCCGTTCTTGTCGGCGCGGTCGAGCGCCGCATTGAGCGCGCGCCAGTCACCCTGGCGCGCCTCGCGGAACTTCTGGCTCTTCAGCCGCAGCGGCGGCGGGGCTTTCGGCGTTTCGTCAGCCATGGGACGGCTCCCAAGATTGACAGAATTTCCATATATAGCCCTCTCCCCGTTTCCACGGGGAGAGGGCAAGGGAAAGTACGAATTGCCAGATTAACATGCTTCTCTCCCCTACAACCGGTCGGCGCGTTTCAGCGCCAGATATCGCATCACCATGGCCGTCGCCAGGGCTTCGGTCGGCGCCTCAAGCACCTCGACCCCCTGCCTGCGCAGCTGCGCCAGCACGCGCTCGCGCTGCATCGACAGGCGGTTGGCGAAGACGGCGCGGGTGACGTCCTCGGGCTGGGCCGGCGTGACGGCCAATAGGTCTTCGACGACCTCGTCGCGGAAGGCGACGAACAGCACCAGGTGTTTCTTCGACAGCCGCGCCAGGGCCTCGACCATCAGGTCCGCGCTGATCTCGTCGATGAAGTCGGTGAACAGGATGATCAGCGAGCGCCGCGCCACCTTGGAATTGAGATCGGCCAGCGCCAGGGTGTGGTTGGATTCTTCCGGTGAGTCCTCCAGCGCCGACAATTGCCGCTTGAGCACGTCGAAGGCCTGGGTGCCGGAGATCATCGGCGCGGCGTGATAGGGCTGCGAATCGAAGGCGAAGGTGCGGACATTGTCGCCGATCTTCAGCGCGCAATAGCCGAGCAGCAAGCCGGCATGGATGGCGCGGTCGAGGCGTTTCAGCCCGCCCACGGGCTCGCCCATCAGCCGGCCGGTGTCGTAGGCCAGGACGATGTGGTGATTGCGCTCGGCCTGGTATTCGCGCGAGAACAGCTTCATGTGCCGCGCCGACGAGCGCCAGTCGATGCGGCGATGATCCTGCGAGGCGTCGTATTCGCGCAGGGCGTGGTATTCAGAGCCGTTATAGAGCTGGTTCTGCACGCGCACGCCGTAGATATTGTCGAGCGAGAACAGGTTGGAGGCATCGGCCTCGACGCCCTCGATATCCGGCGTGACCAGCACCTCGGCGTCGAGCTTCAGCCGCTTTTGGATATAGACCAGCCCGAAAAATCCGCGCCAGCGCACAAACAGCGCGTCCAACCGGCCACGGCCACGCGTGCGGCTTTTCAGGGTCAAGGTGCCGTTGAAGCTCTTGTCGTCACGATGCAGGGCGCGCGGATAGTCCGACCGGGCCAGCACGGCATTGGTCGCCGCGCGCAACTCTACCCCGCCCGGTTGGCGCCAGCGCGTGAAACGCAGGGCGAAGGGCACCTCGCGGTCGCGGCCGACGCCGATGGTCCTGGGCAGTTTGAGATCGAGCACCAGGCTGTCGCCGGCCGGGGCGAAGACCGCGTCGAACAGGCAAAGCAGCAGCACGCCCAGCATGACCAGCGGCACCCACGGCGACAGGCCGGGCGCGATCAGGCCCACCCCTATGGCGGCGAACACGCCGAGGATCAGCAGGACCAGCAGTCGCGGGGTGGGATAAACAGGCATACCTACCGCGGGATTTCGATCTTTTCGAGCAGACCCTGCAGCACGGCGTCGACGGTCTGCCCTTCGATTTCAGCCGACGGCGACAGCAGCACGCGGTGACGCATGCACGACCGGTACAGGCCCTTGATATCATCGGGCAGGACATAGTCGCGGCCGTCGAGCACCGCATGGGCGCGGGCGGCGCGGGCCAGCAGGGCGCCGGCGCGCGGCGAGGCTCCGACCGACAATTGCGGTGCCTCGCGCGTGGCGCGGACAAGGGCGACGATATAGTCGAGATTGGCCGGGCTCAGCCTGACACCGGCCACCGTGCGGATCGCCTCGTCGAGCGACTGGGCATTGAGCACGGCGACGACGCCGGCATTGACCGGATCGGCGGCGGCGGCGGCATTGCCCGAGGTATCGACGATGCGGCGCTCTTCGTCGAGGCTGGGATAGCCCAGTATGTGCTTGAAAAGGAAGCGGTCGAGCTGGGCTTCGGGCAGCGGATAGGTGCCCTGCTGCTCGATCGGGTTCTGGGTGGCGATGACGGTGAAGTGGGCGCCCAGGTCATGGCGCACGCCGTCGAGGGTCACCGAGCGCTCCTGCATGGCTTCAAGCAATGCCGCCTGGGTCTTGGGCGGGGTGCGGTTGATTTCATCGGCCAGCAGGAGGTCGCAGAAGATCGGCCCCTTGGTCAGGGTGAAGGCCGAGCTTTGGAAGTTGAACAGGTTCGACCCCAATATGTCGCCGGGCAGCATGTCCGGCGTGAACTGGATGCGGCCGAAGCGCAGCGACAGCGACTGGCAGAAGGTCTTGGCCAGCAGGGTCTTGGCCGTACCCGGCGGACCTTCGAGCAGGATGTGGCCGCCGGAAAACAGCGCCGTCAGCATCAGGCTGATCGTGTCGTCCTGGCCGATGATCACCTTGGCGATCTGGCCCCGCAACGATTTGGCGAGCATTTGAATATCAGCGATTTGCAATTTGGCTCTCCGTCTTGCCAATTTTGGTTTGGCCTGTTTCGGCTTTGGCGATTTCCGTTTTCCACTCGTGCAGGCGCAGGGCCACATCGATGAGCTGGTGGACCGTCATGACCCGCGCCGCCTGGGCGCGCAGATCACTGTAGCGATGGGTGGCCTTGTAGATCAGGCTGATGCGGTCGGCGAGATCGTCGGCGCTTTCGCGCGCGTCGATCTGGCGATAGCCGCGGATCTTCAGAACCTGGTCGCGTATCAACTGGGCATAGGCCGGGCCGAGCTTGGCTTCCTTGAGCGTGACGGCCATCAGCCGCGCCGCATTGTCGGCCAGGATGCGGACGCCGCGGCCCAGCGCCGGGCGCAGGTCCTCCAGGGCCGGCGGGCCGAAGCGGGCAAAGGCGGCCCACATCAGGCCGAGCGCGGCGATCAGCAGGCTGAGCGGCACGGCGATAAAGGGCGGCCGCGACAGGGCGTGCAGCAGGTCGTGATCGAAGCCCAGGGCATTGAAGGTCAGGTTGAAGACGTAGGTAGGCTTTTTCGCGGGCGGGGTCAGCGCCTTGACCAGATTGAGCGCGGTCAGGGTGCGCGCCGGATCGGACAGCACCTGATTGTCGAGCAGGTCCGGATCGGACAGCAGATAGACCGGCACCGCGGGCTGCGGCCGGTCACCGGTCACGATCACCCGCGACAGCAGCACCTCGCCGCCCGGGCCTGTCAGCACCGGCACGAGGTTCGGCCCGGTAATGGATTGAAGCTGGTCGATACGGCCGGTACGGATCGACGTCATTTGGGGCGCGGCGGTCGCGTCCTGCCCGTTCACCGGCGACAGCACGACATCGGCGGGCGCCTTGGCGCGGGTGATGACATAGGGCACCCGCTCAAGCGCCGCCGTGGGGGCGTCGTCGGTGTCGCCGTCTTTCGCGGCGACCACGACCGGTGGTTTGGGCAAGGGCCGCCATGTCACCGGCGCCAGCACCGCCAGGATATTGCTGATGTCGTCCGCCGCCATCACGTCCGCCGCCTCGCCCCAGCGTGCCTGCGGTCCGGTGGCGGCCGCGACGACCCATTTCGGCGCGACGACCAGCACGGCGCGGCCGAGCGGATGGTGCAACAGGTGATCGACGCGGCGCGTGTCCGGCACGGCATAGCCGCCGTCCGCGCCCCTGCCGCTCATCAACCGGCGGATACGGCGTTGCGCTTCGCTGGAATCGGCGCTGGCCGCCGACGCGCTATCGCCGGCGGACGAGGCGTCTTCAGAAGCGGAAACGGAAGACGACGCGGAAGATTGTCCGCCGCCGGAGCGGTCATAGTCGCCGGAGAACACGCCGCCGTCGTCGTCGAGGGTGACGATTTCGAGATCGCCGCGGTCGACATCCTTGTTGCCGTCCTCGAAGCGATTGAGCGCCACGGTAGCGCCCTGGGCCTCCAGCAGGCGGCGCAGGCCGGCGAAGCCCTGGGCGCCGATCGAGGTCACCTGGCCCGACGCCGGACTCTTCGGCTCGGCATTGACGTCGAACAACGCCACCGTGGCCATGGCCACCATGCTGAGGCACAGGAAGGCGGCGATATGCGGCAGCCATAGCTTGGCGCGGACGCCGAGTTCGGGCTTCGCGGCAGCGGGCATCTTGGCGGGACTCTGCGGCGCGGCCATCAGGCAAGGCCCTCCGCCCGGACGAATTCCATATAGGCGGCGCGGCAGGCGTCGAAGCCGGCGCGACCGACGCGCAGGCCGGCGAAATAGCTTTTCTCCACCCACTGCACGATGGCGCGGAAGGCCGGCCGGGCGGCTTCGGGCAATAGCGGATGGCTCAAGATGTCGCGCGCCGAATAGTGCGGCCGCACCAGGTCGGGGCGAAAGGCGTTGATGTCGGCCACCGAGCGCACCAGCAACAGGTGCACGGCCTCGTCATAATCGCCTTTGTCGGCCAGGGCGTCGATTTCCGACAACAGGGCGGCGACGGCGGCGCGGCTGGGCCGCCAGGGTTCGTCGGCGACCAGATGGTGCCGTTGAAACAAGCGTTCGAAGCGCGTGGTGATGAACAGTCGCACGACCGGCGACAGCAGCAGGACGACGATGGCTATGCCCACGCCGTAGAGCAGATAAGGCAGGACGGGCGCGATCGGCGAAAACACCTCGCCGACGGCGTGGAAAAAGCCGCCGACGGCATCGAAGACCTTGTGCCAGAATTCCAGCGACTTCTTGTCGGGCTCGGGCGCGGTGGCAAAGGTCGTTTGCAGATCATGGTGGACATTGACCTGGGCGATTAGACGCTTGGCGGCGGCGAGGTCGGACGCGGTCGGCGCGCCGACCTGCGGCGCGGCGGACATCGCCGTGCCGGACGCTTGCCCTGCCGATTGCGCCTGTATTGGCGACACCAGATTACTCCCCCCGGGACGGACGAGTTCTCCCGCCCCCACTGCCACTTAAGGGGGAAACCGGGCCAAGGTCAAGCGCGGCGATGCGGCGCCAGCGGGTTGGGGTCGGGGTGCAGCCGTGGCAACACGATCCCGTAGGGACGCGTCCATTGATCCGGATGCGCGGCGGCGATCGGCGGATGCGGCTGTTCGGCCAGGCGAGCGGCGTCGCGCGGCCGCAGATCGATTACCGGATAGGGTGTCTTTGACTCGTCCAACGCCATACGCTTCTCCCGCGACTCGACTCAGGACAACAGCAGCATGAATCGCGTTGTTTGCCAGCCGGGCCGGAAAAAATATCCTGTGGATCGTTGCGCGATGCCTTACCGCGTCGCGCGGCCATTTCAGGCGTCGGTATGGCCAAGCCAATCTTGATACCAGGCCGGCCACTGGGCGGACGCCGAACCCGGCACACCCATGCCGAAACCGTGGCCGCCGCTGGGCAGGGCGTGGCGCTCGACCGGCACGCCGGCGCGTTGGCAGGCCTTTTCCATAATCCTGGTATTTTCCGGATTGGCGATCGGATCGTCGTCGGCCTGGACGAGAAAGACCGGCGGACATCCCGGGCCGACGTGGGTTTCCACCGACCATTCGGCGCCGGCCTCGGAACTGGGGTGCTCTCCGATCAGGGACCGCCGCGTCACGGTGTTGTCGTAGGGCGGTTGCAGCGTGATAACCGGATAGGCCAGGGCGGCGAAGTCGGGCCGCGCCGACACTTTGTCCGCATCGTCGACCGGCGCGTAGGACGCGAAGTCGGCGCGCGCCGCGGCCATGCCCATGAGATGGCCGCCGGCGGAAAAGCCCAATAGGCCGATCTTTTGTGGATCCAGCCGATGGTCCGCGGCCCTCGCCCGGATCAGGCGGATGGCGCGTTGAGCGTCCTGCAGCGGCGCCAACGGACCGTCCACCCATCCTTCGGGCGGCAGGCGATAGGTCAGGACGAAGGCGGTGATGCCCCGGTCATTGAGCCATTGCGCCGCCGGATAGGCCTCGTTGGCAATCTCGATACGTTTGTAGCCGCCGCCGCCGGCGATCAGCACCGCCCGGCCGTTCGGCTGGGCCGGCGCGAAGACCTCCAGCGCGGGCGACGCGATGTGGCTGGCGGCGCCCTTGGCGCTGATTTGGGTCGCGCCCGACGGCCCGCCGCCGCCGGGCGGCGAACCGGGCCAGAGCTTGAGGCTTGCCGCCGGACTTGCGAAGGCGCGCCGAGGGAACATCAAGGATGGCGACATCAAGGGCAATGCCGACAGGGCGGCCAAAAGATTGCGGCGGCTGATCATTCCTGTTCCTCTTTGCTGCGGGATATGGACGGCAAATCGAGATTAGAACGACTTGCCGATATTGCAGTACCAGTAGCGGCCGTAAGGATCGTACAGCGCGCCGTTATAGCCGTCGGACTCGATCGGCGGAAGGCGGTTGGCCAGGTCGCGAACCCCCAGCTTGAGGCGGATATCCTTCAGCGGACCCGCCGCTGCCGTATATTGCACGTAGAGGTTCACCTGGGTGTAGGACTTGACCATCCACGGTATGCCCGTCACCGACAGGAAATTGGTGTCCTTGGTTTCGCCGGTATATTGCACCGAGGTGCCGACCTGCCAGGCCTTGATCTTCCAGGTCAGGGCGGTCAGCGACTTCCACTTCGGATTGCCCAGCACCTGCAACTGGTTGCCTGGATCGGTCAGCGGCGTGGCGGCGTTGATCTGGCCGGCGGCGCGGGCGGTGAACAGGGATTGCACCTCCGGCGACGGCGGCTGGAAGAACTTGTCATTGAAGGTGGCGTCGACATTGGCGTCGAAGGTGCCGAGATGATCGGTGCGCTTGTGCCAGACGAAGCCGAAGTCCGTCCCCTGGATGATCTGCGGCTGAAGGTTTTCGAACTTGTCGTTGATCTGGGTGATGGCGCCGACCGGCGCCAGGCCTGACCCGGCGAATTCGGCGATATCGTCGGCCGTCGGCGCGGCGCGGATGACGTTGGGGTTGCCGGCGCCGCCGTTGACGCGGCTGAGATAGTCCTCGATCGCCAGGTTCGTCGGCCCGACAACCCCGACAATGCCCACCTGCTTGAGCTGCCAGCGGTCGATGGTCAGGGTATAGCGGCCCCAGGCGTCCGGAATGAACGTCGGCTGGAACACCGCGCCGAGATCGTAGCTTTCGCTGGTTTCCGGCTTCAGGTCGGGATTGCCGCTCTCGAAATAGGTGACGCCGACATTGTGGTTGCAGGCGGTGAAGTTGGCGATCTTGCCGGTCTTCAGGTCGGCGGCGCAACGCAGATAGTCGGTGACCGTCTGGGCGCGGGCATAGGTGAAGGGATTGGTGGTTTCGAGATTCGGCGCCTTGAAGCCCTGTTCCCACGAGGCGCGCAGGCGCACCCCGTCAACGACGTCCCAGGCCAGGGCGGCCTTCGGCTTGGCGACGTCGCCGAAGTCGGAATAGTGCTCGTAGCGGCCGGCCAGTTGCAGATCGACCTCCTTGACCAGGGGAATGTTCATGGCCGGCGAAATGATCGGCACGGCGAGTTCGCTATAGGCCGAGAACACCGTGCGATGGCCCGAGGTCGACGGCGTGACATTGACGCCGACCGCGCTCGACAGCGACACCAGTCCGGTGACCGGATCGGTGAACGGCTCGGAGCCATTGACGTGCGGGTCGCGAATATCCTCGTGGGTTTCGCGACGGGCCTCGACACCCATGGCGATGCCGAGATTCCCGGCCGGCAACGTCAACAGGTCCGGCCGCGTCACCTTGAAATCGGCATTGAGCAGGGTCGAGATCGATTCGCGCTTCAGGCGAATCCTGATGGCGTTGAGCGCGTTCTGGCTCGACGGCGTGCAGTCGCCGCCGCCCGCCCCGTTGAGGCACGAGCCGTTGAATGGATCATAGGCGTCCGGCGTCGACAGGGCGAGCGATGCCGCCAGCTTGTTGGCATCGACGCCGTCGGAGACGTCGGTGACCTTGGCCTCACCGTACAGCAGCGCCGAGTCCCAGTCATAACCCCATTTATGCCCCTTGGCGCCGACCAGGAAGCGGTCCTGGTAGCTGTCGACATCGACGTGGTCGGGACCCAGGTCGTCGAAGCGGTAGGTGGCCATGGTCACCGGCAGGCCCGAGGCCGGCACATTGGTCAGATTGGGCAAGCGGTTGGGATTCACGGTGCCATTGGCGAAGGTCACGGGTCCCAGCGGGTTCCAATAGTTCGACGCCGGTACGCCGAAGGCGACCAGGGTGGTCGGCTGGGTCGTCAAGCCCTGGGAGTCGGAATGATAGTACTGCGCCGAGGTATAGAGGGTCAGGTCGTCGGTGAGGTCGAAATGGGCGTTGAATCCCAGGTTCTGACGGCTGACCGCCGGGGCGATGGTAATGGCGTTGTTGGCGACGGCATTGTATTTCAGCCCGTTGGCGGTCGTCGAATAGGGCACGGCGCCGGTGCCGATGCACAGGCCGTTGCCGATCTCGCTGACGCAGCCGCTCAGCGAGTCGGGCTGGATATGGAAGGCGCCGGCCGCCGTGGTGATCGACGTCTTGCCCTGCTTGATGGCGCCGGTGGCGCCGACGGCGGTCAGGGCCGGCCAGCTGCCCTGGTTGCCGCGGCCGTCGGGCACGGTCGAGGTGTTATAACCGGCGTCGTTGACGAAGTATGACCGCAGGTCCTGGTTGGCGGTAAATGGCTCGTCGCCGGGCAGTTGCGCCGTCCGCTCGCCGAGATCGATCGACAGCGAAACATTGCCGCGGCCGTGGTCGAAATTATGCCCGGCGAAGATATTCTCGTCGTATTCGCGGCGATGCGTGCCCTCGGCCTGGCCCATCTGGCCGTCGACCGTCAGCCCATCGAAATTGGTCTTGGTGACGACATTGACGACGCCGGCCACGGCATCGGAGCCATAGATGGCACCCGCCCCGTCACGCAGCACTTCCAGCCGGTCCATGCCGACGGTCGGCAGGGCCTGGGCATTGTAGGTGATCAGCGGCACATTGCCCTTCGACTGCGAGGTCGGATAGCTGACCATACGACGCCCGTCGACCAGCACCAGGGTATCGCCGATGCCGGCGCCGCGCAGGTCGATCGAGGCGACGTCGCCACGCGCCGAGTTGTTGGTCTGCTGGCCGTTGGAGGCGTTGAACGAGACATTGCCCATTTCCGGGATGGAGCGCATGAGGTCGTCGCCGGTGACGGCGCCGGTGGCGGCGATCTGGTCGGCCGACAGGACGGTGACCGGCAGGGCGGCGGTCGTCTTGGCGCCGCGGATACGGGTGCCGACGACGATGACGGTCTGGCTGTCCTCGGGCTTGGCGGCGTTTTGGGCGGCCGGCGCCTTGGGCGGCGGATTGGCGGCAACGGTTTCGGTCTGGGCGTGAACCGCGCCGGCCGTCAGCAAACCGAGCAGGGCGGTTCCGTACATCCATGTCGTCTTGGTCATGTTTCTGTTCCCTCTTCTTTTGTTTTTATGCGTTACACGTGTGTTTCGGCGGCCTCGCCCGTCAGGGCCGGCAGGTCTGCGGCCGTGCCGGCAAGCTTGCCGGAAAGCGCCAGGCGCAGGCGGTCGCGGTCGAGCCCCTTCTCCCAGCGGCTGACGACGATGGTCGCCACGGCATTGCCGATGAAGTTGGTCAGCGCCCGGCATTGCGACATGAAACGATCGACGCCGAGAATAATGGCCATACCGGCGATCGGCACGGTGGGCACGACCGACAAGGTGGCGGCCAGGGTAATAAAACCGGCGCCCGTGACCCCCGCCGCGCCCTTCGACGACAGCATAGCCACACCCAGAAGCAGCAGCTCGTCCTGGATCGTCAGGTGGGTATTGGTCGCCTGGGCGATGAACAGCGCCGCCAGCGCCATGTAGATATTGGTACCGTCGAGATTGAAGCTGTAGCCCGTGGGCACGACCAGGCCGACGATCGGGCGCGCGCAACCGGCGTCCTCGAGCTTTTCCATCAAACCCGGCAAGGCCGATTCCGACGACGACGTGCCGAGCACCAGGAATATCTCGGTCTTGATATAGGCCAGCAGGCGCAAGATGTTGAAACCATGCAGGGCACTTACCAGGCCCAGGATGACGAAAATGAACACCGCCGAGGTAAGATAGAAGGCGCCGACGAGGGACGCCAGGTTGACGATCGCGCCGATGCCGAACTTGCCGATGGTGAAGGCCATGGCGCCGAAGGCGCCGATCGGCGCCAGGCTCATCAGGATGTCGACGACACGGAATACGGCGTGCGACAGGCCCTCCAGGAAAGCCAGGGCCGGCCGCGCCCGCTCGCCGGCCAGGGAGAAGCCGATGCCGAACAGGATCGACACGAACAGGACCTGGAGGATATTGCCGTCGACGAAAACGCCGGCCAGGGACGACGGCACGATGTCGCTGAAGAAACCGACGATCGTCGTATCGTGCGCCTTGGCGACATAGTCCTTGATCGACGCGGTATCGAGCATCGCCGGATTGACGTTCATGCCCGTGCCCGGATGCAGCAGGTGCGCCGCCGCCATGCCCACCAGCAGCGCCAGAGTCGAAAAGAACAGGAAGTAGGCAAAGGCCTTCAGCGCCACCGATCCCAGGCTTTTCAGCCCGCTCATTCCGGCGATGCCGGTGACCAGCGTCAGGAAGATGACCGGGGCAATGATCAGCTTGACCAGCTTGACGAACAGATCGCCCAGGGGTTTGAGCTGGACGGCGATGCCAGGTTGGTAATGCCCCAACGCGACCCCGGCGACGATCGCCACGATGACCCACAGATAGAGCCAGCTGCCCGTCTTGCGGGGTTTGTCACGCGCGTCGGCAGGCACGGCGTAGGCCATGGCGATATCCCTCTTTACCCAAAGCATTTCCTTGCGCCCTTTTCACTTCGCGCTTAAGCTTGACAGTACAGGGCGCCGATTTTTTGGCCAACGCCTTTTTGACAAACCACTTAATCAGCTGAATATAAACAGAAATACTTTTAGCGTGAGGAAAATGGCCGTGAAATTTGTCACCTTTTCCGCACATTCGCGACCGCCGTTTGTTTCGGATTTCACACAATGACGGCCTTGCCGCGAACGCATTGGCCGCGCCTGATCATCGCCGCCATGGTGGCGGTCGCCGCCGTCAGCCTGGTGGTCATCCATTCGTTCAGCCAGGCCCGCGCCGACGCGGATCTCATTCGCGATGCGCGCGCCACGGCGCAGTTGCAACTGTCCGTTCTGCAGAGCGAACTCGACAAGCAGCGTTCGGCGCCGGTCATCCTTGCGGACGACAGCGACGTCATCGACGCCCTGGCCCGGCCATCGCCGGCGCGCGCGCTTGAGATTTCCAAGAAGCTGGAAAAGCTCCAGGCCGAGACCAAGAGCGCGGTCATCTATCTGCTCAACGCCAAGGGCGTGGCGATCTCCGCCTCGAACTATGGCATTGCCACCTCGTTCGTCGGCTCCGACTACAGTTTCCGCGGCTATTTCCGCGACGCGCTGAAAGACGGTCAAGCTGAACAGTTCGCGTTGGGTACCGTGTCGCGGCGGCCCGGCCTCTATCTCGCCCACCGCGTCGAGGGCAATGGGCGCTTTGGGGACCATGTGTACGGCGTCGTCGTCGTCAAGGTCGAGTTCGACGCCATGGAGGCGGCCTGGGCGCATTCCGGTCAGGCGACCTTCGTCACCAACGCCTCAGGTGACATCCTGTTGACCTCGAACCCGCGCCTGCGCTTCCACAAGAGCCTCGAGCCCGGCAAGGCGGAGATCGAGACCGCCCTGCCCGCCCCGGCCGACGGTTGGCGCATGCACCTTCTGACGCCGCGCCGCGAAGCCGACCGCGCCGCGGCCACGGCCACGGCCATGGCCGGCATGGCCGAACTGCTGGTCATCATCCTGATCGCCTGGCTGTGGCGGCGGCGCGCCATCAGCCGCGAGCGGGCGGCCACCGAAATCGCCTATCGCGAAAATCTCGAACGCGACGTCGCCGCGCGGACCGCCGAACTGCGCAACGAGATTCGCGAACGCCAGCAGGCCGAAAAGCGCCTCAACATCCTGCAGGCCGACCTGGTCCAGGCCAACAAACTGGCGCAGTTGGGCCAGATCACCGCCGGCGTGGCGCACGAGATCAACCAGCCGCTGGCCACCATCCGAGTCCTGGCCGAAAACAGCCTGGCCGTCGGCGCCGCCAAACCCACTCTGGTCAGCGACAATCTCGGCAATATCGTGAAGATGTCCGAACGCATCGGCCACATCACCGGCGAACTGCGCGCCTTTTCGCGCAAGGCCAGTTTCGATCCCGAACCGGTCTCGCTAAAGGACACGGTCGATTCGTCCGTCCTGCTCAACCGCTCGCGGCTGCGCGACAACAAGGCCCGGCTGGTGCGCGACCCGATCGACGCCCGGCTGCGCGTCATGGGCGGCCGCATCCGGCTCGAACAGGTGCTGGTCAACCTGCTGCAGAACGCCTTCGAGGCGCTGGAGGACACGCCCGACGCCGAGGTGCGCCTCAGCCTGCGCCAAGACGATGATTGGGTGTGGCTGCGCATCGCCGACAATGGGCCGGGCCTTAAGCCCGAGGTGCGGGCGCAGCTGTTTACGCCCTTCGTCACGACCAAGGAAAACGGCCTGGGCCTGGGCTTGGTCATCGCCCACGACATCCTGCGCGATTTCGGCGGCGAATTGCTGGCTGAAAGTTCCGACAAGGGCGCGGTCTTCACATTGAAGCTGCGCAAGGTGAAGTCATGAATAGCGAGGCGAGGGCATGAGTTTCGAAGCGTCACCCGAAGCGGCCACGCGGCCGCACGTCATCTTCATCGACGACGATGCCGACCTGCTGGCCGCCCAGGCCCAGGGGCTGGACATTGCCGGCTTCGCCGTGCGCGCCTTTTCCAACGCCCCCGAGGCCTTGAAACACATCACCGCCGATTTCGACGGCGTGGTCATGTCCGACGTACGCATGCCGCAAATGGACGGCTTCGGCGTCTTCCGCCACATCCAGGCCATCGATCCCGACATCCCGGTCATCCTGCTGACCGGGCACGGCGACGTACCGATGGCCGTGCAGGCGCTGAAGGACGGCGCCTGGGACTTTCTGGCCAAGCCCTTTCCGATGGACGACCTGATTGCCTCGCTGCGCCGCGCCTCGCAAAAACGGCAATTGGTGCTGGAAAACCGTGCGCTGCGGCAACTGCACGCCGATACGTCGGAGGTGAAGACCGCCCTGCTCGGCAACAGCGCGATCATGGTCCACCTGCGCCAGACCCTGGCCCAGGTCGCCGAGGCCGAGGTCGACATCCTGGTCACCGGCGATACCGGCACGGGCAAGGAGACGGTCGCGCGGGCACTGCACCGGCTGAGCGCGCGCAAGAACCGTCCGTTCGTCCACATCAATTGCGCCTCGCTGCCGGAAGAGACCTTCCACGTCGAGCTGTTCGGCATCGAGCCCGGCGCCAAGTTCGGCGCCTATGGCGGCGTCGGCCGGCGCACCTATGGCCGGCTGGAAAAGGCCAATCGCGGCACGCTGCTGCTCGACGATGTCGACGGCCTCACCCTGTCGCAACAGGCCAAGCTGTTGGGCGTCGTCGAAGCACGCGAACTGTGGCCGGTGGGCGCGGAGGAACCGCGCGCGCTCGATGCGCGCATCGTCGCCACCACCAAGATCGATCTCAACGAGGCGGTCCGGCGAGGCGACTTCCGCGCCGATCTGTACTACCGCCTGTCCGGCGTCACCCTGCGCGTGCCGCCCCTGTCCGAACGGCGCGGCGACATCGGCCTGATGTTCCAGCATTTCCTCATCGGCGCCTGCGCCCGGCTGAAGCGGCCGATCCCCAAGCTGACGACCCAGGTGGCGGCCTGGCTGCAAAGCCACGACTGGCCGGGCAATGTCCGCGAGCTCGAGCACTTCGCCGAGAGGTTCGCGCTCGGTCTTGAGGAAGCGCGCCTGCCGGGCGCCGAGGCCCGTGCGCTGGGCCTGGCCGACCGCGTCGGGCAGTACGAGGCCGATATCATCCGCGAGACCCTGTCGCTGTGCCATGGCGACGTTCAGACGGCGATGCGCGAGCTGCAACTGGCGCGCAAGACCTTCTACGACAAGCTGGCGCGACACAATATCAAGATCGCGGATTTCAGGAAGTAGACACGGCAAGAAAACCCTAAGCCGCGACGTGCAGATGCGGATTGGTGGTGTAGCGGCCCGTCGTTTCACCCTGGTCGAGGATATGGCCGGCAATGGCCACGGTGGCCTCCTCGCCCGAGAACCCCGGCTGCAGGTCGAGCCGGGCGACGTCGAGCGCATAGACGGTGAAATGGTAGGTATGCACGCGCTCGTCGTTGAACGGCGGGCACGGACCGTCATAACCGTTGGCGCCGCGCGCACGGTCGCCCATGCTGTTGCGCCCGGCCATGCCCTTGAGCTCGCCTTCGCCCAGGGCGGTGACCTCGGCCGGAATATCGACCAGCAACCAATGGTAAAAGGCCTGGCGCTCGGCGTCGCGCGGAATGGTCAGGCCCGCCTTGTTGGCCGGGCCGAAATCGGCCGGCACGTCGCGGTCGACGGCGATCAGGGCGAAGGATCGCGTTTCCTTGGGCGCGCCGCTCCACGTGATGGCCGGGCTGCGATTGCCGCCGGGCTTGACCCCGCCCCAGCCGTCGGCGCGGCAAGTGCAGAAATCGGGGTCGATGGCATGACCGTCGGTTATGCCGTCCAGTTTGACTTTGAGCGCCATAACTGCCTCCTACGGCTTCATCTTGCCCCAGTTTTCGTCATAGTCGCCCTTTTCGCCGACCTTCTCGGCGCGGGCATTGATCTGCTTGACCAGCTTGCGGAAGTCGGCTTCGGCCTCGTGGCGCAGCGACACAGCCGTGTCGCCGAAGCGCTCCGCCCATGAGGGCGCGTAGGTCAGGGTGATGAGATAGCCCGCGCGGCGATAGAGCTCGGTCAGGGTGGCGCGGCTGTTGGCGTGGCGCAGATCGTCGCGAATCTCGCCGAAGATCTTGTCGATATCGGCCTTGCTCTCGACGTGACCGTAAACGGGCTTGGAGCCGTGCGTCTTGTGCGCGTGTTCGGCGGTATGAACCATTCTGAAATCCTCGCAACTTCAGCCTCGCCCAGCGTGCGAAACTTCGCGCCGGGGCCATAAGGATTCAATTGCGGTCGTTGATTTTCAGCGGCCGCGCGCTTGGGTCTTGACTTTATCCACAGAATGGAACAAATAGAGAACATGGCTGGCAAAGGGGTCCAACATGCAACTGGCGAGTCCCAAGATGGTCGACAAGGTTTGGCCCATGACATTTACGCCGAAGCCGCAGGTCCGCGACCTGCCGCGCGACGGCCATATCGACATCACTTGCAACAGCTGCCGCCGGCAATGGCGTAACAGCATCCGCCACATGGTCGAAGCAGACCGTCTGGGGGCGCAGTTCGTCGATCTGCTGGAATGGCAGAGCCGTTGCGCCTGCGGCGGCATGGTCTGTTTCGCCGTCGATGACGGCGCGGACCTGCGCCACGCGGCGTGAATCTTGCGGTTTTTCAGGCAGGTTGGGTGCGGATAATTCCGGGGATTAGGAATATTTATCCCCCCTCCCCTCCCCCTCCATGCCTTTGTAAAACAAGGACTCTTTTAAAACCCGGCAAATATGGTCAAGCCATCTGGACAAAATCTTAAGCATTGGTTAAGCCAATGTTAGCGCTAACCAACACCAATGAGGCGTCGCAGGACGCCCGCGCTGACAGGGAAGGACCTGATATGACACGCTCGATTCGTCGCAAGACCGTTTGGCTCATGGGCGCCACGGCCCTGGCCCTGTTGCCGCTCGCGGTCCATGCCGGGCCTCCTCCCCCTGCCTGCGCCACTGAAAAGTGCGCCTTCCTCGACACCACGCTGTCGCCCGAGGCGCGCGCCGCCGACCTGGTGGCGCGCATGACGCTGGAGGAAAAGGCCGCGCAGATGCAGGATAATACGCCGGCGATCGAACGTCTGGGCTTGGCCAAATACGGCTGGTGGAACGAAGTGTTGCACGGCGTGGCGCGCGCCGGCCAGACCACGGTCTATCCCCAGGCCATCGGCCTGGCCGCCACTTGGGACGCCGGCCTGATGCACGATGTCGGCGACGCCATCGCCGACGAGGGCCGCGCCAGTCACAATGCCCAGTTCACCGCCAAAGGCGGCACCGACCGCTATTACGGCGTCAACTACTGGTCGCCCAATATCAACATCTTCCGCGATCCGCGCTGGGGCCGCGGCCAGGAAACCTATGGCGAGGACCCCTACCTGACCGGCCATATGGCGATCGGTTTCATCACCGGCATCCAGGGGAATGACCCGAAGGTCTTCAAGGGTGTCGCCACGCCCAAGCACTTCGCCGTCCATTCCGGACCCGAAGCGACGCGGCACGCGGTCGATATCGACCCTTCGCCGTTCGATTTTGAGGACACCTACCTCCCCGCCTTCCGCAATGCCCTGGCCGACGCCCACGCCTATTCGATGATGTGCGCCTATAATGCCGTCGACGGCGCCGCCATGTGCGAAAACAAGCTGTTGAGCGAACGCGTGCGCGGCGACTGGGGCTTCAAGGGTTTCGTCGTTTCCGACTGCGATGCCGTGGGGGACGAGGTCACCGGCCACAAGGACCAGCCCGACAACGCCCATGCCGCCGCCGCCTCGATCAAGGCCGGCACCGATCTCGACTGCGGCTCAGCCTATGCCGCCATTCCCGACGCCGTCAAGCAGGGCCTGATCACGGAGAAACAGGTCGATGTCTCGCTGATCCGCCTGATGACCGCGCGCATTCGCATGGGTCTGATCGACGGCAGCCCCTATGACGCCATTCCGGCCTCCGAGATCAATGCGCCGGCGCATCGCGCGCTCGCCTTGAAGGCCGCGGAGGAAGCCATCGTGCTGCTGGCCAATCCCAAGGGCACCCTGCCCCTGCAAGGCTCGCCGCGCATCGCCGTCATCGGCCCCAATGCCGCGCTTTTGCAAAGCATCGAGGGCAACTATACCGGCGTGCCCAAGGATCCGTCCTTCCCGCTCGACGCCCTGCGCAAGACCTTCGGCGCCGACCACGTCATCTATGCGCCGGGCGCGCCGCTGATGGACGGCATGCGCATGCCGGTGCCGGCTGTCTTCCTGCACCCGGCGGCCGGCAGCCCCGAACAAGGGCTAAAGGGCGAATATTTCGACAACACCACCTTCGACGGCGCGCCCAAGATCACGCGCACCGACCCGGTGATCAATTTCGACTGGTACCACACCGCGCCCGACGGCTTGCAACCCATGGGCTTTGCGGTGCGCTGGAGCGGAGTCATCGTTCCCCCGAAAGCGGGTAGCTATCAGCTAGGCTTCCGCATGGTCGCGCCCCGCCCGGGTCAGCCCATGCCCGACATCAAGGTATGGGTCGACGACAAGCTGGTCGTCACCCCCGACATCGCGCTTGCCGACGCGGCGGCGCCCAAGTGCAATTCCGGCATGTGCGCCCAACCCGGCCATCCGGTCGAGATCGATTTCGCCGACACCAATCCCCACACCGTGCGCATCGACTATGTGCGCTCGACCGAGGACCGCGCCTCGTCGCTCGACTGGATCGCGCCCGATGAGCCGTTGATTGCCGGCGCCGTCGACGCGGCGCAAAAGAGCGACGTCGTCGTCGCCTTTGTCGGCCTGTCGCCGGACCTCGAAGGTGAAGAGATGGCGGTCAACTATCCGGGCTTCTCCGGCGGCGACCGCACGTCTCTGGCCCTGCCCGCCGCGCAGCAAAAAATGCTCGAGGCCGTCAAGGCGACCGGCAAGCCGCTGGTCGTCGTCTATATGACCGGCGGCGAGATCTCCGATCCCTGGGTCGACCAGAATGCCGACGCCGTCGTCCAGGCCTGGTATCCCGGCGTCGCGGGCGGCGAGGCCATCGCCAATGTGCTTTCCGGCAAGACCAATCCGTCGGGCCGCCTGCCCTACACCATCTATCGCGACGTCGCCGATTTGCCGCCCTTCGAAAGCTACACCATGAAGGGCCGCACCTACCGCTATTTTACCGGGTCTGTCCTGCATCCGTTCGGCCAGGGCTTGAGCTATACCCGTTTCGACTACGCCGCCCCTGCCCTGTCGGCCAGGCGGATCAAGGCCGGCAAGCCCGTGACGATCACCGTCACCGTGCGCAATTCCGGCCCGCGCGACGGCGACGAGGTCGTCGAGCTCTACGCGCAAAAGCCGAAGACCGAATTGACGGCGCGGTGGGCGTTGGCCGGCTTTGCCCGCATCCACCTCAAGGCCGGCGAAAGCCGCAAGGTGACGATGGCGGTGGATGCCCGCGGCCTGTCGCAAGTCGATGCCCAAGGCAATCGCAAGGTCCTGCCCGGCGCCTATACCCTCTATGCCGGCGGTGGCCAGCCCGGCACGACCGCGACGGTCAAGGCCGGCTTCACGGTGACCGGCACGGCGACGCTGCCGAAATAGGCAGGGGCACGGCCCCTGCACCCGGAGTCGTGACAGCGCCGATCGGCGCGGTACTCGCGATCGTCAGACGACACTCGCAAGAGTCCCTCTCCCCGTTTCACAGGGCGAGGAAAATTTTTGCATCCTTCTCAGCCCCACTCGCTACCTGTAGTGACGCACAATAATGAACGGCCCGACGCGAGATTCAAGATCGGTTTTGACGCACATTAGTTGAGACAGAAGCGCGCATTGCACGCACATTAGGTGAGACACAGTCCACAATATCTGAGACAGACGCAAGATCGTGAGACGATGGCGCAGATTGCTGGCAACAGGTCACAGGGGCAGGCAGATCAAACACGGACGGTTCAATAATAGTTGCGTAGAATGAGATTTCGCACTTCCCCGTTGGCCAAAGTCAATCGCACCGACATGCGCGTTTCTTCATGTTTCCATTTCTGTGTTTCAGCGTCGGTGAGCGATGAGACCGGGATGCCGTCGATTTTGGCAATCTGATCGCCTTCTTTAAAAGAACTTTCGGCACCAGGGCTACCAGGCGCAACAAAAACTACCTTAAGGGTATCGTCCTGGCGTTCGAAGGCCAGGCCGCTTCGTTCGCGTTCAAATGGGGCGCCCAGATCCTTTGGGGTTGCGGACACCCATAGTTTCCCTCCAGGAATATCCCAGAAACTTCTAAACCGCTCCAGAAAGGGTAAGCCAAGGTTGATTTCGTATGAAAGTTGGGTGTCCGAAATCTCGGCCGGGACGTCGGTGAATAGCAACCCCCCTAAAGAAGCGTGCTTCATCGTAGTCATCGCAATTGTATGAATGCCGGTAAGATCACCATTTATCCAAGACGATAGAGCGCGACCCTTCAAAAGGTCGTTGTCGCTTGCCCACAACTTGCTGATCATCAATGGCGTATTGCTTCCTGAATCGAGGGAGGCTTTTGCCGGCTTGCCCTCGATAAGAATATCTATAATGAGAGAGCCGTGTTTTCCGACTGAAATGTCGATAGGTGCCATATCCGAGGTGGGTTTACTTTTTTGGAAGCTGGCGCGAAGATTCGGAGCATCAAGATCGAGGATCGTCCCTTGGAGTATGTTCCGGCCTATCAAAAGATCGGCCCCCAAGCCTGCGGCCTCTAGGGATGCGATAATTATCGGATATAGGAAATCTGCGTCACCTATGCGGCAGGTTATCGGGTCAGTGACACCGGCATTGAAGTCACCGTAAATGGCTTGGCCTGTTAAAGGTTTGGCGGGCTTTATTCCCAATTTGGTCGCAATCTTTGTATCGAGGATGCAATGGCTGGCACCGCAGTCGAAAACGCCCTTCAAGGTGCTCCCCATTAACTCGACCGGCATTATTAACCCATCATCAGATTGGATTAGCTTGAAGCCCGTTGCCGCCAGCGCTGGTCCAGCAACGCTCAGGCCAAGAGCAGTGCCCGCTTGTAGGAAATAACGCCTGTCCATAAATGCCCTCGCCCATGTAGCCATACCTTCAACCTGATATTTAGTATCGAAAGCAAAAATGTGGCATAAGCACCGCCAAGAAAACGGCCGGTTTTCTGGCGACCGCCGATCAATCCAATCTCCAGACGTCAAACCGCAAGAAAACCCGTTGCGGAAATCAGCATAAGGGTGCACCCTCCCACCGGTCTTTTCTTGCGGGGTGCAGTGGTGTTAATCGGCTATGCACGGGTGTCGAAGTCCGACGGGTCGCAGACCCTGGCGCCGCAGCGCGATTCGTTGCTTGAGGCAGGCGTATCCCCTGACCGAATTTACGAAGACTTGGCATCCGGCCGCAATGATGCCCGTCCGGGTTTGATTGCATGCCTCAAAGCCCTTCAGCCAGGAAACACGCTTGTCCTTTGGAAGCTCGACCGCCTTGGCCGTGACCTTCGCCACTTGGTGAACACCGTCGAGGATTTGCGGATGCGTGGCGTGGACCTGAAAGTTCTCACCGGCGCCGGCGCCCAGATAGATACAACGACGGCCAACGGGCGACTGGCCTTCGGCATCTTTGCCGCCTTCGCTGAGTTTGAACGCGAACTGATTGCCGAGCGCACACAAGCAGGCTTGGCCGCGGCACGGGCGCGCGGACGCAAGGGCGGAAGACCTCGTAAAATGGATCGGGCCACCTTAACCATGGCCATGGCGGCGATGGCTGATCCGAAGGCCGTTGCTTCTGATGTAGCCAAGCGCCTGGGGATCACAACGACGACGCTATATTGCTACGTCAATGGTGATGGATCACCAAAAGCAGCGGGGCAAGCCGTTCTGGAGCCCGCTGCCAGTAAATCCGTAAGGTTGCCCTCTAGCCAAATTGCAGCCGCGTGATGGCCGGGGTTGGCGGGGTTCCTCTTGAAGCCATCGCCACCCTGAGACGCCGACTGTCGGCATTACCTGGTCGCCATCCCGAACGACAAATCCTGATGGAGGCGACAGCCGGTCTTTATGACGTGTCGCGCGCTACCCTTTACAGGCTGTTACGTGGACAGCGCCGTCCCAAGGATGCTCATCGTGTTGATCGCGGTAAGCCGCGAACAATGACGGCCAGCGAGATCGAAAAATGGTGCGAGATTGTCGCCGCCATGAAGGTGCGCACATCGAACAAAAAGGGGCGCCACCTTTCCAATGCCCGTTTACTGGAACTCCTTGTAGACCATGGTGTTGAAACCTCTGACGGACTGCAAAGGCTTCCAGCGGGCCGTCTGACTGCATCTACCCTCAATCGACACATGCGGCGACTTGGCTATGACATGGCCCGGATGACACGCGAGCCGCCTGCCGTCCGCTTCCAGGCGGAACATGCCAACGCCCTCTGGCACTTCGATTTGAGCCCATCGGACTTGAAGCAGCTGGAAACGCCGCCCTGGATCGATCCTGATCGAAATGGGGCGCCGACATTGATGTTGTTCAGCGTCGTCGATGACCGTTCAGGCGCCGCCTACCAGGAATATCGTTGCGTTTATGGCGAGGATGCTGAATCCGCACTGCGCTTCCTGTTCAATGCCATGGGTGAAAAGCCAGACGCCGATAACGCATTACATGGCATTCCGAAGGTTCTCCAACTCGACAATGGCCCGGTCGGCAAATCCTCTGTCTTTAAGCGCGTAATGGAATGCTTAGGCGTCGAGATCATATTCCACATGCCGCGCGACACCGATGGCCGACGAACAACGGCCCGCAGCAAAGGTAAGGTTGAGCGTCCGTTCCGGACGGTCAAGGACGCGCATGAAACCCTCTATCACTTCCACAAGCCCGAGACCGAGGAAGAGGCCAATCGATGGCTGTCCAATTATGTCAGCAAATACAATACCAAGGATCACCGCTTCGAGCCGCATAGCCGTATCGAGGACTGGCTGACGCATCTGCCCGGCGACGGGGTTCGCGCCATGTGTTCCTGGGAACGGTTTTGCACCTTTGCCCGCGAGCCAGAAAGCCGAACTGTCGGGATAGACTGCCGACTGACGGTTGCCGGCGTTGCCTACGAAGTCGATCCTGAACTGGCTGGCGAAGCGGTCGTTGTCTGGTGGGGCCTGTTTGATCAGGAGCTCTATGTCGAGCTTGGCGAAGAGCGCTTCGGCCCGTTCTTGCCGGTCGGCGGTCCAATCCCGCTGCATCGTTACCGAAAGCACCGCAAGAGTCGGCGTGAAGTACGCGCGGATGCCGTGGCAGACCTGGCAAAGGTAATCACTATTCCGCGGTCGGCACTCAGCGGGGAAGACGACGTGATCATCCTTGGCGCTGAACCCCGATCGGCGCCATTCGCGCAGCCATTTGTTGGGCCGGACCTATTCCAGACTCTCACTTTTGTCTCGAAACTTGCGGCAAGGCAGGCCATTGCCGATGAACTACGATTGCCCTTGGCCAAACTGAACGACGACGATCGTGCCTTCATAAGCAGTCTCGTCGATGAAACGCTCTCACGCCCCACAATCATCAACGCCGTGCGCGAGCGCTTCCCCGCCGGGCGAAAGGGAGGAATTGGCTAATGCTCACAGAAGTCATGCGGTTTTATGGCCTCAAACGGCCACCGGTCGATGTCGGCTTTTTTGAAACAGAACATCACCAGCAAATTGGCCGCGATCTCAAGGCGGCTATCCAGGGCGGGCGACTGATCGCTTTTACGGCCGTCATCGGCTCCGGAAAGACAATGCTCACCCGCCGCCTGCGTGACGAGTTGGAAAGGGAAGACCGAGTTGTGGTCTCGCGTTCTCTCACTCTCGATAAGGCCAAGATCACGGTGCCTTTGCTGATCTCTGCGCTGTTCTATGATTTATCGACGGAAAAGGTCGTCACGATATCCAGCCAATCTGAACGTCGTGAGCGCGACCTCCAGGAGTTGTTCCGCAAGGTCAAAAAGCCGGTTGCCCTGTTCATTGACGACGCCCACGACCTTCATCCCAAAACCCTGACGGCATTGAAGCGTTTGCTCGAACTGGTTGTTGACGGCGGCGGGCAGCTCGCCATCGTCCTCATCGGCCATCCGAAGCTTAAGAACGACTTGCGCCGCCCCAAAATGGAGGAAGTCGGCGACCGGACAACCATATTTGAGTTTGGCGGCCTACGTGATCGGCAGCGCGATTATATCGAGTGGGTCTTGAACGCTTCGCTCGAACCAGGCGTAGAAACGGATCAAGTCATCACGGATGAAGCCGCGACCATCATGGCTGCCAAGCTGAAAACACCCCTTCAGATAGGGCGGCATCTGGTGCGGGCGTTCGAAGCAGGCTTTGAAGCCGGCGTGAAGCCTATCGATGCCAGTATCGTTGAGACGGTTCTATCGCGGCGGATTGATGACCTCGAACCCGAACTGACCCGGCATGGCTATGATGTCAGAACCCTTTGCGATCAGTTTGATGCCAAGGCCGTGGAAATCCGCCAGCTTATGCGGGGCAATCTAAACCCTCAGCGGACGAACGAGTTGATCGACGAAATGCGTGCCGCGGGTCTGCCCCTTTGACCTGTCTCCAGCAATCTGCGTCTTCGTCTCACGATCTTGCGTCTGTCTCAGAGATTGTGGACTGTGTCTCACTTAATGTGCGTATGGCGCGCGCCTCTGTCTCAATTAATTTGCGCCGAAACCGGCCTTGAATCTCGCGTCAGGCCGTTCATTATTGCGCGTCACTACAGCTATCTCTTCCTGGAAGACGGCACTTTCCATGCCTGAGGCGGGCGCAATGCGAGAGGAAGAGGGCGCTTCGAGGGAGCGAGCCAGGCGCTGCGAGAGCAGGCGGGTTCGTCATTTCACCCACAGCCGGAGACATCCATGTCCACCAAACCCCACCCCGAAGCTCTACGTTCCGTCGCGGTCGCCGTCCCCGAAAACGACCGCGAATCCTTCCTGCCGACGCTGTTCGGCAGGCAACATTTCTTTGTTGCCGAAAACGCCCTCTACAATTTCATGGGATGGCTTAGTCCCGAAGATTATGGCGGCGGGTTTTGGGAGTTCTATGCGCTAGGCGGCACGCCGCTCTACATGGTTCCACCACACCGCGACGCCTACCGGATCGCATGTGAGACCAACGGCTATACCGGCTCGGTCTCACCGGACGCCGCCGGCATCATCGTCACGCTGTTCACCTTTTCGCACCTGTCGTTCAAGTACGAATCGGATGTTCTCAGCCAAGGCTATCAACGGCTTTACGACTATGCGGCGGAGCATCCGGAAGGGGCGGCCATTTTCGGCGCCATCGACTAAATTCGCTTTTGCGGGCGCCTGACCTCAGCGGTTGGGCGCCCGTTTTTCGTCCTCCAGCGCAGAGGTAGAGGGGGCGAGGGGAATGGTGAGTTTGCAGGTCCGAGAGAGAGGCCGCGGCTCAGCCCTTCCACCTTTTCGAGGATAATCCGATGAACGCAATGACGTCCGCCAGCCGTTTGGTTGCCGCTCAATCCCTCTTGCCTGAACAGGCCCAGCAGGTCGCTATGGCCACGATCGATGCCGCTATTGCCTTGCTGCCCACCATGGAAACGGGCGGAAGGATCGATGCCGGTCTCCTGCGGACCGCCATGACCGAGGCCTTCAAAGGCTCTGATGCCGAGGGCGTCTGGGATTGGAAAACCGCCTACGACGCCTGCGAAATCGCCAGCATCCTGTTCATTCGCAAATATGGTTCGGCCTTACGCCGTAAGGTGCCGCCGGCATCGGCCCTTCTGCCGACCTTGCACAAGGTCGCCGCCCTCCTGCCGACCCATACGCGCCGGTCGGTCGACAGCCAGACTTTCCAGCAGTTCTCGACGCCATTGCCCCTGGGCTGGGTTGCGGTAACGGCGGCCATGATAACGGCGAGTGACACCGTCCTGGAGCCATCGGCCGGCACGGGCCTTCTGGCGATCCTGGCCGAAATGATGGGCGCAAGCCTGGTTCTCAACGAACTGGAACCCGGCCGTGCGGACACGCTCGATTTGGTTTTCCCGAAATCCGACCGCTTTCGTTTCGATGCCGCGCAGATTGACGACTATCTCGATCCGGCGTTGAGGCCCTCCGTCGTCCTGATGAACCCGCCGTTTTCGGTCCTAAAGGGCGTCACCGGCACCGTCAGAGGTGCAGCGATGAAACACATCCGATCGGCCTTTGCCAGGCTTGCACCAGGCGGGCGCCTGGTGGCGATCACCGGTGCAGGCCTATCGCCGGATGAACCCGAGTGGCGGCAGGCCTTCGTTGACCTTCAGGCCGTAGGCCGGGTCGTATTCTCGGCGGCCATCGATGGCAGCGTTTACGCCAAACACGGTACGACGGTCGAGACACGCATTACCGTCATCGACAAGGTGCCTGCGGCCGATCCCAATGCCGTGGTTTCCTCGAAGGGGATCGCTCCCGATGTCGAGACACTGATGGCCTGGGTAGTTGACGGCGTTCCGCCGCGCCCGCCCGCGGGACATTCGACCCCGCCAAAGCTCGACACGCTGCAAACATCGTTCGGTAGAACCGCTGTTCGGTCTCTTGGCATCGAAAAGCCGTCAAAATCGCCCCAGGAAGCCGCAGGAGAGCCTTTGGCCTATGAGACGCGCGACTGGGCGCCGGAGGCGGCGGGGAGGCTTTCTGAGGCCATTTACGAGCCTTACAGCCTGCAGACGGTCGTCATCCCTGGAGCAAGACCCCATCCGACGACCTTGGTGCAGTCCGCGGCCATGTCTTCAGTCGCACCTCCCAAGCCGAGCTACCGGCCCCATCTGCCGGTCGGCGCCGTGGAAAAGGGCCTGTTGTCCGACGCCCAACTGGAGTCGGTCATCTATGCGGGCGAAGCACACAGCGCCCACCTGGCTGGCTGGTGGAGTGTCGATGAGACCTATGACCAGGTTTCGGCGTTGGCCGAAGGCGGGGAAGGAGCGTTTCAATTCCGTCGTGGCTGGTTTTTGGGCGATGGCACGGGCGCCGGCAAGGGCCGCCAGGCGGCGGCCATCATCCTTGATAGCTGGCTGAAGGGCCGCCGCAAGGCCTTGTGGATCTCCAAATCCGACAAGTTGCTCGAAGACGCCCAGCGCGACTGGTCGGCGCTTGGCCGTGAGCGGCTGGAAATCACCCCGCTGTCGCGGTTCAAGCCGGGGGCGGCGGTCACGCTGGACGAAGCCGTCTTGTTTACGACCTACGCCACTCTGCGCTCGGAGGAACGCGGCACGAAGAAATCACGTATCCAGCAGATCGTCGACTGGCTTGGCCGGGATTGGGATGGGGTGATCATCTTCGATGAAGCCCATTCGATGCAGAACGCCGCCGGCGGCACATCGGAGTGGGGTGACCAGGAGGCATCGCAGCAGGGGAGGGCGGGCCTGCGCCTGCAGCACGCCCTTCCAGACGCCCGTGTCGTCTATGTCTCGGCCACAGGTGCTACCAATGTCCATAACCTGGCCTACGCCCAACGCCTGGGTCTGTGGGGTGGCGAAGACTTTCCGTTCGTCACCCGCAGCGACTTCATTGCCGCCATCGAGAACGGCGGAGTCGCGGCTATGGAAGTCCTGGCCAAGGATCTGCGCTCGATGGGCCTCTATACGGCCCGTTCCCTGTCCTACGAGGGCGTCGAATACGACATGCTCGTCCATGACCTGACACCTGAGCAGGTCCGCATCTACGACAGCTACGCCGAGGCCTTTGCCGTCATTCACAACAACCTCGATGCCGCTATGAAAGCGGCCAATGTCACCGGCGACAGCGGCACGATGAACCGTCAGGCCAAATCGGCGGCTAAATCGGCTTTTGAGAGCACCAAGCAGCGCTTCTTCGGCCACCTGCTGACCAGCATGAAGACGCCGACCTTGCTGCGCGCCATTCAGCAAAACTTGGACGATGGCCATAGCGCCGTCATCCAAATCGTTTCGACCGGCGAGGCTTTGACTGAACGCCGGCTGGCCGAGGTGCCGACCGAAGATTGGAACGACATCCAGATCGATATCACGCCGCGCGAGTACGTCCTCGATTACCTGCGCCACTCGTTCCCGGTCCAGCTTTTTGAGCCCTATTCGACCGATGACGGCAAGCTGATGTCGCGCGCTGTAACCCGTGACGGCCAGCCGGTTGAATGCCGCGAGGCCGTGGCGAAGCGCGACGGCTTGATCGAACATCTGGCCAGCCTGCCGGCTGTCCCCGGCGCGCTGGACCAGCTCGTCCAGCACTTCGGAACCGACCTGGTAGCGGAAGTCACGGGCCGGTCGCGTCGCATCGTCCGAAAGGGCGCGCGCTATGTTGTGGAAAGCCGGCCCGGGGCTGCCAACCTGGTCGAGACGCAAGCTTTCATGGACGACCAGAAGCAGATCCTGATCTTCTCCGAAGCCGGCGGCACCGGCCGTAGCTACCACGCCGAACTGTCGGCGAAGAACCGGCGCCTTCGCGTCCACTATCTCCTGGAATTCGGCTGGAAGGCGGATGCGGCCGTACAAGGCTTGGGCCGCACCAACCGAACCAATCAGGCCCAGCCGCCCTTGTTCCGGCCCATCGCGACCAATGTGAAGGCCGAACGCCGCTTCCTGGCGACGATTGCCCGCCGCCTCGATACGCTGGGGGCACTGACGCGCGGCCAGCGGCAGACCGGTGGCCAGGGTCTCTTCCGCGCCGAGGACAATCTGGAAAGCGTCTATGGCCGCGATGCGCTGCGCCAACTCTACAAGATGATTTACGGCGGCAAGTGTGAGGGCTGTTCGCTGGAGACATTCCAGGCGGTCACCGGCCTGAACCTCTGTGACGAAAATGGCCTGAGAGACGACCTGCCGCCCATCAATACCTTCCTCAATCGCCTGCTGGCCTTGACGATTGCCATGCAGGACATCCTGTTTACGGCCTTCGAAGAGCTTCTCAGAACACGGATCGAAGGGGCCATGGCGTCTGGTACCTACGAGGTCGGCTTAGAGACCCTTCAAGCGGTAAGCTTCCAGGTCACGGACAGACGCGTCATCAACGAGCACGCGACGACAGGTGCGCAGACGACGATGGTCAGTATCCGCCGGCGACAACGGACCGAGGTCATGGCGGTCGCGGAAGCCCTGGAACGTGCCGAGGCACGCTCCAGCACCTTCCTGATCAATGAAAAGACCGGCCATGCCTGTCTTCAACACCGAGTTCGCGGTCTGCTATTGGAGGATGGCGGCATCGAAGAACGCGTAGCACTTTTGGGACCAAAACATGAACGCTTTACATCCTTGGCGTCGATGGAGGATAGTCACTGGCGCGAAGTAGAACGCGGCGTATTCATCGAAGCCTGGGAGGCAGAAGTGGCCACCATTCCAGAATTTACCGACGACACCATCCACGTCGTGTCCGGCTTGCTGTTGCCGATCTGGAACCGGTTGCCGACCGAGTCGGCGCGTGTCTACCGCCTTCAGACCGACGAGGGCGAGCGGGTTGTCGGTCGTTGGGTGTCGGCGGCCTGGGTGGCCAATGCCAGCGCGGTTGGCGGCGTCAATCTTGCACCGGCAGATGCACATGCAGCCCTCATGGAGGGCAAGACCGTCCTGTCCTTGAGTGACGGCCTGCAGCTGCGGCGGGCGCGGGTCATGGGCACTAACCGGATCGAACTGTCCGGCTTCAGCGACAGCCTGCGCGATCGCCTGAAAGCCTATGGTCTCTTCCACGAGATCATCAGCTGGAAGCTGCGTATGTTCGTGTCTGTGTCTGCTGAAGGCATCGAAGTGTTGGGTCGGGTGCTCGAGACCTATCCGATCGAACGGGTTAGCGAAAGGGATGCAGCGTGACGCGATTCCCCGACGCCAGTGAAGTGGCTGAAAAGCTGGCAGACCGCGCCGAGGCGGTCTGCCGGACTTATCTGCCCAAGGGCCGAAAAAACGGCAACTACTGGATGATCGGGGACGCCACGGGCGCCCCCGGTAAGTCCATGCACGTTCGCCTGCGTGGTCCTCTTGCAGGGAAGGGGGCTGCCGGCAAGTGGTCGGACGAAGCCACCGGCGATCATGGCAATTTGCTCGACGTCATCAGGCACAGCCAAGGCCTGACGGAGTTTCGCGATGTCATCGCGGAAGCCTGCCGGTTCCTCGCATTGCCGGAGCCGGCCAAGGCGCCGATTGTCCAGTCGCGGCCGAAGCGTCCGACGTCCGACGGCCGTGAATTTGCGAGCCGGCTGTTCACGTCGAGCCGGGGCCTGGCCGGGTCCTTGGCCGAGGTGCATCTTCGCAATCGTGGTATCGACCTCCAGCCCGATTTCGAGGCCCTGCGGTTTCATCCGCGCTGTTTCCATGGCACTGACGAGGCCGGTCAGCCTGTCTACTGGCCGGCCATGGTGGCTGCCGTCACGGATGACGACCTCTCTCTGACTGGCATATCCCGGACCTATCTCGCCCGCGACGGCCTGACGAAGGCCCCTGTCGATCCGCAGCGGCGGGCCAAGGGCGACATTCTGGGGAACGGTATCCGTTTCGGCGTAGCGGACGATGTCATGGCGGCCGGCGAGGGGATCGAGACCACGCTGTCGTTGCGCGCCGCCATGCCATCCTTGCCCGTGATCGCTGCGACAAGCTCCAACCATCTTTCGGCACTCGTGCTGCCGGCCAGCCTACGCACCCTTTTGGTCATTCGCGACAACGACCATGCCGGCGATGCGGCGACGGACGCCATATTCGCCAGGGGGGAGGCTGCAGGCATCGAAGTGGTCCTGATCGAGCCCGAACTCGATGACCTCAACAGCGACCTGACCAAGCTGGGCAAAGGCCGGCTGATCCGCCGTGTCCGTGAGCAGATACCCCAAGCCCTGATCGAAAGGTTCATGGCGGCCTGAGCCAGGGTATAGCCGACTTCCAACCGGGTCGGAGCCAGGGTCGGCATCCACGTCTTGGGAGATCCCGCGCATAGGCCTTCTCAGAGGTCGACGTTTAGCACGGCTGTCAGGACCTTCACTGCCTGGCGGCAGCCAGCGCTTCGCTAGGCCGGCCGGCTACGCGGCCGGTTCCGGTCCCTCCCTCCGTGCCGACGATCGCCACGAAGGCCGCGATGGCGCGGTCGAAGTGACGAGGAAGCGACCATGACCTACCACGATCCAGACTTCGAACCGGAACACCAAGGCACGGCGACCAGCCACGCCTTAAGCGAACTTGAGCTTTACGGCTACCGCCCCAGCTTCGACGACCCCGATCCGCGTCCGATGCCCGAAGACGTCCAGGTGCAGGGCGCGGTACTTGAGATCATGGATGCCTTGATCGGCACGCTCGACGACACCGCCTTGGAGCCCGACCTGGAAGAACTGCTGTGGGGCGCGGTCAACCTCTTCCATCGCGCGGCCGATCGCATCAACCGTGATCTGGACAATAACGAGGTCGCGCAACGCCGTGGCCAGGATGAGCAAGACGGCTCGGAAGTCCGGTCGGTAGAGCTGGAACGCCTGATCGTCGTGGGCAAGGGTCTGATGGCCCGTCGCGATAACCTCGAAGCCATGCGCGATCAGGCTGCAGACCTCTACCAGTCCTATCTGCGCACGCCGTGGCGGCCGAAGTTCGGCTCCCAGGTCAACCACAAAGCCATGACGTCAGCGATGATCGATAGCCGGGATTTCATCTCCGCCAAGCGCAAGGCGTCGACCGAGGTGCTGGTGCCGGCCGGGCCCAAGATCATCTTCACCGGTGGCCAGGATTGCCAGGACCATCGTCTGATCTGGGACAAGCTTGACAAGGCGCATCAGCAACATCCCGACATGGTTCTGGTTCATGGCGGCTCGGACAAAGGCGCAGAATTGATTGCGGCCAAATGGGCCGATCACCGCAAGGTGCCCCAGATCGCCTTCAGGCCCGATTGGACGAAGCACGGCCGGACCGCGCCCTTCAAGCGTAACGATCTTATGCTCTCGGTTCTGCCGATCGGTGTCATCGTCATGGCCGGTGGCAATGGTATACAGGATAACCTGGCTGACAAGGCGCGCGACAAGGGCATCCGTGTTCTGCGGATCGGCGAGAAATAGCTCGCCGGCCCCGCGCTTCGCGTTGCTTTGACAACGCGAAGCGCTTATATTTCAAAGGCTAGGAGTAGGTCATGGCCGAGGCCCCGAAAATCAGTGACGAGGAACGCAGGGCACGGCAGCAGGCTGTCGAATATGCCCAGGCGTCCGTCGCATTGGAAGGTCTGGAGCAGACTGAAGCGGCCAAGGCCCATGCTCAAAGGTTCATAGACGGTGAAATCGACCTCGATGAGTACCTGAGCGCTTCTTACGACGACGTCCATGGCATTTGATCCTTCCACCGACCGCGCGTCGGTCGAAGCCTTCCACACCGCCCGACGCCTGACCGAGCTCCGCCTACGGCCCGTTGAGGGCCGTTTCGACGTCGGGCACCTTCGGGAAATCAATCGCCGCATCTTTCAGGACCTGCCGGGTCTGGGGTTTGACGATGTGACACCTGGCGCGTTCCGGCCGCCGGCGCCGAGCGATCGCGACTGGGTCAAGCACCGATCCCTAGAAAGCGTTGGGATTTCCTCGTACGTTGCCTATTCAACGATGGATGCGGAAACTAAAGTGCGGTTGGCCGAGCGCCTGTCCGGTCTGGATCCGGCGCGTCTGCGCGACATGCCGACCGGCGGTTTCGTGCGGTATGTTGCCAAGCTCTATGCCGACCTCGATTACATTCATCCGTTCAGTGACGGTAATAGCCGGACCCTTCGGGAGTTCACCCGCCAGCTGGCTGACGAAGCTGGCTTCGACCTGAGGTGGGAGACCTTCGCCCAGACCAAGGGCGGCCGGGACGCGCTCTATGTGGCGCGCGATCTCAGCGTCAACCGCCAGGCCTTGGCGCAGGTGCGCCACGACGACACCCGTCGCGATCTGACCTTCACCCTCGACCAATTGGAGGGCAATCGCGATCTGACCGGGCTATTGCTCTCGGCCGGCAGGGCGGTCATGCAGCCGAAGCGCGCGGCGGCCTTCGAGCGCATGGAGGAGGCTGATGCGGTGGCCCGGTATCCCGAATTGGGGCCCATGTATCGCCAGTTACGACACGCCGACGCGCAGAGTGTGCAGAACTTTGCTGCGAGCCCCGAAGGCCGGGCGAAGTTTCTCAGCGGTGTGCGGGATCGGATGCAGGCTGCGCTTGATGCCGGTGACCTCAGCGTCAAACCCCAGGTCCGTCAACCTGAACGTACCGCCAGCCTAGTTAACCGGGACCGGTGAGGCAATTGTTGGCTGGCATTCGCGAGCGAGGGTGCGGCGGGCATTTCGTTCCCGGCGCCTGTAACGCCGTGGCCATCCGGCTCCAGACCCTTCATGACAATCCCCGCGAGGCCAGCGGCATTCACCTCGATTGACATGCTGACTGTAGCCCAGCCGTCGGCAGCCTCAAATGCTGCGCATTTCTCACGATGTTCGGCCTGAAGGCGAGGCTTGCCGCCTGAAGCCGGGCAACGACGTCGCATGATCGCGGTGAGGCCGCGGCCCGATGGGGATGGGCCCCGAGGGTAAACATCATGGAGACTAAAATGAACAACGTCGTCAACCTGATCGGCCGCCTGGGTGACAAACCAGCTTGCCGCACCCTCAACGACGGTATGCGCGTCGCCAACTTTTCGATTGCGACCGACGATGGCTATAAGGGCCGCGATGGTACCTGGGTCAAGCGCACCACCTGGCACCGCGTGACCGTCTTCGGCGACAAGCGCGTCGACTACATCGAAGGCCACTACGCCAAGGGTGATCTGGTCCAGTTCTCGGGCCGCCTCAGCTACAGCCAGTCCGAGCGTGAAGGCGTCAAGTACAACAACGTTGAACTGATCGGGAGTTCTTCACTCCTGGCGCAAGCCAACCGCGACGAACAGCCCGCCGACAAGACCAAGGCGAAGAGCACGCGCAAGAAGGCCGCGGAACCCAAGTTTGACTTGGATGATGAAATCCCGTTCTAATCGGGAAGGACGGCCCTCTGGCTTCGGTCAGAGGGCTATTTGCCGTCAGGGCAATGGATCAGTCGACGTTTTCCGCCTCTGCCTTGGCCGCTGTTTTCAATCTTTGTCGCAGCCGTTTCACGTAGGCAGCATCCCATTCTTTGGCGGGAGGCAGATTCAGAGCGCAGGTCGTCAATGAGCCCAGGGCGCTATCCGTAAGTCTCAAGTCGGTCGGCAAGAAGCTGTGGTTTGAGACTGTCTCCTCCTGTAGCCTACAAAACAAAGCCTTGAAGAAATCCGTGTCCGAGGCCCGTGGCCCAGTTGTAGCCGCGGCGGTCGTTGTGTTCGAAGGCCGGGAACGGGCCCGTTCCGCGTCGTCGGCAAGGACGTGAATGAAATCTGCAATACTGGGCCAATATTTCATGTCAAACCGGCCGCGCAGGGCGGCGAGGGGCTCTTTTACCCATCCGTTGAAGTGTCCGTTATGCTCCGCCGCCACCTCAATGACCTCGCAGACGTGGTAATGGGCGTCGCTATAAAAGTCGGAGTGATTGTGGAGGTCGTCGCGTTCGTCGAGTAGGTCTGCCAGGTTTTCTGCCGCTTTGGCGATCTTTTGGTTGAGGTGGTCCAATCGGGTACGTTCATTCCGCGATTTTGCTACGTCTTTTGGACTCCAGGCCATTGCGCAACATAAAAGCGCGTCGAAAAAGATCCGCAAGCCATTAGGATGGCTGTTCAGCTTACGATATAATTCCTCGTACGCGTCGAGCAGCTCGAGCCGCCTCCCAAGCAAATTGTCGATGATGACGTTCCTGCTGGGAAGGATCTGGTTGTCAATGTTGTATTGCTTATCTGCAATTAAAATGCCTTCGCAGGCTTTGCAAGATTCCGAAGTTTTCATGCCAATTTCCTTAAGTAGAGTTAGCTTGACCTGAGACTATCAAAGCTTGAACGCCGACGCCGGACCTCAAGCGATTTTTTAGAACGGAGTTCGGGTACCTGGCCGTTACCGGCTCCTTTGACGCTTCGAGCTCCGCGAGCGGTTTCGCTATCTCCATCATTTCGTCTTGGAACGCCTGCCTTGCTTGCTCAAGGCTGGGCGGTTCATAGTGGGTCCCCCACAGGCTTTCCAAATGCTGTCTCAACATGAGTGCCCGTGTTTCGGCATGTTGGTTCCGCTCGACAACCTGTGCCAGTATTCTGGCAATAGTTTCCCCGCGTTGTTTCGCACCTGCTAGCAACCAATCAAAATCAGCCACTGAGATATAGAAAATTTGGTTCGGCGGAATGGTCACCTCGGCGCCAGCCTTTTTTATCTCTGCGGTGACGTGGTCTCCAATAACGTCATCCCAGAAATGCCCGCCTTCACCGAAGAGGTATTCTTTGTACGTTACGATCAGCGCAAAGAGGCTTTTTCCCTCTAAAGCACCCGCTTTCATCATTTGAAATGCAGTCTCCTGACACTGGATGACGGCGTGCAAGACGGTGCTGCGAATGTTTCGTATGATTGATTCTTTGCTCTGGTAGACACGAGCGCGAGAATTGAGTTCAGTTCCTTTTGCTTCGATGAAAATGGCCGCGTCCTCGTCCTCGACGAGGAAATCGGTCACTTTCGAGCCCTTTGGCAGTTGCTTTTTGAGGTCGGTTTCCGTCTGATAGTTTCCATCCGAGTAGTAAGAGATCGTTCGATCGACATATTGCTCGAAGATCGGACCAAAGATTTGACCAGAAAACGCGGGCACGTCTCGCCTTAAAAAATCATATATATTATTTTGAAGCGCCGTCTCGAAGAGCCTGAAACTAAATGGTATCCATTCGTGACCGGTTTTCAGCACCGGTTTCAGTTCGAGTGGTGAATGCTCATGGGATTGAAAGGCAATGTGCGCACCTGGTTGGGTGTAATCGCGAATGAACTGCTGGCCTGATGTCACGTCCACTGAGATCGCGCGGAAAAAGGCTCCAATCGTCTGCTCTGGGAATATTCCGTGGAAATATTGGATCGAGTAGCGGTCGGCCTTACCGGCCCAACATGTGTAATACAGGCGGAGGAATTCTCTTATGCTCAACCCGTATTGCGCCGTGAAAAGTCCATCGACATTGTAGGCAGTCCCAAGTTGCTCGAAAATAATCAGCTGACGGCCGATGCTTCGCAGCTCATAGGTCTGGGCTTGGAAGGGTAGTTGCACGAAAAGCGTTCTTGCCATGAAAGCCGCAATGGGATCGCGGTCCCCTTGGCCGGAGAGCGCGATGCCTGAATCTAGGTCATATGTCTCTCGGTAAAGATCATCGAAATCCTTGTCGGTGAGCGCCCTGGCGTTCGCGTTGACCTCGCCATATTGGAACGTCCACCGAACCAGAAGTAGCAGTATCCAAGGCAAGTAGGTCCATTCTTTTGGCGAAACCGGGTCGACGCGCTCGTGAAGCAGGGAGGTCGCGCGACGAATGATGTTTGCCGGATTGTGGAATCGTATCTTTGCTCGAATAGGTTTGAAGCGCTCAAATATCTCCCCTTCGGTCATCTCCCTTGGGCGGTTGGCTTCGTTGTCCACGAGGTTCATCTTTCGAAATATGCATCGTGCCATACAGGCCTGTTGCGTACGGGTTACAGCCTGGAGGTCTATAGAATGACGCCCCCGTCGCTAACGGGCTAATCTGCATTTGTTCGCTGGCGGTGAGCTTAGGCGAAATTGCCGCAAGAGGCTACCTGCGGTCAAAAGGCGTCAAAATAGCAAAAACACCAACTGTAAATTATATAAAACACCTTTCCTGATTTTATACTGATGCTACATCTTGGAAGTCCAACCAGCTTCCAGAGGCGACGTATGAAAACCCTTGTCCTGGCCAATCAAAAGGGCGGCGTCGGCAAAAGTGCCATCGCCACCCAACTGGCCCACTACCTGCACCGGCTCGGCCGTTCAGTCATCGTCGTCGATCTCGACCACCAACAGAACACGTCCCGGCCGCTGCAAGCCAATAACGCTGTCGCTGTCGCCGGCTTCTCGTCGAGCGTCATTTTCGAGTCGGCGAGCCTTCCAGCCTTGCCTTCGGGGCGTTTTGTTCTGGTCGGCGGTGACGACCGTCTGTCGACGCTCGAACGGCAGCCAGACCTGCACAACGCCTTCGCCAGCCGGTTCCGCGCCGCGCTCAAGACATGGGATGGCTTCGACGTCTGCCTCGTCGATACCAACCCGAACCCGGACATCCGTTATGCTGCGGCCCTGATCAGCGCCAACCATGTGCTAGCGCCGATCCAACTCAACCAGGAAGCCATAGAAGGCATCTCCGGGCTGTTCGGTCATCCGCGCTACGGCATCGCCCGAATTACCGCGACGCTCAACCCCGATCTCAACGTGCTTGGTATCCTGCCGAACATGGTCGAGGCGACGCCTTTCCAGAAGGCCAACCTGCAGCTGATGATGTCCAAATACGGCAGCCGCCTGCTGTCCACGACGAGTGACCAAGGTACGCAATTTGGCTTCATCCAGAAACGGACGGCGATCGCCGAAGCACAAGCCGCCGGCCAATTCCTTCCCGACATGACCAAGACGTCGGCGCGGGACACCTGGCGTGAGGTAAAGCCGGTGTTCGACATGATCGTCGATCGCCTGGCGCTGGCTCCATTGGTGGAGGTCTCGGCATGAGTGTAACCCCAATCGACCTCAGTGCGCTGGACGCCTTTGATGCCAGCAGTGAGGGCGGGGGCCTCGGCAAGCCCCTTATGCTCGACCTCGACCTGGTGCACGAAGACCCAAACCAGCCACGTAAGTCCTTTGAAGACATCCTCGAACTGGCCGCGAGCATCGGTGAAGCCGGCGTCAAGGTGCCTATCTCGGTGCGGCCCCACCCGGTGATGGAGGGCCACTATATGGTGAAGTTCGGCGCCAGGCGAAGACGGGCGGCTGTCGCCGCCGGTTTGACGCAGATCCCGGCGTGGATCGACGACGTGCCAAGCGATTTCGAACAGGTGGTTGAAAACCTGCAGCGCGCCGATCTGACCCCGATGGAATTGGCGACCTTCATGGCTGAGAAGGTCAGTGCCGGCATGAAGCGGGGCGAAATCGCGCGACGTTTAGGCATCCACCACACCCGGATCAGCAAGTATCTGGCCCTGGTCGATGCGCCAGCAGAAATCGAAGCGGTCTATAGGTCGGGCCGCAACACGTCCCCTGAAACCATATTCGAGCTTCGCTCGGTCTATGAGCGTTACCCGGGCGAGACTTCGGCCTGGCTGGAAACGGGCGTCGACGTTTCGCGGCGATCGGTCGAGGAATTGAAGCGGACACTTGCCGGCGGCCAGGAGACTGCGGCTGGAAAGGAGGGGGCGCGCGCCAAGGCGCGAAAGGTAACGGAGCCTGTCGATCCGATGGAAATCAAGCGGCCGGTCATTGCGATCAAGATTGGTGAGAGGTTGGGCATCGCCGTCTTAAGCCGCCGTGCCAGCAGCGAAGACCACATCCTGATCAAATGGGATGACACGGCCGAGATCGCTGAAGTTCCAAGTCGAGACGTCCATCTGCTGCGGATCGATGACGCACGCAGGTACGAGCCGATCAATCGCGGCTTGACGGCAAAACCTGAAAGCGCAGCCTCACTTCCCGGAGAGCCCAATGCGCACACATGATTTGCGCGGCGGCGTGAGCCGCGCTCGATACCTGTCTTGCAAGGGTGAATTGGCGCGCAGGGCCAAGAGGGGGCGGCAAAGCCCCCTATTACCAAGGTGGTGTAGCTCAGCTTTTGTTCTCATGAGAACAAGATTGGGTTTTGGTTTAGGTAGGCAGGATAGGCTATTCGCCGAAAATGCATTGCCACGTTGGTTTGGGTTGCATTTTGATGGTTGATCAGGGTCGGAAAAGAGCACGGCCTTCCCAGGTGGTGGTTGATCTGAAGGTCCTTCGAGAGCCTTGGGATCGATGGTGCAAGGCTCGCGGCATGACGACCAGCGAGGCGGTCCGCCTGGTGTTAGGACGCGTACTCACAGGCGCGCCTGTCTCCGAGGGCCTGCCCAATCCCTCTGATTTCGAGCACGAGATGAGCTCGGAGCGACAGCGCATAGAGATCCGCGTGTCCGCAACGGAACATCTCGCATTGAAAGCTGCAGCTGATCGGGAAGGGATGAGCGTCCCGCGCTGGCTCGCGACATATATGCGAACACATCTGACCGGCGAAGAGCACCTGGGACGGGCCGAGGTGGAGGCTTTGGCGCGCTCGAGCCAACTGCTGTTGGCCTTGGGACGCAATATCAATCAGATTGCTTACAACCTGAACCAGCGCGCCGATAGCGATGCCTTGACGTCGGCCCAGATCGCGTACGTCACAGACTTCCTGAAGGAGCATACGCAGGCTGTAGCCGCTGTTCTCCATGCCAATAGCAAGCGGTGGCGCCGATGACCTTGTCCAAAAAGTTCGTCGACGAGTTTCTCGTTGCATGGGACGACGGCGAGTATGAGGCCCAGATCAAATCCATGCGCCAAGTTTCTCAGGCAATTAAGCCGGTCATACCATCGTTGAAGGCCTCGGGTGGAAAGCCGAGATCGGTGCAGTCAACCGCGCAGCGCGCGCAAGCGGTTCGCGATCGGCTGTCCCGCACCGTTCGAAAGGTACCCGAGGTCATGGTCAAGATCACGTCCGCCTGTAAGGGCATGACCCAGGTTGGCCGCCATATCGACTATATTAGCCGCAAGGGTGAGATTGACCTGGAGGATCAGGATGGTTTGATCCTGCGGGGCAAGGTCCAGTTGAAGGATCTCAAGGCGGACTGGCGATCCGGTGGCCCTGAAGAGATTGGGCAGACCAGCTCGCGCCGTGACACACTAAACATAGTCTTCTCTATGCCGGCGCATACTGACGAGATTAGCATGAAACGTGCGGTGCGTGCGTTCGCCGCTGCCGAGTTCGAAGGGCATCAGTATGTGTTCGCCTATCATACGCAGGCGACTGACCCCGACCCTGATCCGCCTGCGCATCCCCATGTGCATTTGTCGATAAAGACCCAAGGCTGGTCGGGCCGCCGTCTCAATCCACGCAAAGCTGACCTCCAGCGGTGGCGGGAAGGCTTTGCGGCCCAGTTGCGAGCGCATGGGATCGAGGCGAACGCCACCAGCCGTCTGGCGCGGTTAAATCGCGAGCGGGGAAAGAAGCGGTCGGTCGTGGCTTTGCTTGATAAGGATCAGATTCTCCATTCGGTCCAGCAGACGGGGCCGTCCTCGGCGGCCGAAGCTCGGGGCCGAGACCTTCAGAATCAGCGTCGGGCCTATTACAGTTTGGTTGAGCAGGTTCTCGGGCAATCGGAAATTCGGGAAGACCGTAAGCTCGCTGTCGAGCTGTTACAGCATTTTGTCTTAGGTCCAGAGCCGCGCAATCCTTCGCGTGGGCAGAACCAAGACCTGATTCAGAGATAGCATTCATCTTATTGGGCGTTTTCACCAGTCGGTGAAAGCTGTGAAAATATGAAACGCTTGACATTTTCAGAAAATATGCCATTTTCACCGCATGGTGAAAGCAGAGGCAAATTTGAAAGGCGAGGCGCTGGAGCGGCAGGTAAGGGATGAGCTATATGCTCTCCTGACCGGAGTGCCCGGGCTCGAGGTTGACCGCAATCCCACCTATCCGGCATTGCTGCCTAGCGAACCAGAGCCGGACGTTCGATTCCGCGTGTTTCACAAGTTCTATTACAAGAACGAAGCGGTCGCGAATAATTTCGATTTGATCGCTGAGGTTAAATCGGTGGGCCAACCAAGGATAGCGCAAGCCGCTATATTTCACCTCAGGAAGTTGGCGACGGCCTATAATACGCCTTTGTTGTTGGTCTTCGCAGCCCCGTTCCTGTCTCAGGAGGTGCGGGACCTCTGCAAGCAGGAAGACATCGGCTATTTCGATCTGGCGGGGAATGTACGCATCGCCTTTAATGGACTCTATATCGAGCGCGAAGCCTCGGACAACCCGTTCAAGGAGGTGCGCGAAAACCGCTCGCTCTTTGCCCCGAAAGCCGCTCGCATACTGCGAGCAATGTTTTGGGATGTTCAAAAGCCATGGCGGGTCGCCCCTTTGGCTGAGGCCGCGGGCGTCAGCTTCGGGCAGGTAAGCAACATCACTACGGCGCTCGTAGACGCCAGCTTTGCCGAAAAGACTGACGGTGGCGTCATCATCTCGGAACCCGCCAAGCTGCTCGACGCATGGCGCAGAGCTTATAAGCTGCCCGAAGGCCGGTATGAAGGCTATTATACACCTCTTCACGGGAAGGCGCTGGCGAAGACGCTCGGCGAAGGAGTGTTGTGCCGGGACAAGGAAAAAGACGGCGAGAGGCTCGTTCTAGCGAACACATCGGCAGCAGCCTGGTTGGCCCCCTATGTCCGCGCCGGCACGGATATTCTCTATTCGAATGCTCGTGGCTTGGAGCGGCTGAAGTCGCGGTTGGACCTGAAGCGGGTCGAGAAGGGCTATAACGTGCTGGTGAAGGTCCTGGACGACGAAGGACCGCTGGATGATGCGTTCCAAGTGACTGACGGCATCTGGAGCACTAGCCCGGTTCAGACCTATCTGGATCTGTCATATGCGGGCGATCGAAATCAGGAAGGCGCCGAAGTGCTGAAGGAGAAGTGGTTTCCATGGTACTGACGCCGCGTGATGATCCACGAAACGCCAAGGCCTACGAGGAACGTTCAGCGACCGCTGTGCGTTCCGTCCTCGTCGAGATTGGCCAGGTTCTAGGTGCGTTCAAGAACAAGTTTGCCGTCGTCGGCGGGTCTGTGCCCTGGCTTCTCCTCGACAATGATGAGATGCGCCATGTCGGGACGGTTGACGTCGATCTGACGCTCGACGCCGAAGGCTTGCGCGAAAGCGAATACGTCGATCTGGTCGAGGCCCTTATGAAAAGCGGCTATGAGCAGAAGGGCGAGCGCAAGCGGTTCCAGCTTGTTCGGACAGTCACGGTGGATGATGGCGCCCCCATCGATATCTATGTCGATTTCCTTATGCCAAGGAACGTCAAACTGGAGCGGCACGATCCGCCGTTTATCAGCGACTTCGCCGTCCAGAAGGCTGACGGTGCCGACCTGGCCCTGAAGTTTTTCGAAATGGTGGCCATTGAAGCGAAGATGCCGCGCGGCGGCATCAACCGTGTTGAGATCGCCGTCGCATCGATACCGGCGCTTTTGGCGATGAAGGGTCACGCCTTGGTCGGTCGCGATAAGCCGAAGGACGCCTACGATGTCTATTATTGCATCCGCAATTTCCCGGGAGGCATTGAAGCACTGGTGGACCAGTGCCGTCCGCTGCTCGCCGAAAAGAGCGGGCTGAAAGGCTTTCAGAGCATAGCTGCTAAGTTCCGGTCGTATGACGACTATGGTCCGTCTTCTGTCCGGGAATTCGTGGAAGACAGTCATGCGCTCGGCGACCGGTCGGCCGATCAATGGCAGCAAGATGCATTCGGCCAGGTCGAAGCCTTCTTGGCCTTGCTTCAGGTCCCGGTGCCGGCACGCGAAGCATAGGGCTATGAAACGCTACCTTGTCTATCCGATACAGTTCGACAGCCGTGCGCATATGCTGGACGAGGTCGGAGAACACTGGGATGAGCAGGTCAAGCAGTTGCATCTTCAAAACCGCGAAAAGCTGATTGCCGCGCTAAAGATGGAGCTAGGCGAATACAATTTCGACATGAAACTGCAGAACTTCAAAGATTTGGGCTTTTCGCCGTTTTCGATCGTCGCCCACCACAACGCTCTGTTCCATCAAGCGCGATATGCTTTCATTCATGGTTATTATTATCCCGCGCTGACGAGCGCCTGTGCGCTTGGCGAGCGAATTTTGAACCATCTTTTCCTGGATTTGCGGGGAAGTTTTCCGCAATCGACCATCGATAAGAGATCTCACACCCGCGACTCGATCGATAAGTGGCCTATCGCTGTGCGCACTTTGGATGAATGGAAGGTCTTTACGCATCCGGATGTCGGGCCGACCTTCGAAAAGCTGAAAGAGGTGCGGAATAGGTCACTGCATTTCAATGCGGACACTGTCAAAACACTTCGCGAAGATGCGCTCAAGGCCCTTGGGTGCCTGGCGACAATCATTGAGAAACAGTTCGGATTCCAAACCGGTCGTACGATTCCTGGCACAGCGGGTGCATTCTTCCTCCGAAGGGAGGCTGAAGCGGAACCCTTCATTCGTTATTATTATCTCCAGCAGTCGCCCTACGTATCCCCCTATTTTGCGATGAGCACGCATGAGGGGCACTGGCTCGTTTTCGACAAGAAGTTCGATCCAGACGTCGAGATCAGCGACGCAGACTTCGTTGAGATTTTCAACAAACGCGGTCTCGACGAAATGGCGCCGACCACGGTGCCCTGGACCGATGTTGTTGAGGTCGTCGCTATGACCTCTGCCGGCGTGATGGAGGTAGAATATCGAGCGCCTTCTGATCCGGTCAGTCCAGATTAGCGAGGCAAGAATGTGCGGACGATTTGAAGCGGTAGCGATCTTGGCCAAACCGTTATAAACCTTCACCAGTCACCCTCTGAAGTTAAAAGTTCGCTATTGGTGAACTTTGTCATGCAAATATGTTGACAAAGTTATCTGGGCGTGGTCTTATGATTTCACGCTTGGTAGGACATCATGCCTCACTTCCGGTCGGAGCTTATCTGACCCTGAGGTTCTTAGAACCTTCCTCATCCGGGGCGCACGCTCTCGATCGCCGTCTCTCTTCTCGCGTCGATCCGCATCGTGTCATCGGTATAGGCGACCATCCCAAGGCTGGATGTTCGCTGGGGTACTTAGAGGTCCTTCCGCTCGAGATGCGCTTTCTCCCAAGGCGCTGCCCGGCCGCAAAATCTGGAATAGTCCAGACGTGGCTCGGTCAGTGAGAAAGCACCTGATCATGACTACCGATACCGATCCCCCAAGCGACGAGCGGGAGAAGGCTGATATCTGGAAATGGCTCCGCGCCCAGGCACGGAAGCTGGTCACCAGAAAGACCCTGCTTTTGGCTTTTGATGTCCTCCTGTTGGTCATCAAAATCATCAAAATCATCGGCTCATTCTTTTAGCGGCCTCTAAATTATCCTTTCAACGGGAACCGAATGTACAATCGTGCGCTAAAATTAGTCCGGCAATATCATCGCCTTTCGCAAGTGGAAGTCGCCGAAAAGCTTGGTCTATCCAAATCCTTCATCTCCGAGTTGGAGCGGGAAGGCGGCAAGAAGCCGAGCCTCGATGTCCTCGAACGTTATGCTGTCGCTTTCGGCATTCCCGTGTCCTCGCTGATGATGTTTGCCGAACAGACGTCGCAAGCGGACCTGACAGATAAGTCGCGCGTGTTCGTGGCTGATAAGATATTGAAAATTCTGGAGTGGATTGAGGAAACGAGCCGCCCGGAAGGTTCGGATGCCGCCTGATGGCCAGAAAGATCCGGCGGGACCTGTTACTTACCAATTGTTGGCTATATAGCGTCTCGTCTAAGCCGGATTTGGCTCGCCGTTTGTCCACGGACAAATATCCGGTGACTATTGACCAGCTTGAACGCCTGGCATCGGATGAAGGCCACTTCAAGGAATTTCCCAAGACAAATCGCAAAGGCAAGGTTCGTCAGGTCCAGGAACCCATTCGCGAGCTTCAGCGCATTCATGAGCGCGTGCACAAACTGTTGTCCCGGATCGAGGTGCCAGCCTATTTGCATTCCGCCGTGCGCGGGAAATCCTATCTCACAAATGCCGACGCCCACAGCTTGACGGCGCGGACCGTCAAAATCGACATTAAGAGCTTTTTCAAATCTGTGCCGCGCAGCGCCGTCAAGGCGTTCTTCCGAGATAGCTTGCAGTGCCGCGCCGACGTTTGCGGGTTGATGGCAGACCTCCTGACCTTCAATGGGCACCTGCCGACCGGCAGTTGCTCGAGCCCCATTATCTCCTACTATGCATTCAAGGACATGTTTGACGAGATCCACGCTCTGGCTTTGGAAAACGGACTGATCATGTCCTGCTATGTCGATGACATGACCTTCAGCGGCGATAACGCGACGAAATCGTTTTTGTACAAAATCCACGAACTCATCGCGAGCCACGGGCTGAAAAGCCATAAAATGAAGATTTTTGCTGAAAACGAGCCGCGGGTCGTGACGGGTGTATGCCTCACACCGGAGGGCCGTAAGGTGCCCAACCAACTGCATCTGGACATCAAGGTCGGATTTGATGCGTTGGTCGCCGGCCAAGGAGACCTGAAAAAAATTAAGGCTACCCTTTTGGGGCAACTCGAAGCTGCGCGCCAAATTGAACCGAAATTTGGCATGCGCGCGCGAACCTTGAGGCGCTCGGCAATAATGGCGGACAGACAAGACACGACTCCCCAGGAGACGGTCGCGTCCGGAAAATGAAATTGGCAGATCTTCAACTGGACATGTTCGGCAAGCCGGTGCCGCTCGAAAATGGTCACCCCATACGCAAGGTGCTGAAGCCGAGCGCGGCGGCGAGCCATCCAACTGGCATGGATCATGAAGCAATGGCCAAGGCTCTTGAGGCTTCAGGGCTCTATCGCATCAGCCGCAAACTGGTGGCGCCTGGCGTCGCGGAAAGCCCCAGGCCTGGTTTTCCTCGTAATGGCCTGGTGATCGACACCGAAACAACTGGGCTCAATCATCGGACCGACGAAGTCATCGAAATAGGCGCGGTGGCATTCAGCTTCAACGAAGCGGGGCAAATCGGAGACGTAACGGGAATCTACGGCGGCTTGCGGAAACCCGATAGACCGGTTCCGGCGGAAATTACACGTCTGACCGGCATTACCGACGAAATGCTGGAAGGCCAGGAAATCGACTTTCTCGCTCTGGATCGTTTGGTGGGCCCCGCTGACCTGATCATCGCTCATAATGCAGCGTTTGACAGGCCCTTCTGCGAACGGCTGGCCGACTCTTTCAGCCAGAAGGCATGGGCTTGCTCCGTAAAGGAAGTCGATTGGAAAAGCCGGGGATTTGAGGGCACAAAACTGGGATACCTGATCGGTCAGGCCGGCTATTTTCATGATGGTCACAGGGCAGTCGACGACTGTTTTGCATTGCTCGAGGTGCTGTCCACGCCAACCGGCCCCCAACAGACAACCGGTTTTTCCGAACTTTTTGCTGCGAGCCTGCGATCACGCGTGCGGGTCTGGGCTGAAAATAGCCCGTTCGACATGAAAGAGAAACTCAAGGCGCGAGGTTACCGCTGGTCCGACGGCAGCGATGGAAAGCCTAAATCCTGGTGGACCGAAGTCGACGAAGATGTCGTTGCCGAGGAACTGACATTCCTTCGCACCGAAATTTACGGACGTGCGGACGTAGAGCCGCTTACAAATTACCTTACGGCGACCGTCAGATATAAAGCCTAATGCTTACATGAAGCGGCCTGCGAGCGGATCAGTATCCGCTCGACTTAGTGGAAAAGGTCGAGGAAAGGGTTGTCATATAACGGTTTCGTGTCCGGGCGTGACAGCGGCGCAATTGCAATTCATGCGGAAACCCCTAATCTGGATTCGTTGCTGGGGCAATCCCCCCCCCCCCCCCCCCCC